>Ga0307314_10000003_pt1 | contig 107600 bp, 94 predicted proteins | sample ER_DNA_204_FD_194493 | JGI IMG/M metagenome (GOLD analysis project Ga0307314, IMG submission 194493) | Bulk soil microbial communities from the East River watershed near Crested Butte, Colorado, United States - ER_DNA_204 | ecosystem: Environmental > Terrestrial > Soil > Floodplain | place...
CGGCGACGGCGACCGTCGACAGCCCGCTGGTGGCCCCCGGGGTCACCACCGGCCTCGCCGGCTCGCTGACCGACTCCCAAGCCGAACTCACCGGCACGATCGACACGCTCGGCGCCCCGACGACCTACCACTTCGAGTATGGGCTGACGAACAACTACGGCAGTCGGGTTCCCGTCGCCTCGGAGGCGCCGGCGGGCGACAACCGGACGCCGCGTTTGGTTTCCCAGCTTCTCCAGGGCCTGCAGTCCGGGACGACGTACCACTACCGGCTGGTTGCGACCAACTCGGTGGGTACGGCCTTTGGCGCAGACCGCACGTTCACGACCGTGGGGCCCGACGAAGTCGCCCCGGGGCGCAGCTACGAGCAGGTGACCCCTGTCGACAAGGACGGGGCGCAGGTGGCCAGCGAGGCCCACGTGCAGATCGCTCCAGACGGCTCCTGGATCGCGGCGGGCACGGCATCGGCGACCTCGGACGCCGAGGGTAACCGGATGCGGCAGAACTACATGATCCGGCGCGGCTCCGACTCTTGGAGTGACTGGCGCGAGATCGACGCCCCGCAGAACGCGGCGCCTGGCATCTTCGAGTCCTCGACCACTGGCGTGTCGGCTGACGGCAACTACGCGTTGGTCGTCAGCAATCGGATCCTGGCTCCCGGCGGCATCGAGGGCGGTGGCAATCTCTACATCAAGGATCTGCGGACGGGCGGCTACACGTTTGTCACCGGTGCGCCCGGTAACAACACCTACCAGGCGTTGGCAAACGGCCTGGCCAACGAGGTCGTCTTCGCCGCGGGCGCTCCGGACTTCAGTTGGATTCTATTCTGGGGACAGGTCCCGCTCGCTCCGGGTGCGCCTTCTTCCGCGCTCTACCGCTGGTCTCGCACCGGTGGGATCTCGATCGAATCCCGGGTCCCTGACACGTCGGATCCTTCCCAGACGGTGGACTCTCCGGACGTGCAGATCCCCGAGCCATATCGACTGTCATCGCCGACGGCGTCGACGGACGGGGCTGTCGTCGGCTTCGGGACGACGGCTGGGGTCTTCCGCAGGGCGAACGGAGCGACTCAGCCTCTGTCGGTCTCGCGCCTCCCGGGCGACGCAGGAACCCTGTACCCCGCCTACTTTGACGGGATGAGTTCCGACGGCCGATACGTCTTCTTCCACTCGCTCTATCCGCTGACCAGCGACACGCCGAGCGCGGCTGACCTCAACGGTCGATACGCCGGCTACCGTTATGACGCCGATACCGGCGCATTGGTATTTACCATGGCGACCGCGGGGGGGCCGGGCATCATCGCGATTGTGGGCATGGCCACCGATGGGAGCACCATCTACTACGACACTGCCCAGGGAATCAGTGTCTGGCGGAACGGGGTGGTCCGGCAGGTCACCTCCGAGCACCCGATCGGGGTCATGGGCGGCTACTACACGACCCAGAACGGGCGATTCTTCGCTTGGACGAGTGGCGATCCGACCGCCCTCGATCCACAGGCAAGAGGAGACCTGCAAGCACACCTCTTCGACGCCGATACCGGCGAACAAGCGTGCGTGTCATGTCTGGCCGACGGGAGCCCCGGCAAACGAGCCTTCTTCCTCCTCAATGCCCGCTCGATCGGCAACACGGTGCCGCGAGTGGTGACCGAGGACGGGACGATGTTCTTCGATACCGCTTCGCCGCTCACCACCTCCGACCACAACGGTAAGCGTGACGTCTATGCCTATCGCGACGGCCGGCTGACCCTGATCAGCCCGGGTGACGACACCTTCGATGCCACTTTCGTCGGTGCCTCCGACGACGGACGCGACGTCTTCTTCCAGACCGACGAGCCACTGGTCTCCCAGGACGTGGACGAGGGCACCGATGTGTACGACGCGAGGATCGGTGGCGGCTTCCCCGGTCAGTCGCCGCCGCCTGCGTCCCCGGCTTGCGTGCGAGCGGACTGCGGTGAACTCGGAAGCGGATCGGTCACGGCACCGCAGGCTCCGTCCTCGATGGCCGCCGGTAATCGGGCCAACAGCCACGCGATCTCCCTGGGCAAGGTTGTGATCGGGTCCCACGCGGTGCGGATCACCTTCAAGGCGTCTCGGCCCGGGAGGGTGACGATCAGCGGCCGGCAGGTGGTCACCACCCGGCGCAAACTCTCGAAGCCCGGGACCTATTCGATGTCGGTGCCACTCAGAAGGGAAGCCATCCTTACGCGCCGAGCTCACAAGAAGCTCAAGGTCGCGCTGCAGATCAACCTCTCCGGCGGTTGGGGTTCTGCGTCGGTCAAGTACACCCGGACCCTCGGAAAGTAGGTGGTAGCCATGACGAACACGATCTGGAAGACCGTTTCCTTGTCTCTACGCATCAGCCGTCTCGCGACGATCGTCGCACTGGGCCTGCTCGCCGCCCTGGCACTGGCGGGAACGGCCCGTGCCGATTTCGAATTCGACGATGTCGGCATTTCGATCGACCAGCCTCCGAGGCTGACGACGAAAGTCGATACCAATCCGTTCTCTCCGACCGCTGGACAGCTGATCGAGGTCCCGCTCCTCAATGACGACGGGACGTTCGTACAACCTCTGTTCGAGCGGCAGGCGGGGTCGCATCCTGACCTCTCCGTGTATCTCAAGGTCCACGCGACCCCCGACGGAACTCCGACCGAGGGTGTCAGAGATGTGGAGGTCGACCTGCCGAAGGGGCTTGTCGGAAATCCGACTGCGGTGCCTTTCTGTAAGCCGGAGGATCTCCTCAATGTCGGGACGGGCAAAGCGCGTTGTGACGTCGGCTCTCAGATCGGCGTGGCGGAGATCCTGACGCAGAATTCCGGGGGCCCACAGGCCTTCCGGGTTGGTGTCTACAACCTGCAGCACGGGCCCGACGCCCCTGCAAAGTTTGGCTTCAATGTCCGCAATGTCATCGGATTGGTCACGGCTCATGTGCGGCCGGGTGACTACGGGATCTCCTCTGGAAGCTTCTCCATTTCTCAGGGCTACACCGTCGTGTCGGTCCGCATCACGTTCTGGGGCGTGCCCGCCGACCCCCGCCACGACTGGCTGCGCCAGGGACCCGAAGGGGATCTCGGCAACGTCAACTTCAACACGCCCACGAGCGTGCGGCGTCCTAGCGCCCTGCCTCGGCTGCCGTTCCTCACCTTGCCGCCGACTTGTTCCGACGAACCACTCGCATTCACGATCCGTGGCGACTCCTGGGAGCACCCGGGCGTCTTCGACACCCGGACCGTCACCGCCGATGAACATGGCACTCCGTTCACGATCGAACGCTGCGACCGCCTGAACTTCAAGCCGACGGCGGACGTCCAGCCCCTGTCCCATACGGCGGACGCCCCGACCGGCATCGATGTCGACGTCAACGTCCCGCAGCCTCAGGACCCCGATGGACTCGCCACCGAGCATGTGCGGGACACCAAGATGGTGTTCCCTCCCGGCTTCTCCGTCTCGCCCTCCTCGGCCGCGGGGCTCGGCGCCTGCACGCCCGCGCAGATCGGCCTCGGCAACAACGACGCTCCAAGTTGCCCCCAGTCCTCGGTGCTCGGCAAGGTCACGATCGACACCCCGCTCCTGGAAGAAGGGCTGCAAGGCGACATCATCCTCGCCCAGCCCTACGACAATCCCTTCAACTCACTTGTGGCCCTCTACATCGCGGCCAAGGGACCGGGCTTCTACCTGAAGCTGCCGGGCAAGGTCGACCTCGACCCGGTGACCGGCCAGGTGACGGCAACGTTCGACGAAACCCCACAGCTTCCGTTCTCGAATCTGCACGTCGAATTCCCGGGAGGGCCGCAGGCCTCTCTGGCGACTCCGCAGGCTTGCGGCGCCCTCAGCACCCGCGCCGAACTCACTTCGTGGGCCTCGAGCGTCCCGGTGGCACTGAGCCTGCCGATGTCGATCGACCAGGGCTGTGACCTGGGGCCGAACGCGCCGTCCTTCACGGCCGGCACGACCAACCCGGTGGCGGGCCAGTACGCGCCGTTCGCCTTCCACGCGACCCGGGACGACCGCACCCCCTACATCTCCCGCATCGAAACCACGTTGCCGCCCGGCCTGCTGGCCAACATCGGCTCGGTCGCCCGCTGCGGCGAGGCGGATGCCGCCGCCGGCACCTGCCCGGCCTCGAGCCGGATCGGGTCGACTTCGGTCCTCTCCGGCCCCGGCGCCATGCCGCTGCCGGTGAAGGGCGACGTCTACCTGACCGGTCCCTACAAAGGCGCCCCGTTCGGGATGTCGATCGCGGTCCCGACCGCGGGGCAGGCCGGGCCGTTCGACCTCGGCACGGTCGTCGTGCGGGCCGCGCTCCACGTAGATCCCACCGATACCCATGTCACGGTCAAGAGCGACCCGTTGCCGACGATCATCAAGGGCATCCCGCTGCGTCTGCGGCAGGTCAACCTCGAAATCGACCGGCCCGACTTCACGATCAACCCGACCAACTGTGCACCGAAGAGCGTCTCGGCCAGCTTCGACGCCCTGGGCGCCCCCACGAACCAGCAGGCGTTGCCCTTCCATGTCGTTGCCTGCGGAGAACTCGGCTTCAAGCCGAAGCTGGCGCTGAAGTTCACCGGCGAGACCCATCGCTCCGCTCACCCGGCGCTGAAGGCGACGGTGAAGATGCCGAAGGAAGGAGCGAACATCGGCAAGACCACGGTCCTGCTGCCGGAATCGGAGATCATCGACAACGCCCACATCTCCAACCCCTGCACCCGGGTTCAGTTCGACGCCGACCAGTGCCCGAAGGGCTCGATCCTCGGCAAGGCGACGGCCTACTCGCCACTGCTCGACAAGCCGCTGAGCGGCCCGGTCTACTTCCGCTCCAACGGCGGGGCGAGGGAACTGCCGGACCTGGTCGCCGATCTGGACGGCCAGATCCACGTCACTCTGGTCGGCTTCATCGACTCGGTCAAGACCGGCCCGGAAACCGCGCGCGTGCGAACCCGCTTCCTCAACGTGCCCGACGCCCCCGTCTCCAAGTTCGTCCTCAACATGAAGGGCGGCGACAAGGGGCTGCTGGTCAACAACACCGAGCTCTGCAAGTTCAAGCCGCGCGCCCGGGCCGAATTCACGGGCCAGAACGGCAAGCGTTCGGTGTCGAACCCGCTGGTGAAGCTGGGTTGCGGCGGCGGCAAGAAGCGCAAGTAGGGAAACACGTGCGTACCGACCGGACGCCGGGTCTCTCGTAGACTCGGCGTCCAATGGGTGGAGGATCTCGAGGGGCAATGCACCGCCGTGCCTTGGCGGGTTTCGCCGCGGTCGTGCTGGCCTGCCTTGCGCTGGGAGCGATCGGGCTGGGCGTGGAGGAGGATCTCTCGCCGCTTTCGCTCGAGATCCCCGGAACCTCTGCATCGAACGGTGAAACCCTGGCGCAGAGCCACTTCGGCGATTCGTCACCATTTGCCATCCTGCTGCGCGGTCCGACCGCCGCGCTCGATCGGCAGGGGCCGGCGCTGGTCGCGGAGCTTCGCCGGAAGCGGGAGGCGACGGTCCTCTCGCCCTGGGACAGGGGGAGCCTCGAAGCGCTTCGCCCGGGCCCGCGCAGGGCCCTGGTTTTAGTTGACTTCCACGTACCGCTGGGCACCGCGATGCGGGAGGTGGCTCCGGGCCTGGAAGCGACCGTCGAGGAGCGTGTCCACGAGCCCGTCGTCGCCACCCAGTCCGGGTTCGCCAGCGTCGCCAGCGCCCTTCAGAAGGAATCGCTCAGTGCGACCGAGCGGGCCGAGCTGGTCTCGGCGCCGCTGCTGATCCTCGTCCTCCTGCTCGTTTTCCGCTCGCTGGTCGCGGCGGCGATCCCGCTCCTCTTCGGCGCCCTCACCGTGATCGCCGGCCGCGGCGGGCTCTCGCTGCTCTCGGGCGTGATGACGATCGACGCCCTCTCGCTCGTCGTCTGCACGATGATGGGGCTCGCCCTCGGGGTCGACTACTCGCTGCTGATCGTCTCCCGGTTCCGCGAGGAGCTCGAGCGCGACCCGGACCCCTGGCGGGCGGCGGCGGCAACCCGGGCCAGCGCCGGCCGCACCACGCTCTTCGCCGGCCTCACTCTGATCGTCGCCCTCGTCTTCTCGGCTTTCCTGCAGCCGGGCACGCTGCTGCTCTCCCTAGCCACCGCGACCGCTGTGGTGACGGCGATCAGCGTCGTCATCTCCACCCTCGCAGTGCCGCCGCTGCTGGCGCTGCTGGGGCCGCGGATCAACGCCCTGCGGGTGGGGCCGGCTCCGAGCGCCGGCAAGCCCTCGACGGTCGCCGCCGCCGCGGGGAGGGCGCTCCGCAACCCCGCCCTCGCCGCCTGCCTGGTCGCGATCCCCCTCGTCCTCCTCACCCTGCCGGTGATCGGCTTCTCGACCGGCGCCCCGGGCATCGACGAGCTACCCAGCTCCAACCCGGCCCGCGAGGACGCCGAGACGATCGACCGCGCGGTCGGGCCAGGCTGGGAGGCCCCCTTCGTCCTCGTGGCGGCCACCGAACGGGGGCCGATAACGACCTCTCGCCACCTCCACCAGCTCGCCCGCGCCCAGCGGCGGATCGGTGCCGAGCCGGGGGTGCGGACGGTGATCGGTCCGGCTCCGGTCGTCCGCCGGACCGCACCGCTGCGAACCCTCGGCAGCCGCCTCTCCGATCAGGGGGACAGCGCCCCTGCCCAGCTGGAGAGGCTCGGGCCCGGTCTGCGGCGGGCGGCCGACGCCGTCTCCCAGCTGCGGGCGGGCATCGACGAAGGCGCGGCGGGCAGCAGGCTCCTCGCCCGAGGATCCGAACGGGCGGCGGCCGGCGCCGGGCTGATCGCCTCGGAGCTGAAGCGGGCCGCCGGCCGGGGGGAAGAAGCGACCGCGGCGATCACCCGCCTGCGGAACGGCAGCGAGCGCCTCGCCAAGGGTCAGCGGGAGATCTCGGCCGGCACCCTCGGCCTCACCCTCGGCCTGCGCTCGCTGGTGCCGCGGCTGCGCGGGGGGGAGCAGGCCCGCTCGCGCAAGCTCGCCCGCGAGCTCGAAGCGGCGGCGGCCGAAGATCCCTCGCTGCAGCCGCTGGCCAACCAGGCCCGGGTCCTCGCCCGCATCGTCGCCGCCAACCGCAACGAAGTGCGGCGGCTGCGCGACCTCTCCCAGCAGGTCAACGGCGGCATGAACAGGCTCGTCCCCGGCGGCAAGCGGCTGGAAGCGGGGGTGGGGAAGCTGGCCGACGCGACCGACGGCCTCAGCAGCGGGCTCGACCGCCTCGGCGACGGTGCCGAGCGGCTCTCGAGCGGCCTGGTGCAGCTGCAGGGCGGCGCCGGGGCTCTGCAGAGCGGCCTCTCGGAAGGGTCGCGCCGCGCCTACCCGCTGCAGACGAAGCTGGCGGACGCCGGCGACCGGGTGTCCGCGTCGGCGACCCCCTCGGCCCTCGGGGCCGAACAGCTGCGGCGCCAGTCACCCGGCCTCTTCGACTCCGGCTACTTCGTCCTCTCCGCCCTCGACGGCGCCCCGGCGCGGCAGCGCGCCGAAGCCGGCGAGGCGATCAGCGTCGGCGCCGGCGGCCAGGCGGCGCGGATGATCGTCGTCTCCGACTACCCCTTCAACAGCGCCGGGTCGCGCCGGGTCGGCGAACGCCTGCAGGCCGGCGCCGAGCGCCTAGCCGCCTCGAGCGGTCTCGAGGCCGGGGTCACCGGAGGCGCCGCCACGCTCAACACTTACGGCGAGGCGACCGAAGCGCGCCTGCCCTTCGTGATCGCGGTCTTCGTCCTCTTCACGTTCCTTGCCCTGATCCTGTTCCTGCGGGCGCCGCTGCTGGCGCTGCTGACCGTCTGCCTCAACCTCGCCTCGGTCGCGGCGGCGATCGGGGTGATGAGCCTGGTCTGCAAGATCCCCGACGGCTACCCCCTCGGCGGCCACCCCTACATCGACACCGTCGGCGCCGGGGCGATCTTCGGCGTCACCTTCGGGCTCTCGATCGACTACGCGGTATTCCTGATCGCGCGGATGCGCGAGCGCTACGAGGTCGACGGCGACCACCGCGCCGCGATCGCCTTCGGCCTCGAGAAGACCGCTGGAGTGATCACCGGCGCCGCCGCGATCATGGCCGCCGTCTTCGTCTCCTTCGCGGCGGCGCCGGTGGCGACGGTCAGCCAGATGGGGGTGGGGCTGACGGTGGCGATCCTGCTCGACGCGACCGTGGTGCGGATCGTGCTGCTGCCGGCGCTGATGCTGCTGCTCGGCGACCGCGTCTGGCACGTCCCGAAGCTGCTGGAGCGAATCCTTCCCCGCCGTAACCTGTTGATGCCAGATCCGGAAACGAGGCCGAACATTGTCTAGAACCATCACCATCGCCCTGATCTCGGCGACCGCTCTTGCGATCGCCGCCACCGCCGCCCCCGCGGCGGAAGCGCCGACCCGCGACGAATACGTCGCCGGGCTGGAGAAGATCTGCAAGCCAGACGCCGAAGCGACCCAGCGGGCGATGAAGGGGGCCCGCGGCGACATCCGCGCCGAACGATTCGACGCCGCGGCGAAGAAGTTCGCCAAGGCGACGGCGATCTTCAGCGCCAACGTGAAGGAGATCTCGGCCGAGCCGCGACCGACCGCCGACGCCGAGCGGCTGCGCAAGTGGTTCACCTACCTGAAGCGACAGGAGTCCTACCTGGGCCAGATCACCGCGCAGCTGCGCCAGGACCATCCGACGAAGGCGCTGCGGTTGATCCAGCGCTTCATCCACACCGGCAACCAGGCCAACAACGTCGTCATCGCCTTCGGCTTCCACTGGTGCAGCTTCGAATTCTCAAGGTACGGATGAGGCCGCTGCTCGTCGCCATGGCGGTCTTGATCGGGCTGACTGCGGCCACGGCGCATGGCGAGCGGAGGCAGCACGGCAACCTGATCGTCACCCTCGACGGCGGGTTCGCGCCGCGGGCGCTGCCGAGAGACCGGCCGGCGCCGGTCGCGGTCGAGCTGAAGGCCGGTCTGCGGACCAGCGACCACACCCCTGTGCCGCGGGTGACCGGGGTCGAGCTGGGAATACCGCGGCAGGGCGTGATCAGCACCCGCGGCCTGCCGACCTGCAAGCCGCGGCGGATCCGCAACACCACCACCGCCAAAGCGCTCGAGGCCTGCGGGCCGGCGCTGATCGGCAGCGGCCGCATGGTCGCCCAGGTGAAGATCCCCAGCCAACCCGCCTTCGCGGTGCACGCCCGCCTGCTGGCCTTCAACGGCAGGGTCAACGGGCGGCGGGCGGTGATCGTCCACGGCCTCGCCCTGCGCCCACCGAGCGTCGTCGTCCTGCCGTTCCTGATCGAGCGTCGCCCCGGCAAGTTCGGAACCGTCTTCTCGGCCCGGCTGCCGGACAACCTGGGGCCCTGGCCCCGCTTCGCCCGCTTCGAGATGAGCTTCTACCGCCGCTACACCTTTCGCGGTCGCGAGCGCAGCTACATCAGCGCCTCGTGTCCCCTCCCGAAGCGGGTCCCCTTCGCCCCCTTCTCGTTCGCGAAAGCCAGCCTCACGCTTGCCGACGGTCGCCAGATCAGCATGGGGATCGCCCGCACCTGTCGCGCTCAGTAGCGCGGTCCGTCTGTACTGGTCTGTTAGTGTTCCAAATGAATGGCGTTCCCGCCCGGCCTCGTGGACCTGGAAGCAGCGGTGCTCGAGGCTTGCGCGGCCGAGGACGAGTGGCCGGCCTCGATCGCGGCCGCGATCTATGCCGGGGTCGACTACGCGATCGCCCACCCGGAGGTCGCCGAGAGCATCGAGCTCGACGCTCCGTCGGGGTCCGACACCCTCCGCCGCTACGAAAGCGTAATCGCACGGCTGGCGGGCTTTCTGCAGGCCAAAGCGCCGAGGGAGAGCAGGCTTCCGGGCGCCACCGACGAGGCCCTGGTGGCGGGGATGGTCGGGCTTGTCGGCGATCACCTCCGCATCGGCCGCCAAGACCGGCTCGAAGAGCTGCGCCCCGAGCTCGTGCTGCTCACCCTGCTGCCGTACCTGGGCTTTTCCGAGGCGCAGAAATGGGCGAATCAGGGGGGCAGATAACACCGAATCCCTTGACCTGGCGGTCCGGGTGTGTTCTTATTAAGTGACGTTGCCGGTCACCCTGGTCGGCGACGACGCTGGCGCCAGTAAACCGGCGTCCGTCCCGCCCACCCTGAGCGGCACGGGCCCCAACGCAAACTCATGGCCCGGGCGAGTTCCCCGCTTGCTCGGGCCGTTTGCGTTCCCCCAGCCGGCGCACCCGCATGAACGAGGCGAGGAGGCGCGCGCCCGGGCCGAGGGCTCCGAGGAGACGGGTGCGGACCGGCCTCGCGTAGGGCGTCTCCGCCCCCGCCGCGCCCAGGTAGTAGGCGGCGACGCCGGCGAGGATCGCCCGGTGGCGGCCGGGGCGGGGGAGGTCCGCGAGCAGGTCCCAGCCTCTGGTCGCGATCAGCGCCAGGCGCTCCGCAGCCTCCTCGGAGTCCGCGTAGTAGCGGAGGTAGCTGTGCTCGCCGGCAGCGAGGTCCTCCTCGCGGTCGACGAGGTCGTCGAGGAAGACGGTGAGCGCGCCGACCGGCGGCTGGTAGGCGGCGTCGATCAGGGCCGCGGTCTCCGCGGTGGTGGCGGGATCGGCGGCGGCGGCGATCAGCGCTAGGGCGGCGACCGAGGAGCTGGCGCCGGCCGCGACCTCCCACCATTGGTAGCCCGACGAACTTTCGAGGCCGAGCGCCCAACGCTCGAGCGGCTCGGAACCCTGCGCGGCGGCGAGATGGGTGTGCAGCTGCCCGGCACGGCAGCGCTCGATTGCGGCTACCAAGTGGGGGAGGACGACTTCGTGGGCAGGGAGGCTCGCGACCTCGTGTCTCCAGGTTGCCTCCAGGCGCTCGATGCGCGCCGTGGTCTCCGGGCTCTCGGCCGCCTGGCTCGCCTCTTCGATCTCGTCCCGGAGGTCGATCGCGACCTGCAGTGCGACGATCGCCCGCACCACGGTCGCCCGCGCCGGGCGCGGCGCGAGGGTCGCGAAGACCGCCACCGCCTCGGCGTTCCTCGCCTTCGCCTCGGGGAGCGGGCCGAGCCGCTGCAGCTCCCGCCGCGCCCGGGGCAGGACCGTCGTCAGGTAGGCGCCGAGGGCGCTCGCCGCCGCCCCGGCCTCTCGTATCGCCGATCCCACGGACTCACCTTATGGCGCGTCCGCTCCCGTCTCTACCTTGGAGAAACTGTGACGGAGCAGACGCAGATCGAGGCGTTCGCCGAGCCCGTGCCGGAGGCAATCGAGTCCCCTGCCCCCGATCCCGTCGAGCCCGCAGCGAGGGTCCCCTTGCGCGATCTCGAGGACGGCCAGCGCGTCGCCGGCGTCTACGCGGTGCGGGAGCGGGAGTTGCGGCGCAAGCGCAACGGCGACCCCTGGCTGCGGCTCTCGGTCGGCGACGCCACCGGCACCGCCGAGGCGGTCTGCTGGGAGGAGGCGGAGGCGCTGCACGCCCTCTGCTGCAGCGGCGAGCCCGTCTTCGTCACCGGAATCTTCGAGGTCAGCGAGCGCTGGGGGGCGAAGATCAAGCTCAACGGCGTGCGGGCCGCCGAGCCGCACGAGTTCGAGACCGCCGACCTGGCGGCCGAGTCGGAGGTCTCCCTGGAGCAGCTCGAGAGCGAGCTGCGGGAACTGCTGGCGACGGTCCAGCACCCCGGGCTGCGGCAGCTGCTCGACCACTTCTTCGGCCCCGACTCGGAGACCTGGCGGCGCTTCTCCGTCGCCCCGGCGGCCAAGACCTACCACCAGGCCTACCGGCACGGGCTGCTCGAGCACACGCTCTCGGTCGCCCAGGCGGTCTCCGCCGCCGCCAACTTCTTCCCCGGAATCGACCGCGAGGTCGCCGTCACCGGCGCCCTCCTGCACGACATCGGCAAGTGCCTCGCCTACAACGATGACCCGCTGGCGATCGACCTCACCGACGCCGGCCGCCTCCAGGGGGAGATCCCGCTCGGCTATTACACGGTCCGGCGCGCGATCGAGGACCTGCCCGGCTTCGACCCCCACCTCGCCCAGTGCGTCCTTCACATCATCCTCAGCCACCACGGCTCGCTCGAACACGGCTCCCCGGTGGTCCCCGCCACCCGCGAGGCCGTTCTCGTCCACATGATCGACAACCTCGGCGGCCGCCTCGGCAGCTTCGACCGGATCGAGAAGCAGCTCCCCGCCGGCGCGGCCTGGTCGGGCTTCGACCGGGCGTTGTCCGGCAGCGCCTTCTTCGCCCAGCGCGCGGCCTAGCTGCGGCTTCTAGCCGCCTCTGCTTTGGCGGCCCGAGGTCTGAACAGCTTCCTCGAAGCTCTCCAGCAATCCAAAAAGGCCCTTCGCCTCCCAGCTGTCCCCGAGCTTCTGGTTGCGGTGTCGCGTCACCGCCTTGATCTCCTCCAATCGCGCCAGCGCCGCGATCGTCGCAGGCCGCGAGCGGTTGATCTCCCGCTCGGCCACGGCGGCGGTGATGACGGGGTGTTTCGGCAGGATCTCGATCAACGGCAGCACCGCCGCATCGCGCCGGACCGAACCCAGCTTCTGCCGCCATTCTTCCTGGAGGGCGGCTACCTTGCTCGAGAACTCCCCAGCTCGTTCGGCGGCAAGCTCGGCGGCCCAGGCGAACTGAATGATCCACTGCTCCGCCTTGCCCCTCCTGAATTCTTCCAAGCCGGCGATATAGGCGTCCTTGTTGGCGCCGAGGACGAGGCTGATGGGAGGGACGTACCGCGGCGCCAGCCTCCGGCGCCGGAACAGGACGTGGATGAGGCAGCGGCCGACCCGCCCGTTGCCGTCGCCGAAGGGGTGGATCGTCTCGAACTGCGCGTGCGCGATTGCTGCCTGGGCTACCGGCGGAACGTCTTCGCGGTCCATGAACTCGCAGAGGTCGCCGAGCAGCGGCTTCACGTAGCGGTGAGGAGGACCGACGTATTCGGCGGTGGGGGGCGCACTGCCACCGATCCAGCTCACCTCCTCGCGGAACTGCCCGGCGATCCTGTCCAGAGGTGGAGCCGTTGCCAGCGCTTGGTGAATCGCGGCGATGTCATGGAGCGCGAGGGGGCCGCCGTCGGCGCCGATCTGCATCGCCAGCTCCATCCCGCGGATCGCCCCCATGATCTCCTGCGCGCGGTGTTGGCCGTCGCGTCGCTCCAGCTCGGCTTTGGCCAGCTTGCGATGAGAGATGCCGAGGCCCTCGATTTGCGAGGAGGCCAAAGCCTCGGAGCGCAGCAACTGGCGTCCCATCCCCTCCAGCGAGATGAGCTCCGAGTCCCCCACGTTGAGCTTCGTCACCGCGGCGCCGGCCCGCTCGCAGAGGGCCGCGGTCGATCCCGCAAAGCTCGGCTCCAGTTCGGCGATCTTCCCCGGGATGAAGGCTTTGTACCGTCGGGCTTTCGCTCGCCGCCCGGTTCCGGAGGCGAAGTCCGGCGCCCAGCTCAACTCTTCGTAGCGCCCGGTTCCTTTAAGCCCCTTCATCAGGCTTTAAGGATAGCCATCTAAACTTAAAGCTAGGAAACGTGGCGTTAAGGATGGTCTGCGGTCGCTACTGGAAGCGCTCGCTGCAGCGCTGGATCTTGTTGACGTTCTGGTGGGCGCGCTGGATGCAGGCGATCAGCTTGTCGGCGTTGCCCTGGTGGCGTGAGGCCCGCAGTGACTTCTTGATTTCGCGCTGGACCTGACGGTTGACGTCGTCGATCGTCTTGTTGATGTCGCCCAGATCCGACTGCTGGAAGCCCTTCTGGACGTTGACGTTGACTTCGTGGCTGATGTCCTTGGTGGTCTCCAAGGTCGGCTTGACGAGGAAGAAATAGGCCGCGGCGAGGATTCCGACGGTCACCAAAAGCCGGATAATGCCCGCGGTTAGGTTGCCGAAGAGGTTTCGGAGCACGTCCATGCGTCGCGCGGAGACTATCCTGCCGACCAGTGGCGAAGGACACCGAGAAGCTAATTCGCCAGCTCTCGTTGATCTCGTTCCTGATGGCTCAGGGGAGGCCGGTATCGGCCCTCGAGATCAAGCGGGAGGTGGAGGGCTACAGCGACATGAACGACGACGCGTTCGCGCGCCGTTTCTACGCCGATCGCGCGGAGCTGGAGAGCCTCGGGATCCAGCTCGGGGTCGAGAAGCCGGGCGAGGGCTTCTTCGAGGCCGAGCTCTACTCGCTGCCGCCGGAGAACTTCTACCTCGACCCGATCTCCTTCTCCGACGAGGAGCTGGCGGCGCTCTCGACGGCGCTGATGCTGCTCACCGACGGCGGCTTCGCCTACGCCGAGCCGCTGCGCCTGGCCCTGCAGCAGGTCGCCTGGGGCCACCCGAACCCGCTGGCCGAGGGCGAGCGCGCCCCGGTCGAGATGGCGATGACCGCCTCCGCCGGCGGCCGCGACCTCTCCCAGCGCCTCTCCAAGATCGAGACCGCCATTTCTCGCCGGAAGACGATCGAGTTCACCTACTACACGATGGAGCGGGGCGAGACCGAGAAGCGCAAGGTCGACCCCTTCCACCTGGTCTTCCGCGGCGGGCAGTTCTACCTGATCGGCCACTCGCACGAGCGCGAGGCGGTGCGGGTCTTCCGGCTCTCGCGGATCCAGGGCAAGGTCGGCTACGCCTCCAAGGCCGAGCACGACTTCTCCCCGCCCGAGGACTTCGACCGCCGCGACTACGGCAGCCGCGCCGACTGGCAGCTGGGGGAGACGAGGGGGACGGCGAAGATCTTCATCCGCGAGCGGATCGCCTGGCTGATCGAGCGCGACTTCGGGTCCTACGGAGAGCTCCGGAACGCGGTGAAGTCCGACGGCGCCCCCGGCAAGGGCCGCGTCTTCGAGACTTCCTACGCCTCCGAGCGCGAGCTGATCGCCTGGGCCCTGCGCTGGCGCCAGAACGCCGAGGTGCTGGCCCCCGACGACCTCCGCGAGGAGGCCGAGAAGCGGCGCGGCCTGCTGCTCGAACGCCACGTCAACGGCTTCCGCCCCGCCGAGGTCGTCGACCGCCCGCTCGAAGAGCAACCGAAGCGCAGCCGCTCGGGCGGCCGCGGCGAGGCGGCGATCCGGCCCGAGCGCTTCGCCCGGCTCGTCACCCTCGCCGGCCTGCTGATCGAAGCGGCCAAAAAGGGCGAGCGGCTCGAGGTCGTCGACCTCTGCGAGCGGCTGGAACTGACCCGCGAGGAGCTGCAGGAGGACATCGACCTGCTCAACGTCGTCAACTTCGGCGGCGGCACCTACGTCCTCTACGCCGAAGTCCTCGGCGAGGAGATCGAGGTCGACTCGCAGCCCTACGGCGACAACTTCGCCCGCCCCGCCCGCCTGCTGCCGCTCGAGGCGAAGGCGCTGGTGGCGGCGATCGATCTCTTCGGCGACCACCTGCCGCAGTCCGACCTGCAGACCGCGCGCGGCAAAATCGTCAAGGCGCTCGGCCACGACCCCTCCGAGGAGGGGCTGGAGATCGCCTCGGCCGGCGGCGGCGACGCCGAGGTCGCCCGCCTCGTCAACGAGGCGATCGCCGAGAGCCGGGTGCTCGAGCTCTCCTACTACAAGGAGAACGAGGACCAGTTCACCGAGCGCCGGGTCGAGCCCTACCGGCTCGAGAACGGCAAAGAGGGCTGGTACGTCGAGGTCTACGACCTGACCAAAGAAGGGGTCCGCCACTTCAAGCTCGACCGGGTCAAGGAGGCGCGCCTCTCCGAGGAGAAGTTCGAGCCGCGGCCCGAAGTCGAGGAGTTCGCCGGGGTCGAGGGCTGGATGACCCACGGCGAGGTGCCGACCGCCGAGGTGGCGCGGGTCTGGGTCTCCCCCGAGCGCGCCCGCTGGCTGCGCGAGGAGCGGACCGTGGTCGAGGAGCTGGCCGACGGCGCCGTCGTCGTCGAGCTGCCCTACGCCGGCAAGCCCTGGCTCGTGCGGGAGATCCTCCGCGGCGCCGGCGACCTGGTCGTGCTCGAGCCGCCGGACGCGCGCGAGGCGATCGCCAAAGAAGTCGAAGCAGCCTCGAACTGAGGCTTTGGAAGCGGCTCCGGGGCACCCCGAGGTCCTCAAGATCGTCGCCCCCAACCCGGGGCCGATGACGCTGGAAGGGACCAACACCTACCTCTTCGGCGGCGACCCCTGCGTGGTGATCGACCCCGGCTCCGAGGACCCCGGACACCTCGAGGCGATCCGCGCCGCGGCGGCCGAGCGCGGCGGCATCGGCCTCGTCCTCCTCACCCACTCCCACGGCGACCACACGGCCGGCGCCGGGGAGCTCGCGGCCGAGGTGGTGCTGCCCGCGGGCGGCGAGGAGCACTTCGGCCTCCGCGCCCTCGCCACCCCAGGCCACTCCGAGGACCACGTCTGCTTCCTGACCGAGGATGGCGTCTGCTTCAGCGGCGACCTTGTCCTCGGCCTCGGCTCGACGATCGTGCCGCCGGGCGGGAACTCGCTCGCGGCCTTCATGGACTCGCTCGCCCTCCTCCAAGCGCAGGAGATCGAGCTGATCGCCCCCGGGCACGGCCCCTGGGTCACCGACCCCGAGGCGAAGCTCGCCGAGTACGTCGAGCACCGGCTGATGCGCGAGCGCCGCCTCCTCGCCGCCCTCGAGCAGGGCGAGCGCTCCCGCGCCAACCTCCTCGCCGCCGTCTGGGACGACATCCCGATCGAGCTGCTGCCGATGGCGGCGATGGCGATGGAGGCCCACCTCGAAAAGCTCGAGGGGGAGGGTCGGCTGCCGGAGGGGCTGGAGCCCTAGCGGCCCAGGTAGCGGGCGAAGGCGAGCCCTCTGCTTTCGAGGAAGCGCGGGTCTCCCATGATTCCCCCCACCAGCAGGCGACTGCGCGCGTCCGCCATAACCTCGATCGCGGCGGCTTCGCCCGAGGGGAACCGGGTGGCGATCCACCCGCCGTGCCCGAACCCCGGTTCGCGACGGCCGTTGCCGCTCAACCGCGTCAGCAGGAAGCGAGTCCTCTCGCCCCACTCGTCGGTGCGGTAGCCGGCGAGGGCCACTCGGCCGCGGCCGTCGACCGTGAGGTCTTCCAGGTGTGCGTACGGGGGCAGCGCCGGCGAGGCGGAGCCGTCGCGGCCGAAGCTCGGATCCGGCTTGCCGTCTGGGAGCAACCGCCGAACTCGCCATTCGGCGTTCCCGACCCCCCCTTCCAGTTCTGCGGTTTCCGGTCGCTGGCCCAGCGCCAGCAGGCGCCCCTGGGAGTCGAAGGAGACGTCGGTGACCGGCGCCAGGTTGGGATGCGGCCTGCCGCCGTTGCTGCCGAAGCCGGCATCGGCTCGGCCGTCGGCTAGGAGGCTGACGAGCTTCCCGCTTTCGGCCGGTCCCCTGAACCCGCAGTAGCCGCCGCTGGCCGCCTCGAAGCCGATCCGGCCGGATGGGCCCAAGGCGGGCGGCGAGATCCGTTCGGTCTGCTCGTCGGTCAAGACGCCGTTCCTGCCAAAGCTGAGGTCCCGGCTCCCGTTCGCCGTCAGCCGCGCGAGGAAGGCGCGGCTGGTCGCGCCGATCGGCACTCCGGCGGAGCACATGATCAGGCGCGCGGCCGAGTAGCCGCCCACGACCATTCCCCCGTCGGGAGCCAGGGCCAGGCCAGTCAAGCCGACGTCGAAGCCGCCGTTGGCGGGGGCGCCGGAGGGTTCGAGCGCGGGTTCCTGGTCGAAGGTCTCGCTGACGATGCCGCCCTCGCCGACGCTCGGGTCCGGCTCGCCATCGGGGAGGAAACGGAAGACGACGGCTAACCGCCGCGGGGTCTCGGAGCGCGTGTCCCGCGTACCGGCCACGACGACCCGACCTTCGGCGTCGACCGCGAGGTCTCCGAGTTCGAACCTGGAGCCCGGCGGGAGCGGGATCGCGATCGCGCCGCCGCCGCCGAACCGGTTCACCGGTCTTCCGTTCGGTCCGCGCTCGACCACGAAGGCGCCGGTGGCAGCCGCGAGGCCGCCGCCGGGAAGAGCGTCCATCGCCATCCGCGCCGCCCGTGGCTTCCCGCTGTAGGAGAGTTCCGGCTCCCTTACGGGGAGCTTCACCTCCACCCGTCCGTGCTGGCCGAAACTCTGGTCGAGCAGCCCCGGCTGCGCTTGGGCTACGGATGGCAGGGCGAGGAGAAAGAGGGCGAGAGACACCGCGATCGTCTTCATGCCGCTCGAAACCCGCTCCGATTCAAAAGTTCCGAAGCAAGAATCCTGGCTGGCTGGCCAAACGTGATACATACTTCCCATGGGAAGGCGCCGCAAGAGCAGCGTGGGGAAGTACGCCCTCGTCGGCGGCGCTGCCTCCACCGGGCTGCTCGCCGCCGCCGCCGCGGTCGTCTGGCACCGGCTCGCCCGCCGGCCGCTGCCCAAGGTGAAGGGCAGGATCGAGATTCCGGAGCTGCGCGGAGCCGTGCGCGTGCGCCGCGACCGCTGGGGGGTCCCCCACGTCGAGGCCGACGAGCGCGAGGACCTCTTCTTCGCCCAGGGCTACTGCCACGGCCAGGACCGGCTCTGGCAGATGGACTTCTACCGGCGGGTCGTGCGGGGCCGACTCAGCGAGATGGCCGGGGAGGAGGGGCTCGCGGTCGACCGGCTGATGCGGACGCTGGGCATCTCCTGGACCGCCGAGCGCGAGGTGGCCGGGATGGACCCGGAGCTGCGGGCCAGGCTCGATCGCTTCTGCGCCGGGGTCAACGCCGCCGCCCGCGACGCCCGCGCGCTGCCGTTCGAGATGCAGATCCTCCGCCTCGGGTTCGAGCCCTGGCGGCCGGTCGACATCCTCGGCCTCGGCAAGCTGCTCGCCTTCGGGCTCTCGACCAACTGGGAGCGGGAGCTGCTGCGCGCCGACCTCGTGCGCGAGCTGGGCCCCGAGCTGGCGGCCCGCCTCGACCCCGTCTACCCCGCCCGCAACCCGGTCGTCGACCAGCTGCCGTTCAGCGGCGAAGGGATGCCGCTGGTCGAGCAGATCGACGCTGTGCGCCGCTCGCTCGGGCTCGCCGCCGAGGCCTCGGGCTCGAACAACTGGGCCGTCTCCGGCGAGCGCTCGAAGACCGGCACGCCGCTGATCGCCGGCGACCCGCACCTCTCCCCGAGCATGCCGGGCATCTGGTACGAGGTCAGCCTCCGCCACGGCGGGCGCTTCGTCCGCGGCGCCTCGCTGCCGGGGATGCCCGGCGTCTACATGGGGCAGAACAACGACGTCTGCTGGACGATCACCAACGTCATGGCCGACGTCCAGGACCTCTTCGTCGAGCGGGTCGAGGGGGAGGAGTACCTGTTCGAAGAGGAGCGGCGGCCGCTGCAGCGCCGGCGCGAGGAGATCGTCGTCAAGGGCCGCTCCGAGCCGGTCGTGCTCGAGGTCCGCGCGACCCACCACGGCCCGATCGTCAACGAGGCCCTCGGTGCCGACGACGGCGAGCCGCTGGCGCTGGCCTGGCAGACGCTCTCGGAATCGACCGCCTTCGAAGCCGCCTTCGAGCTGCTCGACATCGGCTCCGGGCCGGAGCTGGTCGCGAAGCTCGAGGGCCACACCTCGCCCGCCTCGAACATGGTCTGGGCCGACCGCCACGGCTCGATCGGCTACAAGCTGATCGGCCGCCTGCCGATCCGGCGCGGCGGCTGCCCCGACCTGCCGAAGCCGGGCTGGACGGGCGAGTTCGAGTGGGAGGGGACGGTCCCCTACGAGGAGCTGCCGGAGGTGACCGATCCCGAGAGCGGCTTCGTGATCACCGCCAACAACCGCATCGTCGGCGACGACTACCCGCACCACATCACCAGCGACTGGCTCGACGGCTTCCGCGCCAAGCGGATCGAAGAGATGCTGGAGCAGACCGAGAAGCACGACCTCGAGAGCTTCGAGGCGATCCAGAACGACAACTTCTCGATCCCCGGGCTGGAGGCGGCGGCGCGTCTGGCCCGGCTGCACCCGCGCGGCCAGCGGGAGCGCAGCGCGATCGAGCGGCTGCGCAGCTGGGACGGCTGCCTTGGCCCCGACTCGATCGCCGGCACGATCTACCAGGCGTTCCTGCTGCGGCTGGCGCGCGAAGTCGCGCGCTGCGCGATCGGCGACCGCGACCTCTGCGAGCGCTGGCTCGACCGCGCCGGCAACGGCTTCCTCCCGCACGTCACCTCCCCCTGGCGCTGGCACTCGCACCTGATGGACCTCTGGGCCGAAGCCGACGAGGAGCTGATCGGCCGTCCCTGGGACGAGCTGGTGCTGGAGGCGCTGGCCGGCGCCCTCGACGACCTCGGCGACCGCTTCGGCCCCGACCCCGAGGGCTGGCGCTGGGGCCGCGTCCACGAGCTGAAGTTCCCGCACCCGCTCGGCGACGCCAACCCCCTCTTCGACCGCCTGCTCAACCGCCGCCTCCGCGCCGGTGGTGCCCAGGAGACGGTCAGCCAGATCGCCTACGACCCCAACGACCCCTACAACGCCGTCTGGGCGCCGAGCTGGCGGATGATCGCCGACCCCACCGACCCCGACCGCTCGCGCTGGCAGGCCTTCACCGGCCAGTCCGGCCACCCCGCCAGCCCCCACTACGACGACCTCCAAGTCGACTGGCTGCAGGGCCGGACGCAGGCGATGAGCGGCGAGAGCCCTTGGTCGGAGCTGGAGCTGGTCCCGAGCGCGACTTGAGCCGAGCCGCCGGGTTTCTCCAGGGATGCCACGGACGAGACGTGCGTTTCTCCTGCTTCTGACCATCGCCCTCCTGCTGCTGCCCGCGAGCGCGCAGGCGCTCCCGCGGGGATTTTTCGGGATTGCGCCGCAGACGGGGCTGGGGCCGAGGGACACGGCGCGGATGCGGGCCGGGGGAGTGGAGACGATCCGGGCGCCGCTGTTCTGGGGCGCGGTGCAGCCGAGGCGGAACGGCGACTTCGACTGGAGCTACTTCGATGACACCGTGGAAACGGCGGCCGAGGAGCGGCTGGAAGTGCTGCCGTTCCTCTGCTCGCCGCCGAACTGGATCAGCCCGCGCGACACGCGGCTGCCAATCGACAGCGCCCGCCAGCGGCAGGGCTGGGAAGAATTCGCCCGTGGGGCGGTAGAACGCTACGGGCCGCGCGGCAGCTTCTGGGAAGAGCACGCGCCGGGGACGCGGAAGCCGCTGCCGCGGGTGCCGATCCACGCCTGGCAGATCTGGAACGAGGAGAACTTCTTCTACTTCACCCGGCCCGCCTCGCCGAGCCGCTATGCGCGGCTGCTGCGGATCTCCCACCGGGCGATCCGCCGCGCCGACCCGCGGGCCACGGTGGTCACCGGCGGCCTCTTCGGCAACCCCAAGCAGGGACCGCCGGCGGCGATGGACGCGGCCGACTTCCTCGACCGCCTCTACAAGGTGCGCGGGGCGAAGGCCGACTTCGACGCGGTGGCGCTCCATCCCTACGCCGCCGACGCGGGGGAGCTGCGGGCCCTGGTCGAGGGGGTGCGGCGGGTGATGCTGCGCCACGGCGACCGCCGCGGCGGCCTGTACCTGACCGAGATGGGCTGGGGATCGCAGGCGCGGAGCCCGGTCTCCTTCGAGGTCGGGCTGCAGGGGCAGGCCCGGGAGCTGCGCGCCGCCTACGGCTACCTGCTCGGCAACCGCCACCGGCTCCACCTGCAGCAGGTCGACTGGTTCAGCTGGAAGGACGCGCCGCTGCTCTGCAGCTTCTGCGACTCGGTCGGCCTCTTCCGCCAGGGCGCCCGCTTCCGGCCGAAGCCCGCCTGGCACGCCTTCGTTCAGGTCACTCGGCGCGCTCGACCGCGCTGACCATCTCGACGATCGGGGCCGGCGCCTTCTGCGGCGAGCCGGCGTCGAAGGGCGGGTCGGGGTCGTACTCGATCCCGAGCTGGATCGCCTGCGCCACCTCCGGGCCGACCTCGCGGCCGACCAGGTAGAGCGCCATGTCGATCCCGGCGGAGACGCCGGCGGCGGTGATCACCTTGCCGTCTTCGACGTAGCGGCCGCCGACCGGGTCGGCCCCGTACTCGCGCAGCTGCTCGAGGTAGAGCCAGTGGCCGGTGGCGCGGCGGCGCTCCAGCAGGCCGGCGGCGCCGAGCAGCAGCGAGCCGGTGCAGACCGAGGTGGTCCAGGTGGTGGTGCGGTCGATCTCACGCAGCCAGGCGAGCAGGTCGCGGTCCTCCAGCAGCTCTCGGTTGCCGGGGCCGCCGGGGACGAGGACGATCCCGGCGCTTGTCACCTCCGCCATCCCGCGATCGGCGCTGAGGCCGACGGCGCCGCTGTCGGTGCGGACCTCGCCGCGGGTCTTGGCGACGAACTCGACCTCCCATCCCGGCACCGAGCGCAGCACCTCGTAGGGCCCGATCGCGTCGAGGGCGGTGAACCCGTCGTAGATCAGGATCGCGACCTTCACCGCCCGATCCTCTCAGAGGGGTGTCTGAGATGCACCCCCAAATATGGGGGGTTTGCTCAGACACGTCATAGAGTTCGGGCATGAGCAGGCGGGATCAGATCAAGCTTGGCGACGCGGAGCTGCTGGAGCTGCTGGAGGCCGAGCGGATCGCGGTCGTCTCCAGCCTCGGGCCGCGTGGCTGGCCGCACTCGATGCCGCTCTGGTTCGTCCCCCGCGAGGGCGAGGTCTGGATCTGGACCTACGCGAAGTCGCAGAAGGTCCGCAACCTCGAACGCGACCCGCGGGCGACGGTCCTGGTCGAGACCGGCCGCGAGTACGGCGAGCTGCGGGGGGCGATGATCGAGGCCGAAGCCGAGCTGCACCGCGACTTCGAGACCGTGATCGGCTTCGCCGAAGAGCTGACCCTGCGCTACGCGGAGGGGATCTCCGCGGTCGAGGGCGATGCCAAGGCGGCGCTGGAAGCGCAGGCGCCGAAGCGGGTGGCGATCCGCTTCCGGCCGCTTCGGACCGCGACCTGGGACCACCGCAAGCTCGGCGGCACTTACTAGCGGCTGCGCAGGCGGGCGAGGTGGCGCAGCGGCGCGGTCAAGCGCCACGAAGCCGAGGTGAGGACGGTCTGCAGTTCGGCCGCCGGGCCGCCCACGGCCTGGCGGCCGGCTTCGACCGTCGGCGCGACGGCCCGCTTCAGATCCAAGCGCCCGGACTCTTCGACCGCCGCCAGCACGTCCTCCCACAGCGCCAGCTGCAGCGGCTGGATGATCCGGTAGTCGCGCAGCGGCTCGAGGTCCAGCTCGGCGGGGAAGGTGCGGATCTTCCCCCTGGCGCCGATCGCCTCGAGGCCGATCATCGTCGCCAGGCACTTGCCGCAGCGGCCGCAGTTGTAGGCGCCCTCGGGGTTCATCCAGCAGACCCGCAGGGTCTCCTGCACCAGCGGGTGATCGGCGATCTGCCGCATCCGCTCGACCCTGCCGAAGCGGCCGCCCCAGTCCTCCACCGTCAGCCCCTCGCTGCTCCAGAGGTGGTCGATCTGCCAGCTGGCGCCGACCTGCGCCTGCCTTCCGTAGTCGCTGTCGGAAGCGATCAGGACCCGTTCGAAGAGCGGTTCGAAGAACAGCGCGATCGCCGCCTGGACGCTGGGGCAGAAGCTCTCCCAGCGCAGGAGCGGGTCCGAGAAGGTGCGGACGTCGGTGGTGACGACGTGCAGCGGCAGCCCCAGCTCGGGCGCCGCCGCCCGCAGCCGGGACTCGACCTCGTCGGCGAGGTCCCGGTGCCGGTCGACGCCGGGGATCAGGTCGAGGCCGCGGACGAAGATCAGGTCGGTGACTTCCGGGCTGCCGAGGATCGCCGCCCAGGAATCGACGCCGCCGCTGAAGAAAGTCGCCACCCGCCCTCGCTCCCGCGGTCCCTCGGCCACCCTCGAGGGGGCGCTCACCTCGATCTCCGCCAGCGGATGGGCCTCGTTCGGCCAGCGCGAGGACCAGAGCCGCTGGATCGCCTGGAACTCGCGCTGGTTGCGAAGGATCTTGGCGCTGATCGGCGTCTCCAGGCGGAGCGCGCCACGGCGGGACATCGCCGGCATCAGGGTGGCGGCGAGCGCCCCGTCGGCGGCGGGGACGACCGGGGTGTCGGAGCGGAAGGAGACCCGGTGCCGTTCGCTGCCCGCCTCGATCGTGAAGGAGAGCTCGCCGGCCTCCGCCCGCAGCTCCGTCACGGCGCTGGGTGCCTCGACCCTCACCTGTCCCGTCGCGCCTTCCCGGTCAGCCGCCGCAGCGGTTCGGTCAGGCGCCAGGAGGTGGACCCGGTCAGCTCCGCGATCTGTGCTTCCAGGTTCGCGGCGTGGGCCTCGGCGTGGGCGGCGCGGTCCTCGACCGCTCGGGTGCGCTCGTCGGCGGCCCGCACCCGGCGGTCGGCGTCGGCGTCCCCGCCGACCCACTGCGGCGCCCCTTCCTCGGCGCCGGCGACGGCGCTGGCGATCCGCGCGAAGAGGTCGGCCTCGGCGACGAGGCGCCGCTGCCGCTGCCGCCGCGCGTCCATCGCCAGCTGGACCCGCTGCCTCGGCCCCTCCTCCGGGTCGAGCGCCGTCCTCGTCAGCAGCTCGGCGCAGGCGCGCGGGTCGGCGCCGGGCCGGAGCGTGAACTCGGCCGGCTGGCCGAAGGCATCGAGGAGCCCCGCTGCCTTCTGCTCGTAATAGGCGTTGTGGGCGACGGTCAGCGTCGGCAGGCCGAGCATCAGCGAGGTCAGCGCGGCGTGGTAGGAGCAGGCGACGGTGAGCGCGGCGGCGCCCAGCTCGGCCGCGGCGGCGCCGAGCCCGGCCGGCCGCAGGACGACCGGTGGCCGCACCTCGATCCCGCGGGCGGAGAGGTCGGTGGCGAGCCGCTGCGCCGCCGGCTGCTCGTCGACCCGGGGGTCGAGGTAGGCGATCAGGGGCTGGGCCACGATCGGCCGCCCGAGCCGCTCCCCCAGCACCTCCAGCAGCTCGGCGTAGAAGTCCAGCAGCGACTGCGCCTCCCCGGTCACCCAGTCGTGCTCGGTGTAGTGGAGGTTGATCCGCAACGGTCCCTCTTCCGCCGGCTCGGCGGGGCGCAGGCGTCCCAGGGCTCCGAGCGCGTCGTCGCCGCTTTCGGGGACGAAGGCCGAGCCGAAGCCGGCCACCAGCTTGCCGGAGCGCGGGTCGCGGGTGCCCAGGAGCTCGAAGGCGCGCAGGAGTTCGGCGTCCTCCTCCGCGAGGCCGTCGAGCCAGGCGGCTTCGACCTGCAGGCCGGATCCGACGCGGCAGATCCTCGGCGCCTGCGCCTGCGCCAGCACCCCCTCCGCCGCCCGCATCATCGCCAGCTTGCGGTCGCCCCAGAGCCCATTGAAGTAGCCGCCCCCGTAGAAGTAGGAGATCCCCGCCGAGAGGTCCTTCGGGACCTCGACCGGCACCAGGTCGCCCCCGCCGGTGCCCTCGGGATCGAAGTAGACCAGGTGGCGCGGGGGCCGCAGCATCTGCTCGGCGATGCCGGGATGGTGGGCGGCGTAGCGGCGTTCGAGCACCGGCAGCGGCAGCAACCCCGGCTCCAGCGGCGCCAGCAGCTCGAGCGCGACGTCGAGCATCAGCACGTCGCCGAAGTTGCCGGAGCCGTCGTAGCCGCCGACGAGGAAGGCGACCGACTCGGCTGCGGCGATCGCCTCCGCGGTCTCCGTGGAGGCGAAGAGGGTGGGCTGTGCGCTGGGTGGGACGAGGGCACGGTTCCGCGTCGCCGCGAGCGGCGCCGGCCCCGGGAAGGGACGGCGGCGATAGCTCTGGGGGAAGCCGAGGCTGGCTTTGCCCTTGGCGATCAGGGGGGCGACGGCGGCCTCGAGGTCCTCGCGGCCGTTGGCGCGGACCGCGTCCAGCAGGTCTTCCCAGCCGGTCAGCGAGAAGACGTGGCCGATGTCGTATTCGGCCAGCGCCCCGAGGTCGAGCTCCCCTTGCGGGAAGGTGGTGACCCGCTCGCGCGCTCCGATCGCCTCCAGGCCGACCATCGTGGTCACGCACTTGCGGCAGCGACCGCAGTTGTAGGTGAGGTCGGGGGTTTCCCAGCAGACCCGGAGGCTGCGGCAGGCCGCCGGGCTCTCGACCAGCCGTTCCAGCCGTTGCTGGCGGCTGGAGCGACCGCCGGCGTCGACGATCTCCAGCTCCTCGCCGCTCAGGAGCTGGTCGACCAGGCGGTTGGCGCCGAAGCTGACCTGGACGGGGTAATCGGAGTCGCCGGCGATCAGGACGCGGTCGAAGAGCGGGGCGAGGAAGTGGGCGACAGCGGCGGCCGCGCAACCGTAGAAGACGTCCCAGGGCAGCTCCGGGTCGCTCATCTCGCGCAGGTTCGTGGTGACGACGAGGAGCGGCAGCCCCAGCTCCGCGGCCGCCTCGCGAAGACGGGCCTCGACCTCGTCGGCCAGCTCCGCCTGCGGCCCCTCGTGGGTGAGGTCGAAGCCGCGGACGAAGATCAGGTCGGTGAGGTCCGGGTTTTCCAGGACGATCCCCCAGGAGTCGACCCCCCCGCTGAAGAAGGCCGCCGCGCGCTGCTTCGGCGCGGTCGCGTGGAGCTCGCGAATCGGGGCCTCGACCTCGACTTCCTCCAGCGGCTCGGTGAAGGGCCAGTCCAGTGACCAGCCGCGCTGCATCGCCTGGAACTCACGCTGGCCGCGCAGCAGCCGCGGGCTGACCGGGTCGCTCATCCGCAGGCGGCCGCCATGGCGCATCGCCGGCATCACCGCCGTCGCCAGCGCTGCATCGGCACTCGGCGTCAGCGGCGACTCGGTCCGCATCCAGACGTTGGTCGTCCGCTCGCCGATACGGGCGTCGAAGGAGAGCTCGCCGGGAGCGGTGCGGAGGCTGGTTATCTCGTGATCGAAATGGGGGGAGCCCATCGAAGCGGGTGCTGTGGGTTGGACGCGACGGTGGCCGGTGGCGCTAGTGGCGGTGCCGGCGCAGGATGCGGATCTTCAGCCGCCGCGAGGTCGCTTCGGTGTAGGTGCCGTCGGAGAGGACCTTGGCCCGGAGGGCGACGCGGTGCTTGACCCGCGGCCTGAACCGTACCGTGCAGACGCGGTCGAGCCGCCGGCTGCCGATCTTGCGCCGGCCCTGCCAGAGGCTGACCGGCTGCCCGCGGCGGCCGGCGCAGGGGGAGACGAAGGCGGTGATGAAGGCGCGCTTGTTGCGCTTGACCTTGCGCCGCAGCGCCCGGATCCCGACGAACGATGATTTCAGCGCCGGCGGCTGGGCCTGCGGGGCGCAGGAATCGCCGCCGGGACCGACGAGCCGGTAGACGGGGCCGGCGCCCGAGACGGCGTAGACACGCCCGCAGGAGTCCTCGCCGAAGGAGTTGAGTTCGGCGACCGAGATTCCCTCCGAGCGGTCGCCGGCGGCGGCGAGGGGCGCCGGCACGAGCGAGCGGATCTCGCCGCTGCAGAGGTCGCCGTAGAGGTAGCGCCCGAAGAGGTCGCCGTAGCCCGGCCCGCGGGCGACGTAGCCGCCGATGATCGCGCAGCCGAAGGCGCCGCCGTCGCCGGGGTCTTCGTGCGGGTAGTCGAAGATCGGGTCGGTGAACGCCCCCGGGGGCGCCGAGCCGCAGCCCTCGTCCGTCGCCGGACCGGCGATCAGGCCCTCGCGGCAGTTCCAGCCGTAGTTGGCGCCGGCGCCGAGCCCGGGCGCCGGGGCGTAGTCGACCTCCTCGCGCCCCCCCTGCCCGACGTCGCCGATCAGCAGGGCGCCGGTCTGGCGGTCGAAGGAAAAGCGGAAGGGGTTGCGGAGCCCGTAGCTCCAGATCGCCGGGTACGCCCCAGGCGTGTCGAGGAACGGGTTGCCGCCGAGGGTGTCGAAGACGATCCCGTCGTCGGACCCGGGCTTGACCCTGAGGATCTTGCCGAGCGGGCTGCCGAGGTCCTGGGCGTTGTGCTCCTCGTCGTCTTGGCCGCCGCCGTCGCCGGTGCCGACGAAGAGGTCGCCTTCGGGGCCGATCTGCAGCTGGCCCCCGTAGTGATTGGTCTGGTTGGGGTGGGGAAATTCGAAGATCCGCCGCCGGCTCGAGATCGGGACCGTGCCGCCGCTCGCGACCATTTCTTCGACGTGGATCTCCGCCGGGGTTTCCCCTTTGCCCGTGTAATAGACGTAGAGCCGGCCGCTGGTCGGGAAGTCGGGCGAGAGCGCGATCGAGAGCAGCCCCCCCTCGCCGGCGTCGTTGATCAGCGACCGCAGATCGGCGAAGACCGTGCGGGTGCCGTTTTCCACCTCGATGATCCTCCCCGGGCGCTCGACCACGAACAGCCGGTCGGGATCGTTCGGGGCGGAAGTGACGAAGATCGGCTCTTCGAAGCTGCCGACCTGCTGCAGCGAGAGCGCCTGCGCGCTCGCGGTCCACAGCCCGGCGAGGAGCATGGCGACGACGACGATCTTTCCCGCTGCCCGGATCAAGGTGCTCAAGGTAGCTAACCCCCTACCCGGCAAATGGTCGCGGTTGATCAAACGTCCAGCAGCGGACCGGGACCGCCTCGCCGCGCACCGCCAGGGCGGCGGCGAACCCGGGGTCGATCGGCAGCGCCTGCACGGCGACCGGGGGGGTGGGCCAGGCCGGCCGCGCCGCGAGGCCGACGCCGAGGCACTTGAGCCGGGCCTCGTGCCGGGTCCAGAGCTCGTAGAAGAGCCGCGCCCGCTCCGGTTCGGCGGCCTCGCGCACCGCCGCCGCCTCCTCGGGCGCCAGCGCCCGCTCGGCCAGGGCGGGGAGGTCGCGCTCGGGCTTCACCCGCTCGACGTCGACCCCGACCTCGCGGTCGCGGGCGACCGCGACCAGCGCCAGGCGGCCGGAGTGGCTGAGGTTGAAGGCGAGGCGCCCGGGCTCCGCGGCGAGCCGCGGCTTGCCGTGCTCGCCCGCGGTCAGCTCGATCTCCTCCGGCGCCTCGCCCAGGTAGGCGGCCAGGATCCGCCGCAGCGTCAGCTCGGCGGGAACCGTCTCCAGCTCCGCCCGCCAGACGTGCGCTTCGCGATCGCGCAGGTCGGGGCTGTCGGGGGCCGCGGCGAACTCCAAGTGAGCCGATCCTAGGTGATAACTTCGCCAGCCTTGACCCGGCTGCTGATCACCGGCGGCGCCGGCTTCGTCGGCTCCAACCTCGCGGTCTCCCTCGCTTCCCGCCACCCGGACTGGGAGCTGATCGCGCTCGACAACCTCTACCGCAGGGGGTCGGAGATGAACCTGCCGCGGCTGGAGGAGGCGGGAGTCCAGTTCGTCAAGGGCGACGTCCGGGAGCCCGGCGACCTGGCGGCGCTGCCGCCGCTGACGGCGCTGGTCGAGTGCTCGGCCGAGCCCTCGGTGATGAGCGGGGTGGACGGAGACAGCTCGTACCTGTTCGAAACCAACCTCACCGGGGCTTACAACTGCCTCGAGCTGGCCCGGCGCGACGGCGCCTTCTTCCTCTTCCTCTCGACCAGCCGCGTCTACCCGGTGGCGCCGCAGGTCGAGTTGAACCTGGAGGAGGCGGAGACCCGCTTCGAGATCGCCGCCGAGCAGGCGGTGCCAGGAGTCTCCCCGGCGGGGATCTCCGAGGAGTTCCCGCTGGGGGGCGCGCGAACCCTCTACGGGACGACCAAGCTCGCCGCCGAGCTGCTGATCGAGGAGTACCGCGCCGCCTTCGGCCTCCCCGCGGTGATCGACCGCTGCGGGGTGATCGCCGGCCCCTGGCAGATGGGCAAGGTGGACCAAGGGGTCTTCACCCACTGGATGCTCGCCCACCATTTCCGCAACCCGCTCAACTACATCGGGTTCGGGGGACATGGCAAGCAAGTGCGGGACCTGCTCCACGTCGAGGACCTGGTCGACCTGGTCGAGCGGCAGCTGATGGACGGCGCGGCCTGGGACGGGCGCATAGTGAACGTCGGCGGCGGTCGCGAGTGCAGCCTCTCGCTGCTGGAGACGACGGAGATCTGCCGCCGGCTGACCGGGAACGAGATCCCGATTGCACCGGTGCCGGAGACCCGTTCCGGGGACGTGCCTGTGTACCTTTCCGATTGCGCGAGGCTGTTCGGTCTCGACGCATGGCGACCCCGACGCAGCGCCGAGCAGGTACTGGCGGACATCCACCAGTGGATTGCCGCCGACGAGGCGCGGATCGCCGACGCCCTTCAAATCCAACCCCACTGAACGAAAGGGAATAAACGCGTATGCCGGTGGCGATCATCACGGGTGCAGGTGGCCTGATCGGGTCCGAGGCCGTCGAGCACTTCGTCCGCGAAGGCTTCGACGTGGTCGGGATCGAGAACGACATGCGGGCCCGCTTCTTCGGCCCCGAGTCCTCGACCTCGCACGTGACCCAGCGGCTGATCGAGGCCCATCCGGCGGAGTTTCACTGGGAGAACGCCGACATCCGCGACGCCGACGCCATCGACCGCATCTTCCGCGAGCGCGCCGGCCAGATCGAGCTCGTCGTCCACACCGCCGCCCAGCCCTCGCACGACTGGGCCGCGAGCGAGCCGCAGACCGACTTCGGCGTCAACGCCAACGGCACCCTCAACCTCCTGGAGGCGGCGCGCGCGCACTGCCCGGAGGCGCCGTTCATCCACTGCTCGACCAACAAGGTCTACGGCGACACCCCCAACCGGTTGCCGCTGCAGAGCCTGGAGAAACGGCTGGAGCTGCCGGAGGACCACCACTACTACAAGGGCATCGACACCTCGATGTCGATCGACTCCTCCACCCACTCGCTGTTCGGGGTCTCGAAGGCGGCCGCCGACCTGTTGGTGCAGGAGTACGGCCGCTACTTCGACATGCCCACCGTCGCCTTCCGCGGCGGCTGCCTGACCGGGCCCCAGCACGCCGGCGCCAAGCTGCACGGCTTCCTCGCCTACCTGATGAAGTGCGTCGTCACCGGCACGCCGTACACCGTCTTCGGCTACGAGGGCAAGCAGGTCCGCGACAACATCCACAGCGCCGACCTGATCGCCGCCTTCGACGCCTTCCGCAAGGCGCCCCGCGCCGCCGCCGTCTACAACATCGGCGGCGGCCGCTTCAGCAACTGCTCGATGCTGGAGGCGATCGACGCCTGCGAGCGGATCGCTGGGCGCCAGCTGCAGTGGGAGATGGGGGAGGAGCCGCGGATCGGCGACCACCGCTGGTGGATCTCCGACCTCGGCCCCTTCCAAGCCGACTATCCCGAGTGGAAGCTGCGCTACGGGATCGAGGAGATCCTGCAGGAGATGTACGAGCAGAACCTCGACCGCTGGACGGTCAACGCGTGAAGCTGCGGGTCCTCTCCGCCCTCGTGCTGGCGGGTGTCCTCGCGCTCCTCGTCTTCACCGCCTGCGGCAACGCCAAGCCGAAGCCGCCGCTGCCGCGCGGCTTCTTCGGGGTGGCCCCGCAGACGCCCCTCACCGACGAAGACGTGCGCTACATGCGCGCCGGCGGGATCGAATCGATGCGGATGCCGATCGCCTGGTCCGCCGTGCAGCCGACCCGCAGGGGCGGCTACGACTGGTCTTCGATCGACCCGACCGTCGAAGTCGCCTCGCGCGGCGGGCTGGAAATCCTCCCCTTCCTCGCCGGCACCCCCTCCTGGCTCGGCAAGCTGACGACGCTGCCGGTCCACAACGCCCGCCAGCGGGCCGCCTGGACCGCCTTCGTCAGAGCCGCGGTGCAGCGCTACGGCCCCGGCGGCCAGTTCTGGCGCGAACACCGGACCGAAGGGGTCAACTACGAACCGGCGATCACCGCGGCGAAACCGATGCGGACCTGGCAGATCTGGAACGAGGCCAACTTCTTCTACTTCGCCTTCCCGGTCTCGGTCAACGACTACGCGAAGCTGCTGACGATCAGCCAGCGGGCGATCAAGTCGGTCCAGCCCGGCGCCAAGATCCTCCTCAGCGGCCTCTTCGCGCGGCCGAACGCGCGCGGCAAGAAAGGGATGGCGGCCTCCGCCTTCCTCGAACAGCTCTACCGCCGGCCCGGGATCAAGAGCAGGTTCGACGCCGTCGCCCTCCATCCCTACGCGATCGACAGCGGCGAACTCGAAGAGATGGTCGAAGAATTCCACGAAGTCAGCAAGGAGAACCACGACCGCCCGGGCTTCTACGTGACGGAGATGGGGTGGGGCTCCCAGAACAACTTCGAGCACGACGCCTTCGAGCAGGGGATCCGCGGCCAGGTCCGGCAGCTGAAGAGCTCCTACGGGTACCTGATCGCCAACCAGCGGCGGCTGAACCTGAAGCAGGTCGTCTGGTTCTCCTGGAAGGACGCGCAGCTGCTCTGCGACTTCTGCGACTCGGTCGGCCTCTTCCGCCAGGGCCCCCGCTTCAAGTCGAAGCCCTCCTGGCACGCGTTCGTGAAGATCACCGGCGGGCGGGCCCGGCCCTAGCGCTGTGACCCCCACCGAGCCGCAGGGCCCGGCCTGGCTCGTCCTGCCGACCTACGAAGAGGCCGAGAACCTCGAGCCCTTCGTCGCCGCCGTCCTCCCCAAGCTTCCCGCCGACGCGCGGGTTCTGATCGTCGACGACAACTCCCCCGACGGGACCGGGGAGATCGCTCGCCGTCTGGAAGGGGAAAACGAGCGGGTGCGCTTCCTCCACCGCGAGCGCAAGGAAGGCCTCGGCCCTGCCTACATCGCCGGCTTCCGCAAGGCCCTGGCCGAAGGCGCCGGCCTGGTGCTGGAGATGGATGCCGACTTCTCCCACGACCCCGCCTACCTGCCGCGCCTGCTGGAGGCGGCGAGACGGGCCGACCTGGTGATCGGCTCCCGCTACGTGGAGGGCGGCGGCGTCCGCAACTGGGGCCCGCTGCGGCGGATGATCAGCCGCGGCGGCAGCGCCTACGCCCGCTTGATCCTCGGGGTCGAGGTCAAGGACCTGACCGGCGGTTTCAAGTGCTTCCGCCGCGAGGTGCTGGAGGCGATCGACCTCGACGCCGTCGACGCCCGCGGCTACGCCTTCCAGATCGAGATGACCTACCGAACCCTGCAGGCCGGTTTCGAGGTCGCCGAGGTGCCGATCGTCTTCCGCGACCGCGAGGTCGGCAAATCGAAGATGGACAGCTCGATCGTCCGCGAGGCGATGTGGCGGGTGCCGCGGATGCGCTGGCACCGACGATGAAGGCCGAGCGGGAGAACAGGATCGCCTGGCTGGTGCTGGGCATCGGGAGCGCGATCTCGGCGACCTGGCTGTTCCTGGCCGGCTACGGGTTCAGCTTCGCCTCCGACGACCTCGTCTACTACGCCCACAGCGTCACCGAGAACGGCGAACATGCGCCCAGCTACGGCCTCGAATACTTCTTCGCCCCCGCCAACGGCCACCTCGCGGCGGTCGGAAAAGCCATGTACGAGGTCCTCTTCAGGGTCTTCGGCGGCGACGACTACTGGGGCTTCCAGGCCTTCAACCTGCTCGGGGTCCTGACCTGCGTCGTCCTCCTCTTCCTCTTTGCGAAGAAGCGGATCAGGCCGCTCGCCGCCCTGGTGCCGTGCATCTCCCTGCTCTTCCTCGGCTACGGCTGGGAGGCGCTCCTCTGGGCCTTCGACATGCACACCGTCTACGCCCTCGCCTTCGGGCTGGGGGCGCTGCTCCTGTTCGAACGCGGCGACCGCCGCGGCGACGCCGGCGCCTGCGTGCTGCTGGTGCTCTCGGTCGGGACGATCGAGCTCGGCCTGGCCTTCGTCTTCGGGATCGCGGTGGCCGTGCTCCTGCGCCCCGACCGCTGGCGCCGGATCTGGGTCGTCCTGGTCCCGCTCGTCCTCTACGCCATCTGGTGGAAATGGTCGCGCCATTTCGGCCAGTCCACGATCGCCTTCGAGAACATCCGCCTGCTGCCGAAAACGGAGACCGACGCGCTCGCGGCCATTGCCGGCTCGGTCTTCGGGCTGAACCCGACCGGTCCCGGCGTCTTCCAGTCGACGACCGGAATCACCGCCTGGGGATCGGCGATCGCGGCGATCGCGGTGGCGGCCCTGGCCTTCCGCATCAGCCGCGGCAGGGTGCCCTCCGAGCTCTGGGCCTTTGCCGCCGTCCCCTTCGCCTACTGGGCCTTGATCGCCCTGGCCGCCCGGCCGGCGGACTCCTCCCGCTACATCTTCGCCGGCACCACCCTCGTCTTCTTCGTGATGGTGGCCGCGCTGCGCAGGATCGCGATCCCGTGGAAGGTCGTCCTCGTCGCCGCCTGCCTGGTTGCGTTCGCGATCCCGGCCAACGTGCAGAAGCTCTACGACGCCCGCATCGGCGAGCTCAACGACGGCAAGATCAGCCGCACCGAGTACGCGATGCTCGATCTCGCCAAGGGCCACGTTGCCCCCGGCTACGCGCCCGGGGAAGACCCGCAGGTGACCGAAAACGGCGGCAGCGTCTTCACCGGCCTCGAAGCGGGCGACTACCTGCAGGGGGCCGAACACTTCGGCCGGATCGGGTTCACGCCGGAGGAGGTGACCGAACAGAGCCCCGAGCTGAGGCTGGTCGCCGACATCTCGCTGATACGGGCGCTGCGGCTGAAGCCGGTGGAAGCCGCGCCGCCGGCGGAGAAGAAGGGCTGTCGCCTCCTGCGGCCGAAGAGCAAGAGCGCACCCGCGGAAGTCGCCCTGCCGCGGGGAGGCGCGCTCGTCGGCGCTCCCGGTGCCGGCTTCGCCACCGTCGGCCTGCGCCGCTTTGCCGACCCGGGTGCCCCCAGCTACGAGTTCGTGCGGGTGGGCAAGGAAGGCTGGGCCGAAGTGAGGATCCCCGCGGACGCGGCGCCGGAGCCGTGGTTCGCCGTCGCCAGCGCCCCGGCCTACGTCTGCCCGCTTCCCTGAGCTCTGCGCGGAGCGTCGGGAACCACTTCGATTCCCAGCTTCCCAGCCGCGGCAAGCAGTTCGACGTCGAACGTCGCCAAGGGAGCCTCGTTGTTCTGAGCGGCTAGCAGAACGCAGCAGTCCGGCATCTTCAGGCCGACCTCGGCGCGTATCTCAGCCAGCCGTCCCGGAGCAGCCGACCCCAGCGGGATCTCTTGAACGTTGAGTCCTACGAGAACTGATCCAGCCTCCTCGAGATGGCCTGCACGAGCCGGGGAGACGAGCGCCTCGGCAAGGGTGACGTTACTCGCCCCCCATGGCTGATCGCTGATCGTCTCCAGCAGACTTCGGGCCCTGCCATGGTGCGGATCGGACCCGTTCAGATGCGCGATCAGCACGCTGGCGTCGAGAGCGATCAATCCGGCCAGTCTTCGCGCAGCCGTTTCAGCTCATCAGGGCGGTAGATCCCGGTGAACATTCCAGCGGTTTCCGCTATCGCCCTCTTGCGCTCCGCCGCTTCGCGTTCGATCGCCTTCTCACCGGCGGCGGCTAGACGCAGCAGCAACTCTTTTCGGTCGTTGACTCCGGGCCAACGCCGCTGGGCCCTATCGAGCTGAGTGCGCAGAGCTCCGGTGTCGGTAAGGGTGTAGCGGGGTCGCGTGGTCGGCATCGATCGAGTGTAACACTGAAGCACCTAGGTGCTGCACCGACGACCCGGCGTACCCCTGCTACTTCCTGCCGATCACCAGGAACTGCTTGCCGAGCATCCTCCAGGCGAGGGGGGTGCGCAGGTACATCCTCGTCAGCAGGCGTGAGGGCGGCAGCTTGCCGCGGAACGAGTAAGGCAGGTACTGGGGGATCGTGCGCTCGGGCTCGAATCCGGCGGTGTAGAGGTGCTCCTCGATGGCGCGGTGGGTGAGGGCGACGATGTGGTCGGCGAAGTCCCAGTATTCGCGGGAGCAGTAGCGGTAATTCGGCCCCATGATCGCGATCCGCCCGCCGGGCGCCATCGCTTCCCGCATCCGCTCGAGGAAGGCGGATATCTCGACCTGGCTGGGCAGGTGCTCGAGGAAGTTGGAGACGAAGACGCCGTCGAAGTGTTCGCTGGGAAGCTCGGCATCCTGGATGCGCGAAGTTATGCGGCGGACTCCCGAGCCGCGTCCTGCCTGCTCGTAGTCCACCTCGTCGACGGCCACCCGTTCCTTGGCGTCGATCGCCTCGATGAACTCTCCCCATCCCGCCGCGGGGTCGAGCACGGACTGGGGCGATCCCATCAGCGAGTGGACATGGGGCGCGATCTCCATCCAGACGCCCCGTCGAGCCTCCTGGTCGACGTTGCGGTGGCGGTATGAATAGAGGCGCTCGTAGTTCAGGTGGATCGTCTCCTTGCTTGGTTCAAGAGGCGCTGGAAGATATCGAGCAGGTGGTTACGGGACTCTTGGTGACGAGCCGCCAGGGCTCGGAGGCGGCGTCGGCGGGAAGCTCGATGCTGGCCCAACCGCCGGTCCTCAGGCGGGCGATCGGAACGCCGGGGCCGGAGCCGGCGAACCGGCGCAGGCCGATCAGCGGCGCGCCCGTTCCCGCCACTCGCAGACGGGTCGTCCCGGACCGCAGGGGCACGGTGACGGTCCCTCCCACCGGGCGGGTCGTGCGGCACTCGACGCCGGCCGCCGGGGGGGAGGCGGCGCGCAGCTGCAGGCCGAACGAGGCCGCGAGCGTCGCATCGGCGATCACCCGCACTTCCTCGGATTGCTGCCGCAGTTCAGGCAGGGTGTAGGCGATCGAGCCGTTCTCGCTGGCCGAGTCGAGGTAGGCGCCGGCCGGAATCGCCTGGAAGAGGCCGCCGCCCACTTCGGTCACCCAGGGGCTGGAGGAGATGACCGAGTCGGGGTCGACGCGCTCGCCAGCCAGTTCCAGCATCGCGAACTCGGCCCGGCTCTTCGGGATGTCGGTGCGCAGCACGTTCTCGTCCTTGTCGCCGAACATCGCTCCGACGTTGGCCGGCAGCGGCAGCAGCGCGAGGACGACGAGGACCGCCCCGACGCGGTTGGAGAGGGGGCGGGGGAAGCACTCGACCGCGATCAGCAGGACCAGCACGGCGCTGACCAGCAGGTAGCGGGTGCTCTGGGGCGCCCGGTCGCCGACCGCAAGCAGGGCCCAGTAGGCGACTGCCACGACTAGCCAGGCCCAGAACGTCCGCGGCAGGCCGCCGCGGTAGATCCGCACCGCCAGCGCGATCATCGCGGCGATCGCCAGCACCTTGCCCAGCGTCGTGATCTCCGTCGCGAACGAGGCCACGACGGACTGGGTCCCGGTCAGCGAGCCGAGGACGATGGCGATCGATTCGAACGCGGTCTTGGAGACGTGGACGACGTTCGAGAGTTCCGTTTCCGCCTGATCGAACTGCTGCGCCCAGACCCACCAGATCGCGTAGAGGACGACCGGCGCGACGACGATCCAGGCCCGTCGCCAGCGGTCCCGCTCCAACGCGATCAAGAGAGCGGCGCCGGCTACGAAGGCGAGCCCGACCTCGATCATCGAGACCGAGAAGACGAGCAGGAGGCAGGCGAGGACGTCGCCCCTGCGGCCGCCGCGCTCGAGGGCGAGCATCGCTCCCAGCCCGGCGGCGAGGGCGACGGAGGTGTGGAGGTCGAAGGGCCAGAGGAACTGCTCGCGGGCGATCCCGAGGAAGAGGATCAGCAGGCACGGCGCCAGCGCCGCCACGTCGCCCAGCCGCCGCCGGGCGAAGACGAAGAGGAGCCCGGCGCTGGCGCAGATCGCGAGCCCGTTGACGAGGACGAAGGCGGTGTAGTGGGCGCCGATCGTGGCGAAGACGGTCTCGTAGATGAAGCGTCCGCCGGCCTGCAGGTGGCCGTTGAACGGCGCCAGCAGGTAGCCGGGGTCGAAGGGCGAGTCGTAGTGGAGGATGGCGCCCTCTTTGGTCACGATCCGGGCGTAGTAGGGGAGTTCGTCGATCGCGAAGCCCTGGCCGTTGGCGGCGGCGACGATCAGGGCGAGCGAGGCGGCCATCGCCACTCCCAGGGCGAGCTCGGTGGCGCGGCGGGCGGTCATGCGCCGGGGGCCAGGCAGACGGTCACTTGCCCTTCGCCGCTCAACTGCAGCTTCCACGGCTGCGGCGAGAGGTCGGTTGGGATTCGCAGCGTCGTCCAGGTCCCGGGGGCAAGTTCGCCCAGCGCCACCGGGAAGGATTCCGAGAAGCGACCGAGCGCCAGCTGCAGCGGCTTCGTCGCCATCAGCGAGGCGCCGCCGCGGTCGAGCGGCAGGACCAGCGACCCTTCGTCGAGGGGCGCCGGGTGGCAGGCCCTGCCCGTCTTGCCGGGGGCGAGCGTCACGCCCAGCGCCGCCGCCATCACCTTGTCGCCAGGGACGCGGGCGTGTTCGGGCGCCGCCGCCAGTTCGGCTTCGTCGTAGGCGGGAGAGCCGTCTTCGTCACGGGTTTCGAAGTAGGCGCTCGCTTCCACCGGCACGTAGCCGGTGTCGGCATCGGCTTCTTCGATCCGGAAGCCGGGGACGACCCGCGGCCTGGCGATTTCCAGCGCCGCCAGGTCGGCGCGCTCGATCTGGCTGGTGCGGCGGTAGCTCTCGTAGGCTTCGTGGAAGAAGACCATGTTCGGCACCACCGCGGCGGCGAGCACGACGAGGGCCGGGATCAGCAGCCGGCGCTGGAAGCGGACGCCGTCGAGCAGCCCGGCGGCGATCATCAGGACGAAGGCGGCGCTGGTGTACTGGTAGCGGCTGGCCGAGGCGACCCGTCCCGGCTTGACGTCGAAGCCGCCGAGGAACCAGTAGACGAGGGCGATCGCGATCACCACCCAGAGGGAGCGCGGCACCCGCGGCATCTTCCAGAGCCGCCAGAGCGCCAGCGGGATCAGCGCCGCCGCCAGCGGCCGGCCCCAGTCGAGCCCGTTCGGCTGGGTGATCCCTTCCGCCGGGATCGCCAGCCCGAGCAGGGCGGCGAGGGCGCCGGCGATCGAGTCGAAGACCCAGGCCGGAGAGCGGACGATGTTGTGCAGCGAAAGCGCGCTTTCGGCCTCGTGCCCCCAGCCGATCCACCAGGCGACGTAGATCGCCGCCGGCAGGGCGAAGATGAAGACGCGCGCCAGCCAGGGGCGCTCGCGCCGGCGCAGGAAGACGTCGAGCGCGGCGCCGGCGGCGAAGGCGACCCAGAGGCTGGAGAAGACGAGCGAGACCGTCAGCCCGAGGCAGGCGAGGCGGTCGCCGGTGCGGTCCTGCCGGTCGAGCGCGACCAGCATCCCGAGGCCGCCGAGGGTCGAGCCGAGGAAGGTGATCGAGGCGAACCAGAGGAGGTCGTCGAAGGCGGCGCCGCAGAAGAGCAGCGCCACCATCCCGATCAGCGCCACCCACTCGCCGACCCGGCGCCGGCACCAGAGGAAGAGGAACCAGACGCCGGCGAGGAAGAGCGCCGTGGAGACGATCTTGTACGGGAGCATGGAGTCGATCCCGAAGGTCGCGATCAGCAGCTTCCAGACCGTCACCGGGCCGGCGACGAAGTGCTCGTTGTCCGGCCGCACCCAGTTCTCGAAGTCGCTGCCGCGTCGCAGCACGATGTAGCCCCAGTCGTCGAGCAGGAAGCTCAGTTTCTGGCCGAGGACGACGATGTAGGCGGTGGCTGCCGCCATCGCCGCCAGCAGCAGCGGCGTCGCGCTGACGCGGTTGGTGCTCATCGCCCTCCCGGCCGGCGCCGGTAGTCGCCGCGGCTGAGGTGGTGCTCGAGGAAGACGTAGAGGACGATGAAGAGGTAGCGGCTGCCCATCTCGGTCAGCGCCAGCTTCGAGACCCCGGCTTTGCGGTTGGTCCAGGAGATCGGGACGACGCCGTAGCTGAAGCCGCGCACGACCGCCTTCAGCGGCAGCTCCACGGTGAGGTTGAAGTGGTGGGAGAGGAGCGGCTGGATCGCTTCGATCGTCTCCCGCCGGTAGGCCTTGAAGGCGTTGGTGGTGTCGTTGTAGCCGAGGCGGAAGAGGAGGCGGATGCCGAAGTTGACGATCCGGTTCATGATCAGCTTCGTCCGCGGGTAGTCGATCACCCGGGCGCCGCGGATGAAGCGGGAGCCGAAGGCGCACTCGTAGCCCTCCTCCAGCAGCCGGTAGTAGGCGACGAGGTCGTCCGGGCTGTCGGAGGCGTCGGCCATCATGATCGCCACCGCGTCGCCGCCGAACTGCTCGAGGCCGCAGCGGACGGCGAAGCCGAAGCCGGGCGGGTGGTAGGAGGTGAGGCAGCGGACCCCCGGGTCCCGGGAGCCGATCTCGTCGACGATCTCCTTGGTCCGGTCGCTGCTGTTGTCGTTGATGACCAGGACCTCGTACTCGATCCCCTCCTGCTCGAGCTTGGCGACGACGCCTTCGACCGTCGCCGCCACCGAGCCCTCCTCGTTGTGGGCGGGGATCACTACCGAGAGCTTCATCCGTTGCCTTTCCCGTCGGCGCCGCAGACGAGCGCCGGCGCTTTGGTGATTAGTCGCAGCTTCCAGGGGGTTCTGGCCTTGTCCCGGGGGATTTGCAGCCGTCCCGCCTCTCCAACACCGATACCGGCGATCAGGACCGGGGCCGAGCCGGTCGAGAAGCGGCTGACCTCGAACCGTTCGATCGGGGCGCGGCCGGCGCGGACCACGATCCCGCCCGGTGGGACTTGCAGCAGCGGCGAAGCGCCGCCTTCGCTGGGAACGGTCTCGCAGCCATTCGCCGCCAGCTGGCGCCTCAGCGCCGCTCCTCGCAGCGTTTCCAGTTCGATCCCCAGGGCGCCGAAGAGGACCTTGTCGGCGGCGTAGCGGACGAACTGCGGGGCGGCGGCGATTTCGGCTTCCGAGTAGGCGGGGGAGCCGTGGGCTTCGCGGGCGGCGAAGTAGGACCCGGCGTCGACGTTGACGAAGCCCGTGTCGACGACGTCTTCGCTGAGGACGAAGCCGGGGTCGACCGTTCCTTCGGTGATGTCGAGCGCGCCGAGCCCGGCTTTCTCCAGCTGGCTGATCGGGTGGTAGGTCCCCTCATAGGCGTCGTGGAGCTGGTCGAGGTTGCTGGCCACGGAGAAGACGGTGACGACGGCGATCGCCGCCAGCGCCGTCCTGCCGATCCGCAGCCCCCGTTCCAGCTCCGGCCCCAGCAGCTCGGCGGCGAGCATGAAGAGAAAGACGACGCCGAGGTACTGGTAGCGGCTGGCGTCGGCCTCGCGCCCCGGCATCTGGTTGAAGCCGGCGAGGATCCAGAAGGAGCCGCCGGTCGCCAGCACCACCCAGAACCAGTGCGGGACCCGCGGCAGCCGGTAGAGCCGCCAGGCGGCGAGGAAGACGAGCAGGACCGCCAGTGGTCGCGACCAGAAGAGGCGGTCGTGGACGGTGACGCTGTCGTTGACGAGCCCGCTGGCGGAGCCGACCGAGTTGGCGAGCCCGTCGAGGACGTAGAGCGGGGTCCTGACGAGGTTGTGGAAGCTGAGGCTCGATTCGGCCGTGTGGCCCCAGCCCAGCCACCAGAGGGCGTAGACCGCGAGCGGGACGAGGAACACGTAGAGGCGGCGGCGACGTTCGGCCAGCAGGAGGACGTGGACGGCGGCGCCGATCGCGAAGGAGAGGCCGAGGCTGGAGAAGAGGATCGAGACGACCAGCAGCGCGCAGGCGACCGCCTCGCCCCGGCGGTCCTCCCGTTCCAGCGCCAGCAGGGCTCCGAGGCCAGCGGCCACCGAGCCGAAGTAGACCATCTGGAAGGACCAGAGCAGGTCTTCCCAGGCGACCCCGAGGAAGAGGACGACCGCGGTCGCCGCCAGCGCCGGCCAGTCGCCGACCCGGCGCCGCAGGTAGACGAAGAGGAGGGCGGCGCTGAGGAGGAAGAGGGCGACCGAGACGACCCGGTAGGGGAGCGCCGAGCCCATTCCCACCGTCGCCAGCAGCGCCTTGTAGATCAGCACCGGCAGGGCGACGATGTGCTCGCCGTGGGGGTCGAGGACCGAGTCGGCGTTGACGCCGTGGCGGTAGAGGAGGAACTCCCAGTCGTCGAGCAGGAAGGTCAGCTTCGAGCCGAGGTAGAGCAGCAGGATCGCCGAGGCCCCGAAGAGCCAGGTCAACAGCAGGAGGACGGGAGTGCTCGGCCCGGCCCCGCGAACTGCCCCTGCGTGGGCGGGGCGAGGGCCGTTGGTGCCGGTCGCCACCCGGGAAAGTTATCTTCGCTCCTGCATGCGCGTCCTCCTCGTCTCTTCCGAGCACGGCCGGAACGGCGGTCTCGGCATCTCCGTGGCGCGCCTCGGCCGCCTCCTCGCGCGCGAGCACGAGGTGACGATCGTCCACGCCTACGAGGACGCCGTGCCGGCAGGGGAGGAGTTCGACCCGCCGAACCTGAGGCAGGTCGCGGTCGACCCGAGCCGGCTGCCGCCGATCGCCTTCTCCTGCGACGACCACGCCCGCTCGGCGGCGGTGGCGCTGGCGATCGAGGAGGCCTACGGCGAAGAGGGGCCCGACTACGCCGAGTTCCCCGACTACCGCGGCCACGCGCTGGTGCCGCTGCAGGCCCGCGCCGCCGGCAGCCCCTCGCTGCGCGGGACGACGATCGCGATCCGGCTGCGGGGGATGGCGGAGCTGATCTGCCTCCACGACGGGACCTGGCCGCGCCCCCAGCACCGGATGGTCTTCGACCTCGAGCGCGAGGCGCTGCGGCTGGCCGACCGGATCGTCTACCCGGGCGAGAGCGTGCTCGAGACCTACCGCAGGGACGTGCCGGGGGTCGACTTCTCCCGCGCCCAGAGGCTCCGCCTTTCCTTCGAGCCGGGGCCCGAGCCGCCGGAGCGCTCGCGGGGGGCCGACGGGCCGCTGCGGATCCTCTTCGCCGGCCGGCTGCAACGGGTCAAAGGGCCCCTGCCCCTGGTCGAAGCCTGCCTCGCCAGCGACGATCCCGACTGGCGCCTGACCCTGGCCGGCGCCGACACCGAGACGGCGCCGATGACCCAGTCGATGCGCAAGACGATCGAGCTGATGGTCGGCGGGGACGAGCGGGTCGAGGTCCGCGGCCCGGTTCCCCACGCCGAGCTGCAGGACCTCTACGGCGCGTTCGACCTGGTCGCGGTCCCGTCGAGGTTCGAGAGCTGGAGCAACGTCGCCCTCGAGGCCTTGCGCGCAGGCGTGCCGGTTCTCGCCGCCCCGGCGGGTGGCCTCGCCGAGATCGTCGAGGACGGGGTCAGCGGCTGGCACCTCGGGGGCGGCAGCCGCGAGGCGATCCGCCGCTCGCTCGAGCGCCTGCTCGGCGACCGCGACGAGGTCGAGCGCGTCCGCGCCTCCGGCGCGCCCCGCGCCCGCTTCCTCGAGCTGACGAACGAAGACGAGGTGCTGGCGGAATACCGAGCGCTGTTTGCCGCCCCCTCTCCCGCGAGACCGCAAAAAGGGTTCTCCAGCGACCGTTTTCGCGGTCTCGGCGAATCCGAGGAGCCGCTGGTCACCGGCATCGTCACCTACTACGGGGAGCACGAGGAGGTGCGGGAGGCGGTCGACTCCCTGCTCGCCCAGACCCACCGCAACCTCGAGGTGATCGTCGTCGACGACGGCTCCTTCCGGGCCGAGGACCGCGTCCTCCTCGAGCTCGCCGAGCTCGACCGCGTCCGCGTCCTCTACAAGCCGAACGGGGGAGAGGCCGACGCCCGCAACCTCGCGATCGTCCTCGCCAACGGCGGGTACGTCGCTTTCCTCGACGCCGACAACACCCTCGAGCCCGGCTTCGTCGCTCGCGCGGTGGCGATGGTCGAGGCCGATCCCGAGATCGCCTACGTCACCTCCTGGCTGCGCTTCTTCGGCGAGCCGGAGGCGCTCGCCGCCGCGGGGACGGGCGGCTACGCTGCGCTCGGCAATGCCGTCCGCAGCGACGACGCGATCAACTCCGACGGCGACGCGATCGCCCTCATGCCCCGGCGCCTGTTCACGCGGGAGGGCTATTCCTACGAGGAGGAGGGGGTCCTGATGGCCGACTGGGAGCTCTACCGCCGGCTGCGCGAGGACGATCGCTTCGGCGCCGTGATCCCGGCCCTGGAGGCCAACTACCGCGTCCGTCCCGACTCGGTCTCCCACCTCGCGGTCGGCGACCTGCACGCCTTCTCCTGGGACGAAGCCCTCTCGCGGCGGCGCCTGCGGATGCTGGAGGGGGCCTCGTGAGCGACGAGCGCACGGCCGAGCTCGAGCGCCGGGTCGAGGAGCTGCGGCGGGTCAACGAGCGGCTCGGCCGCCAGCTGGTCGAGGCCGAGGCGGGCCGCCGACCCGCCTTGGCGACGCCGGCTGCGCGGGCGGTGGCGAAGCTGGTCGGCGAACGCGACGGCGCCCAGGCGGAGCTGGCCGAGCTGCGGCCGGAGCTCGAGCACCTGCGGCGCGAGAACCCGCAGCTGCGGGGCGAGATCGAGCGGCTGCGCAGCGGCTACCTCGGTTTCCTGCGGCGCGCCCGCGCCCGTCTGCTCAACCGCTGAGGCGGCGCGGTCCGCAACTCGCCGCCCGATACTCGATTATCTAGTCGACAGATGGCGGTCGACACCACCCAAGACGGCCCCGCGACCCCGCGCGGGCGCGAGTTCGACGCCGAGCCGGTGGTGATCGAGGCGAGCGGGGTGAGCAAGTCCTTCCGCCTCCCGGTCAACAAGATCAGCTCGCTGAAAGAGCAGATCACGACCTTCTCGCGGCCCGACTACCGCGAGCTGCACGCCCTCCGCGACGTCTCCTTCGAGATCCGCCGCGGCGAGTTCTTCGGGATCGTCGGCCGCAACGGCTCGGGCAAGAGCACGCTGCTGAAAGTCCTCGCCAGCATCTACGCCGCCGACGCCGGCCGGGTGCGGATGGCCGGGCGGCTGGCGCCCTTCATCGAGCTCGGGGTCGGCTTCAACCCGGAGCTGACGGCGCGCGAGAACGTCGAGCTGAACGGGGTGATGATGGGGCTGGAGCGGCGGCAGGCGCGCAGCCGCCTCGGGGCCGTGCTCGAGTTCGCCGAGCTCGAGGAGTTCGTCGACATGAAACTGAAGAACTACTCCTCGGGGATGCTGGTCCGCCTCGCCTTCTCGGTGATGATCCAGTCCGACGCCGAGATCCTCCTGATCGACGAGGTGCTCGCCGTCGGCGACGCTGCCTTCCAGCAGAAGTGCGCCGACGTCTTCCACGAGATGCGCGACTCAGAGCGCACGGTCATCCTCGTCACCCACGACATGGGGGCGGTCGAGCACTACTGCCACCGGGCGATGCTCCTGCACGACGGCGAGGTGCGGGGGATGGGCGATCCCGGCGAGGTCGCCCGCAAGTACCTGCGGCTGAACTTCGAATCGGCCCCAAGCAGCGGCGAGGACTCGCTCGGCGAAGTCGCCGACATCGTCGTCGAGGACGCCTGGCTCGAGGACGGCGCCGGGCAGCGGGTGACCAACGTCGAGAAGGGCGAGGAGCTCCACTTCTGCGCCGAGCTGGAGGCCAAGCGCGACGTCGAGGGCCCGACCTTCGGCTTCACCTTCGCCAACCCCGACGGGGTCGAGGTGATGGGCTTCGGCGTCCCCCTCGACGACCTGCCCGAGCGGATCGCCGCCGGCCAGCGGATCCAGATCCGCAGCAGGGTCGAAAACCGCCTCGCCCCCGGCCGCTACGTCGTCCGCTGCTGGATCCACCGCAACCGCAACATCTCCGACATCGTCCTCTACTCCCCCCACATCCTCGACTTCGTCGTCTTCGGAAAGAACGAGGCCGGCGTGGCCTTCTTCGAGACCGAGGTCGAGTTCGAGCTGAAGGGAGGCGAGGGCCGGTGAGCGCCGAGGCTCAGACGCCGGCGCAGCCGCTGGAGCTGCGCGAGGTCCGCGGCCCCTCCGCCACCGGCGGCGGCAGCCGCCGCTTCTTCGAACTTCTCTGGCTGATCTCGGCCACGGAATTCAAGAAAAGCTTCCACGGCACCGCCTTCGGCTACATCTGGTCGCTGGTGCGGCCACTGATGCTGTTCGCGGTACTGCTCGTGGTGTTCACCCGGATCATCCGGTTCGGAGGGGGTGTCCCCAATTATCCGGTGATGTTGCTCTTCAACCTCGTCGTCTTCGGCCTCTTCCAGGAAGGAACGGGCGCCGGGGTGGGTTCGGTGCTGGCACAGGAGAGCATCGTCCGCAAGACCCAGTTCCCACGACTGGTTATTCCGCTCTCCTCGGTGATGGTTGCTCTGTTCACCGTGGCTCTCAACCTAATAGCGGTTTTCGCCTTCATCCTCATCTACGGCGTCAACCCGATGTGGACCTGGCTGCTGCTGCCGGTGATTCTGTTTCTTGTCTTCGTCCTGACTTGCGCTGCTTCGCTGTTGCTCTCGGCGCTCAATGTCCGCTTCCGTGACATCGCGATCATCTGGACGGTGATCGCGCAAGTCCTGCTCTACGCCTCGCCGATCATCTACCCCTTCGAAATCATCCTGCCGAGCTTCCTTCGGGATGTCCTTCTCGCTAACCCGTTCACCCTGATCTTCGAGCAGGCTCGCGTCTGGATCATCGATCCAACGGCGCCGAGCGCCCTAGATATCGCCGGCAGCTGGGCCGCGATGCTCCCCGCCGCCGCGATCTACGTCCTCACCTGCGTCCTCGGCGTCTGGGTCTTCAAACGCGAGGCCCCCAAGATCGCCGAGCGGCTCTAGCGACCCGCGCGGAGATCCACGACCTTGCATGGCAGTTGGTCGGTTCGATCGATGATCTCCGGGTCTCCCGTCAGCAGGGCGGCTCGCTCCTCGGCGGCCAGAGCGATGGCGAAACAGTCGGCCAGAGCTATCGGATGCTCTGCCATCAGGGTCGACGCCGATCTCATCGCGGCAATTCCCGGCAGGCTCTCGGTGACCAAAGGCCGAAGGGCGGCCAGTACTTGATCGGCTTCCTGTCGGCCGTGATCGCGAATCGTGCGGTAATGGACCTCGACCAGGTTGATCCAGCTCATTCCCGGCCGTTCTCGCTTGACCACTCGCTCGACGACGTCTGCGGCCGGCTCATCTCCGTCCAACCAGGCGAGAACGGCCCAAGAGTCAAGGCATCGTTTCAACGCCGCTCCTAGCGCGGCTCGTCGCGCCGGTCCTCGAGCAACCGTGCTGCCATCCCGCTCCCGGCAAAGCGGCCTCGGAGCGAGGAGGGACGGTCCGCCCTGCGAATTACGAGCCCGTTGTCCACAGCCTCGAACTCGACGTCAGCCCCGGGACCCAGCCCAGCCTCCTCCCGCAATTCCTTCGGGATCACCACTTGCCCTTTAGCACCTACCCGCTGGGTCATACCTACCCAGTATAACGTCTTCGCCAGGTCCCCCCGCAGCCAAGCGTGAACTTCCAGGAAGGGCCGCGGGCGATGAGTTCTCCGCCCGATTCTTCGTAACCGGCGGGGCCGCGATCCAGGTGTCCGGCCCGCAGCTGCCTGACGACGATCCTGTAGTTCCCGAACCACGGGGATTTCGTCTGCCGGACGACAGGCCAGTGGCTCGAAGAGGCCATCGCCTCCACCGCCGCCCGCGCGGCGGCCGCGTTGCCGTCCCGGCGGGCGCGGATCCAGCTCTCTACCCAGCCGCAGGCGACCTCGTTGGCGACCGCGACACCAAGCGTGGACCGGCGCGAAATCGAGTTTTCGTCCTCCAGCGCCGAGGGGTCGAAGCCGGGCGGGACGGAGGTGCCGCGCAGCATCCGCTCGACGAGTGCGGAGCGCGCCGCCGGGCGCACGACACTCGGCGGCATCGCCTCGAGCCAGGTCTCGACGTCGACCTGCCGCAGCGACTGCAGGACCTCTTCGTAGGCGGCCCGGGTCCCCAGCCGGGCCCGCACCTCGACGAAGACGCTGCCCTGCGGGGCGAGCATCGTCGCGTATTCGCCCTGCGCGTACTCGACCGTGGTCGAGCGCTGCCCGAGCAAAGCTCCCCTGGCGACGGGGCTTACTTGGGCCCTGTCGCGGAGGTACATCCCATAGGCCTGCGCCGGATACCAGCGCATGTCGAGGCGGTGCTCACCGTCGCCGAAGGTCACTTCTCCTTCGTCGGGCTGGAACTGGTCCGCACGGACGACCTTCCAGCCGGGGCTGGTGACGAGCAGACGGGGGTTGGCCTTCGCGACCCGGATCGCTGCGGCGGCGAACTCCGGGCGGCCACCGCCGGAGCCGCCGAGCCAGCCGGTGGCGAGGAGCAGGGCGGCGAGGACGGTGGCCGCGGCGGCGCCAAGAGCGACTGGAACCCATCGCCACCGCGCCGTCCCTCTGGCGTGGAGGGCGGCGCTGTCTCCCGCCGGGATCGGCGTCGAGGGGGCTCGTCCCCGGTCGATCGAGTCCGCCAGCGCCCGCTCGACCCCGGCCTCGCCGATCTCCGCCGCAAGCTCGGCGGCCGAGGCGGGGTTGGCCGCCGCCATCGCCGCGAGCGCATCGATCTTCTGGCGTCTCCGGTTCATCTCGGCTCCTCGCCCGGTGAATGTCCGCCCGCCGCGAGATGTTTCGCCAGCCGCCGCCGGGCTCGGTGCAGCCGCACCCGGAACGCCGCCGAGGAGCAACCGAGGACGCGCGCGGCCTCGGCCGAGTCGAGCCCGTCCCAGGCGATCAGGCGCAGAACCTCACGATCGTCCTCGGCCAGCAGCCGAAAGGCACGCGAGAAGGAGTCACGGTGGTGCAACGCGTCGAAAGCCCCCTCTACCGGCCCCCGCGCGCCCGCCTCGTGCGTCAGCCGGTCGCGCAGGCGCCCGCGGCGGGCCCCGGAGCGCCGCTGATTGGCGACCACCCGCAGGGCGATTCCGTAGAGCCAGGGCAGGGGTTCGTCCGGGATCAGGTCGCGGCGGCGCCAGGCGACGGCGAAGGTCTCCGAGGCGGCGTCCTCGGCTGTCGCCCGATCGGGCAAGCGCCGGATCGCAAAGGCGAGGACCGATGCGTAGTTGTCGCGAAAGCAGCTCTCGAAGCCGCGCTCCCCGGTTGGTGGAGCACCCGGTTGCTCGCTGCGTTCAGGCATCTGCCGGTAGATGTCCGTCAGCACCGCGCGCGTTACCGCGCTGCAAGGAGTCGCCCATGCTCCGGCGGCGAAGCGGGCGCTGTAACGGACCTTCCCCTCTCGGACATGAAGTCGGCAAGCAGATCAACCGAAAGGAATCAGATGCACTTCGCAGAGAGGCTCAAACGTCTACTCGCCTTGGCGGCGCTGGGTGCCTTCGCAATCGCGCTCCTCGCCGTCGGATCGGGCGGGGCGGGTGCGGTGCCCGGCGCCGACGCCGCGACCCGGCAGGCAACCGCCCACGCCAGCCAGCCCTACCTCTATCTCAAGACCCGCGGCACCTACAGGGGCACGGCGGTCTACGGGGGTCGCAGTTGGTCCTTCTTCCAGCGGGAGCTCGTCGAGCAGTGGGTTGCGGCGGACGGCTCGGGTCGCCAGCGCGAGGCCTCCGACGTTCCCCAGTTCGTCTCCCCGGCTGACAGGCAGGCCTGGCGGGAAGCGGGCAAGCCGCAGTTCCTCGGCCACGGCTTCGACAGCAGCGTCAGCGACGAATTCTTCCCCGCAGGAGGCTTCGCCAACGTGCTCCGTGCCGGCCAGCTGCTGGCGCAGATGCCGGCCGAGCCCGAGGCTCTCGCCCAGTGGCTCCAGGACCGTGTCGAAGAGCCGGGCCACGGGGGTTACGGCAACGGCTTCCCCGTCTCCACGAAGACGATCGAACTGGTGACCGAACTCCTCAGCGACCCCCTTGCGACTCCGGCGCAGCGCTCGACCCTGATCGAAGCCGAGGCACGGGTTCCCGGCGTCGAACAGCTCGGCGCAGCCCACGACGAGACCGGCCGCGCGGGAATCGCGATCGGGGCCCGCTCGGCCAACTCCGGAGCGGACACCGTGTACTCGCTGATCTTCGATCCGGCCACCTCCGAGGCCCTGGCGAGCGAGGAGAGGCTGGTGGCACCGCCGGCCGGCGACTCCGGCCTGGTCAGCAGCACCGCCTACCTGACCGAAGGCGAGACGCCTTCCCGCCTGGCGCGGCCGCAGCTGGGCGGGCACCGCCGGTAGCGGCTCAGGAACCTGAGAACAGGTTCACCGAGACGATGCGGCGCATGCGGTACTGGTCGTAGGGGAGGGCGCCGCGCCATCGGTTGTGGGACTCGGCGGAGACGAAGTAGGTCTCGGGGTCGTCCTCGAGCTCGGCAAGGGCGGCCTCGAGCTGGGCGTCGGTGAGGCCCATGCCGGTGGCGATGCGGCGCAGTTTCTCCAGGTGCTCCTCGGCGCCCCAGCCGGCGAGGACGTGGTCGACGGCGTGGATGGAGACGCCCTGCTGCTTGGCGAGCAGCTCGCGGGAGCGGTCCATGACCGAGTCGATCACGTCGAGGGGGACGTGCTCAAGGACCGAGATCGAGTAGATCGCGGCGAAGTCGTCGCCGACCTCGGCCTGCGGCGGGAAGTGTTCGCGGACGAAGGTGAGGTCGGGGTAGGCGCTGCGGAAGGTCTCGAATTCTTTCGGCCCGTTGCCGCTGCCGTCGTAGGCGTCGACGACGGTGACGTCGTAGCCGATCCGCGAGAGGGCGCCGGCGACGAGCGGCTCGCCGGCGCCGATCTCCAGCAGCCGCGAGCCGATCGGGACGTTGCCGAGGATCGCCTTCAGCATCCAGCAGCGCTGCAGGTCCTTCATGTCGAAGTTCGCCCCGGCCAGCCCCGGCATGTTGTCGACGCTGTCGGCGAAGTCCTCGACGGTGCCGTAGGAGGCGGGGGACAGCGGGAAGCTCCCCCCGTAGCGCTCGACCAGGGTCTTCAGCGGCGTGTCTTTGATCGTCCAGGCCGAGGCGTTCTCGCCGCCCGGCGGCGGAACCCGCCCCAGCACCTTGCTCGCCGCCTTGCGCATGACTGGAGAGCCCGACGCCATCGCCCGCGCCCGCGCCGCCTGTTCCTTCAGCTTGCTCATGCCGCCTGCTCCGCGGGCGCGCCGATCAGCTCGCGGTAGAACCCGCCGAGGGCGGCGGCGTTGTCGGGCCAGCTCAACTCCTCGAGGGCGAACCTGCGCGCCCCCTCGCCGAGCCTGCCGGCCAGCTCGCGGTCGCCGAGCAGGTCTTCGACCCGCGCCATGATCTCGATTGCGTTGCCCTGCTCGAGCAAGAGTGCGTTCTCCCCGTGGGTCAGGTCGTGGCCGATGTTGCAGTGGGGCACGATAGTCGGGCGCCCCATCGCCAGGAACTCCGGCAGCTTCGAGGGCAGCCGGTAGCGGTTGAAGTCGTCGCAGGCGCCCGGCTGGACGAAGGCGTCGGCCAGCGCCAGGTAGTCGGGCATCTCGCGCCAGTCGACCCGGCCCAGCTCCAGGACCCCGTCGCTGACGGCGCGGAAGGCGCGCGGGTCGACGCCGCCGAACTCGCTGTGGCCGAGCCGCACCAGCCGCACCGCGTGGCCGCGGCGCCGCAGCAGCTGCACGGCGACGTAGAGGCTCATCATCTCGTGCTGGTTGGCGTAGTGGATGGTGCCGTGGTAGACGAGGACGAACTCCTGCGGCCGCAGCCCCAGCTGCTCGCGGGTCTTCCGCGTCGGCCGCTCCGGGCTGAAGCGCTCGCTGTCGATCCCCGGCCGCGCCACGTGGTGCGGGCGCCCGCCGTAGTTGAAGTCGTTCAGCTCCTCGGTGATCACGGTGACCCCGGCGGCGCCGCGGAGGAACTCCTCGTAGCGGGTGGGGTGGATCGTGTCCAGGGTGCTCATCCGGTCCTGCGCCCGCAGCGGCAGCCGCCGCAGCTGCGGCAGGGTCAACCCGGTGATCGTTTCCAGCAGGTAGTTCTCGTTGTCCTCGAGGTGGACCACGTAGGGGACCCCCAGCTGCGAGGCGAGGCGGGTGGTCAGGCGGTTGACCCGCTCCCGCGGCGTCCAGCCGCAGACGATCGTCCCCTCACGCGGGATCGACCGGGCGCGGATCCGCTCCTCCAGCGTCTCGTGGGAGATGCACTCGAAGTTGGGATGCCCGACCGCCTCGATCCGGCCCGGGTCGCCGACCCCCGCCAGCGTCACCTCCCAGCCCTGCTCGGTCAGCTCCTCGCCGAAGTGGAAGGCCTGGATCGCGCTGTTGACGTCCAGCGGCCCGTACATGACGAAGACGACCCGGTTCATCGCGACCTCATCGCTCCCACGGCCCGGTGGACCGGCTCCAGCCAGCCGGAGGGGACGTAGTCGGCGCGCTGGCGGGCGAAGCCGCGGTTGAAGTAGGGGTCGCCGGCGGCGAGCTGGTCGTACCAGGTGTCGACGAAGAGGGCGCGGTCGACGATGTCGCTGCCGGCCCGCCGGGAGACCTCGCTGCGGTGGGTGACGAGGACCGCGGTCGCGGCGTAGACGCACTTGCGGCCGTTGCGGGCGAGCCGCTGGCAGAGGTCGAGGTCCTCGTACTCGCAGGCATACAGCTCCAGGAACCCGCCTTCGCGCTCGAAGTCTCCCCGCCGCACCAGCATGCACTCGGCGCTGAGGCCGGAGACCTCGCGCGAGCAGGGAAGGGCGCCGTAGTAGCCGTCGCCTTCGGAGTCGACCCCGGCGAGCATCGGCGCCGCCGGGTCGCGCAGCCCGATCGCCATCCCCGCCTGCTCGACCTTGCCGTCGGGGCGGACCAGCTTCGGGCCGACCGCGGCGACGTCGGGGAGGGAGGCGTGGAGGACCAGCTGCGAGAGCCAGGCGGGGTCGACGACTTCGGTGTCGGGGGCGAGGAAGAGCAGGTACTCGCCGGAGGCTTCGGCGGCTCCCTGGTTGTGAGCCTCGGCCCGGCTGCCCTCCGCGACCACGATCGTCTCCAGTTCGGGGTAGGCGGTCAGCGCCAGCGATCGCCGCATCCGCGCCAGCTCCGGGCTGTCCCAGCGGCCGTGGATGACGATGCTCACCTTCGGCTGGGGGGTCGCCCCGTTCGCCGGCGTCAGCACCGCCCGGTGCGGGATCGCCGGATGCGGCTCCGCCCGCGCCGGCAGCCCCAGCCGCTCCAGGTGCTGGGAGACCGCCCGCGCCTGCAGCTCCTCGACCCCGCTCTTCTGCTCGGTCCCGGCGGCGATGCTGCCCGGGATCGCCCGCCAGTGGTAGAGGATCTGCGGGATGTGGTGGATGCGGTCGCTCCGCTCGGAGACCCGCAGCATGAACTCGAAGTCCTGGATCTTGTCGAAGGCCGAGTCGAACCCGCCCGCGTCTTCCGCCACGGCCGTCCTCACCACCAGCAGGTGGCCGATGTACATCGCCCCCAGCGCGTAGACCGGCGACCAGTCGGGCTTCAGGAACGGGTCGGCGCGGACGCCGCCGATCGTCAGCTTGTCGGAGTCGGAGTAGACGGCGTCGAGGGCGGGGTCCTCGGCCAGCTCCTGCGCGACCCGCAGCAGCGCGTCGGGGGTCAGCGTGTCGTCGTGGTCGAGGAAGCCGACGAACTCGCCCTCGACCAGCTCCATGCCGGCGTTGGTGGCGGCGGAGATGCCGGAGTTCTCGGCCAGCTGCAGGTACTTGATCCGGGGGTGGGCTCCGTCGTAGGCGCTCAACGCCCGCGCCAGCTCCGGGTCGCCGGAGGCGTCGTCGACGACGATCAGCTCCCACTCGGGGTAGTGCTGGCCGAGCACCGAGTCGACCGCCTCGCGCAGGTACTTGAGGTCGGTCTTGTAGGTCGGCATCACCAGCGAGATCAGCGGCCGCTGCGGCAGCGCTTCCAGTTCCTGCAGCGCCGCTTCGCGCCGCGCCCGCGGCGTCTGCAGGCGCAGCTGGCGGCCGCGCCGGAGCAGCTCGCGGAGCCGGCGCAGGAAGGCGATCGCCCAGGAGGGGAGGATGCTTTTCAGCACGCGCAGGTCGCGTCGCATCAGCGGCCGAGGAGCTTCTTCAGGGCCGGCTTGAGGCCGCGCACGGGTCTGGTCAGCCGCCAGCTGAGGCTCTGCTCGTAGGTGCGGGCGACTTCGGCGATCTCCTGTTCGAGCTCGCCGATGCGGTAGGTCTTGCGGACGAGCTCGCGGTGCAGCGCCTCGCGCTGCTCGCGCAGCGCCGTCAGCTCGTCCCGCGGCTGATCGGTGGGGGCGGCGACCATGTCGCGATCTTAAGTGGGATGGAGGGGATAGGGTTCCAGCCCGATGGAGGCCCTGAAGGGATTGATCCTCTCCGGCGGCGCCGGAACCCGGCTGCGCCCGATCACCCACACCTCGGCCAAGCAGCTCGTCCCGGTCGCCAACAAACCCGTGCTCTTCTACGGGATCGAGGCGCTGGTCGCCGCCGGCGTGAAGGAGATCGGGATCATCATCGCCCCCGAGACCGGCGGGGAGATCCGCGAGGCCGCCGGCGACGGCTCCCAGTTCGGGGCCGAGATCACCTACATCGTCCAGGACAAGCCCGCCGGCCTCGCCCACGCGGTCCTCACCGCGGAGGAGTTCATCGGCAGCTCGCCCTTCGTCATGTACCTCGGCGACAACCTCCTGCGCGACGGCCTCCGCGGCCTGGTGGCGACCTTCAACGAGCACGGGCCCGACGCGCTGATCCTGCTCACCCCGGTCGACGACCCGCAGTCCTACGGCGTCGCCGAGCTCGACGACCAGGACCACATCGTCCGCCTGATCGAGAAGCCGAAGGACCCGCCCTCCAACCTGGCCCTGGTCGGCGTCTACCTCTTCAGCAGCTTGATCTTCGACGCCGCCCGCTCGCTGGAGCCCTCCTGGCGCGGGGAGCTGGAGATCACCGAGGCGATCCAGAAGCTGATCGACGACGGCCGCGCCGTCCGCTCGGAGGTCGTGCGCGGCTGGTGGAAGGACACCGGCCAGCTCGCCGACATGCTCGAGGCCAACCGCCTCGTGCTCGAGGAGTTGGTGACCGAGATCGAGGGGGAGGTCGACGAGGCATCCAAGGTCGAGGGCCGCGTCGTCCTCGGCCCCGGCGCCCGGCTCGAGCGCTCGGTCGTCCGCGGCCCCGCCGTGATCGGCGCCGGCGCGGTCGTCGAGGACGCCTTCGTCGGCCCCTACACCTCGATCGGCGACGACGTCCATATTCGCCGCTCCGAAGTCGAGAACTCGATCGTGCTCTCGGGCTCCGTGGTCGAGGACCTCGGCACCCGCATGGAGGCGAGCCTGCTCGGCAAGGAAGTGAAGCTGACCCGCAGCGAGGGGATGCCGAAGACGCTCCGCCTCCTGGTCGGCGACCGCTCCGAGATCAAACTCGTCTAGTGGACTGGCGCACCAGCGCTCGGGCGGCATGGGCCGCGTTCTGGCCCAGCCGGCTCGTCGTCTTCGGCGTCGCGATCTGGGTGACGATCTCCGGCTTCATCGTCAATGTCGTCCCGGAAACGCCCCTGGTCGGACATCCCTTCGGCGGCTGGCCCGCCCAGCACTTCCTCGATCTCGTCTTCTCGCCGCTGGCCAAATGGGACGCCCAGCACTACCTGACGCTTGCCCTGGACGGATACGTCGAAAGCATCGAAGGGTTGCCGCCGCCGGAAACCCGGCCGGCGTTCTTCCCGCTCTACCCGGGGGTCATCCACCTCCTCAGCGGCCTCGGCGCCAGCCCCGGCCTGATTCTCCTCGTCGCCTACGCCGTCTCGTTGGGCTGCTTCTTCGGCGCCCTCGTCCTGCTTCACCGCCTCACCACGATCGAGCTCGGCGCGCACCGCGCCGGGCCGACGCTGCTCCTGCTCTCGTTCTTCCCGACCGCCTTCTTCTTCGGCATCCCCTACAGCGAGTCGATGTTCCTGCTGCTCGCCGTGGGCGCCTTCCTCGCCGCCCGCACCGGCCACTGGGCGGTCGCCGGGATCGTCCTCGCGCTGGCCTCGGCGACCCGGGTCCCGGGGCTGCTGCTGGTCGTCCCGGTGGTGATGCTCTACCTCTACGGGCCGCGGACCGACCGCGACCGCGAGCTGCATGACGGGCGCTGGCCGCGCTACCGCCTGCGCCCCGACTTCCTCTGGCTGCTGCTGGCCCCGCTCGGCCTGCTGGCGTTCAGCTTCTACCTGCACCTGACCCTGGGCGACTGGTTCGCCTGGAGCCACGCACAGGAGATATTCGGTCGCCAGACCGTGGATCCGGTGACCGGGATCTGGGCCGGCACCCGCGAGGCCGGGAGGAGCGTCGTTCACATCGTCAAGGGCGAATACCTCGGCACCGCCGACTACCGGATCGTCATGGAGTTCGTCTTCGTCGCTTTCGCCGTCGTCGGCGGGATCGCGATGCTGCGGACGCTGCCGGCGTCCTACGGGGTCTGGGTCCTTCTCTCCCTCGTGCCGATCTTCGTCTCCCAGAAATCCGACGACCCCTTCTGGTCGGCCCCCCGCTTCATCGTCGTCCTCTTCCCGCTTTTCCTCTGGCTGGCGACGGTGACGGAGAGGCGCGGGTGGACGACGCGGGCGGTCGCCCTCTTCGCGGCGGGGATGGCGATACTCACCGCCCAGTTCGCGCTCTGGTCCTTCGTCGCCTGAGCCGCGCCACTACTCTGGCGAGCTATGAGGGCTCGGCGAAACCTCTTATGAAGCTGCTCGTCACCGGAGCCGCCGGGATGCTCGGCCGCGACGTGATGCTCGCCGCGGGCAACGCCGGCCACGAGCTGGTCGGCTACGGCCGCGTCGAGCTGGACGTCACCGGCCCCGCCCAGCTCCGCCGCCGGCTGGAGCTGGAGCGGCCCGACGTCGTCATCAACTGCGCCGCCTGGACCGACGTCGACGGCGCCGAGACGGCCGAGGAGTCCGCCTTCGCCGTCAACGGCAAGGGGGCCGGCAACGTCGCCGCCGCGGCCGCCGAGGTGGAAGCGCGGATCGTCCACGTCTCCACCGACTACGTCTTCGACGGCGCCAAGGGCGCGCCCTACGTCGAGAGCGACCAGCCGGCGCCGCTCTCTGCCTACGGCCGCACCAAGCTGGCCGGGGAGGAGGCGGTGGCCGCTGCCAACAAGCGCCACTTCATCGTCCGCTCCGCCGGCCTCTTCGGCGTCGGCGGCCGCAACTTCGTCGGCACGATGCTGCGCCTCGCCGAAGCCCAGAACGAGGTCACCGTCGTCCGCGACCAGGTCGGCTCGCCGACCTACACCTGGCACCTCGCCTACGGGATCGTCCGCCTGATCGAGGGGATCGAGTACGGCATCCACCACATGGCGGCCGCCGGCCAGTGCTCCTGGTACGAGTTCGCGCGTGAGATCTTCGAGCAGGCCGAAGTCGAGTGCAGGGTGCTCTCGATCACCAGCGAGGAATTCGGCGCCGCGGCGCCGCGGCCGCCTTTCTCGGCCCTGACCAGCCAGCGCGAGCACGCGATCCGGCTGCCCAGCTGGCAGGACGGGCTGGCAGGCTATCTCGCCCAACGACAAGCGGAGCTCTGAACGCGGAGCGTGAAAGGTGTGGTTTCGGAATGAGGCTTTTGGTCACCGGAGCGGCGGGTTTCATCGGCTCCACCTACGTGCGGCTGGTGGGTGACGAGCACGACGTCGTCGTCCTCGACAAGCTCACCTACGCGGGCCGGCGCGAGAACCTGCCCGAGGGGACGGAGCTGGTCGAGGGGGCGATCGAGGACCCGGCGGTGGTGCGGGAAGCGATGCAGGGCGCCGACGCGGTCGTCAACTTCGCCGCTGAGTCCCACGTCGATCGCTCGATCGACGACCAGGAAGCGTTCGCCCGCACCCACGTCGTCGGCACCGGGACGCTGCTGGACGCGGCGCGGGAACTGGGCGTCGAGCGCTACCTGCAGGTCTCGACCGACGAGGTCTACGGCTCGATCGATTCCGGCTCCTTCACCGAGACCTCGCCGCTCGATCCCTCCTCGCCGTACTCGGCGACGAAGGCGGCCGGCGACCTGCTCGTCTCCGCCCACTTCCACACCTACGGCGTCGACGCCTCGATCGTCCGCGGCTCCAACAACTACGGCCCCCGCCAGTACCCGGAGAAGCTGATCCCGCTGATCGTGTTGAACGCGATCCACGGCGACTCGCTGCCGGTCTACGGCGACGGCCGCCAGGTCCGCAACTGGCTCTACGTCGAGGACTTCTGCCGCGGCATCCACACGGTGCTCGCGAGAGGCAAGGCCGGCGAGGCCTACAACGTCGGCGGCCCGGACGAGTGCGAGAACATCGAGGTCGTCAAACGGGTGATCGAGCTGGTCGGCGCCGACGAGTCGCTGATCGAGTACGTCAGCGACCGCCCCGGCCACGACCGCCGCTACTCGCTCTCCTCGGAGAAGCTGAAGGAGGAGCTGGGCTGGGAGGCGCAGGTCCACTTCGCGGAGGGCCTCGAGCGGACCGTGCGGTGGTACCGCGAGAATGAGGAGTGGTGGGGCCCGATCCGCTCCGGCGAGTACCGCGAGTACTACGAAAAGCACTACGGGAAGAGCCTCGGCTAGTGGCCGAGCGCTTGCCCACCAAGCTCGACGGGGTCGTCCTGATCGAGCCGGTCGTCCACGGCGACGAGCGCGGCTTCATGCTCGAGTCCTACAGTCGCGACGCCTGGCGGCGGCTCGGCGTCGAGGTCGAGTTCGTCCAGCACAACCACTCGCGCTCGCGCCGGGGGACGCTGCGGGGGATCCACTTCCAGACCGAGCCGGGCCAGGCGAAGCTCGTTCGTTGTGCCCGCGGCGAGATCCTCGACGTCGCCGTCGACCTCCGCCGCGGCTCGCCCACCTACGGCCAGTGGGAGGCGCACCGCCTCGACGACGTCAAGCACCGCCAGCTCTTCGTTCCGGTCGGCTTCGGCCACGGCTTCGCCGTCCTCTCCGAGGAGGCCGACGTCGCCTACCAGGTCTCCAGCCTCTACGACCCCGCCACCGAGGCCGGCATCGCCTGGAACGACCCCGACGTCGGCGTCGACTGGGAAGTCGAGGAGCCGCTGTTGAGCGAGCGCGACAAGAACGCCCCGACGCTGGCCGAAGTCGCCGACGAGCTGCCGTTCTAACTAGTCGCCTATGGGACGAACCAAACTTCTGATCCGACGTCCCTGGTTCGAATCCAGCCTCCCCAACTCCAGCGGACGCGGCCGAACTCCGAAGACTGAAGCGATCTTTTAGGCGTTCTCGTCTTCTAAGATGCTCTGCGTCCACGCTTCCACTTCGCCGATCAATGCGACGGTGGCGTGTCGGTCGAGCGGCTCCGCGTCGAGCAGATCCTCGTATCGCAGAGGAACTGCGAACTCCGTGAACATCACCACCTCTGGAGTGTCGAGGGGAAAAGTGAGAGCGGTGCCTTCTACGAGCCCGATGAGGTGGCGGAGATCGTGGGTGTACTCGAAGTCGACCCCTCGGTCGGCAAGAACAGCCTTGAGCCACTTCTCGATGGCCTGTTGTGCATGGAAGCCCAGGATGCTGTCCGCGATCTCGGGGTTGCCCGCGAGCTCGCGCAGTGCCAGGGCGTCCTCACCCGCCTTCCGGGAAAGGATCGCGGCCAGCTGCTGTGGCTCAGGCTCCGGCAATGACACGGCCGTCTCGGAGGGCTTCGTGCATCAGCGTGCCTGGAACCGGTCCCCATCTCTTTGCATGATCCGAGCTCACCACGATCAGATCGATTGGAATACCCATCGCACCTAGCGCTTCCCGCAGTCGGACGAACTCGGTACGACGACTCTTCAGGTCGGGCTCGACCACCAGCAAATCGAGGTCGGAGTCTGGCCGAGCATCTCCTCGAGCGTGAGAGCCGAAGAGGATGACCCGGGCATCGGGGGCAGCAGCAGACAAGCGACGACCGGCCTCGGCAATCAACTTCTCATCGGACACGGGCTCAAGTTAGCCGATCATCGCGACGACTTGGTTCGGCTCATCGTTCGGCGGCGGGTCAGCGGCCCCGGACAGCGGTGATCGCGAGGCTGACGGCCAGCTTGGCACCGATGCCGGCGTAGACGGCCGCGTTCAGCAGTGGGTTGTTCTTCGTCGCGTCGAAGCGGCGGTAGAAGCGGGCCATGCCGCGGTGGAAGGCGATCTCCTGCCTGGGGGCGCGGCGGCGGCCGCTGGAGGCGCCCTTGACGTGGAGGGCGACGCCGGCGGGCTCGTAGAAGACCTTCCAGCCGGCGTCCCAGAAGCGGTGGCACCAGTCGAGGTCCTCCATGTAGAGCCAGTAGCCCTCGTCGAGGAGGCCGACCTCGCGGATCGCCTCGGCGCGGCAGAGCATGAAGGCGCCGTTGACGGCGTCGACCTCGCCGGGCTCGTCGTCGCCGAGGTGGGTCGCGCGGTACTGGCTTCCTCCGAGGCCGGAGAAGTGCCCCAGCGCGCTCGCCGGGCTGGGAAAGGATCGCTTGCAGGCGTGGTCGAGCTCGCCGCTCTCGGTCACCAGCTTCACCCCGACCATCCCGATCCGCTGCTCCGACCGCAGCCGCGCCAGCGCCTTGTCCATCGTCCCCGCGTAGACCTCGGTGTCGGGGTTCAGCAACAGCACCGCCTCCGCCTCGCTCTCGCGCAGGACCAGGTTGTTGGCGGCGGAGAAGCCGATGTTGCCGCGGCGCAGCAGCCGCACCTGCGGGAACTCGCGCTCCACCATCTCCGGCGTGCCGTCGGGGCTGCCGCTGTCGACGACGGTGACGCGCATCTCGCCCGCGGCGATCGGGTGCTCTTCCAGCGAGCGCAGGCAGCAACGCAGCAGCGCTTCGGCGCCGTGGCTGACGATCACGATCTCGAGTGCAGGCGCGATAGGTCCGGTTCCTCCCTTGCCGGCTTGCCGGGCGCCTAGTACGCGCCCTCGCCGCGGACCATCGCCCGCGGCGTCCGCAGCAGGATCTCCAGGTCGGTCAGCAGCGAGAGGTTGTCGAGGTAGTCGCGCTCCATCGCCAGCCGCTCCTCGAAGGTGAGGTCGCTGCGGCCGTAGACCTGCATCGGCCCGGTGATCCCCGGCTTGATCGCCAGCCGGCTGCGCTGGCGCTCGTCGTAGAGGGCGACGACGCTCTCCTCCTCCGGGCGCGGCCCGACCAGCGACATGTCGCCGCGGAGGACGTTGATCAGCTGCGGCAGCTCGTCGACGCTGGTCCGGCGCAGGCTGCGGCCGGCGCGGGTCACCCGCGGGTCGTCGGGGATCTTGAAGGCGGGCTGGTCGAGGGTCGCGAGGTCGACCAGCTCCGGCAGTCGCTGCTCGGCGTCGGTGACCATCGTCCGGAACTTCAGCATCGTGAAGGGGGCGCCGTCCTTGCCGGCGCGGCGCTGGCGGAAGAAGACGGGGCCGCCGTCGTCGAGGAGGATCCAGAGCGCGACCGCGAGCAGCAGCGGCGAGAGCACGAGCAGCAGCAGCGCCGCGACGACGACGTCCATCACCCGCTTCATCGCCACCGTCGAGCGCGGCGGGTCGCTGAAGCGGAAGTCGAGCACCGGCAGCTCGGCCAGCCGGTTCAGCTCGATCCCGGGCCCGAGCAGGCCGTAGTGCTGGGGCAGGAAGGTGAGCGCCAGCCCGGCCGCCTTGCACTCCGCGATCAGCCGCTCGGCCCCCGCCTCGCCCATCTCGTGTTCGGTGACGACCACCCGCTCGATCGCGTGTTCGCCGGCGACGCGGGAGATGTCTTCGACCGAGCCGAGCCGCGGCAGCTCCCGCGCCGGCCGCTCCTCGGAGGCCGAGAGGTAGCCGACCAGGTTCAGCCGCGCCTCGGGGTGGGTCGAGATCCGCCGCGCGATCAGGTCGGCGACGGCCGAGGGGCCGACGACGACGCCCGTCGCGACCGGGGTCAGACGGTGCCAGAGGAAGCGGATCATCCCTCGCAGGACGAGGCTGACGCCGAGGGTGCCGACGCCGACGGCGATCGCGCTCTGCGGCGAGAGCGGCCCGACCGGGCTCAACGCCAGCAGGCCGTCGAGCAGCAGCGTCCCCAGGGTGCTGGCCGAGACCAGCGAGGGAAGCTCGTCGAGGGTGCTGTGGCGGATCCGGCGGTGATCGTTGTCGTAGAGGCCGTGGAGCTTGACCACGAGGATCCAGGCCGGGCTGAAGAGGACCGCCCAGAAGAGCGTGGCGATGTCGGTGGTGGAGGTGGCGGTGGTGACCGCGCAGAGCGTCCCCACCAGCGAGAGCCAGTCGCCGGCGGCGAGCAGGCGACGCAGGATCATCCCCCGTCGGCGCGATCCCCACGGTCCCTGCTGGTCGCCCAGCCGCGGCTTCTCGACGTCCACGCGAACCGGCTGCGGGGGCTTGGCGGTCATCCGCATCCGTCCCACCCTTCGTGCAGGCAGGGCTCCAGCGGGTTCAACTCGAGCGCGCGCCGGCGATCCGCCCGCGCCGCCGCTTCCCCGCCGGCCTCATGCTGGATCCGGGCCCGCAGGTAGTAGAGGAGCCAGTTGCCTTCCTCGCGGTCGATCGCCTTGCTCATCTGTTGCGCCGCGGTCGCGTAGTCGCCTTCGACCTCGGCCAGCAGCCCCAGCTGCTCGTAGGGGCTCGCCGCCCAGGGCTCGATCGAGCGGGCGGTATCGGCCTTTTCGACTGCGACCCCGAAGTTGCCTTCCGACGCCGCGGCCTGGCTGGCGTCGATCTGGCGGTCGACCAAGAGCGGCCCGATCAGCGCCAGGGCCGTGATCCAGGCGAGGGCGAGGCCGCCGATCGCGAACCCGATGCCGCGGTTCTCGCCGCGGCCGTCGCCGGCGGCGCGGGCGCTTGCGAGCTGGCCGCAGCGGGCGGCGAGCAGAGCGCCGCTGGCGAGGAAGAAGACGGCGCCGAGGGCGGCGATCTCCCAGAACCAGTCGATCGCCATCCCGACCGCGAGCGCCAGCGCCGCCGCCAGCAGAGCCGCGTTGCGCTCGCGGGCGATGCCGCTCGAGTGGCGCCAGGCGGAGATGCCGGTCCAGAGCAGGAAGCCGACCATGGCCAGCACCAGCAGGCCACCGACCAGCCCCAGCTCGGCGAAGGCCTCGAGGTAAAGCGAGTGCGCATTGTGGACGGGGGTGTTGAGCGAGCGCAGCTTCACCCAGGAGAACTGGTAGGTGCCGGCGCCATTGCCGCCGATCGGCTTTTCGCCGAAGGCGTCGAGGGCGACGCGGTAGAAGTCGTGGCGGCCGCCCCCGGAGGCCTCGCCGAAGTGCTTTTGAGGCTGGTTCGGGAACTCGATGTCGGAGCTGGAGAACTGGTCCCAGGCGCGGCCGCCGACGGCGACCACCGCGACGAGGGCGAGCACGGCGAAGCCGATCGCGACCGCCCGCAGGGCGCGCGGATCGCGTGAGATCGCCACCGCGCGGCCGGTCAGGGCGCCGCGGCGCCGGGCCAGCCTGCGCATCAGCGCGAAGAGGCCGAGCGTCAGCGCCGTCCCCGCCAGCAGGATCAGCAGCACGGTCAGGCCCTGGTCGACCGCGGCGGCGCTGTCGACGTTGTCGGCGAGGCTGTCCCGCGCCTGCACCGCCAGGACCGCGGGCGCCGCCCCGAGCACTCCTATCGCCAGCGTCCCCAGCATCCAGAGGCGGTCGTGGGAGAGGGCGACCAGGCAGCCGCCGGCGACCAGCAGGGCCAGGACGCCGCCCCGCGAGTAGGTGAAGTAGAGGGTCAGCAGCATCGCCGGCAGGCAGGCGACCGCGAGCCAGCGCAGCGCCGGCGTCAGCGTGCGCCGGCCGAGCCAGGGAATCAGCGCCGCCGCGATCCCGCAGGCGACCCCGTTTGCGTTCCAGTAGCCGAGCGGATAGCGCAGCCGCGGACCGCTCCCCAGGCCCTCGGCGACGGGGAAGACGTGGGGCAGGAGGCGGGTGGCCAGGCCCAGCACCCCGACCACGATCAATGCAAAAACGATCCCTTCAGCGAAACGTTGGCGCCTTTGGTCGGTTTGGGCGATCAGGAACGCCGCAAGGAGGACGCCGAGGTAGACGAGGACGCGATCGGCCTCGGTCACGCTCAACTCAACCGAACCGGACCAGAAAGATGAGACCCCAGAGAAAATCGCCAAGGCAAGAACCAGTCCCGTCCCCCAGTAGAAGGGTTTCCCCAATGAGGCACGGCCAGCTGCACCGAGTACCAGGAGTCCTGCAACCAGCAGCCATACGGCAAGCCCGGCGATGTGACGTTCAGCGAGCTCGAAACCACCTCCCGCCAGGGCCAGAACTCCGATCAGCAAAATTGGGGAGAAAGCCGCCGCGCTTTCCTCTAACCTTGCGCGCCATGTTTGGGAGCCGCCACCAGGGCTACGCCTGGAACCGATCCGTTTCCTCGCTTCTGTCAGTGCTTGCTCTGCTGGCATTTGCCTGTCTTCCGGTCGCCGCTAACGCGGACTCGTCCGGGGCTGAATACGAAACCGAAACCCCGTCTGCCTACGGCAGCGGTCATTCGCCCCCGACGGTAGTCGGCGGCGGTGACGGCGGCGGCAAGGCTCATTCCTCCAACGAAGCCGGCGGCACTGGCACGGGCGGCGGGGGCTCTGGGTCTGGCGGTTCATCGGATGGGGATGCTGGCACGGGCGCCGGAAGCGGCGCCGGCGGGGTCAAGGCTGGAAACGGTTCCACCAATCCTCAACACGCGAAGGGCGGCGACGACGCGGGGAAGCTGCAAGTGGAAACGGCGAAGCCGGTCAGCAGCGAAACCGGTGGCGACGGCGGTTCCTCGCCGGTGGTGCCGATCCTGATCGTGCTGGCGCTGCTGGCGGCGGTCTCGGCCGGGATCGTGATCATGCGCCAGCGCCGCCAGCCGGACTCCTCGGCCGCCCCCAAGGCGGGCTGAACAATGGCTAGAGCAAGCGGTGGCAGCGGTCTCGGCGTGCGCCTGCGTGCGGTCCTGGCCGGGTTGCTGGCGGTAACCGCACTCGCCTCCACGGCCTCGGCGGCACAGGCGCTGCCGGCCAAGTTCTGGGGTGCCGTGCCGCAATCCCCGTTGAGCGTCGAGCAGTACCAGCGGGTCCACCGCGGCGGCGTCGACACGATCCGGGTCCCGATCAACTGGGCCGCCGCGCAGCCGAGCGAAGGCGCCGCCTTCGACTGGAGCGCCACCGACTCGCAGGTCTCCGAGGCCGCCCGCACGGGCATCGACGTGCTGCCCTTCCTCGCCGGGGTCCCGGCCTGGGCCGAACGGCTGATCCCGGTCGGCGGCGGCGTCCAGGTGCCGGCGCACCTGCCGGTCAAGGGCTCGGCCAAGGCCGGGTGGGTCGCGTTCGTAAGGGCCGCCGTCGCCCGCTACGGGCCGAAAGGCTCCTTCTGGAGCGAAAACCCGGGGGTTCCGTTCCGGCCGCTGCGCAACTGGCAGGTCTGGAACGAGCCCAACTTCAAGTTCTTCGTCTACAAGCCGAACCCGGCCGAATACGCGCAGATGGTGAAGATCACCTCGTCGGCGATCAAGGGCTCCGACTCCGGCGCCAAGGTGATCCTCGCCGGCCTCTTCGCCTGGCCGAAGGGGGCCAACGCCAAGAGCGGCAACCACAACTGGTTCGCCTCCAAGTTCCTCGAAGGCCTCTACAAGGTCCCTGGGATCGCGGCCAAGTTCGACGGCATCGCCCTGCACCCGTACTCGACCAAGTACCAGCTGTTGACGCCTCAGATCGAAGAAGTGCGCGACGTGATGAAGAAACGGCACGACGCCGGCACCGGGATCTGGATCACCGAGCTCGGCTGGAGCTCGGAACCGAAGACCCCCGGCAACTCCTTCGCCAAAGGCCCGGCCGGCCAGGCCCAGCAGCTGCGGGGAGCCTTCTCGCTGCTGAAGAAGAACCAGCGCAAGTGGCGGATCCAGCGCGTCTACTGGTTCTCGATCGACGACTACGGCGCCGCCTGCAACTTCTGCAACGGCTCCGGCCTCTTCGGCGCCGGCTTCACGCCGAAGAAGTCCTGGTTCGAATACGTGAAGTTCGCCGGCGGCAAGCCCTAGACCAGGGCTAGCCGCCAGGGCCAACCCAACGATCTGCGTAAGATCGGTGGGTTGGCTACCAAGGCGAAAGGCACCGTCGAATCTGACCCGCTGGCGCCGTTCAGCGCCCCGGTGCGGCGCTGGTTCGAGGCCTCCTTCGAGGGCCCGACCCCGGCGCAGGCCGGCGGCTGGGAGGCGATCTCCAGCGGCGAGCACGCGCTGATCTGCGCCCCCACCGGGTCGGGGAAGACGCTGGCCAGCTTCCTCTGGGGAATCGACAAGCTGGCGCGGGCGGACGACCTCGGGACCGGGGTGAAGCTGGTCTACGTTTCGCCGCTGAAAGCGCTTTCGTATGACATCGAGCGCAACCTGCGGGCGCCGTTGCGGGGGATCGGGGCGGAGATCTCGGTCGGGCTCCGCACCGGCGACACCTCGCAGAAAGAACGGCGGGCGATGGCCAAAGAGCCGCCGGACATCCTGATCACGACGCCGGAGTCGCTGTACCTGATGCTGAGTTCGAGCGTGCGGGAGATCCTGACGGGGGTCGAAGCGGTGATCGTCGACGAGATTCACGCGGTGGCGGCGACGAAGCGGGGGTCGCATCTGGCTTTGACCCTGGAGCGGCTGGATCATCTGGTGAAGGACCATGCGTTGGGGGCGGCGGGTCCTGTCTCCGATCCCGGGCTCTCCCTAGCGGGAGAGTCCTCGGCATCGTCGCCACCCGCCGCAGATGCGGATTCTCCTGAGGTCCAGCGGATCGGTCTCTCAGCCACCCAGCGGCCGCTGGAGAGGATCGGGCAGTTCCTGGTCGGGCCGAAGCGGGAGTGCCGGATCGTCGATGCCGGGCAGAGGAAGGCTCTGGATCTGGAGATCGTGGTGCCGGTGGAGGACATGGCCGACCCGGGTGCTCCTGCGTATCCATCTGAGGACGGTCCGCCGCCGAGCGAGGTTGAGCCTTCGGCTCATGTGAGGTCGATCTGGCCGGCGATCTATCCGAAGTTGCTGGAGCTGGTCCAGGAACACACCTCGACGATGATCTTCGTCAACAACCGGCGCGCCGCGGAGCGGTTGGCGAAGCGGCTGAACGAGCTGGCGAACGGGCACGGGGAGGAAGAGCTGCCGGCGACCGAGCATGCCGGGCACCACGAGGACACCGGCGAGCCGCTGGAGGAAGTCGAGATCGCCCGCGCCCATCACGGCTCGCTCTCCCACGAGGAGCGCGCCGTGGTCGAGGAGATGCTGAAGTCGGGCCAGCTGCCCTGCCTCGTCGCCACCTCCTCGCTGGAGCTGGGGATCGACATGGGCGCCGTCGACCTGGTGATCCAGGTCGAGTCGCCGAAGTCGGTGACCCGCGGCCTACAGCGGATCGGCCGCGCCGGCCACCGCATGGGCGAAGTCTCCAAAGGCCGGATCTTCCCCAAATACCGCGGCGACCTGCTCGAGTGCGCGGTCGTCGCCCGCCGCATGCGCGAGGCGGAGATCGAGGAGACGACGATCCCGCAGAACCCGCTCGACGTCCTCGCCCAGCACCTGGTCTCGCTCGCCGCCCACAAAGAGTGGGAGGTCGACGAGGTCGAGAAGCTCGTCACCTCCACCCAGTCCTTCCACGACCTCTCCCGCGAACAGCTGGAGAACGTCCTCGACATGCTCGACGGCCGCTACCCCTCCGACCGCTTCGCCGAGCTGCGGCCGCGGATCGTCTGGGACCGCACCGAAGGGACGATCCACGGCCGCAAAGGCGCCCGCCAGCTGGTCGTCACCAACGCCGGCACGATCCCCGACCGGGGCCTCTACGGCGTCCACCTCCCCGACGGCCGCCGGGTCGGCGAGCTCGACGAGGAGATGGTCTACGAGGCCCGCGCCGGCCAGACCTTCCTCCTCGGCTCGAGCACCTGGCGGATCGAGGAAATCACCCGCGACCGGGTGATCGTCACCCCCGCCCCGGGCGCCCCCGGGGCCGTCCCGTTCTGGAAGGGCGACGGGATCGGCCGCCCGGCCGAGCTCGGCAAGGCGATCGGCGCCTTCGCCCGCGAGGCGGTCAGCCGCGACCCCGCCGAGCTGGCGAAGGAGTACGACCTCGACGAGCGCGCCGCCAACAACCTCGTCTCCTACCTGCGCGAGCAGCAGCAGGCGACCCGCGTCGTCCCCTCCGACGAGACCATCGTCGTCGAGCGCTTCCGCGACGAGATCGGCGACTGGCGCCTCTGCATCCTCAGCCCCTACGGCGGCCGCGTCCACGCCGCCTGGGGCCTCGCCCTCGCCGCCAAGATCCGCGACGAACGCGACCTCGAGGCCGACGCGATCTGGTCCGACGACGGGATCGTCATCCACCTCCCCGACGCCGACGAGCCGCCGCCGGCCGACCTCGTCCTGATCGACCCAGACCAGATCGAAGACCTCGTCGTCGGCGAGCTCTCCGGCTCGGCCCTGTTCGGCGCCCGCTTCCGCGAGAACGCCTCGCGCTCGCTGCTGATCCCGCGCGCCTACCCCGGCAAGCGCACCCCGCTCTGGCAGCAGCGGCTGAAGAGCCAGAGCCTGCTCGAAGTGGCCCGGGACTTCCCCCGCTTCCCGGTCGTGCTCGAGACCTACCGCGAGTGCCTGCGCGACGTCCTCGACCTCCCCGCCCTCGCCGAGCTGCTGGAAAAGCTGCATTCCCGCGCACTCAGCCTGGTCGAGGTGGAGACGCCGACCGCCTCGCCCTTCGCCTCCTCGCTGCTCTTCGACTACGTGGCGACCTACATGTACGAGGGGGACACGCCGAATGCCGAGCGGCGGGCGGCGGCGCTGGCGCTCGACCGCGACCTCCTGCGTGAGCTGCTGGGCCAGGAGGAGCTGCGCGAGTTGATCGACCCCGAGGCGCTCGAGGAAGTCGAGGCGCAGTTGCAGCACCGGACCGAGGCCGGGCGCGCCGGCGACCGCGACGCCCTGCAGCAGCTGCTGCGGAACCTCGGCGACCTCACCCTGGAGGAGTGCGAGGAGCGGGTTGCCGATGGCTACTCGGCGAAGTCGATGCTGGAGAAACTCGTCGCCGAGCGGCGGGTGGCGCTTGTGAGGATGGCCGGCGGCGAGCGCTACATCGCCGCCGAGGACGCTGGCCTCTACCGCGACGCCCTCGGCGTCCCCGAGCCGCCCGGGTTGCCGGAAACCTTCCTCGAGGAGCACCCCGACGCGATGCGCGCGCTGGTCCGCCGCTACGCCCGCACCCACGGCCCCTTCCCGACCCAGCAGCTCGCCGACCGCTACGGCGTCGACCCCTCGCCGGCCCTGCGCGAGCTCGAGACCGAAGGGGCGATGGTCCGCGGCGAGCTGGCGCCGGGGGGGACCGAGCGCGAGTGGTGCGACTCCGAAGTCCTGCGCCGGGTCCGCCGCGCCAGCCTCGCCCGCCTGCGCAAAGAGGTGGAGGCGGCCGACACGCGGGAGTTGGCCCGGTTCCTACCGAGCTGGCAGAACGTCGACGCCTTCCGCCGCACCGGCGCCGGCCTCGACCGCCTGCGCGAGGCGCTGGTGCCGCTGCAGGGGGTGGCGCTGACCCCGAAGACGTGGGAGGCCGACGTGCTGCCGCGCCGGCTCGGCGCCTACTCGCAGAGCTGGCTCGACGAGCTCTGCACCAGCGGCGAGCTGGTCTGGATCGGCGCCGGCGCGCTCGGCCGCAACGACGGCCGAGTCGCCCTCTACTTCCGCGAGGACGTTCGGCTTGCCGGCCCGCCGCCCTCGAACTCGAAGCTGGAGTCGCCCGAGGGCGAGGTCCACGACGCGATTCGCGAGCGTCTGAGAGCAGGCCCCTCCTTCTGGCTCGACCTCGTCGTCGAACTCGAACACCCGGCCGAGGACATCCACAACGCGCTCTGGGACCTGGTTTGGAGCGGCCAGGCGACCAACGACGCCTTCGCGCCGCTGCGGGCGCCGCGCCTGCGCGCGGTGCCGCCCTCCGAACGCCCCGGCCGCCGCTTCGCCCGCCGCCGCAGCACCACCGGCGCCGCGGTCCAGGGCCGCTGGTCGCTGACCGAGCCGCTCTTCGCCAACGCCCCCGGGCCCGGCGCGAAGCTCCGCGCCACCGCCGAGCTGATGCTCGAGCGCTACGGGATCGTCACCCGCGAGACCGTCCTCGCGGAGGGCATCCCCGGCGGCTTCTCGACCCTCTACGGGGAGCTGGGGAACCTCGAGCTGCTCGGCACCGCGCGCCGCGGCTACTTCGTCGAGGGTCTCGGCGGCGCCCAGTTCGCCCTTCCCGGTGCGGTCGAGCGCCTGCGCTCGCTGCCCGAACGCGACGGAAGCTACCTCGTCCTCGCCGCCACCGACCCCGCCAACCCCTACGGCGCCTCCCTGCCCTGGCCGAAGCTCGAGGGCGGTCGCCGTCCCGGCCGCACCCCCGGGGCTCACCTCCTCCTCCGCGACGGCGAGCCGCTCGTCTTCGTCGAGCGCGGCGGCCGCGGCCTCCTCCGTCTCAAGGCCCTCGACGGCCCCGAGCTGGAGGAGGCGATGCGCGCCCTGGCCGACGCCGTCCGCGACGGCCACCTCCCGAAACTCGCGGTCGAGAAGCTCGACGGGGAAGCCGTGATTGGCTCCGGCCACGAGGATTCCCTCGTCGGCGCCGGCTTCAGCCGCGGGCCGCGGAAACTGACCGCCTCGGTCTGACTTAACCGACCGAAAGGCCGAGATTCGGCTTGCCGGTCAAACCATTGCCATAATCGTTTGCGGTGCCGGAGGCAGATCAGAGCGCGGTTGAGCTGCTGAAGAGCGTGACGCTCTTCGCCGACCTGGAGGAGGGGGAGCTGGAGCGCTTCTCCCACGTCGCCGTGCCGCGGACCTTCCCGGCGGGGACCCGGGTCTTCCACGAGGGCGACGATTCCGATGCCTGCTACATCGTCAAGGAGGGCAGCTTCCGGGTCACCCGCGAACACTCCGATGGCCGCGCGATCACCCTGGCCACGCTCGGGCCGGGGGAGATCTTCGGCGAGCTGGCGATGCTCGACGGCGACAAGCGCTCGGCCAGCGCCGAGGCGTTGAGCGAGGGGGAGCTGCTGGCGCTGCCGGCCAACGACGTGCGGGCGCTGCTGGCCCGTCACCCGGAGATCTCGCTGAAGCTGGTCGCCGGCCTCGTCCGCCGCCTGCGCGCAGCCAACGTCCGCCTCTCGCGCCAGTCCTTCCAGACCGTCCCCAGCCGGGTCGCCGGGATCCTCGCCCAGCTCAGTCGCGAGGCCCACGACAACGGGGGCGGCGACGGCGATCCGACCGAAGAGGTGACGATCAACATGAACCAGACCGACCTCGCCCAGCTCGCCGGCACCTCGCGCGAGTCGGTCAGCCGCTTCCTCGCCGAGCTCGAGCGCGCCGGGGTCGTCCGCTCCGGCCGCGGCCGGGTCACCGTGCTGGAGCCGGACAAGCTCCGCAACTACATCTACTAGCCGTGCGGATCGAGTTCGAGCGCGCCGGCCGAGAGTGCGCCGTGGAGGTGGAGATCGGGGTCAACGACGATCCTGCCGCGCTGGGCTGCCCCGAGATCGCGCGGGGATACCCGGTCTGCGAGGCGACGGTCTCGCCGCTCTCGCGCGGCTACGCCGGCTTCCTCGGCTGGGTGCAGCTGGTGGACTCCGATCGGCATGGAGAGGGGTTTCACCTCGACCACTTCGAACCGCTGGGGCCGGTCCCGCACCCGTTCGCCATGTACGGCTTCCCGGGATCCCTCTTCGACGCTCCCCACTCGGACTTCGAGTCCTGGAGCTTCCTCGCCCACAGCTTCCTCTGCGGGTGCGGCGCCGACGTCCTCGACGGCCGCAAGGAAATCGACTCCGTCCTCGGTTTCAGCTGGGGCTTCCGGAAAAGCCCCGAGGGGATGGAGATCCTGGAGCCGTCGCTGCTCGCACCGGCGGACTGGGATCGCCACCACCGATTCCTCGAGGAGGCTTTCCCGGACTGGACCTTCCTTCCGGGCTTCAGCGGCCGCGCCGCGCCGCGGTGAATGCCGCGGCCGCACGCAGGCGCATGGTCGAGCGCCAGCTGCGGGGACGCGGGATCGAGGACGAGCGGGTCCTGGCGGCGATGGGGGAGGTGCCGCGGGAGTACTTCGTGCCGCGGCAGCTGCGCAACCGCGCCTACGAGGACTCGGCGCTGCCGATCGCCGAAGAGCAGACGATCTCCCAGCCCTGGATCGTCGCCGCGATCTGCCAGGCGCTGTCACTCGAGGGCTCGGAGCTGGTGCTCGAGGTCGGCACCGGCTCGGGCTACTCCGCCGCCGTGCTCTCCCGCCTCGCCGACCACGTTGTCACGATCGAGCGCCACGAGGCGCTCTTCCGGGCGGCAGGGGAAACGCTCGCCGATCTCGGCTTCGGCAACGTCGAGACGCTCCTCGGCGACGGCAGCCTCGGCGTGCCGGCGCGGGCGCCGTTCGACGCGATCGCCTTCCACGCGGCGGCGCCGGGGCCGCCGCAGGCGCCGCTCGACCAGCTCGCCGACGGCGGCCGCCTCGTCGTCCCGCTCGCCGCCGGCGACGCCGACGTGCTGACGCTCTACCGGCGCCGGGGCGAGCGGCTCGAAGCCGAGCCGATCACGCCGTGCCGCTTCGTGCCGCTGATCGGCGAGGGCGGGTTCGAGGGAAACTGAGCCTCAGCAGCTGACGACGACGTCGATCGGGTCCTTGGCGATGTCGTCGCCGCCCCCGCCGCAGTCGATCTTGTCGCGCTGCCCGTCGAGGGCTTCGATGAAGTCGCTGCCGCCCTTGCCGATCAGCGTGTCCTTGCCGATGTGGCCCATGATGCTGTTGGAGCCGTTGTCGCCGACGAGGACGTCGGGGCCGTCGGATCCCTCGAGGCTCTCGTTGTCGTCGAGGACCTGGTCCTCGTTGCCGCAGCCGGGGGGGCCGCCGCTGCCGCCGAGGGTGACGCGGAGGTTGTCCTTGGAGCGGGCGTAGGAGACAGTGTCCTCGCCCGGGCCGCCGTCGTAGACGTGGCCCTGGCAGGTGGGGACCGAGTTGACGAGGAGGTCGTTGCCCGGTCCGCCCAGCAGGTTGTCCCCGCCCGGGTCGGCGTAGAGGACGTCGGAGCCGCCGCCTCCCTCGAGGCGGTCGTGCCCGTTGTCGGGGGAGTTGTAGTTCTCGCCCGCTTCCAGCACGTCGTCGCCGTTGCCGCCGACCAGGTCGTCGTCGCCTGCGTTGCCGTTGATCCGGACTTTGGCTCCGGCCGGAACGCTCCCGTCGACGACGATCGTGTCGTTGCCGTTGCCGCCGGTGACGACGATCAGCGGGACTTTGCCGCCGGTGTCGGGGCAGACCATCGCGTTGCCGTTGGAGGGCGGGGTTTCGCAGCCGTCGCCGGAGAAGATCGGGATCGTCGAGGAGACGACCCAGGCCCCCTCGCCGCGGGAGATGCGGATGTCGTCGTTCTGGGGGCTGCCCTGGACGATCAGGCTGGAGCCGTCGAGGCCGAGGTTGAGGGTCCCGTAGGCGAGGCTCGGGGGCGGTGACTCTTCCGGCCCGCAGGAGGTCTCGACGCTGAAGCCTTCGCAGTTGTCGGTGCCGGGGCCGCCGAAGGCCTGGCCGCCGCCTCCGCCGCTGTTGAGGTCGTCGTCGCCGACGCCGCCGTCGATGCGGTTGGCGGCGCCGTCGCCGATGATTTCGTCGCCCTGCGGTGAGCCGACCACGTCCTCGAAGCCGCTGAGGTTGTCGTGGCCGTCGCCTTTGGCCTTGCCGGCGCCGAGGCTGATGATGACGCCGCCGCGGGTGGCGCTGGCGTAGGAGACGATGTCGCCGCCGCCTTCGCCGCCGAGCAGGTCGTCGGTGCCGGCGTCGCCGCGGACGATGTCGCCGTCTCCGGGCCCGCCGTCCACATGGTCGGTGCCGGCGCCGCCGAAGACTTCGTCGGCGTCGCCGCCGCCCTGGAGGTCGGCATCGTCGCCGGGCCCGCCTTCGATGTGGTCGGAGCCCGGGCCGCCGTCGATCTTGTCGTTGCCCTTGTCGCCGAGAAGTTTGTCGTTGCCGCCGTCGCCGTCCATCTGATCGCTGCCCTGCTGGCCGTCGACGTAGTCGTCGCCGGCGCCGCCGTCGATCTTGTCGGGACCTTTGAAGCCGACGAGGACGTCGTTGCCGCCGCCGCCGTGGAGGCCGTCGGAGCCTTTCGAGCCGGAGAGGGCGTCGTCGCCGTCACCGCCGTCGATGTTGTCGGAGCCGGTGTCGCCTTCGAGCTTGTCGTTGCCGCCTTCGCCGTGGAGGGAGTCGAAGCCGCGTCCGCCGTCGATGTCGTCGTTGCCGGGGCCGCCGCAGATCGTGTCGTTGCCGTTGGGGCCGCCGGTGATGACGTCGTCACCGCCGCCGCCGTAGATCACGTCGCTGGCCTTCTTGCCGACGATGTGGTCGTTGCCGGGCGTGCCCTTGATCGTCACCTTCTTGCCGTCGCACTTCATCGCCTGGGCTTGGCTGGCGAAGAGGAGGAGGGAGAGGGCGGCGATCAGGCCGAGCAGCGGCAGGCGGAGAGATTCGATCTTGGAGGGCATCCCTGAGCACATCGGTTCCGGGATCGAGAACCTTCAGAGGCGTCGAAAAACACCCAAAACTCGTCCAGATCGCTCAAACGAACGTCCAATTGCCCGCCTGCAACCCCTCTCCTATACGCTCGCTGCGCGAATGAAGGGCGGCATCTACGTCTTGAACTTCTACTCGGCGGTCTTCGTCGACCAGCTGAAGCGCGGCCGCAAGACCGCGACGATCCGGCTCGGCGACAAGAGCAACAAGTACGAGCGCGGCCAGGTCGTCTGGATCACGGTCGGTTTCCGCCACAGCCCCCGCGAGAAGATCTTCACCGCGGTGATCGACGACGTCGAGGTCAAGAAAGCAGGCGACCTCAGCCGGCGTGACATCGAGCACGACAACCCCGAGTTCCGCCGCCTCGAGGAGGAGATCCGTTTCCTCGAGCAGATCTACAGCCGCCCCGTCGCCGCCAGCGACGCGGTCACCGTAATCCGCTTCTCCCAGATCGTCGAGCCGCCCCACACCCATCTCGGTAACGGAGAGACTCCGCACCACAACTGAGGCGATGGCCGAGTACGCCTTCCTCACGACCTGGCTGCTCGAGTCGCCCCGGGAGCCGGTCTGGGAGGCGATTCACGCCCAGGAGAAGTGGCCGAGCTGGTGGCGCGGGGTGGAGGAGGCGACCGAGCTGCACCACGGGGAGGACGGCTCCGGCCTGGGCAGCGTCTCGCGGATGGTCTGGAGGAGCCTGCTGCCCTACCGGGTCTCCTTCGAGGTGACGACGACGCGGATCGAGTACCCGACGCTGATGGAGGGCCGGGCGGTGGGGGAGCTGGAAGGCACCGGGCGCTGGCGCCTCTACGAGCAGGACGGGGTGACCGCGGTGCTCTACGAGTGGAACGTGCGGACCACGAAGCCGTGGATGAACCTGCTGGCGCCGCTCCTGCGTCCCGCCTTCGAGTGGAACCACGACTGGGTGATGCGCCGCGGCGGCGAGGGAATCTCCGATCTCCTGGGCTGCCGACTCTTGGCGATCGATTAGCGCTGCGCTATCTTTCAGGTCGTTGGCACTCTCACCCTGAGAGTGCCAAACGTCGCAAGGGCCGGGATTTGGCTCTGGAGCGACATTTCTCAACTTTCACACCACCCACACCTATTACGGAGGTTCACGGATGAAGCTGAAGCCCCTCGGGGACCGGCTGATCGTCAAGCCGATCGAGGAGGAGGAGACGACCGCCAGCGGCATCGTCCTCCCCGACACGGCCAAAGAGAAGCCGCAGAAGGGCCAGGTCGTGGCTGTCGGCGACGGCAAATGGGACGAGGACGGCGAGAAGCGGATCCCGCTCGACGTCGCGGAGGGGGACGAGGTCCTCTACTCCAAATACGGCGGCACCGAGGTGACCGTCGAGGGGGACGAGCTGCTCGTCCTGCGCGAGTCGGACGTTCTGGCCAAGCTCGGCTGAAGCGCCCCAATCGGACTTAACTAAGGAGGACTGGAAACAAATGGCTCACAAGGAGCTGAAGTACGCAGAGGATGCAAGGGGGGCCCTGCAGGCCGGCGTCGATTCCGTCGCCAACGCCGTCAAGGTCACCCTCGGCCCGAAAGGCCGCTACGTCGTGCTCGACAAAAAGTTCGGCGCGCCGACGATCACCAACGACGGCGTCACCATCGCCCGCGAGGTCGAGGTCGAGGACGTCTTCGAGAACCAGGGCGCCCAGCTCGTCCGCGAGGTCGCGACCGCGACCAACGACGTCGCCGGCGACGGCACCACCACCGCCACCCTGCTGGCCCAGACGATCGTTCGCCAGGGCCTGAAGAACGTGGCCGCCGGCGCCAACCCGCTGGCCCTGCGCCGCGGGATCGAGAAGGCGGTCGAGGAGGTCGTCGACAACCTCCGCAACAAGCAGAGCAAAGAGGTCGCCGGCAAAGACCAGATCGCCCGCGTCGCCGCCATCTCCGCCGGAGACGACGAGATCGGCAACGTGATCGCCGACGCGATCGAGAAAGTCGGCAAAGACGGCGTCGTCAACGTCGAGGAGGGCCAGACCTTCGGGATGGAGCTCGAGTTCACCGAGGGGATGCAGTTCGACAAGGGCTACATCTCGCCCTACATGGTCACCGACCAGGACCGCATGGAGGCGGTGCTGGACGACCCCTACATCCTCATCGCCAACCAGAAAATCGGCTCCGTGCGGGACATCCTGCCGGTGCTCGAGCAGGTGATGCAGGGCGGGAAACCGCTCCTGATCGTGGCCGAGGACGTCGAGGGCGAGTGCCTCGCGACCCTGGTCGTGAACAAGCTCCGCGGCACCTTCACCGGCGTCGCCGTCAAAGCCCCTGGCTTCGGCGACCGCCGCAAGCGGATGCTCGAGGACATCGCGATCCTCACCGGCGGCGAGGTGATCACCGAGGAGATGGGCCTGAAACTGGAGAACACCCAGCTGGCCCAGCTCGGCAAGGCGCGTCGCATCGTCGTCGCCAAAGACAACACGACGATCATCGACGGCGGCGGCGAGGCCGAGGACATCAAGGGCCGGATCAAGCAGATCAAACAGGAGGCGGAGAACACCGACTCCGACTTCGATCGCGAGAAGCTCCAGGAGCGCCTGGCCAAGCTCGCCGGAGGCGTTGCCGTGGTCAAGGTCGGCGCCGCCACCGAGACCGAGATGAAGGAGAAAAAGCACCGCGTCGAGGACGCGCTGCAGGCGACCCGGGCTGCCCTCGAGGAGGGCGTCGTGCCGGGCGGAGGCGTGGCCCTGCTGAACGCGCAGGCCGGCCTCGACCCGGAGAAGCTGGACGAGCCCGACGAGGTCACCGGCGCCCGGATCATCCACCGCTCACTGGAGGAGCCGGTGCGGCAGATCGCCGAGAACTCCGGCCTGGAGGGATCGGTCGTGGTCAACAAGGTCCGCGAGCTGAAGGAGGGCGAAGGCCTGAACGCGGCGAACGGCGAGTACGGCGACCTGATCAAGGCCGGCGTCATCGACCCGACCAAGGTCACCCGCTCGGCCCTGGAGAACGCCGCTTCGATCGCGAAGAACATCCTCGTGACCGAGGCGATCATCGCCGAACCGCCGGAGGAGAACGGCGCCGGCGGCGGCATGCCCGGCGGTATGCCGGACATGGGCGGCATGATGTAAGCACCCCTTCGGGGATGCAGCACCCCCTCACGGGGGAGCGACTTTTCGAGAGGCCCGGGAGACCGGGCCTCTCTTTTTCGCCTACTTCTTCCGCGGCTTCGGCGGCAGCGGCGGGAAGAGGCCGGCGTTGTAGTCGGCGGTTTCGAGGAAGCTGGGGCGGCGGATCTTCTTGCGGAGGGTGTTGAGGGTGCGGGGATAGCGGCCGAGGTCGTAGGGGTTGCCGGCGCCGAAGCCCTGGTAGTAGACGAGCATCCGCACGCGGGGGTGGTGGACCGTCCAGGCGATCACCTGCTTGACCCAGCGGGGGTCGTCCTCTTCGGAGACGGCCCACTCGGTCATCGCCACCGGCATCCCCCGCCACTGCTTGCCGGCGTAGAAGCGGTTGAGGTCTTTCCAGGCGGGATACTGGGAATAGAAGTCGGTGCCGACCCAGTCGACCCAGCGCCGGCCCGGCCAGTAGTTGCCGGGAAAGTTGCCTTTGACCCGGGGCGAGCCGCCGGGGAGGGGGCTCCAGACGATGCTCACCGGCGCCGCCGGCAGTTCGGTCGGCGGCGGCCCCTTGGTGCGGTTGACCGGCGGCAGGCCGATTTCGGCCAGCGTCGCGTTGACGCCTTCCAGGCTCTGGCCGCCGCGGACGATGGCGACGATGCGCCGGAAGGCCTGCTTGTACCAGCCGGTCGTGTGTTCGCCGCCGCGCTGGTTTCCTTCGCAGTCGACCGCGCTCCACGCGTTGAGGCAGCGGTTCGGCTCCCCAAGCGGCCGGATGTAGGCCGGCAAGCCCTTGCCGGCGAAGAAGGCGTTCAGCTGCAGCAGGTAGTCGTCCCCCGCTCCGAGGGCGATCTGCTGCGGCGTGATCAGCTCCGCCAGCGTCTGGTCGTCGGCGGTGGAGATGTGGAGGATCGGCCGCGTCGCCGTTTCCCGCCAGCGTTCGTAGGCTTCGTTGAGGCTGTTGCCCCAGGGGTGGAAGGTCTGCAGCAGCGCCGGGTGCTTGCCGGTGAGTTCGACGAACTGGTTGAACTCGGCGGTGGTTCCGCGGTCGCTCACCCCGAGGAACACGTTCGGCTTCGGCGGCACCAGCGTTACCGCTCCGGCGGAGGCGGGCGCGGCGAGCGCGCAGAGCGCCAGCGCGACCAGGGCAGTGAGCCATGGTCGCCGCCTCGAGTTCCTCCTAGGTGCTCTCCAGTACATCGCTCATCCTTCGCGGTTCGACCCCGAGGGCCTGCGCGTCGGCCGGCCCCCGCTCGCTCACCATCGAGACCTCCATCAGCTCGGCCTCCTCCCAGGTTGCGAACACGGCCTCGCCGAAGAGGTTGCGCAGCGCGATCAGGCCGAGCCGCACGAAGGGCAGCGGCATGTGGACCAGCGGCCGCGGCCGCCCGGCGATGCAGCTGACCAGGTCGGACATCTGGTCGTAGGTGAGCGTGTCCGGCCCCCCCAGCTCGTAGCGCCGCGTCCGCTCCCCCTGGCGCCGCTCGAGCGCCAGGGCGCCGGTGACGCAGCGCGCCACGTCCTCCGCCCAGATCGGCTGGAACCGCGCCTGCCCCTCCCCCGAGACCGGCAGCACCGGCAGGAAGGAGAAGCGGCGCAGCAGGGTGATCCAGGGGTCGCTGTGGTCGTAGACGATCGAGGGGGCGAAGACGGTCGAGGGCAGCGGCGAGGAGAGGACGGCCTGCTCGGCCAGCCACTTGGCGCGGAAGAACCGCGTCCGCTGCGCCGCCTGCGCGTCGAGGGCGCTGAAGAAGTGGAAGCTCTCGACCCCGCTGCGCTCGGCCGCCCGCAGCAGCCGCACCGTCGCCAGGCCGTTCAGCTCCTCGATCCGCTTCGGCGGCTGGTCGCGGATCGAGGCCGCCAGGTGGACCACCCGGTCGACCCCGCGCAGCGCCTGGCGCACCAGGTAAGGGTCCGACATCTCGCCGAGATCGCCGAGCGCGATCTGCACGTCGACCCGCCGCGCCCCGAGCCGCCGCGGCTCCCGCACCAGGCAGCGCACCTCCTCCCCCTGCTCCAGCAGCAGAGGCAGCAGGCGCGACCCGATGCTTCCAGTGGCCCCCGTCAGCAGCAGCATGTCCGCATCATCCCTAAAATGTGCGCTCGCGCTTGGCCGGGGCCCCCGGCAGGCACCGGAAATACGAGCTAGGAGAACTTGCCCGAATGACCTACGTCATCGCCGAGCCGTGCATAGGCCAGAAGGACAACTCGTGCGTCGAGGTTTGTCCCGTCGACTGCATCCACCCGACGCCTGACGAGGCCGATTACGACAACGTCGAGCAGCTCTACATCGACCCCGACGAGTGCATCGACTGCGACGCCTGCGTCGAGGCCTGCCCGGTGGACGCTTGCTTTGCCGAGGATCAGCTTCCGGCCGAGTGGGCCAAATACGCCGAGATCAACGCCAATTACTTCAAGAACCAGGCTGCTTAGTTGGTAGGGGAGGGGCGGTACCCCCTCCCCAGAGACCGTCGCGCAGCTGGGGCGAAGTGCTGGGCGCGTTTGTGGACTCAGGAGCCTCTGGGGAGGGGGTACCGCCCCTCCCGGCCATCGTTTTTGGGTCGCCTGGGAGCTGGCTAGTACCCGGCGGGGTGCCTTGCGGTGAAGGGCCCACTCGCTTGTGCTCTTAGGGATTTGTGCCAGCGGGGGCCGGTGCCGTTGGTGGTGCCGGCGGTGTCCCAGCGGAGGCCGGCGATGATCGCGTAGGCGTGGCCGCCGTTGGCATAGACGGTGATCCAGCGGCCCTTGCCGGCGCTGCCCCAGCCGGCGAGGGAGCCGGAGGGCATCGGGGAGTCGATCAGGCTGCCGCCGTGGAGGGCGAAGCTGACCGCGCCGGAGCAGTCGTAGCCGGCGTCCCACCAGCGGCCGTGGCCGCCGCCGTAGATGTAGGGCTTGGTGCGGATCTTGTTCGCCGCGGCGATCACCTTCTTCACCGCCGGGGGTGCGTCGGCGGGCGCGATAGCCCGGCCGCGGACCAGGATCGCCTTGCCGGCCGGCACGGTTGGGGTTTCGACTTCGGGGGTAGTCGTGGAGACCCCACCCGGGGTTTCAGCCTGGGCCGTCGCGGACGCGGCAAGCAAGGCCGCTACCAGGGCCAGAACCGCTATGGAGATGCGGAGGGCGGGCGTTTTTCCCGCTCCAAGGGCGTTCGTCATTCACTCCTCCTTCGTCGGCCGGCGGGGTTAGCTGTCGGGCTGGCGCTGAAGGAGCCTGCGCCCCCACTCGAAGGTGGGTTAGCCCCAGAAACCTGGGTCCCCCGCTCCTCGGTATGAGCCGAGGATTAGGCGTTTGTGTGCAAATCCTAACCTGGCAGGATGGCGGAAGTTTCGGTTCTGGGTGTGCGCTTCGTCACTCTTGCGCCTCGCCCGGCGGGCGAGGCGGCTACTGGACGACCGGCAGCGGGGTGCCGCTGACCGGAGGCGCTTCCGCCGCGTTCGGGGCCGCCTGCAGCACCGGCAGCTCCTGCGGCGTCGAGGCGACGATGCCCCGCGCCGCCTGCCGGATCGCCTGCGAGGCGGGGGCGTCGGGCTCGGCGATCACCAGCGGCGAGCCGTTGTCGGCGTGCTCGCGCAGCGGCTCCGAGAGCGGCACCTTGCCCAGCAGCGGCACGTCGAGCTCGTCGGAGAGCAGCTGGCCGCCGCCCTCGCCGAAGATCGTGAAGCGCTCGCCGTCGGGAGTCGTGAAGCCGGACATGTTCTCGATCACGCCGAGGATCTCGAGGTCGAACTTCTTCGCCATCTCGGCGCCGCGCTGGGCGACCGACTGGGCGGCGGGCTGCGGCGTGGTGACGACGACGAACTTCGCCTGCGGCAGCAGCTGGGCCAGGGTCATCGAGACGTCCCCGGTCCCGGGCGGCAGGTCGAGCAGCAGGTACTCGAGCTCATCCCAGGCGACGTCCTCCAGGAACTGCTGGATCGCCTTGTGCAGCATCGGTCCGCGCCAGACGACGGCGGAGTTGTCCTCGACGAAGAAGCCGATAGACATCACCTTCACCCCGCTGGGGGAGTCCAGCGGCAGGATCTTCCGCTCCCCGTTCACCTCCGGTTTGCGGTTGACGCCGAGCATGCGCGGGATCGAGTAGCCGTAGACGTCGCAGTCGAGCGCCCCGGCCGGGTGGCCTTCGGCGGTCAGTGCCGCGGCCAGGTTGGCGGTCATCGTCGACTTGCCGACGCCGCCCTTGCCGGAGGAGACGCAGATCACGTTCTTCACCTTCGCCAAGGCGCCCTGCGGCAGCTTGCCGCGGCCGAGCGTCTGCTGCAGCTGCCCTTTCTCCTCGTCGGAGAGGACGTCGAAGCCGACCGCGACCTCGGTCACGCCTTCCAGCTGGGAGACGTTCTGGGCGACGGCCTGTTCGAAGTGGGAGCGGATCGGGCAGCCGGCGGTGGTCAGGGAGACGACGACCTCGACCCGGCCGCTGTCCTTGACCTCGATCGAGCGGACCATGCCCAGCTCGACGATCGAGCGCCGCAGCTCGGGGTCGATGACGGCGCGCAGCTTCTCGGTTATCTGATCTTCAGTGGGGAGTGGCATCGCCTCGATTCTCGCAAAGGCGTTGGTTTGGCCGCGCCGAGGGGGGAGAGTTTTTGCCGCCCAGCCCTTGGACCTCCGTACGCAATCGAGCGAAGGAGGACCGATGTCAGGAACGAGACTTGCCGTAGGGAGAAGCGTCGCGCTGGGGCTGCTGCTGGCTCTCAGCCTGCTGCTGTTCGCGGCCGCGAGGGCGGAGGCCGGGAAGTACGCGGTCGCCCAGTGCGGCTGGTATGTCGGCGCCGACGCGAGCTGGGCCGACACCACGGGTGGGACGAAGTTCCGCCCCGATTCCTTCTGCGTCCCGGCCGGCGGCGACCCCTTCGACGGCGTCCACGTGAAGAGCCTTACCCGCGACGGCCAGGGAACCGTCTCCGGCACCCGCTTCGCCCGCTGGCGCTGGATGGCGCCCGGCGGCAACGGCATCACCGCCGTCCGGGGGACCTGGTGGCACGCACTCCACGACGGGCTCGAGCAGCGCCTCGGCAGCGTCGATGTTGCCGGTAGCTTCTCTCCCTTCCTCTCCGCATCGACCACGGATACCGCCCTGCGCGAGTTCAGCAAGGGCTTCCCGACCCCGGTCGCCGGGTTCGAAGACCGCCTGCTCTGCGCCCGCGCCGAGAGCAAGTGGTGCTCGCTCGAACAGGGCTCGTGGTCGGCGCTGCGGACCCTGACCATCACCGTCGACGATCCGACCCCGCCCGGGGCGAGGATCGCCGGCGGCAGCCTCATCTCCACCGGCTGGCACCGCGGCACCCAGACGGTCGACGTCGGCGGCTACGACGCCGGTGCCGGAGTCCGCCTCGGCGAAACCAAGCTCGACGGTGCCCGGGTGGGGTACACCGAGTACCCCTGCGCGGTCGTCTCGATCGGCGGCGAGTGGCGGGGGACGAAGATGCAGCCCTGCCAGGTCGGCGTCTCGGCGACCCACGCCGTCGCCACCACCAGCTTCAGCGACGGTCCCCACGAGGTCTCCTACTGCAACGCCGACTTCGCCGGCAACGTCGGCTGTGGCGCCGGCTTCCGGACCCTGATCGACAATAATCCGCCCGCCCACCCGAAGGCGGTCGGTGTGGCCGGGGGAGACGCATGGCGCCGCACCAATGACTTCGACCTCAGCTGGGAAAATCCGGACCAGGGCCCGGCCAGCCCGATCGCAGGCGTCGCCTGGCAGATCGCCGGCGGCAACGGCTTCGACACCGGGACGCGGTTCGCAGCCGGCCGGGACCGCCGAAGCCTGGCCGACCTCAGCGTGCCCGCGGCCGGGGCGTTCTCACTGCGCCTCTGGCTGCGGGACGAAGCCGGGAACGAGGCGACCAGCTCGGCGGTGACGGTACCGCTGCGCTTCGACGACCTGAAACCGAACGTCGCCTTCTCTCTGGATGCGCCCGAGGACCAACTGCAGGCCGCGGTGTCAGATGCCCATTCGGGGCCGGCTTCAGGTCAGATCCTCTACCGGCGGGTCGACTCGGAGCGCTGGATCGAGCTGCCGACGAAGCTGGTTCCGAACGGAGCCCCCGGAGAGGCGAAGCTGGTCGCGCCGATGCCGGATCTCGACACCGGCACCTTCGTCTTCCGCGCCGACGCCGCCGACGCGGCCGGCAACACCGCTTCGACCTCGCTGCGGGCCGACGGCACCCAGATGGCGATCCGCCGCGTGCCGCCGCCCCGCGTTCCGAAGGCGAAGTCGCGGCTCTTCGCGCGGCTCCGCGGCGGCCACGGCCGCGGCGATTCGCTCACCGTCCCCTTCGGCGCCCCGGCGCTGATCAGCGGCCGGCTCACCCGCGCCGCCGAGGGCGCCGGAGTCGGCGACCGCGAGATCCGCGTCGTCTCCCACCCCTCGCGCGGCGCCCTCGTCCCGGTCGAGGTGGCGGCGACGAGAACCGGTGAGGAGGGCGGCTTCGAGCTGCGACTGCCGCCGGGACCCTCGCGGCGGGTCACCGTCAGCTTCGCCGGCGACGGCGGCCTCGAGGCCGCGAGCCGACCGGGGCTGGAGCTGCGGGTGCGCAGCGGCGTCTCCCTCCGCGTCATCCCGACGAGCCTGCGCACCGGCGAAGCGCTGCGCCTCGCCGGCAAGGTGATGAGCAGGGGCGCGCCGATACCCCGTCGCGGCAAGCTGGTCGCGATCCAGTACCTGGAGCAGGCCACCCATCGTTGGCGGCCGGTGCTCGTCACCCGCACCGACCACCACGGCCGCTTCCGCGCCCACTACCGCTTCCGCTACGTCAGCGGGCAGGCGGCGATCCGGCTCCGCGCCACCGCCCTGGCGGAGGAGCGCTGGCCCTACGCACCGGGATCGTCGGCGCCGGTGACCGTCCGGGTCCACGGTGGGTAGGGTTCGGGTCATGTCGCAAGCAACCCTTCACACCAGCGCCGGGGCGATCGTGCTCGAGCTTCACGACGAGGACGCGCCGAAAACCGTCGAGAACTTCCGCAAGCTCTCCGCCGACGGGTTCTACGACCAGCTCGTCTTCCACCGGGTGATCCCGGACTTCATGATCCAGGGGGGCTGCCCGGAAGGCACCGGGACGGGCGGGCCGGGGTACACCTTCGAGGACGAGATCAACGACCACAAGATCGTGCGCGGAGCGCTGGCGATGGCCAACGCGGGGCCGAACACCAACGGCTCCCAGTTCTTCATCGTCACCACCGGCGCGGCGCCATGGCTCGACGGCAAGCACACCGTCTTCGGCGAGGTCATCGACGGCATGGACGTCGTCGACGCGATCGAGTCGGTTCCCACCGACGCCGGCGACAAGCCGCTGGAGGCGCAGACGATCGAACGCGTCGAGCTCGACCAGGGCTAGGTAGCTTCGCGGCGTTCCCGGCGACGGCGCAGCGCCTCGCCGGGTCGCCAGAGGCTGACCAGCCCGGCGACCAGGGTGACGAGGAAGATCTGGCCGAGCATCATCTCCAGGCCGGAGATCATCCGCCCCGGCTGCCCGCCGGGGACGAGGTCGCCGTACCCGGTGGTGGTCAGCGTCGTGTAGCTGAAGAAGATGAAGTCGCTCCCGGTCGGGTGGGTGACGCTTTCGAAGAAGGGACCGCCCTGGACCCGGTCGACCGTCCCGTAGGCGAAGGTGAAGAGGATCCCGAGGGCCGTGTAGACGCTGATCGCGCCGAGGATCGTGCGGGAGCCGACTTCGGCGCTGGAGACGACCCGCCACAGAACCGCCGTCATCGCCGCCGCCAGCAGGCAGATCTGGATCACCGAGGCGAGGTTGAGGAGGGTCTTCTCGCCGCTCGCGGCGGCGGCCACCGCGAGGGCGATCGTCAGCCCCGAGAGCCAGAGGGAGGCGCGGACGGTCCCCCCCCTGACGTGGGAGCTGACCAGGGCGACGACCGAGGTGAGGCTGGTCGCGAGGATGAGGACGACGGCCGACCAGCCGCGGTTGCTCAACAGCGAGGCGAGCACGTAGGTGAGGAGCACCAGGGCGAGGACGAGGCCGAACGCGTCCCTCACTCTCTCCGCGCGCTGCCGCCAGACGTCGCGACGGTCGGCGCGCCTGCCGGCGTTCTCCATGGCTTGCTCGTTCGCCCGCGTGGATCGCTTTCCTGCCGCGAACGCCCCATGAGCGGAGGGGGTGGGATTCGAACCCACGAGACCGCTTACGCGGCCTAACGGCTTTCAAGGCCGCCGCATTCAACCGCTCTGCCACCCCTCCAGAGCGCTCAGGCTCTCTCGCATTGATTGTATGCAGGGGGTGCGCAGGTTGCTCATCCTCGCCTCGGCGATGATCTTCTTCGACGTCGCCTTCTTCGCGGCGATCGCACCCCTGCTCCCTGAGTACGTCGACCAGCTCGGCCTCAGCAAAGCCGAAGCGGGAATCCTCTCCGCCGCCTACGCGGCGGGGACCCTGGTCGGGTCGCTGCCGGCCGGCTTCGTGGCGAGCCGGGTCGGGCCGCGGCGCACCGTCATCGCCGGCCTCCTCCTGCTCGGGGTCGCCAGCCTCGTTTTCGGCTTCGGCGAGGAGATCTTCCTGCTCGACGGCGCCCGCTTCGTGCAGGGCATCGCCGGCGCCCTGATCTGGTCCGGGGCGCTGACCTGGCTGATCAGCTCGGCGCCGGAGGACAAGCGGGGCTCGATCATCGGCACCGCCCTCGGGACCGCCGTCGCCGGCGCCCTGCTCGGCCCGGCGCTCGGCGCGATCGCCGGCTCGATCGGGACCGAGCCGGTCTTCAGCTCGGTTCTGGTGGTCACGATCCTGCTCTCCCTGGCCGCGGCGCGGCTGCCGGAGACGCGAACACCGGAGCGTCAGAGCCTCTCCGAAGTGATGGCGACGCTGGTCAGCCGACCAGTCCTGGACGCCGCCGCCTTCGTCGCCGTCCCCTCGGTGATGTTCGGCGCGATCGAGGTGCTGGTGCCGCTGCGGATCGACGACCTCGGCGGCGGCCACGGCCTGATCGCCGGCGGTTTCATCGCCGGGGCCGCGCTGGAGGCGATGCTGGCGCCGATTGCGGGGAGGATGTCGGACCGGATCGGGCGGCGGCTTCCCTACGTGATCGGTCTCTCCGTCTGCGCCGCGGCGATGGCCGGCGTCGCCCTCGCCGGCACCCTCGGAGGAGTGCTGGCGGCGCTGATCGTCACCTCGCTCGGCGCCGGTCTCTGCTTCGCCCCGGCGCTGACGCTGATCTCCGACGTCGCCGAGTCGAGCAGCCTCCACCAGGGCTTCGCCGCCGGTCTCTCCAACATGGCCTGGGCCTCGGGGCAGGTGATCGGCGGCGTCGGCGGCGGCGTGGTCGCCAGCCTCACCGGCAACGTGCTGCCGAGCCTGACCATCGCCTTCCTCCTGCTGCTCACCGTCTTCTACGCCTACCGGGCGATGCAGGTCGGCGGCGAGCTGCACGCCGCCGCGAGTTGAGGCCGGCAATGGCGGGGCGGCGCAACGTGGTCACCGGCGAGTGGGTTAACTGGGCGGGGGACCAGCGCTGCCGGCCGGCGCAGGTCGTGCGCCCGGGCGGTCGCGAGGAGCTGGCCGGGGCGATCGCCGCCGCCGCGGCCGCCGGGCAGAAGGTGAGGGTCGCGGGGTCCGGCCACTCCTTCACCGAGGCGGCGCTTACCGCGGGGACGATGATCCGGCTCGAGGGCTTTTCCGGGGTGCTCGACGCCGATCCCGGCTCGGGGCTGGTCAAGGTCGCCGGCGGCACCGTGCTCGCCGACCTCAACCAGGAGCTGGCGGCGCTGGGGCTGGCGATGGAGAACCTCGGCGACATCGACCGGCAGACGATCGCCGGGGCGATCTCCACCGGCACCCACGGCACCGGCGCCCGCCTGCGCAACATCTCCGCCCAGGTCGAGGGGATCGAGCTGGTCCTGGCCGACGGCAGCGTCCGCCATCTCAGCGCCGCCACCCACCCGGAGCTGCTGCGGGCGGCCCGGGTCGGGCTGGGGGCGCTCGGCGCGATCGCCGCCGTCACCCTCCGCTGCGTTCCCGCCTTCACCCTGCTGCGGGTCGACGCGCCGCACCCGCGCGAGGAGGTGCTCGACACCTTCGCCGAGCGGGCCGAGGCGCACGAGCACTTCGAGCTCTTCACCTTCCCCTACGACGACGGGGCGCTGGTGCTGGAGCGCAACCGCACCGAGGAGCCGCCGCGGCCGCGCGGGCGCGGCGCCGCCTACCTCAACGACGTCGTCTTCGAGAACTGGGCGCTGGGGGCCCTGGCGGGGACCGGCAAGGCGCTGCCGCGGACGATCCCGGCGCTCTCGCGGCTGGCAGGGCGCCTCGCCTCGGGTAGCCGCACCAGCGACCGCAGCGACCGCGTCTTCGCCAACGAGCGCCGGGTCCGCTTCACCGAGATGGAGTACGCGGTGCCGCGCGCGGCCGGGCCGGAGGCGGCGCGGCGGGTGATCGAGTGGGTGCGCTCGAACCGCTTCCCGGTCTTCTTCCCGATCGAGATGCGGGTCGCCGCCGGCGACGACGCCTTCCTCAGCCCCTCGCACGAACGCGACACCGCCTACATCGCCGTCCACCAGTACCGGGGGATGGAGTGGCGGCCCTACTTCGAGGCGGTCGAGGCGATCATGGACGACTACGGCGGCCGCCCCCACTGGGGCAAGCGCCACTTCCAGACCGCGGCGACGCTGGCGCCGCGCTACCCGGAGTGGAAGGCGTTCGCGCGGGCCCGCGACGAGCTCGACCCCGGCCGCGTCTTCGCCAACGAGTACACGGAGCGCGTCTTAGGGGCCTAGAGGAAGGTTTTTCCCTCGCCCCGATACGTCGGGACCTCGTCGACGATCGTGTCGCCTTCGACCAGGAAGAGGGTGTCGAAGTGCTCGCAGAGCTCGCCGGCTTTGGCGTGCCGGAGGTAGACCCGGTCGCCGACGTCGAGGGATCCGGCAGGCTCGCCCAGCAGGGGCGTCTGCACCTCGCCGGCGCCCTCCTCCTCGTCGAAGCGAAGCCCCTCCGGCAGCCAGGGGGCCGGAAGGCGACCGGGGTTGCCGGGGCCGGAGGCGAGGTAGCCGCCGCCGAGCGCCGTCGCGACCCAGTCCGAAGGCTTGCGCGTGACCGGCAGGGCGAAGGCCGCGGCGGGGGTGAGGCTGAAGCGGCTGTAGTGGTCGAAGGAGACAGGCGCGTAGAAGCCCGAGCCGGCGGTCACCTCCGTCACCGCCTCCTCGGTAGCGGTGAATTCGAGGCTGCCGGTGCCGCCGCCGTTGACGATCTCCAGCTCGACGAACTCGCTCAGGGCGGCGACGATTGCCGCCCGCCGATCGGCAACCTCAGAGGCGGAGCGCTTCTGCATGAAGCGGATCGCGGCGCCGCGCAGCCGCTGTCCCGGCGGCAGGTCCCCGACCCCGGAGATCTGTCCCTCGTAGGCCATCAGCGCGTCGAGTTCGATCTGCGGCCGCTTCTCGATCTCCCGCGCCAGCGCCACCGCCTGCTCGACCGAGTGGATCGGCGAGCGCTTGGGGCCGATCTTGACCCGGCCACCGAGCCACCACCAACTGGCGTCGACGTCGATGCAGACCCGCAGGGGCGGCGCCCCCTTGCCCAGCACCGACTGGATCATCTCCAGATGCCGCAGGCAATCGACCATCACGATCGGCGCCCCCTCCGGATTCGCCGCCGAACGCATCGCCAGCGACTCCAGCGCCCCCAAGTCGGCGGTCGGATACGCGAGGAGCAGGTCCTCGAACCCCTGCTCGGCAAGCCACAGCGTCTCCGGCAGCGTGTAGGTCATCAACCCCTGGAAGCGCTCGTCCCGCCCGAGGATCGCCTCCAGCAGCGCCCGGCAGCGAACCGACTTCGAAGCCACCCGGACCTTCTTGTCGCCGGCCCGCTCCAGCATCGAGTCCGCATTCGCCCCCATCGCCTCGAGGTCGACGAACGCAAACGGCGCCTCCACCTCCGCGAAGACCCGCTCGTAGCGCTCGTGCGACTGGGGAGGGGTCGAGGGCACGGCGGCAGCCTATCTGCGCCGTCGGGGCTCGATGACGGTCAGGCTCGATTCACTGCCCGGGATTCCTCGCCGTGACGTTTTCCGGGAGCTGGTCGTCACTTTTGCGGTTCCCGACGGTGAGGCCCGGAGGGGTCCCGGATTGAGATGGGATCTTGCCGGCCACGTATGCGGCATGGCTGATGCCGAGCAGGGTCAGGAAGGTCGGCGAGAAGGTCGGTAGCCCGATTTCGGTTGCGGTTTTCGCTTCGACGATCTCATCGATGGCAAGAGCGGCGTAGGTGACGACGAGAATCAGGGTGATTACGAAGTTCTGGAACTTGGCGATGTCGATCACTTTGTCGGCGAACAGGCCCTCCTCGGCGAGGAAGATCTGGGCTAGGCGCGGCTTGTCCGCCGCGTTGCTGGCGGCGATGCGCTCCCCCGCGGTCTGGTCCTTGCTGCTCTTCGTTGCTCCGGCGATAAGTGACGAGCCGAGGCTGATCCCGAGCAGGCCGAGGACCTCGGCCGGGATCGTGAAGCCGAGTGGATCAGCGGCGCCTTCGATCAAGCGGCCGAAGAAGATCCCCGCCACCAGGGAGAGGATCACGATGGTCCAGAGGACAAGTTGCAGGTGGTTGAGGCTGTAGCGCCCGCGGCCGTCGACCAGGATCCCCAGTAGCCCGGTTCCGACGCTGGTCTGTCGGCCGAGGAGGGCTGCCAACACCAAGAGCACGACCGCCGCGACCGCCCAGATGAGGAGGACCCCGTCCATCAACCGAGATACCTATCGGATACCTAAACGGAAATCAACAGAATGCTCTGTTTACAACGGAGAGGGAGGGATTCGAACCCTCGAGAGAGCTTGCGCCCCCTACTCGCTTAGCAGGCGAGTGCCTTCAGCCACTCGGCCACCTCTCCACGTGCGCCGCGGCGCTGGCACCGATTGTAGGTACTGGAGGCCGATCGGGACGGCTCCGTCTACTCTCCGCGGAAGATGAACGCGAGCGGCTTGAACTCGGGCGCCCAGCTGGGGCGCCGGACCAAGATCATCGCCACGGTTGGCCCGGCGAGCTGGGCGCCGGAGGTGCTGGAGCGGCTGGTCGCGGCCGGCGCCGACGTCTTCCGGCTCAACTTCTCCCACGCCGGGCAGGAGCGGCAGGCGGAGACGATCGGGGCGATCCGGGCGGCGGCGGAGCGGGTCGGGCGCGAGGTGGCGATCCTCGGCGACCTGCCCGGGCCGAAGCTGCGGATCGGCTCGCTGCGCGACGACGTCGCCGAGCTCGAGACCGGGACGCACGTGACGCTGACGCCCGAGCAGGTGGAGGGCGACCGGGGCACGATCCCGGTCCAGTGGGCCGGGGTCTCCGACCTGCGCGAGGACCAGCTCGTCTACCTCGCCGACGGGGCGATCCGGTTGCGGGTCGGCGACGCCGAGGACGCCGGCGTCGGCGCCGAGGTCGAGGTGGGGGGAACGCTCTCCTCCCACAAGGGGATGAACATCCCCGGCGGCGTCGACCTGCCGGCGACGACCGGCGTCGACCTCGGCTGGGTCGAGTTCGCGGTCGAGAACGGCGTCGACCTGCTGGCGGTCTCGTTCGTCTCCAACGCCGCCGACCTGGAGCCGGTCTCGGCGCGGCTGAAAGAGCTCGGCTCGCGGATCCCGGTGATCGCCAAGATCGAGCGCCAGCAGGCGGCGGCGAACGTGGAGGAGATCGTCCGCGCCGCCAGCGGCGGGATCATGGTCGCCCGCGGGGACCTCGGGATCGAAGTGCCGCTGGAGCAGCTGCCGATCGAGCAGAAGCGGCTGATCCGCGCCGCCGGCAGGGTCTCGAAACCGGCGATCACGGCGACGCAGATGCTGGCCTCGATGGTGACCGCGCGGCGACCGACCCGGGCCGAGGTGACCGACGTCGCCAACGCGATCTACGACGGCACCGACGCGGTGATGCTCTCCGAGGAGACCGCGGTCGGCCACAACCCGGTCGAGGCGGTGGAAGTGATGGACCGGATCGCCCGCGCGACCGAGCCCGACCTCCCTTACGCCGAGTGGCTGTTCCGCCGCACCGACCAGACGACCCAGGACGTCGCCGACTCGGTCGCCCAGAGCGCCGTCGGCGCCGTCTACCGGCTGGGGCTGAAGGCGCTCGTGGTGCCGACCAACACCGGCCGCACCGCCCGCCTCGTCTCCGCCCACCGGCCCGACGTGCCGGTGCTCGCCGTCTCCCCTTATATAGAGACGGTCCGGCGGGTCTCCCTGCTCTTCGGCATCACCGCCGTGCAGAGCGACTTCGGGACCGAGCTGCGGAGCCTGCTCGGCCACTGCGCCGGCGAGGCGGCCAAGCACGGGATCGCCGCGCCGGGGGACCTGGTCGCGATCACCGCCGGGCTCGACGGGCAGGAACTGGGCACGAACCTGTTCGAGGTCCATAGGGTGCCGGAGCTATGAGCGCGAACCCGGCGGCGAGACTGGAGCGGGAGGGGGAGCTGGCGACGATCGTGCTCGACAGCCCGCCGCTCAACCTCTTCGACCAGCGGATGATCGACGACCTGCGGGCGGCGATCGACGAGGTCGCCGCCGAGCCGCCGCGGGCGCTGCTGATCCGGGCCGAGGGCCGCGCCGTCTCCGGCGGGGTCGACGTCCACGTCTTCGCCGGCCTGACCCCCGAGCAGGGGAGCGCGCTCTGGACCGACCTGCTGGAGATGATCGACAAGGTGGAACTGCTGCCGGCGCCGGTCGTCTTCGCCGCCCACGCGCTGACCCTGACCGCGGCCTTCGAGCTGGCGCTCGCCTGCGACCTGATCGTGGCCTCGCCGAAGGCGAAGTTCGGGCTGGTCGAGAAAGTGGTCGGGCTGACGCCGTCGATGGGCGGCACCCAGCGGCTGGCCGAGCGCGCCGGCAGCGGCCGCGCCCGCCACTTCGTGATGTCGGGCGGGATCTTCGGCGCCGAGGAGATGGAGCGCTGGGGCGTCGTCAACCTGATCTACGAGGACCACGACTTCGAGGCCGCCTCGAGCAAGCTCGCGCAGGAGCTGGCCGAGGGGCCGACCAAGGCGCACGCGATGACCAAGCACATCCTCCGCCGCTTCCGCGAAGGCGGGATCCCGGCCGCTGACGATGCGGTGCGGACCGAAGCCGCCGAGCTCTTCGCCAGCGAGGACCTGCAGAACGCCGTCCGCACCTTCCTCGAGAAGGGCGGCCCCGGCCACGCCAGGTTCCAGGGCCGATGACCGACTTCGACCTGATCGCCAAGGGCATGACCCAGGCGGTGCCCTTCGCCGGCCACCTCGACCTCGAGATCACCGAGGTCGGCGAGGGAGAGGCGACCGTCGTCCTCCCCGACCGGCCGGAGCTGAAAAACCACGTCGGCTCCCAACATGCCGGCGCCCTCTTCACCGCGGCCGAGACCGCCTCGGGGGCGGCCTTCGTCGGCGCCTTCGCCGAGCGGATGGGGGACGTGACGCCGCTCGCCCGCAGCGCCGAGATCGCCTACGAGAAGATCGCCAGCGGCGCGATCACGGCAAAGGGCACCCTCGGCGTCGACGCGGCCGAGGCGCTCGCCACCCTCGACGCCGAGGGCAAGGTCGAGTTCCCCTGCGAGGTCGAGCTGACCGACGCGGGCGGCCAGCGGGTCGCCAGCGCGACCATCCACTGGCACGTGCGACTCAAAGGCTGAAGCGACCGGCCCTCAAGCCGTAAGGCGCTCGGCCGGCAGCCGCCGGGTCGACCAGAAGGACGCGAGGACGAGCAGGGCGGCGACGAGGAAGGCGAGCTTCAGCGCTTCCAGCTGGGCGTCTTCGTAGTGGCTGACGAGCGTGTCGGCTTCCGCGGCCGGGACCTGCGCGGCCTCGGCCGCTTCGCGGACCTGCGCCGAGGGGACGAAGCTGCCGCCGGCGCTGAGCTGCACCTCGACCTGCTGTTCGACCTTGGCCGAGACCTGCGGATCGTCGGCGATGTTGCCGGTGAAGGCGGTGGCGAGCCCGGTGATCACGATCGCCCCGAGCAGAGCCGTGCCGAGCGACGATCCCAGCTGCTGGGCGGTGTTCTGCAGGCCCCCGGCTTCGCTTCGCTGCTCGTCGCCGATCGCCGACTGGACGACGTTGCCGAGCTGGGAGACGACCAGGCCCATGCCGACGCCGAGGATGCCCATCGCGATCAGGAACGGGGTGTTGTCGAGCTCGGGCTCGATCGTCCCCATCAACAGCAGGGCGGCGACGAAGACGAGGGCGAGGCCGGCGCGCACCAGCAGCCCCGGCGCGAAGCGGGAGGCGAGGCGCGAGCCGACCAGGGCGCTGACGAAGAGGCCGACCGAGGTGGGCAGCATGCGGATCCCGGTTTCCAGCGCGTCGAGGCCCTGGACGATTTGCAGGAAGAGCGGGATCGTGAAGAAGATCCCCATCAGGACGAGGTTCTGGGCGAGGAGCATCGAGACCCCGCCGCGCAGCGAGGGGATCTTCAGCAGGTCGAGGCGCAGCAGCGGTTCGGTGCCGCGCGCCTCGCGCCGCCGCTCCCAGGAGGCGAAGCCGGCGAGGAGCAGGCCGCCGGCGGCGAGGACGAACGGGGTCAGCGAGAACCCGAACGGGGTGATCGGCGAGTCGTGGGGGGTCAGCCAGCCCCAGTTGCTCGCTTGCAAAACCCCGAAGACGAGGACCGCGAGCCCGCTCGCCGAGAGGACGCTGCCGACCCAGTCGAGCGTCGGCTTGCCGAGGGCGCGCTCGGGCTCGGCCATCATCCGCGTGCCTAACAGGATGCCGGCCGCGACGATCACCTCGCCGACGAAGACGTAGCGCCAGGAGAAGTCGGTGGTGACCCAGCCGCCGAGGATCGGGCCGACGGCGATGCCGGCCCCGGCGACCCCGCCGAGGACGCCGTAGGCGACCGCCCGGTCGCTGTCGCGGTAGGTGCCGGCGACGAGGGCGACCATCGCCGGCAGGACCAGGGCGGCGCCGATCCCCTCGAGGATCGACCAGCCGAACATCAGCGAGGGAACGCTCCAGGAGGCGGCGGTGAGGCCGGAGCCGACCGCGTAGATGACGAGGCCGATCGCGAAGACGCGGCGGCGGCCGAAGATGTCGCCGAGCTTGCCGCCGGTCAGCATCAGCCCGGCCATCACCAGCGCGTAGAGGGCGATCACCGACTGGATCGTCGTCACCGTCGTGTCGAAGTCTTCGACCAGCTGGCTGATCGCGACGTTCATCACTGCCTGGTCGAGGACCATCAGGAACTGCGCCGCCGCCAAAACCCCGAGCACCGCCCACTTGGTCACGACGGCAGCCTATGCGCTGGGGGCGGGGGATAGGGTTTGGATAGATGGCCTCGACCGTTGATGCCGCGGCGCCCGCGTCGAGCCCGTCCAGTCCACCGCAGGCCAAGCTCGTGCTGACGGCGCTGATCGCGGTCGCCGCCGTCGCCAACCTCAACCTCGCGGTCGCCAACGTCGCCCTGCCGGACATCGGCAAGGCCTTCGACGCCAGCCAGACCGGGCTCGACCTCGTCGCCGTCGGCTACTCGCTCGGGCTCGCCGCCTCGGTCCTCTACCTCGGCGCCCTCGGCGACGCGCACGGGCGCAAGCAGATGCTCCTCGCCGGCACCGCGCTGGCGATCCCGGCCTCGCTGGCCGCCGGCTTCGCGCCCTCGATCACCGTCCTCTTCTTCGCCCGCCTGGTCGGCGGCCTCGCCGCCGGGATGGCCTTCCCGACCACGCTGGCGCTGATCACCGCGCTCTGGAGCGGGCCCGAGCGGACCAAGTCGATCGCCCTCTGGTCGGCGCTGGGGGGCGGGATCTCGGCCCTCGGGCCGCTGGTCTCCGGCGCCCTGCTCGAGCACTTCGACTGGGACTCGGTCTTCTTCGTCACCCTGCCGCTGGCCGCCGTCGCCCTCTACCTCGCCTGGCGCTTCGTCCCCGCCCACGTAAACGAGACCTCGGAGCGGGTCGACAACATCGGCGGCATCCTCTCGGTGCTGATGGTCGCCGCCCTGGTGCTGGCGATCAACTTCGCCCCGGTGCCGGGAGCGGGCGCCGCGGCGGCCGGGCTCGGCGCCCTCGCCCTCGCGGCGGTCGTCGCCTTCGTCGTCCGCCAGCGCCGCGCCGCGCCGCCGCTCTACGACCTCGAGGTCGCCGGCCGCCGCATCTTCTGGGTTGCGGCCTGCGCCGGGATCATCGTCTTCGGCTCGCTGATGGCGGCGATGTTCATCGGCCAGCAGTACCTGCAGAACGTGCTGGAGTACTCGACCCTCGACGCCGGCCTGGCGATCCTGCCGGGGGCGATCGGGATGGTCCTCGTTGCGCCCCGCTCGGCGCAACTGGTCGAGACCAAGGGGGCCCGCTTCACCCTGCTGCTCGGCTACGCCTTCTGCCTCCTCGGCTTCGTGGTGATGCTCCTGCTCTGGGACGAGAGCGCCCCCTACTGGCACATCGGCCTCGGCTACCTGCTGATCGGCGTCGGCGTCGGCTTCGCCGGCACGCCCGCCTCGCACTCGCTGACCGCCTCGGTGCCGGTGCACCGGGCGGGGATGGCCTCGGCGACCGCCGACCTCCAGCGCGACCTCGGCGGCGCGATCATGCAGTCGATCCTCGGCGCCCTGCTCACCGCCGGCTACGCGGCGGCGGCGGCCACGGCGGTCGCCTCGGCGCCGCACTCGGTCTCGAGCGGCGTCGAAAGCGAGCTGACCAAGTCCTTCTCCAGCGCCGCCGCGGTGGCCGAACAGCACCCCCGCTACGCCGAATCGATCGTCGAAGGGGCGCGGGGGGCCTTCCTCCAGGGCGACGCCTGGGCCTACGTCGCCGGGATCGTCGCGATCTGCATCGGCGCCCTGCTCGTCGCCACCCGCTTTCCCGACCGCGAGGGCGAGAAGAAGCTGCTTGCGGCCTACGCCAAGGAAGACGGAACCGCGCAAACCGGGTAGGGGGTTCGTGAACCCAAAGGAAAGGGAGCGAGGATGGCGACGAGGGGCGGCACGGCGGAGTGGCTGGGCGATCTCAAAAGCGGCAGCGGCACGGTCGAAGTGGGTGAGGGCGTCTTCAAGGGCAGCTACTCCTTCAGCTCCCGCTTCGAGGAGGGAGAGGGGACGAACCCCGAGGAGCTGATCGCCGCCGCGCACGCCAGCTGCTTCGCGATGGCCCTCAGCCTCGTCCTCAGCGAAGCCGACCACCCGCCCGAGTCGATCAGCGCCCAGGCCCGCGTCCAACTCCGGATCGTCGACGACCTACCGACCCTGGCCAAGATCGACCTCGAGGTGGAGGGCAGCGTCCCCGGCCTCGACGACGACGCCTTCCGCTCCTACGCCGAGAAAGCCAAGACCGGCTGCCCGGTCTCCCGCGCCCTCGCCGGCGTGCCCGAGATCACCCTCGACGCCCGACTTGCCTAAATCTCGGCCCCATCCTTTAATCTCGACACTCGCCGGCCACCACCCGGCCTCTCGCGCCCGTAGCTCAGCTGGATAGAGCGTCGGTCTACGAAACCGAAGGTCACAGGTTCAAATCCTGTCGGGCGCGTTCCTTGCTGTTCCGGGTTGGCCTCGCTGGGCTGCATGCCTTGCTCGAAGCTCTGATATATAGCGCGAAGCACCTTGCGCGATTCGTCGGAGTTGCTGTAGTCAGAGGGTAGAAATCCGTCCGGTGCTGCTTGCCACCACCCCGGCTCCGGGGCAATCGCAATGGATGCCCCGAACTCTCAGCCCGACGCCTCTGTGTGGTCACGCCTGAAGCGCTTCCTGATGAGCGATCGGGAGGTGCACATCACGCGCCAGGACCAATTGACGATGGCGTGGATGGGGCACCTGCTGATCCTGGTCGGGGTCGCCTTCACCCTGTGGGTCAGCTTCGACAATCTGACCATCAGGACGTCCCTCGTCATTTTCGGCGTGACCGAGGGCCTGATCGTGGTCTTCGGAATCCTCTCGACGATCAGTACGCGGCAGATACTCGGCGCGATCGGCAACAACGTCGTCAACATCGACGGCCCCGAAGAATGGATGTATGAAAACCCGAACCTGAAGGACCGGGTCCAGGCCGACATCGTCATCGCGATATTCGCGATCCAGTTCGGCTCGATGGCGGCCCTGCTGGTGGCCACCGGCGGCCCGATCGAAAGCCCGTTTGCCCCGATGGCGCTGGCGATCGGGATATTCACTCCGTTCATAGTCAACAAGTGGTGGACCGTCTTCCTGACGATCGGGACCACCATGGGCTTCTACGTGCTGATCATCCTGATTGTCGGCGACGGCGGGGAGAAGTGCGATCCGCAGGCCGGCTCTTATGCGCTGGTCAACCTCTTCATCCTCGGCTTGGCCTCTGTGATGACCTTCAAGCGGCGAGACAGCCTGTCCTTCACGATCCGAAAAATCGTCAGGGCGACTCCGGATCAGGTCTGGCAGGCCTGGACCGAGAAGTCCCAGGTCGAAAAATGGCTGACGCTGGAAGGGGACAGGGATCCAGAGATATTCATGGACGTGAGCGAAGGCGGGGCCTGGCGGGTCACCCTGTATGGGGATGACGAGCAGGCGGGCGTTCCGTGGTCGGGGACCTATCGTGAATTGAGGGAGCCGAACCGTCTCGTCTTCACGGTCGATAGTCGCTCCGGGCTGGGCGAGGAGGTCATCACGCTCGAGCTCAAGAAGCGGGGCGAGCACACCACCGAGATGGTCCTTACCCAAGAGGACAACGGCCGCTTCGACGGTCTGCTCACCGGCTGGTCGGGGTTCATGGACCAGATCGCCTACTACGTTCCGGTGCGGCGCCGGACGCGGCCGAAGGGCGGTCCGGCAGCCTGATGCGGTGGCCGAGCGCGGAAGCCCTGGCGGAAGCCCCGTCCCCTCTGACCGAGACCCTCGGACCTCGCATCGACGTGGGCCCGGCGCCGCGGGAGGACGCCAACCCCGCCCAGTCGCTTCTTCCGCGGATGTCGGTCGCGGCGATCCTTGACGACGCGATGTCGGCGTTCGGGCTGCCGCAGTCCCCGCAGCTGCCGGCCCTGTGGCGAAGCCTGGTGGAGCTCGTCAACGAGCTCGATGTGATGGTCGACGGCAGAGACGGAGAGTCGCAGCGGGAGCTGCTGCTGGCCGTGCCGGCGGCCGTGGTGGACTCGCCGACAGTGGACCGCTCCTCGTTCGACGCCCGGACTGGCCATGTCGTTCGCTCGTTTCGCGCCGCCTGCCTTGCGGCGGAGGTGGAGGCGGCGTGCCTGAGGGGCTGGTCAAGCCACTTCGAGTTGCTGGCGCTCGAGCACAGCGTCGGCCACCAGATCTCAGACGTCGACCGATACGTGGTCCACCGCTCTCAAACCGGACGCCTGCTCGGCTCGATGCTCGCCGATCTGATCCCTCTCCGCTGCCGGACGACTTCATTCGACCGGGTAGCGGCGTGGATCGGCGCCTTGGGCGCCTGCGCAGAGTTGATCGACAGCTTCTGGGATCTGCCGATCGACTACCGGTACGGCCACTCGGCGGTAGAACCGACTCCGCGCAACCGTGCCGCTCTGGCGCGCGCCGCTCGGGCGGAAGCCCCCACCGTCCTGCGGGGTATTCCCGTCGGTCTTCGCGCCAAGCTCTTCGCCAAGGTGGTGGTGATGGGCGCGAACCGCAGCGGGCGGCTCAACCGCTTCCGCTTCGCCGATTGAGGCGAACCACCGAAGAGGGCAGACCGACCGTTACCCTGATGGGCATCGTTGAGGATCGATCGACATCCGGGGCCGCACCGTCTGCGCAACGGCGTTCCCCCCGCTGGGTGAAGGCAGGGGTCGTGCTGGTGGTTCTGGCCGCCGTCTTCGCCGCGTTGGCTTCGCAGCAGGGCGAGGACGGTGGCGGTGCGGGACCGCTGAACGCGATCGCTCAGGCGGCGGAGAAGACGCAGAGCGAGCCCGGGGGGAGGGTCTCGATGCGGGCGGTGATCTCGTCCGGAAGGTCGGACTCCTTCACGATGCGCGGCCGTGGTGTCTTCGACGGCGCCGATCGGGCGCAGATCGTGATGAGGATGCGGCGGCCGGACAACGGTCAGCCGGTGAAGATGGAAGCGATCGGAGACGGGACCGTGATGTACATGCGCTCGAACCTGTTCGATCACCTTCCCGATGGGAAGGAGTGGATGATGTTGGACTTCGGCTCAGTCATGGAACTGGATAGCCCGCTTCCGGCCGGTGGCGACGTCAAGGGAGAACTGGCACTGCTGGAAACGGTGGGCGACGACGTGCGGAAGCTGGGGAAGGAGAAGGTTCGCGGGGTGGAGACGACCCGCTACCGCGGCACGCTCGACCCCTCCGAGGAGGCGCAGAAGCTCCGGGAGTACGGCTCGGACGATTTCGCCACCAAGGTGAAGGAGGAAGGCTCGCCTGTGCAGGTCGAAGCCTGGATCGACGGAGACGAACTCGTGCGACGGATGCGGATCATCTCCTCGCCCCCGCAGGACGAAGGCAAACCTGAGATGACCATCGACATGACCGTCGATCTCTTCGACTTCGGGTACGAAGCGAAGATCGAGGCGCCTGACTCCGACGAAGTGTTCGACGCCACCTCCCTGGCTTCGAGCTAGTCCGGCGGACCGCCGCAGCTAGGCGCCCAGCCGGACCGGCAGGCTTTTCAGCTGGTTGAGGAAGCCGGACTCGAGGTAGACGGGCGGCCCGGTCATCTCCATCCGCGGGTAGCGGGCGAGGGTCTCCTCGAGCAGGATCTTCAGCTCCAGGCGCGCGAGTGCGGCGCCGAGGCAGAAGTGGCGGCCGCCGGCGCCGAAGGCCTGGTGGTCGGGGTTGCGGAGGACGTCGAAGCGGTCGGGATCCTCGTAGCGCGTCTCGTCGCGATTGGATGACGCGTACCACATGACCACCTTGTCGCCCTCTTTGATCGGCTGCCCGGCCAGCTCGGTGTCCCTGGTCGCGGTGCGGCGGAAGTGGGCGAAGGCGGGGAACATCCGCAGCGACTCCTCGACCGCGCCGGGGATCCGCGCCGGGTCCTCGAGCAGGAGGTCGCGCTGGTCGGGGTGTTCCATCAGCGCCCGCATCGCGCTGCTGTAGGTCGCCTTGGTGCTGTCGTTGCCGGCGGCGACGAGAAGGAAGAAGCCCATCACGATCTCGTGCTCCTCCAGCCGTTGCCCTTCGACCTCGGCGTGGACGAGGACGCTGGTGAGGTCGTCGGTCGGGTTTTCCCGGCGCTCGGCGATCATCGCCCCGCAGCGCTCGAAGACCTGCTGAAGCGCCGCCTGGATCGTCTCTTCGACGCTACCGACGTCGGGGCTGTAGTCGGGATCGTTGGCCGCCAGCGCCATGTTCATCAGCTCCGCCCAGGCCGTGTCGTCCTCCTCCGGGATCCCCATGAAGCTGCCGATCACCCGCGAGACCGCCGGCTGCGCGACGTCGGTGACGAGGTCGCACTCCTCGCGCCCCTCGAGCCGGTCGAGCACGCCGGCGACGATCTCCCGGATCGAGTCGGTGTGGGCGGCGATCCGCTTCGGGGTGAAGCCGGCCTGGAAGAGCGCCTTCAGCCGGTCGTGCTTGGGCGGGTCCATGCCGATGAACATCGCCCGCGCCAGCTCGATCGGGAAGACCTCGTCGATCACGACCACGCCGCCGACCTCAGAGGAGTAGGTCTCGAAGTCGCGGCTGACCGCGTGGACGTCGTCGGCCCGGGTCACCGACCAGAAGCCCTTCGCCTGCGGCAGTTCAGTCACCTCGGAGGTCCAGTGGACGGGGCACCCGCGGCGCATCCGCTTGAACAGCTCCAGCGGCGGCCCGCTCTCCCAGTGCTCGCGCTCGAGCACCAGGGCGTCCTCGACGTTCCCTCCCCCAGCGGCGATCTCGGCCTGGTCTGCCACGACCCGGAGAGCATACTGGCTAGCTGGCCAGTTTCTCTGCCGCTGCCCTACGGCTCGTGCCCCGGCTCGATCCGGCGGGCGCGGTGGAAGGTGAACTCCTCGAGCGGGGTGCCGTTGTGCGCGGCGATCGGATCGAGCAGGAAGCCGACGTGGTCGCCGAGGTCCTGGCGGGCGATGATCCGGCCGACGAACCAGTTGTCGCACTCGGCGAGGATCGGCAGCCCGGCCGGCCCCTCGCGCCACTCGCACCGGGCGAACTTGTCGACTTCGTCGCCGCTGTTACCCCCGAACAGCTCGGCCAGCTCGCCGGCCGAGGCGGGGACGAAGTGGACCGCGAGGGCCTCGGCGGTGCCCGCGACCCGGCGGGTCCGGTTCTTCTCCGAGAGGCAGACGAAGAAGCGGGGCGGGTCGATGCTGCACTGGGTGGCGAAGCCGAGGAGGCAGCCGGCCATCTCGCCCTCGCCCCGGGTCGTGGCGATGAACATCGGGTAGTCGAGGTCGCTGACCAGGTCGTGGAAGGCCTGCAGCGACTTTGCGTCCTCGCCCATCTCCCGAACCTCGCCGAAAGGCGGCTCGAGCCCTTCTAGAACGGCAGCTTGTCGCGGGCGCTCTTGCCGGCCGAGTGGCTTTTGTCCGCGGCCTTCTGGGATTTGCCGAAGGACTTGCTCAACAGGGTGCCGATCGGGCCGGGGGCCTTGCTGCCGGCGCGCTGGCCTACGCCGAACCCCTTGTCGGTGCCGCGCCTGGCGTGGTTGGAGAGCCGCGGCACCAGGAAGCCCAAGATCGCGAGCAGGACGCAGATGCCGATGACGACTCCGATAACCACTTTGTTCTCCCTCTGTTGAGTCGACCTAGAGCTTCTGCTCGAGGTCGTCGGCTTTCTCGTCGTGGCGCTCCGCCAGCTCGCGCTCGCGCTCGGCGCGCTCCGCAGCCTCCCGCGCTTCCCGCTCCCGCTCCTGCGCTTTGCTCGCGTGCAGGTCGGCTTCCTGGCGGTGACCGCCGGCCTGTTCGCTCAACCGCTGGCGTTCCACTTCGCGCTGGGCGCGGCGCTTGCGCGCGGCGATCGCGGCAAGGACCAGGAGGATGAGAACGACGACGACGATGGCGATGATCAATCCGGTGGACATAGGTTCTTCATTACCCGCCCAGGGATTGGTAAACCACGCCTATCCGGGCAGGAAAGGCCCGGTCTAGGCACGTTTGCGCGCCCGCCAGACCTCCTCGACCGGCCAGCGCCGGGCCCACTCCAGGCTCACCTGGGAGAAGCGGTGGTCGAGCCTCCGGGCGGCCGCACCTCGATCAGCTGCTCCAGGTCGAAGCCGCTGCTGCGCAGCAGGGCGATCATCTCGCCGTGGGGGAGGTGGAATTCGACCGACCCGTCCGGCCACTCGTAGCGGTGCATCCCGAAGTAAGGGCGGATCATGCGGTCGGTCGCCGGCTCGTTCTCGTCGTCGGGGCCGCAGAGCATCGTGAAGACGGAGTTGACGAGGAAGACGAGCTCGCCGCCTGGCCGCAGCAGGCGGCTCGCCTCGGAGATCCAGCGGTGGGGGTCGCACCAGATGCTCGCCCCGTACTCGGAGATCGCCAGGTCGAAGCTGGCGTCGGGGAGCGGGACCTCCTCGGCGTTCCCGTGCAGCAGCGGGAACTCGATCCCGAACTCCCGCTGCAGCGCTCGCGCCGTCGCCAGCTGCCCTTCGCTGTTGTCGATCCCGGTCGGCCGGGCGCCGCGGCGGGCCAGCCAGCTGGAGACGTAGCCGGTCCCGCAGCCGAGCTCGATCGCGTCGGTGCCCTCGAGGTCGGCGGGCAGAACACCGAGCTCGGACTCGGGTACCCGGAAGATGCCCCAGCGCGGTTCCTCGGCGGCCCAGTCATCGCGGCCGGGCTGCACCCACTCCTCGGCGGCCCCGTCCCAGAACTTGCGGTTGCGGGCGACGTGCTCGGGCAGCTCGCTCATCCGCGGACGACGGCCTCGATCAGGTCGGCGGCGCGCTCGGTTCCGCGCGCCTGCTGCAGCCGCTGGGAGGTGGCGGCGAGGCGCGAGCGCAGCGCAGCGTCGGCGAGGAGGCGGTCGATCGCGGCGGTCAGCTCCTCGCCGCTGTGGCGGTAGGTGTCGAGGCGGGCGCCGAAGCCGGTCTCCTCGATCCGCTGGGCGTTGTCGTGCTGGTCCCAGAAGATCGGCAGCACCACCATCGGCTTGCCGAAGTGCAGGCACTCGGTGACGGTGTTGTTGCCGCCGTGGGTGATCACCAGGTCGACCTCCGGCAGGACTTCGGTCTGCGGCAGGAACTCCTCGCCGACCATGTTCCCGGCGAGCTCGAACTCGGCGTGCTGGGGTCCCTTGGAGACGACGATCCGGTAGGGCGCCTCGGCCAGCTCGGCGACCAGCTTCCGCATCAGCTCGACGTCGGCCGAGCCGAGCGAGCCGAGGCTGAGGTAAACCAGCGGGCCTTCGCGCTCGGCCAGCGCCTCTGGCAGCTCCCAGGCCGGGTCGGTGCTCCGCACGCTGGTCTGTAGGTTGTGCCAGCGCGGGCCGAGCGGCTGGGCGCGCGGGTAGTCGACCTCGTCGGGATAGAGGTAGAGGTTCAGCCAACCGCTCTCGTGGATGAAGTCGTCGGGCGGCAGCGGCGGCGCCCCGCGCTCGACGCAGAACTCGCTGAAGGAGGCGTGCAGCTCGCGGTGGGCGTCGCGGTACCCGGCCCAGAACTCCTCCCAGCCGCTGCGGTCGGCGCTCGGCAGCCCGGAGAAGACCGGCGGCACCTCGGGGTCCTTGATCTCGGCCGGGTTGCAGGAGGCGATCCGCGCCCAGGGCCGGCCGCTGGCGAGCAGGGCCGGGAAGCTGACGACGTTGTCCTCGACGACGAGGTCCGGCTGCAGCTCCTCGATGATCTCGCGCAGGCGGTCGTCGGCGTAGCGGGCGCCGTCGACCAGGGCCTCGAAGGTGGGAGCGATGAACTTCGACAGCTGCTCGGCGGTCGACTTGCGGAAGACCGGGGCGGTGTCGCGGATGAAGTCCTTCCAGAACTGGCCGGGCGCTTCCTCGGTCTCCGGCGGCGGCGTCAGCCGCATCAGCCGCTCCTCGAACCCCTGCGCCTCGAGCGTGCCGGCGAAGGACTCCTCGACGATGAAGACGACCCGGTGCCCGCGCCGCTGCAACACCGCCCCGATCCCGACGCAGTTGTTCGTCGGCCCGAAAGCCCCCTCCGGGAAGAAGACGATCGTCGACCCGTTCCCCTGCATCGGCCCATCTTGGAGGAGGAGTCACCCGGGCGCAATGTCCGCGGTGTAGAGGCCGACGTCCGGGTTTGCTTCACTTCTGGGACCAGAGAAAGGAGGTGGTCCTAACTTGAATCACATGCTTGATGGGACTCTGGAGGTGCAGGGCCGCTAGGCGCCGCACTGGTTTGGGCGCCCGGTGGAATCCACCCCGGGCACCGGCGGTTCGTTGGGAGCCGGGTCTTGTCCCGCTCGGTAGCAGTTCCCGCGTCCGTTCCTTTGCACCAGGCGAGAGCCGTCCTCCGGGGCGGCTCTCGCGCTTTCAGGACTTGACGCTTCAGGCGCCGGAGGCGGTGAGGCCGTCTTTGGCTTCCGAGAGAAAGTGAGAAGCGATACGCCAGCGCCGCTGCAGGACCGGTTCGATCGCTTCCGAGCCGCAGCCGGCTTCGGAGACGCATTCGCCCCAGTCGTTGGCCGCCTCGATGTAGCGGTTGAAGGCCTTCTCCCCCGGCGAGGCGACTGCGCTGAGGCAGCCGATCTGGACCCGCTCGATCGGGATCTTGCCGTAGGTCGAGCGGATCCCCCGCACCTCGGCGACGTACTGGTCGTAGGTGACCCCGACCGCGAGCCGCCGCCGCAGACCGTCCATCGAGCCTACGAAGCCGCCGAGCTGGCTCTGGCAGAGCCCCCCGGCGGGGACGCGCCGCCCGCTCTTCGCGGAAGGCTTGGCGTCGTTTCCACCCTTTTGGCCCTTATGGGGGTGCGAAGGGTGGAAAGGACCGCCTTCCCGGCTGGTGAGGGTGGGGCCGGTGGAGTCGGAGTCGCCGCCGCAGCCGGCGAGCGCCAGCGCCGCCAGCAGCGCGCAGCCGGTCAGCTGGAGGCGAGCGGCGGCGGGCACGGGCGCAGTTTAGGAGGAGGACGTCGTGTAAAAAGCTCTGCGTGCGGTGGATCGGCGGCTTCGGGACGGCAGCGCTTGCGGCGCTAGTGCTCTGCATGGGCGCGCCGGCGGCCCAGGCTCGTCCCCACGTCCTGGTCGTGGGGGACAGCCTCGCGGAGCTGACCTCCCCCTACCTGGCCAACTACCTGCCCGGTGTCGAACTGACGATCAACGCGGTCGGCGGCTACAACAGCTACCAGATCTTCGACCTCTTCCAGGAAAGCTACGAACCCTCCGACGACGTGATCGTCTTCGACGCCGGCACCAACGACAACCCGTCCTATCCGGAGATCCTCGCGGGCAACCTCGCCAAGGTCGCGGAAACCGTCGGCGACCGCTGCATGGTGGTGCCGACGATCCACGGCTTTACCGTCAACGGCGTCGACAACGCTGGGAAGAACCGGGTCGTTGCGGAATTCGCCGCCTCCCGACCGGGGACCCAGGTGCCCGACTGGGCTGGGACCGTTGCCGCCCGCCCCGACTTGATGCAGGCCGACAATCTGCACCCGATCGAAGAGGGCGCCGACTACCGCGCCCAGCTGATCGCCCAGGGCATCCAGGGCTGCCTCGCCTACGGCGACGCGGTCGCGAGCGCCCCCGCCGAACCCCGAACCGACGTCGAGCCGATCGCAACCGTCGGTCGCCTGCAGGCGCGGGAGGAGGCGGTGATGGACGGGATCCGGGCCGACGTCCTGCGCCAGGCCGCCGCCTCGCTCCTCGCCGGCGCCCTGCTCGCGGCCCGGTGAGGGCCTGGCTGGCGGAAGTGGCAACCTGTAGGCATGGAGCTGCCCCGTGAGTGAGGTGGTGATGCCCCGCCTCTCCGACTCGATGGAGGAGGGGACGATCCTGACCTGGCTGAAGCAGGTCGGGGACGAGATCGCGGTCGGGGACGAGCTGGTCGAAATCGAGACCGACAAGGCCAACATGGCCTACGAATCCGACGTGGCGGGCACGCTGCAGGAGATCCTGGCGCAGGAGGGGGAGACGCTCCCGATCGGCAGTCCCATCGCGCGGATCGGGGAGTCGAACGGGGCCAGTGCTCAGGACGACGAGGGACAGGGCGCGGGGCCCGCGGGTCCTGTCACGGCAGGGGACCCCCCATCTCTTCCGGTAGCTAAAGCTTCCTCAGAGATGGTCCCCCCTACCGTGCCACCCACGGGAGATGCGTCAGAAAGTGACGCCGAGGGACAGGCCGAGGTGGCTGCCGATGGCGGTGGCAATGGCAGCGGGGAGAGGGTGAAAGCTTCGCCGCTAGCGCGACGACTGGCTGAGGACAAGGGCCTTGACCTCAAAGCTCTTCACGGCTCCGGGCCTGGCGGGCGGATCATCAAACACGATGTGGAGGAAGCGGCTCCTCCGGCGGGTGACGCTGTAGGGGGAACCGCCCCTGAGGAAGCTTTAGCTACCGGAAGGGGTGGTGGGTCCCCTGCAGCGGCAGGACCCGCCGGCCAGCACGCTTCGTCTGGAACGGCCAAAGGGGAGACCGAGGTCCAGGAGCCCGACAAGCTGCAGCAGACGATCGCGCGGCGGATGGCGGAGTCGAAGGCGACCGCGCCGCACTTCTACCTGACGATCGAGATCGACATGGGGAAGGCGGTCGAGGCGAGGGCGGCGATCAAGGCGGCTTCGAAGGAGGGCGACGACGTCCCTTCCTTCAACGACATGATCGTCAAGGCGTGCGCGATCGCCCTGCGGGAGTTCCCGAAAGCAAACGGCGCCTACCGCGACGGCCGCTACGAGCTCTACTCGCGGGTCAACGTCGGCGTCGCCGTCGCGGCGGAGGAAGCCCTCGTGGTGCCGACGATCTTCGACGCCGACCGCAAGGGCCTGCGCCAGATCGCCGCCGACACCCGCGCCGTCGCCGCCAAGGTCCGCGACGGCTCGGTCACCCCGCCGGAGCTCTCGGGCGGCACCTTCACCGTCAGCAACCTGGGGATGTACGGGATCGACGAGTTCGACGCGGTGATCAACATGGGCCAGGCGGCGATCCTCGCCGTCGGTGCGATCCGCGCGGTCCCGGCCGTCCGCGACGGCGAGGTCGTCCCGGCGCGGCTGATGAAAGCGACCCTCTCCTGCGACCACCGCATCCTCTACGGCGCCGAGGGCGCCGAGTTCCTCGCCCGGGTCAAGCAGCTGCTCGAGGAGCCCGTCTCCCTCGCGCTCTAGTCCTCGTCGGGGTAATCGGCCTGCCCGCCGCCGAGCTCCGGCGGCAGCGCCTTCGGCCCTTCGGGGTACATGAACTCGAGCTGCTCCTCGCTCATCTCCAGCGTGCTGGTGATGTTTTCCCGCGGCGCCCCGACGACGAGCCAGAGCTGGTCGGCGTCGGTGTCGTTGAAGAGCTGGCGGTCGGTGTCGGGATCGACCAGGAGCGTGTCCAGCGGCGCCAGCGTCAGCACGTCTTCGCCGATCCGCACCCGCCCCTCGCCCTCGAGCAGCACGTAGAGCTCCTCCTGGGTGAAGTGCCGGTGCCTGGTCGAGGCTTTCCCCGGCTCCAGCCGCCACATCCGCGCCCCCACCTGCGAAGCCTCCAGCTGCCCAGCGAGGTCCGTGTTCAGCGTCTTCATCTGGTTCGACCGCCGCCAGAAGGCATCGGTGGCTCGTAGGAGGCGATATGACACAAGGGCATCTTCTCAAGGCACCCCTCGCTTGCGATATCAGGCCTAGCCGATGACAACCCCGGTCAGAAAAATGACTAGGCCTAGGAGCGTTGCGATCCCCCACCTAAGCCTTGGGTCGATCCCCCGCTCTTGGGCTTCTTCCCATTCCCGCTGTTCTCGTTCTTCCCGTTCTTTGACTCGCTGCGCCGCTACTACCCCCTCGAGGATGGCGGATTCAACGATTCCTTTGAGTACTCCGGCTTCACCGGAGGCGCTAGACCGTATTTTGGCGAGTTCGGGTTCGGTTCGGTTCAGCTCAGCGCGCGCTTCTGCCGCCTTCCGCTCGATGGTTCCTATTCTCGCCTGGGCGGCCTTTGCACGTTCATGCTCAATGACCGAGCTGGAGTCGATTACCTGAACCTCCTTTTCGGCGGCGTGGATGCGTGCAAGCAGCGCTTGGCCTACCTTGCTGTCGAAATACACCG
>Ga0307314_10000004_pt1 | contig 97130 bp, 91 predicted proteins | sample ER_DNA_204_FD_194493 | JGI IMG/M metagenome (GOLD analysis project Ga0307314, IMG submission 194493) | Bulk soil microbial communities from the East River watershed near Crested Butte, Colorado, United States - ER_DNA_204 | ecosystem: Environmental > Terrestrial > Soil > Floodplain | place...
TAGGACATAGTTATCTCGGCCAAAGGCGATGCCATAAAATGCAGTCCACAGCGTGCGAGGACGGCAAGCGATGCGGACCTCTGACCCCGGAGACACCTTTGCCCTAATTGCACGGCTCCTGCACCAATCGATTTGGAGGTACACCTCCACCTCACCGGGGGGCAGCACCATCTCCTGCCTTTCTCCCCGCCGGAGTTCAGCCAACGGCTCCCCATTGACAACCACCTCATAGGCCCGGAATCGATCTACCCACCCTCCGGATGCTCGTTCCAAAATCAGGCGGCCGGTCATCCTTCATCAAGCTCTTGATGACGTCTAATGCGCAGAGTGAGACTTATGCTCTCCACAAGCCCAATCATAGTTCCCACCCCAGTGAGCATCATTGGAACAGCAGAAGCGTGGAAGGCCATCAAGAGAATCAAAAGAATGGCAGCTAGAAGAGTCGACAAGAGCACCCAACTACGTAACCAGTGGAGGGCGGCGGAGCGAGAATCGTCGGAGATGGGAGGCCTGTGGTCAAACCTCATGTCAGACCATCAGCTCTCTACAGTGACGAGAAAGTTCTGCTTGCACACATTCCTCTACTCACAGCACCTCTTCCTAGTGTTCCGCCGAGGACTTAATTGCGGTCCCTCTCAAACCAGAGCTTCGTTGACGACCGCAGCCGCGAAAAGAAGAACACCCAGATATCCGCACCACTCTAGGGTAGCAATCAAGAATAACCACCCTCGATTAATCGGCTCTGCGAAAGGAAAGCTCTGAAATTGCGTTTCTTGAGCCTCCTCGCGATCCAGGCGGACGGACCCATAGTAGACACCAAGGCATAGCAAAAGCCCCAGCCGAGCCCAAACGGGCATTTCAAGTAGAGCCATGATCAAAAACAAGCTAAAGAAGAACAGTGACCATCCTATGGTATGTCGCCTGATATTCAGCGATACGACAGCGAATCCAGTCAGTTCTCGCATATCGTCTGGAACGCTCACCCCGCCTGCTTCGTAGGAGACCACAGTTTTCTTCCAGACCAACGCCAGCCCGGCCAAGCCTAACCCCCAGACGAGGATCATCGACACCAAACCAAGGACGGGCGCAATGCTCACGGCTTATGGGACCTCTATTGGGGCTATCGGGCGGATAGGAACGGTAGGCGTGCTCGGCTCTACCGGAACTGGATGTTGAGGATCGATTGGAAAGGTCGGAACCTGACCCTTTTCCCACTCTTCCCCCTCTTCTGGGCCACCCCCTTCTTCTTCCGGGCATCCAGTCAACAGGTTGATCGTGGCCTGAAGGCCCAAGCAGGATTCTGAGTGGCCATGGACTTCGAGATGATGCTTGAGCCATCCCCCACTAGTCGCCAAGTTGCTTACAGCATCGCTCGCCAGATCTTCAGCGTTGGTTACCCATTCACCCACTTCATGTTCCATGTTGCCTGCGAGGTGTTCAAGTGGAGCAAACGGGTTTGGGTCTAAGCCATGGGGATCTCTGAAGTCGCGGGGATCGCTGTACGCGTACCAGTAGAAGTTGGCGCCGCTTCCCTTGAAACCAGCCGGATCCTGGCTGATGAAGCGGCCAGCGCCGAAGTCGTAGTAGCGGGCGCGGTTGTATTGGAAGCCGGTTCCGTCGTTTTCGCGGCCGGTGAACTGGTAGGGGTTATCGCTGGGTTCGCCGGCGGCGGTGGGCTGACCGAAGGGCTCATAGGTGTAGCTGGTGGTCACTTCTCCTGCTTCGTCGGCGACCGCGATCGTGCTGCCTAGACGGTCGGTCAGGTAGCTGTCGGTTCCCGATGCGGTGGTGCGGGCGAAGAGCTGGTCGGCCTGCAGTCCGGCGAGGGACACGGCGGAGATTTCCCCTTCCTCGGCTTCGAGGGCCACGTTGGCCCCATCGAAGAGCAGCTCGGTGGTCGTGCCAGCAATCGTCTTAGACGTGCGGCGCCCGAACGGGTCGTAGCCGAAGGAGGCGCTGGATTCGCCGCTAATGCCGGTCAGCTGCCCCTTCGCGTTCCAGGTGTATTCGTTGGCGCCGTCGGAGAGGAGGTTGCCGTCTTTGTCGTAGCTTGCTTCGACGCCTTCGCGTTTCACCAGTTGATTATCGGCATCGTATTCAGCGGTATTGAGCGCTTCGGGCAGGGCCAGGCGCGCGTAGCTCCCCCACATCGCTTCCTCGCGGCCGTTGGCGTCATAGGCGTAGTCGATCTCGCCCATGGTGGTGGCACCATCCTCGTAGGAGATGGAGGTCGTCTGGCCGGCGACATCGTAGCCGTATTGCTGTTCGATGCCGTTCGGCAGAGTGATCCCCGTCTTGCGCCCCGCTTTGTCATAGGCGAGGGCCACCGATTCCGAGCCTCGGGAGAGGCCGGTCAGCTGATCGGCGGCGTCGTAGCTGTAATAGAGCGGTTCCAGGCCGGACACGAGCATCGCTTCGCGGCGCCCCGCCGCGTCGTAGACGTAGGACACCGTTCCGGTGGGAGCTTCGAGGCTTTCGATCCGGCCGAAGGGGTCGCGGTCGAAGACGTATTCGCCGCTGGCGCTGTCGGTGACGCCGGTGACGCGGTTGTCGAGGTCGAAGTCGTAGCCGATGCTGCTTTCGGCGGTGAGGCCAGCCACCCCGTAGCGGGCGCTGGTCATGCGCCTCAACTGGTCGTAGGAGAAGGTCGCCACCCTGCCGTTGCGATCGATCGCTTCGACGACGTCTCCGGCTTTGTCGTAGCTCCATTCCGCCGTGTGTTCGAGAGCGTCGGTTTCGCCGACGAGCCGATCCATGACGTCGTAGGAGAAGGTCGTCTCGTTGCCGCGAGGATCGGTTACCGAGACAGGGTTGCCGTCAGCGTCGTATTCAACCGCCGTTTCGGCCCCGGAAGAAGACTTGACGCTGGTCATCTGGCCAGCGGCGTTGTAGGAGAGCAACATCCGCTGGCCTTCCGGCGACGTCACGGCCCGCACCCGCCCCAAGGCATCGAGGAAGCGGGACGTCGTTCTGCCGAGGGGGTCGGTGACCGAGACCAAATCACCATTGCTGTACGAGAGTTTCGTTTCCTCCCCCGCAGGATTGGTGACCGCGATCGGCTGTCCGTCCCCGCTGTACTGGATGGTCGTTTCGTGACCGAGGGGATCGGTTTTCTTCACAAGTTCCCCATCGGGACCGTACTCGAATTTCGTCGTATGGCTCAACGGATCGGTGGCTTCGGTCAGCCGGTCGGTCCCCGCCGCGTATTTGTATTTGCTGGTGGCCGCTTCTTCGCTTCCGGAGAGCCTGGTCACTTCGGTGACGTTGCCCGAGCCGTCGTATTCGAAGGCCGTCTCGTGCCCGAGGGGATCGGTCTCAGAGAGAACGAGGCCGGTTTCGGGCTGGCGTTCGAAGCTGGTCGTCCGTGCCAGCGCCGTCCCGGGTGCTTCCGTTTCGCTGGTCGGATAACCGTCAGCGTTGAACTCGACTTCGCGCTGGTTGCCGACGGGATCGGTCACCGTCGTCGCTTCGACATCGCCGCTTTCGTCGAGCGCATAGGCGAAATTGAAGGCAGCACCGTCGCCTGCGGTCTGTTTTTCCACCCGCCCGTTCGCGTCGTAGGCGATCTGCAGGTATTTGTTGCCCCGGGGGTTGACGATCGCCTTCATCCGGTGCGATCCGTCGTATTCGTATTGGGTCGTTCGTCCTTCGGGTGCTTCGACTTTGGTCAGGTCGCCGGAGGTATAGGTGTATTTGAAGTGGCGACCACCGTTGTCGGTGACTTCGGTTATTCGATTCGAGCTGTCGTATTGAAATTTCACCCAACGCCCGTGAGGGGAGGTGATCTGCGTGATGTTTTCGCCCGAGCGGATGAAGGTCAGGTGATTGCCGTATCGGTCACGGATTTCGCGCAGTGGCGCCAAGACGAAGGGGTCGAAGACGTAGGTCGTTCCGTCGGCGAGCTTCAGGTCCCAGCCGGAGCCTTCGGCGGCATAGGTGATCTTCGCTTTCGAGAAGGGCCCGGGTGACCGGTCTGCTTGGAAGACGGCATCGCTTTCGCCCGATCCCGGCGAGGTTCGGACGAAGTGGACCCGGCCCCCGTCCGGAAGGATCAGGTCGGCTTCTTTTTCGCTGTTGGTCGACCACAGCCGCAGGTCGTAGAGGCTCGTGGCGCCGCGACCGAAGCTGTAGCTGTTGCCGTCCTTCGGCCGGTAGGTCCGCTGAACCTCGATGGGGATCGTGTCCGGCACGACTAGATCCGTGTGATGGTAGGTGAAGAGCCCGGTGCCGAGATCCACAGGGTCGCCACCCTCAGAGCCGTCCGCGCCAGGTCCTTCACCCGGCGGCGGCGGACTGCTCACGACCATCGCGCCCGTGAACTGCCAGACGCGGACACCCGGGTCGGGGACCACCTGCTTGCCGTCGGGCGTAACTTCGCCGCGACCATAGACGTGCCAGCCTTGATCGGCCGGGTCGTAATTCCAGAAGTCGACCCGCTGTCCAGCCGGCAGGCTCCCCCAATTCGGATAGATCACTCGAGCTCCCTTACTGAGATAAGCGCGGCCGGGCTGCACCGTGAAGTAGAGAGGGACCGAGAGGAACGGCGGCAGCGGGAAGGCGGGCCGGTTGACCGGGATCGCGGTGATGTTCAGGTGTTTGACCTGATCACCGGCGGCGTTGCGGATCACGGTGCCAGCGGGTATCTGCACTTCGAAGCCAGGAATGCGTGGCGTCCTGATCCTGGTTTCGTACCTGGTGGGTGAGGCGATTGATTGATTCCCTGTCTTGTCGAGCGGAGTCATCCAACTCGTGTAGTCGAGGATGGTGGTTCTGTGGGGTCGAAGGTCAACCCCGACTTCAAAGCTGCCGTAGCGCTGCTTGGCCGGCGCCGCTTCTCCGCTCATGACTAGGACCTGGTGACCTGAAGGGAGACCGCCTAGAATGAACCTGCCCGCCCGTCCGGTCCTGGTGACCTTTGAAGTCCCCTTGAGGGCAACTCGCGCGCCGACGAGCGGCAGCCCATCAACCTTCAAGATTTGACCCGCGACGGCGGTAGTGCCGCGAGTGGCTTGAAGCGGCGCGATTTTCGCCCATGGACCTCCGGGTTGGCGCACTACCCACCCACGTTCGAAGCTCGAGCGGGGCGGGAGCCACGCGCCCCGCTTCTCCGGGCGCCATCCCGTCGTGTTGTCAGACAGCCAGGAACTTCTGGCCTCTTGAGCTCGGTCCCCAGAGCTCCGTGGGGGCATCCGCGTATGCACTTTCTCGGGCTGCCGCCTGACAGGTGCGCTGCGTTGCTCACTCTGGCCTCTGCCAGGGTCTCCCGACCCGACTCGCGACCCATTCTTGGGCTTCGCCGATGGGGGATCGGCGATGTCCGAGTAGGAGATGTGTGGACTTGGAGGCGCAAGAGTCTCGAAACTTACGAGTTGATACGTCGGTTGAGCGGGCAACAGCCAAGAAATGTGCGAGCCTAGCCACGCGCTTAATTTGAGCGTCCCCGTTGCCCCCGAGGCGCCTTCGAGCCTGATCGTGTAGGTGCCGGTGGACGGCAACGTGATTTCGGCCTTTGCGGTTCCTCCACTAGAAAAGGTTTTTTCACTGTTGGTGACCTTGGTGCCACCCGAGGTCCAGGTCGACATAGTTCCCGTGAAGGTTGCTTCAGTGACCTTCAGCGTGACCAGCTGTCCGGAGGTCCCAGTGAAGGTCACCAAGTTCCGCTCAGTCGGAGCTTTGATCGAGAACGACTTGGTTTCGCCTTCAGCGGTCGGGGTGATGGTGCCGCCGGTGATGTCGGAGGCGTCCCAGAGGGTGAGGTCGAGCTGCCCGGTGGTGAGTTCACTGCCGTCGACGACGAGGGTGTAGTTGCCGGTGGAGGCGAGGGTGAAGGTCGGCGTCCAGAGGCCCGATTTCGTTTTTTCCCACCAGTTCCAGCTGACCCTGGCGCCGCTGGGGTCGACCAGTTCCAGGTTGTAGGAGCCGGTGAGGCTGACCGGGGCGCGGTTGATCGCGAGCTTCTCGCCGGCGGTGCCGGGTACCGTGTAGCGGGCGGTCTGGCCGGGGGTGGTGAAGGTGGTCGATTTGGTGGCGCCGGTTTCGGTCGGGGTGATCGTGCCGGAGATGTCGGTGACCGTGTAACCGGTCAGTTTGACGCTGCCGACTTCGGTGCCGGTTCCCTTGATTTCGATCGTGTAGGTGCCGGTTTCGGGGAGCACCTGGGTTGCAATCCCGTTGGAGGTTTTGCTGAAGCTGCCGCCGTCGATCGAAGCGCCGGAGGGGCGGTAGAGGGAGAAGTTGCCGGTGAAGCTGGCTTCGGAGCTGGTCAGGCTGATTTTCTGGTCTTTGGTGCCCGTGAAGGTGACGAGGCTGCGCTGAGTGGCGGCTTTGATCGAGAACGACTTGGTTTCGCCTTCAGCGGTCGGGGTGATGGTGCCGCCGGTGATGTCGGAGGCGTCCCAGAGGGTGAGGTCGAGCTGCCCGGTGGTGAGTTCACTGCCGTCGACGACGAGGGTGTAGTTGCCGGTGGAGGCGAGGGTGAAGGTCGGCGTCCAGAGGCCCGATTTCGTTTTTTCCCACCAGTTCCAGCTGACCCTGGCGCCGCTGGGGTCGACCAGTTCCAGGTTGTAGGAGCCGGTGAGGCTGACCGGGGCGCGGTTGATCGCGAGCTTCTCGCCGGCGGTGCCGGGTACCGTGTAGCGGGCGGTCTGGCCGGGGGTGGTGAAGGTGGTCGATTTGGTGGCGCCGGTTTCGGTCGGGGTGATCGTGCCGGAGATGTCGGTGACCGTGTAACCGGTCAGTTTGACGCTGCCGACTTCGGTGCCGGTTCCCTTGATTTCGATCGTGTAGGTGCCGGTTTCGGGGAGCACCTGGGTTGCAATCCCGTTGGAGGTTTTGCTGAAGCTGCCGCCATCGATCGAAGCGCCGGAGGGGCGGTAGAGGGAGAAGTTGCCGGTGAAGCTGGCTTCGGAGCTGGTCAGGCTGATTTTCTGGTCTTTGGTGCCGTCGATAAGCAGAAGCGCGCGTTTCGACGCCGTCGAAATGGTGATCGTTTTGGATTCGCCGAGCGAAATCCTTCCCGTAGAGCCAATCGTCGACGGCGCGGCTCCTGCTGGAGGGACGAATAAGTCGGGGCCAGTGGCGGAACCACTCACAGTGGCGAGGGAGACGCGCCCGCCCAACCGTGCCGGGGGAACATTGAATTTGATCGAGCTCGCTGAGGCCGTTTCCACTGCGGCGGGCGTGCCGTTGAGCCTGACCACATTGTCGAGTGCTGACAGTCCGAAGCTTGAACCGGTCATCGAGACCACTTCTCCGGCGGCGGCGATATTGGGCGAGAGCGAGGAGATGGTCGGTTGAGACGAAGCCGTGACCTCAAAGCTCTGAGGGCTCGCCACCGGCCCTTCTCCAGGAGTTGCAACGGTCACCGTGCCCGTCGTCGCACCAGCGGGGACTTTGACCGTCAGCGAGGTAGGGCTTGCGGCGCTCACGGTTGCCGTGGTGCCGTTGAATTTGACCGTGTTCGAGAGCGGGGTCGCAGAGAAGCCGGTGCCTTCGATCGTCACCGTTGCACCGACTTCACCCTTGGGCGGGCTCAGTTGGACAATCGAGAGTTTGCTCGAGGCGTATCGGGATATCGAAACCAGGTTTCCCGCCGGATCCCAGTTGTAGACGGCGGTACCGCCTTCTGGGTCGATGGCTGCCTTGAGACGGCCGTCAGGATCGTGGAGGAAGCGGAAGGCGTTGCTAGGAGGCGATGAGGATGCGGGCACCGGCGCAAGCAGGCCGAGGCACGACATGCCGGCTAGCGCTAGGACGAGGACGTGGCCCTTGAGCGAGCAGGCACTCCACCTTCTGTTCTTCATCGAATTCCCTTGCCGCGGATTCGGAGGCGCCTCCCAGCGGCTCCCAGGTTCGGAGCATCGTTAGGGAGAAAGGCCCTGAATTCAATGCCGAATATTTAGGTGATCGAAAGTTTTTTGATAAAGCAGATCTAAGCGGCGCTGATCACGAGCCGCTGATCGCCATCTCGGCGATCAGCAGCGGCGGCGTGCTGACCGAGCCCCCGAAAGGGACCCAGCGGGGCTCGGCGCCGGCGGCGCTGACGGCCCCCAACATCGCCGCTAGCTCACCGGCGATCGTGAACTCCCGCACCGGCTCGGCCAGCGCTCCGTCGCGGATGATCCGGCCCGAGGCGCCGACCGAGAAGACGCCGGTGACCGGGTTGACGCCGGAGTGGAGGCCGGCGACGTCGGTGACGTAGACGCCGTCCCCCGCCTGCGCCAGCAGGCCGTCGAGAGGGAGCTCCCCGGGAGCGACCATCAGGTTCGAGGTCGAGACCGAGGGCAGCGAGCGGTAGCCCTGGCGCGACGCCGACCCGGTCGAGGAGACACCCTCGCGGTTGGCGGTGTAGGTGTCGAAAAGGTAGGAGCGGAGCCTGCCGCCCTCGATCAGGGCGGTGCGGCGGTGGGGGACGCCCTCGGCGTCGAAGGGGGCCGAGGCGGGGCCGTGCGGGTCGCGGCCGTCGTCGTGGAGGACGAAGGCGCCGCTCGCCACCTCCTCTTCGAGCCGGCCGGCGAAGGGCGAGCGGCCGCGCTGGACGGCTTTGGCGCTGAGGCCGCCGCCGATCAGGCCGGCGAAGCTGGCGGCGACGGTCTCGTCGAGGACGACCGGGCAGGAGCGGGAGGCCGGCTTGCCGGCGCCGATCATCGCCAGGGCGCGGCTGGCGCCCTCGGCGCCGATCGCCTCCGGGTCGAGGCCGCGGGGGCCGCGGGCGAGGCCGAAGCCGAGGCCCGTCTCCCGCGCTCCCCCCTCCCCTTCGGCCAGGGCCGAGAGGTAGGCGTAAGCGCTGGAGGCCTCGTAGAAGCCGGCGACGCCGGTCGAGGAGGCGATCGCCACCTGCTCGTCGGAGTCGGCGTAGACGGCGGTCTCGACGGCGACGAGGCGGGGGTCGGAATCGAGCGCGGTGCGCTCGACGGTCAACGCCAGGTCGGCGACGCGGGCGGTCTCCCATTCGGCGATCGAGGGGTCGCCGAGGCCGGGCACCGCCTCGATCTCGGCCGGCTGCGGCGGCGCCGCGAACTCGTCCTCGTCGGCGACCGCGGCCGCTTCGGCGGCCTTGGCGGCGATCGCCGCCACCCCGGCATCCGAGAGGTCGGTGCCGTAGGCGTAGCCGACCCGGTGGCCGTCCCAGGCGCGGATGCCGACGCCGGTCTGCGTCGCCGCGGTCAGGCTCTCGACCTCGCCGCCGTGGACGCGGACCTCACGGCCGCCCTCGCGGGAGACGTAGGCCTCGGCGTCGCCGGCGCCGGCGGCGGTGGCGGCCTCGACGGCGCGCCGCGCGACCGCACTCAGCTCGGTCATGAAACGCTCCCGCGGCCGCAAAACGCTCCCGCTGTCATCGCTCCGTCCCCCCCACGGTCATCGCCCGCACCCGGACGTGACCCTGGCCGGTCCCGACCGGGACTTTCTGGCCGCCCTTGCCGCAGATCCCGGTTTTCATGAAGAAGTCGCTGCCGACGGCGTCGATCGCCGCCAGCGCCTCGAGGCAATTGCCGATCAGGGTGGCGCCGCGGCAGGGGCTGGTCACCTTGCCGTTCTCGATCAGGTAGCCCTCGGAGACGCCGAAGACGAAGTCGCCGGTGGCGGGGTCGACCTGGCCGCCGCCGAAGGAGACCGCGTAGAAGCCGCGATCTACGCCGGCGATGATCGCCTCGGGGGTGGCTTCGCCGGGGGCGATGTAGGTGTTGGTCATGCGCGGGATCGGCAGGTGGCGGAAGCTCTCGCGGCGGCCGTTGCCGGTCGAGGCGGCGCCGTCGCGCTCGGCGGTGAGGCGGTCGTAGAGGTAGGAGGTGAGGCGGCCGTCCTCGATCACCTGCGTCTTCTGCGTCGGCTGGCCCTCGTCGTCGATCGCGTCGCTGCCCCATTCGCCCGGTAGGCGGCCGTCGTCGTAGGCGTTCAGCAGCGGCTCCGCCACCCGCTCGCCGAGCTTGCCGACGTAGACGCTGGCGCCCTTCTGGATGTGGTCGGCCTCGAGGCCGTGGCCGGTCATCTCGTGGAAGAGGACGCCGCCGAAGCCGCCGCCGACGACGACCGGCATCGAGCCGGAGGGCGCCGGGACCGCGTCGAGCAGGGTCAGCGCCTTCCCCGCCGCCTGCTCGGCGATCTGGCCGGGATCGTCTTCGAGCAGCTCGAAGCCGCGGTGGGCGCCGAGGGTCTCGGCCCCGGTCTCGACCGCGCCGTCGCGGCGGGCGACCGCCTGGACGCCGATCCGGACCCGGGTGCGGTCGTCGCCGGTGAAGAGGCCGTCGGAGTTGGCGACCGCGACCTCGCGCCGGGCCTCGGCGTAGGAGGCGTTGACCTGGGCGATCTCCCCGCCCTTGCCGCGGGCGCGCTCGTCGAGCTCCCGCAGCATCTCGGCCTTGCGCTCGGCCGGCACCTCTTCGGGCCGGTGCTCGATCGGCAGCGGCGCCGCCTCCCGCGCCTGCAGCGGCCGCGGCTCGGTCCGCTCGGCCCGCAGCGCCCCGGCGGCCTCCCCGGCGGCGCGTTCGAGCTCGGCGGGATCGAGGCCGTCGACGTGGGCGAAGTAGGTGGTGTTGCCGTCGACGACGCGGACTCCGGCCCCCTCCTCGGCGCCGGCCTGGACCGACTCGATCCGCCGCTCGTCGATCGCCAGCGTCTGCCCCTGGCGCCGTTCGGCGAAGACCTCGGCGAAGCGGCCGCCGTTGGCCAGCGCTCGCGCCAGCACCCGCTCGGCGACGGCCTGGTCGATCAGCCCGCTCATCCCTTCTGCTTCTTCCCGGCGACCTCGATCAGGCGCCCGGCGGCGACGAACAGCTCGGCGCCGCTGCGCGAGTCCTGGGCGTGGTCGGCGCTGCGCCCGTGGGGGTAGTAGAGACGGGCGAAGGGGCGGCGGGCCACCCGGCGGCGTCGCATGAAGGCGGCCGCCTCGTCGGCGTAGAGGGAGACCCGCTCGAGCAGGACCCGGTGCGGCTTGGGAGGAGTCATTCGTCGCCCTTCCGAGATTTGGAGGGCTCTGGCCCCCCGAAGTTCGGAGACGCCAGCTGCCGCAAGGTCGAGCGCATGTCGAAGAGCATCAGGGAGGCGAGGGCGAAGCGGTCGGTCACGGTCACCGCGGCGAGGCCGGCGTTGCGGACCGCGAAGACCTCGCCCTGCTCGGTGGCGACGTGGACCTGCTCGACCGACTCCCCCTCGGCCTTGTCGGCGACGGCGAAGAGGGCGGCGGCGTCCTCCCCCCAGCGCTCGGGCTCATCCCCGGTCGCCGCCAAGACCTCACCCGCAGGGCCGAGGATCGCCGCCCCGCGCAGGTCCGGCGACATCTCGGTCAGGAACTCCAGCGCCGCCTCCGCGGGCTCCTCGCTGGGGACGGTGGCTGCGGCAGCGTCGGGCATCTGCGAAAAACTACCGACAGTGACCCTCGCCCGAGCCTCCTGGATCATCACGGTCGTCATCTGCGCGATCGCCGCGATCCTCTTCGCCTTCAGCGGCTACACCGGCTACGCGATCACCCTCGTCGCCGTCGGCCTCGCGGCCGGGGTCAACCTGCTGCCGCCTGCATAGGGTCTCTCACCTTTTGCGTCCATCCGGACGCATAAAGCGACACACGCCTTACCCCGAGCGGTAAGGGCCGCTTTCGCGCTCGCGGTAGGAGGTCTCGGGCTCGACGTGGATCAGGACCTCGGCCTGGGGGATCTCGGCCTCGATCGAGTCCCGCATCGTGTGGGCGAGCTCGTGGGCGCGCTCGAGGCTGGTGCCGGAGCGGTACTGGACGTGGAAGTCAATGTGGCGGCGGCTGCCGGCGCGGCGGGCGCGGAGCTTGTGGTAGCCGGCGACCTCCGGGGTGCGGGCGGTGGCGATCGCCCGCTCGATCCGGTCCATCTCCGCATCGGGGAGGGTTTCGTCGACGAGCACGCCGGAGGAGCGGCGGATGATGCTGATCCCCGCCCAGACGATCGCGCCGGCGACGACGAGGGCGGTGATCGAGTCGAAGGCGGCGGCGCCGGTGATCTGGACCAGGGCGAGGCCGGCGAGGACGCCGAGCGAGGTGAGGGCATCGGTGCGCAGGTGGGCGCCGTCGCCCTCCAGCGCCGGCGAGTCGTGCTCCCGCGCCTGGCGGTAGAGGACGCTGGAGACGAAGAGGTTGGCGATAACCGAGAAGCCCATGACGCCGATCCCGATCCCGAGCGATTCGACCTCGGAGCCGACGACGAGGCGGTGGGTCGCCTCGTAGACGATGATCGCGGCGCCGACCAGGATCAGGATCCCCTCGATCGTCGCCGCCAGGTTCTCGACCTTCTCGTGACCGTAGGGGTGCTCCTCGTCGGCCGGCTCGTCGGCTTTGCGAACCGAGATGAAGGCGATCACCGAGGCGACGAGGTCGACCAGCGAGTGGATCGCCTCGGTGACGATCGCGATCGAGCCGGTGATCGCGCCGGCGGCCAGCTTCAGCGCGATCAGGACCGCGTTGGAGGCGATCGAGAGCGCGGCGGCGCCGGATTTGCTGCGGATCATGGGCCCGCCCCGGCCTCCAGGCCCAAATGCCGCGCCAGCATCCGCGCCGCCTTGCCGCGGTGGCTGATCGCGTTCTTCTCCTCGGGTGGAAGCTCGGCCATCGTGCGCTGATCTGAGTGCCCGGTCTCGTCGGGGACGAAGGCCGGGTCGTAGCCGAAGCCACCGCTGCCGCGTCCCTCTCGCAGGAGAGTCCCCTCGCATCGGGCCTCGAAGACGTACTCGTGCCCCTCCGCTTCGATCAGGGCGATCGCGCAGACGTAGGCCGCGCGGCGCCCGCCGCCGGCGGCGCTGACTTCGCGCAGCAGCTTCTCGAGGTTGGACTCGTCGCTGGCGCCCTCGCCGGCGTAGCGGGCCGAGTAGATGCCCGGAGCGCCGCCGAGGTCGGCGGCCTCGATCCCGGAGTCGTCGGCGATCGCCGCCTCGCCGGTGGCCGCGTGGGCGGCGCGCGCCTTGATCAGCGCGTTGGCCTCGAAGCTGTCCCCGTCCTCGGGCGGCAGCGTCACCTCGGCCGGCAGCGGCTTCAGCTCGACCCCCGGCAGCAGCTCCGCCATCTCCCGCACCTTGTGCTGGTTGCGGGTGGAGAGGACGAAGGCCTGCCTCGCGGCCCCGTCGCCAGGGCTCACGAAGCCGCCCGCTCCTGCACCTCCCGCAGGCGGCCGATCCCAAGCTCGGCGAGGCCCAGCAGCTCGTCGAGCGAGGCGCGCGAGAGCGGCGTCCGCTCCGCCGTCGCCTGCACCTCGACTAGGCCGCCGTCGCCGGTCATCACCACGTTGGCGTCGACTTCGGCGTTGGAGTCCTCGCCGTAGTCGAGGTCGCAGAGGGCGCGGCCGTTGACCATGCCGACGCTGACCGCGGCGATCGTCCCGGTCAGCGGCAGGGCGTCCAGCGCCTTCTTGTCAACCAGCTTCTGGAAGGCCTGCCGCAGGGCGACGAAGCCGCCGGTGATCGCCGCGCAGCGGGTGCCGCCGTCGGCTTCGAGCACGTCGCAGTCGACGTAGACGCTGCGTTCGCCCATCGCCCTGAAGTCGACGACGACCCGCAGCGAGCGGCCGATCAGGCGCTGGATCTCGACCCCGCGCCCGTCCTGTTTGCCCTTGGAGATGTCGCGCTGCTTGCGGTCCCCGGTGGAGGCGGGCAGCATCGCGTACTCGGCGGTGACCCAGCCTTTCCCCTTGCCGTTCATCCAGCGCGGCACCTGCTCCTGGATCGAGGCGGTGCAGATCACCCGCGTCCGCCCGATCGAGATCAGCGCCGACCCGTCCGCGCTTCCCACGAACCCCGGATCGATCGTCACCGGCCGGATGTCGGCCGGCGCCCTGTCGTAACTGCGTGAAGCTGGCATCGCGCGAGTTTCTCATGCGAGCGCAAGCCGAGGCTCGGCGGCGAGTGTCGCTTTTGTCCCCTATAGGAGGACAAAAGCGACATCGGCCCTATTTGAAGGCGACCTTGTCGACCGCCTCCTTGATCTTGTTGACGATCACGTCGGCCAACTCGGTTCCCTGTTTGCCGTTGAAACCTTTCATCGCCGCGACCATCCCGACCATCAGCAGCGAGACCAGCAGGATCAGGCCGACGTACTCGACCGTCCCCTGCCCCGCCTCCCCCGCCAGGCGGCGGATCTCGTTCACCCGCCGGGTGAAGTGGGCGTGCAGATGACCCATCAGCGCGTAGAACATCGCTTCCTCCTTGGTTCGATTCGGAGCGGCGATGGTCCGAGGCGATCGCGCACGGAACAAGACAGAAAAGTGCCGGAAACCGCGCGGAGATGGAAAGGTTCTTCAACCTCCTCGCATTTACCGCAAACCGGGGATCCACGCTCAGGGGATCTCTGACGATTCAAGCGGGGTGAACGTCCACGGCATCATCCCGGCCCGCTGGGTGACGCCGGGCATGCTGCTGCTCAACCTCATCGTCTGGCTGGACGCGGCCGCCCAGCTGGCGAGCTGACTATCGCTCGATCTCTTCCTGGTCGAGGGCCTTGACCACGGCCTCGGTGCGGGTGCGTGCGTCGAGCTTTTCCATCGCGTTGCGGATATGGGTGCGGACGGTCTCCGGGGAGAGGACGAGGCGCTTGGCGATCTCCTCGCCCGTCAACCCTTGCGCCAGCATCGTGAGGATCTCCGACTCGCGCCGGCTCAACGTCCTCTCCGACCGGGTTCCGTTCGTCCCGTTGTCGGCGAAGGTGCGATCGAAGTAGCGGCCGCCGCGCCAGACCTCGCGCAGCGCGTCGACGAGGATGTCCAGCCCTGCCGGCTTCGCGACCAGCCCGCGGGCGCCGCTGCGGTAGGCCGCCTCCAGCAGGGCGGGGTCTGTGAGGCCGGTGTAGATGAGGAACTTCGGACAGGGCGGGCAGTCGTTCAGCCGCCGCACCAGCTCGGTCCCGCGCTCGTCCGGAAGGTCGACGCCGACGACGGCCACGTCAGGCTGCCGATCGGCGATCACCTCCTCGCCCCGCGCCGCGGTGGTGGCGCAGCCGCGCACCTCGAAGCCGCGGCGTTCCAGCAGGACCGCAAGGCCGTCCCGCAGCGCCTCGTGCTGCTCCACCAGCACTAATGAAGGGCTCCCGCTCGCCTCCATCTCCTCCTCCTACCCGTAGGCCGAATGGCGTCTGGCGAACGATCAAATACCCGAGACCGGACGGAGGAAACGCCGGGTTTACCGAAAGGCCTGGATCCCCGTCACGGCGCCGCCGATCACCAGCGCGTGGACGTCGGCGGTGCCCTCGTAGGTGACTACCGACTCGAGGTTGTTCATGTGGCGGATCACCGGATACTCGAGGGTGACGCCGTTGGCGCCGAGCACCTGCCGCGCGCTCCGCGCCACCACCAGAGCCCCGTTGACGTTGCCGAGCTTGCCGAGGCTGACGTGCTCGGGCCGCAGCGTCCCGGCGTCCTTCATCCGCCCCAGGTGCATCGCCACCAGCGTCGCCCGGTTCACCTCCAGCACCATCTCCGCCAGCTTCTGCTGCTGGATCTGGAAGGAGGCGATCGGGCGGTCGAACTGGGTCCGCTCCAGCGCGTACTCGAGCGCCGCTTCGTAGCAGGCCCGCCCCGCCCCGGCGGCCCCCCAAACGATCCCGTAGCGCGCCTCGTTGAGGCAGGAGAGCGGCCCTTTCAGCGAGCCCACCTCCGGCAGCACGGCGTCGGCGGGGAGGCGGACGTCGTCGAGCAGCAGCTCGGAGGTGATCGAGGCCCGCAGCGAGAGCTTCTTATGGATGTCCTGGGTGGTGAAGCCCTTCGTCCCTTTGGGGACGAGGAAGCCGCGCACGCCCTCGTCGGTCTGCGCCCAGACCACCGCCACCTCTGAGGCCGAGCCGTTGGTGATCCACATCTTCTGCCCGTGGAGGATCCAGTCGGAGCCGTCGCGACGCGCCCGGGTGCGCATCGACCCCGGATCCGAGCCGGCGTCGGGCTCGGTCAGGCCGAAGCAGCCGATCGCTTCGCCTGAGGCCATCCGAGGCAACCACGCTTGTTTCTGCTCCTCCGAGCCCCAGCGCCAGATCGCGTACATCGCCAGCGACCCCTGGACGGAGACGAGGCTGCGGATGCCGCTGTCGCCGGCCTCCAGCTCCATGCAGGCGAGGCCGTAGGCCGTAGCCGAGGCGCCGGCGCAGCCGTACCCCTGCAGGTGCATCCCCAGCACCCCGAGCTTTCCGAGCGCTGGCGCCAGCTCGCCTACCGGGACCGTCGCCGCCTCGAACCACTCCCCGACGTTCGGCACGACCTCGTTGCGGACGAAGGCGCGGACGGTGTCGCGGATGTCGCGCTCCTCGTCGGAGAGGAGGGCGTCGAGCGCGAGGTAGTCCTCGGGACGGATCGGCGGCGCGGCGGTGGTGGATGACATCGGCGACCTCGAATCGGTGGCGGGTTTCTGAGATCGTGACCGAATGGCCGACTCGGCGCTGGGACGACTGCGCATCCTCGACTTCTCCCGCGTCCTCGCCGGCCCGCTGGCGACGATGACCCTGGCCGACCTCGGCGCCGAGGTGACCAAGGTCGAGCGGCCCGGCAGCGGCGACGACACCCGCGCCTGGGGCCCGCCCCACGACTCCCAGGGGGAGGCGACCTACTTCCAGGCGGTCAACCGCAACAAGCGCAGCCTCGCGCTTGACCTGCGGGACCCCGGCGACCTCGCGGAGGCGCGGCGGCTGGCGCTGGAGAGCGACGTCCTCGTCGAGAACTTCCGGCCGGGGGTGATGGCGGAGCTCGGCCTCGACCACGGGAGCCTCGCCGCCGAGAACCCGAGCCTCGTCTACTGCTCGATCACCGGCTTCGGCAGCAGCGGCGCCGGCGCCGAGCTGCCGGGGTACGACCTCCTGGTCCAGGCCCTGGGCGGCCTGATGAGCATCACCGGCGAGCCCGACGGCGAGCCGCTGAAGGTCGGCGTCGCCCTCGTCGACGTGGTCGCCGGCCTCTACGCCGCCGTCGGCATCCTCGCCGCGCTCGAGCACCGGCGCGAGAGCGGCGAGGGACAGCTGGTCGAGGTCGACCTCCTCTCAGCCCTCCTCGCCGGCCTCGTCAACCAGAGCTCCGCCTACACCCAGGGCGGAGTGGTGCCGGGACGGATGGGCAACCGCCACCCCAGCATCGCCCCCTACGAACTGCTCCGCTGCGGCGAAGGCGAGCTGGTCCTAGCGGTCGGCAACGACCGCCAGTTCGCCGACCTCTGCGAGGTGCTGGGCGAGCCAGCCCTGGCGACCGACCCCCACTTCGCCACCAATCCGGCCAGGGTGGAGAACCGGGACGAGCTGCGGCCAAGGCTGGAAGCGGCGCTCGAGAAGAAGCCGGCCGCCGAGTGGGTCGACCTGCTGCGTGCGTGCCGCGTCCCCGCCGGCGTCGTCAACGACATCGGCGCCGCCTTCGAGTTCGCGGAGCGCATCGGTCTGGAACCGATCGTGGAGATCCCTGACGACGACGGCCCGACGGCCCGCCTTCCCCGCAACCCGATCAAGCTCTCGAAGACCCCGGCCAGCTACCGACTGCCGCCGCCGCGGCTACCGCGCTGAACTACTTCCCGTTGATCGTTTCGACCACGTAGGCAGCGACGTCTTCGATTTCCTTCGTCGAGAGCAATTCGGCGAACGCCGGCATCCCGCCGCCGCCTTCGGTCACCTGTTCGATCGCGCCGTTGAGGGTCTTCGCTTTCGGCTGCGTGGTCAGGTCGGGGCCGCCGTTGCCGCCGTGGCCGGTGGCGCCGTGGCAGACCGAGCAGTTTTCCGAGAAGACCAGTTTGCCGGCCATCGCGTTGCCGCCCGCCGATTCCTCTTCGACGTTTTCCTTGCCTTCCGTGCCGCCGCCGGCCGCTTCGGAAGGCGAGCCTTCCGATTCCTCGACATCGGGCTGCGGCGTTTCCTCGCCGGCGTGCTGGCCCTGTTCGGCTTTGCCGCCGCCTTCGACCTCTTCCATTTCGCCTTCGAGCGAGAAGAGCCAGAGGTTGTCGCCGTGGGCACTCGCCGCCAACGAGTTGCCGCCGGCGTAGAAGGCGACGTACTCCTTGCCTTCCCATTCGAAGACCGCGGACGTGGTGTTGGCGCCGGCGCCGGTCTGGAAGGACCAGAGTTCGTCGCCGGACTCGGCGTCGAGCGCGGTCAGCTCGCCGTTGCTGCGGCCGACGAAGACGAGGTTGCCGGCGGTCGTCGTCGTCCCGGAGTAACAGGATTCGCCCTCGAGTTCGTGCTGCCACTCGATCTCGCCCGTCTCCACGTTCTGGGCGGTGATGCTGCCGTCGTAGGTGCCGAAGCCGGTGAGGCTGAGGACGCTGGAGAGGTAGACGTTGCCGCGGGCGAGTTTTTCGAGCCCGTGGGTGAGGTAGCCGGCGTAGCCGCCGATCCCGCAGACGTAGACGTCGCCGGTGTTGCGGTTGTAGCTCGAGGGCGGCCAGTTGGTGCCGCCGGAGGGCCCAGGCGCCACCACTTTCATCCCGGTGCCGAAGGGGTCGAAGATCTCGCCTTTGCTGACTTCGATGTCTTCGCCCTTGAAGGTCTCCTCGGCCAGCTTCTTGATTTCTTCGTAATGGCCTTCGTTGACTTCCTGGGGGACGAAGGATTCGGTCAGCGGGTAGGGCTGCGTGTCCCAGGTCGCCTGCTGCCCTTTGTTCTGCGGCACCGGTTTCTCGACGATCTTGTGGATCGGCTCGCCGGTTTCCCGGTTCAGCATGTAGAGCCACCCGGTCTTGCCCGGCTGGCTCAACCCCTTGACCTCTTCGCCGTCGACCTTGGCGTTCCAGAGGACGACCGGGCTCGGCGCGTCGTAGTCCCAGATGTCGTGGTGGACCTCCTGGAAGTGCCACTTGTATTTGCCGCTGGCGGCGTCGAGGGCGACGATCGAGGCGGTGAAGAGGTTTTCGCCGGGGCGGCCGCTGCCGTTGAGGTCAGGCGAGGCGTTGCCGGTCGAGAAATAGAGCATGTTCAGTTCGGGGTCGACCGCCGGCGTGTTCCAGATCGGGGCGCCGCCTTCCTTCCAGCCCTTGCCCCCTTCCCAGGTCTCGTGACCGTTTTCGCCCGGGCCGGGGACCGTCCAGAATTTCCAATCGACCTTGCCGGTCTTCGCGTCGAGCGCGGTGAGGCGGCCGCGGATCCCGAACTCGCCGCCGGAGACGCCGGAGTAGACGCGGCCGTTGTAGTAGAGCGGCGCCGAGGTGACGGTTTCGCCGCTCTGCCATTTGCCGATCGTCGCCTTCCACTGCACTTCGCCGGTTTTCTGGTCGAGGGCGACGAGGCTGCCGTCGAGCTGACCGAGGAAGACCTTGCCCTCGCCGAGCGCGACCCCGCGGTTGGTCCAGCCGCAGCAGATGGTGTCGATCTGGGGTGGCAGTTTCGCTTCGTAGACCCAGAGCTTCTTCCCGGTCTCGACGTCGACCGCGAAGACGTCGTCGGCGCCGGTGACCACGTACATCACGCCCTGGTAGACGATCGGCGTCGCCTCGGCGGAGTATTTGGTCGCCTCGCCGGAGCCGTTCAGGTGGGTCATCCAGACGCCCTTCAGGTCCTCGACGTTGTCGCTGTCGATTTCGTCGAGCGGCGAGTAGCGGGCGTTGGAGAGGGAGCCGCCGTTGGTGAGCCAGTTTTCGCGCGGGTCGGCGGCCAGTTCCTCGGCGGTGAAGGCGGGCGCCGGGGCGATGTCCCCGACCGCTTCGCCGCCCGGCGCGGCAGAGCGCGCGGCGACGGTTTCGGTCGTCGTCCGCTCCGGCCCGTTGGCGTGGCCGATCAGGTAGCCGACGACGAAGGCGACGACCGCTCCGGCGAGCAGCGCACCGAGGCCCCCGAGGGCGATGGCGGCGGCTGGCGGACGGCGGCCTTTCACGTTGAGGCTGCGTTTACCCACTTCGACGGCTGGCTATACCCTGCCCCCGGTGCGGGTCCTCGTCGTCACCAACTTCATGCCCGACGCCTCGGCTCCGCAGCGGGGACGCTGGGTCCGCGACCAGGTCGACGAGGTCCGGCGCCGGGGAATCGAGGTCGACGTCTTCGAGTTCGCCCGCGGCCGCGTCGAGTACCTGCCGGCGACGCGGCGGCTGCGAGCGCTCCTGCGCCGGCAGCGCTTCGACCTCGTCCACGCCCACTACGGGCTGGCCGGCTGGGTCGCGCGTCTGGCCGGGGCGAGGCCGTTGGTCGTCACCTTCCACGGAACCGACGTCCGCCACCATCTGGTCGGCCACCTCTCGCGCCGGCTCGCCTGGCGGATCGACCTCGTCGCCGGGGTCTCGCGGGCGCTGTTCCACCCCGAGGACGGGCGACCGGGACTGCCGGCGGTCCCGGGCTCGGCGGTCCTCCCCTGCGGCCCGGACCTGCGGCGGTTCGAGCCGCTGCCGCGGGCCGAGGCGCGTCACCGGCTCGGGCTCGATCCCGAGGGGCGCTACCTCTTCTTCCCCGCCAACCCGGCGCGGCCGGAGAAGCGCCACGACCGCGCCGCCGCCGTGGCCGCCGCCTGCGAGGCCGACCTCCTCACCGGCGGCTCGATCGAGCCCGAGCAGATGCCGCTCTGGATCAACGCCGCCAACGCCGTCCTCGTCACCTCCGACTACGAGGGGTTCGGGATGGCCGCGGTCGAGGCGCTTGCCTGCGAGGTCCCCGTCCTCTCGACGGAAGTCGGCATCGCCCCCTACGCCCTCGGCGGCATCGAGGGCTGCCTCTGCGCCCCCTTCGACGTCGATGCTTGGGCCGCCCTGGCGCGGCAGCACCTGGCGGCGCCCGAGCCGCGTGTCTCCGGCGCGGGGCGCGCGGCGACCCTCTCCGCTTCCGGGATGGCGGAGCGGGTGATCGAGGCCTACGAGACCGTCCTCGCCGAGCAGAGATAGATTGAGAAGCGATGAGCGCTGAACCGGGTGCAGCGAGCGAGGACCTCGAGAGCCGGATCCGCGAGGCGGAGCGGCGCCTGGACGAGGCCGCGACGCTCGCCGCCGAGGCCGAGAAACGGGCCGAGGCGGAGATCCAGGCGCTGGAAGCCGACCTGCGGCGCGAGCGCGAGGAGAAGGAGCAGGCGCTGGCGGCGGCCGAGGAGCGGCTGGGCGAGATCGAGTCCCAGGTCGAGGCGGCCGAGCAGCGCGTCTTGGCGGCGGAGCGCCGCGCCAGCACCGCCGAGGAGACGATCGCCGACGAGCTGGCACGGGCGCGCGAGGGCGCCGCTACCTGGCTGCGGGGTCAGCTGGAGGCGCTGCGCCGGGAGGCGGAGGGCCGATAGCGGCGATCGGCGAGTTCGACGTCGCCGTCGTCGGCGGCGGCGCCGCCGGTCTCTGGAGCGCGCTGCGGGCAGCCGAGCAGGGCGCTCGCACCTGCCTCGTCTCCCGTACCCCGCTTTCGCAGAGCGCCAGCTACTGGGCCCAGGGCGGGCTGGCGGCGGCGCTCGAACCCGACGACTCCCCCGAGCGGCACGCCGCCGACACGATCGCCGCCGGCCGCGGGCTGTGCCGCACCGCCGCGGTGCGGGCGCTGGTCGAGGAGGCGCCGGCCGCCGTCCGCGACCTGATCGCCCGGGGCGTCGTCTTCGACCTCGACCACGAGGGGCGCCTGGCGCTGGGGCTGGAGGGCGGGCACGCCCATCGCCGCATCGTCCACGCCGGCGGCAGCCAGACCGGCTACGAGCTGACCTCGAAGCTGGCCAGGTGGGTGGCGGCCGAGGAGCGGGTCGAGGTGATGGAGCGGACCTCGGCTGTGGCGCTGTGGAGCGACGGCGAGCGCTGCCACGGGGTGATCACCGACAGCGGCGCGGTCGCGGCGCGGGCGACGATCCTCGCCACCGGCGGCGCCGCGGCGCTCTGGCGGCGGACGACCAACCCGCGCGGGGCGATCGGGGCGGGGCCGGTGCTGGCCTCGCTCGCCGGCGCCGACCTCGCCGACCTCGAGTTCTGCCAGTTCCACCCGACCGCGCTGGCGCTGCCGGGAACCCCGCACGACGGGGTCCTGATCACCGAGGCGATCCGGGGCGAGGGCGCGAAGCTGCTCGGCGCCGACGGCGAGCGCTTCACCGACGAGCTGGCGCCGCGCGACGCGGTGACGGCGGCGATCCTCGAGCAGATGCGCGTCGAGGGGACCGCGGCGGTCGACCTCGACCTGCGGGAGATCGACCCCGCCCGCTTCCCCAACGTCTTCGCCTCGCTGGCCGAGGCGGGGCTCGACCCGCAGAGCCGGCCCGTGCCCGTCACCCCGGCTGCCCACTACACGATGGGCGGGATCGCGGTCGACGTCGACGGCCGCTCCTCCCTGCCCGGTCTCTACGCCGTCGGCGAGTGCTCCTGCACCGGCCTGCACGGGGCCAACCGACTCGCTTCCAACTCGCTCAGCGAGTGCTTCGTCTTCGGCGGCCGCGCCGCGACGGCGGCGATCGCCGAGGAGGCGGCGCCGCGGCGGCCCGACACGCCGGAGTGGCGCTTCGAGCCGCCGAGCGACGAGACCCGCGCCGCGGTATGGCGCTACGCCGGCCCTATGCGGAACCCCGACGACCTGGCGCGGCTGATCTCCAATCCCTATCCGCTCGCCCGCGCGATCGGCGCCAGCGCCCTCGACCGCCGCGAGTCGCGCGGCGGCCACCTGCGCCGCGACTGCCCCGAGACCGACCCGGCCCTGGACGGCATCCACGTCATCGTCCACCCAGACGGCAGCGTCACCGAGGAAGACTGGCGTTGACGTGCTCTTAGGGGTCGACGTCGGTGGGACCTTTACCGACGCGGTACTGCTCGACGGCGGCGACGTCCACACCGCCAAGGTTCCGACGACGCCGCGGGAGGAGTCGGCCGGGGTGATGCGGGCGGTGGAGGCGGTGCTGCGTCAGGCGGACGCTGCGTCAAGCGACGTTGATGTCTTCGCCCACGGGATGACCGTCGGCACCAATGCGCTGCTCGAGGAGCGGGGGGCGGCGACGGCGCTGATCGCCACCCGCGGCTTCGCCGACCTGCTGGAGATCGGGCGGCAGGACAGGCCGCACCTTTACCGCCTCTGCGCCCCGAAGCCGGCGCCGCTGGTGGCGCCGGAGCGGCGCTTCGAGGCGAGCGAGCGGGTCGGCCCGGCGGGGGTGGTCGAGCCGCTCGGCGAGGACGAGCCCGAGCGCCTCGCCGCGGCCGTCGAGGCGAGCGGCGCCGAGGCCGTTGCGATCTGCCTCCTCTTCTCCTACCTCGACCCGGGCCACGAGCGGCGGCTCGCCGGGCACCTGCGGGAGCGGCTGCCGGGCGTCCACGTCTCCGCCTCGCACGAGGTCCTGCCGCGCTTCCGCGAGTACGAGCGCTGCTCGACGACGGTGATCGACGCCTACCTGAGCCCGCTGCTCGGCCGCTACCTCGGCGCCCTCGGAGAGGCCGCGACCGGCGCCGGCCTGCCACAGCCGCTGGTGATGAGCTCCTCCGGCGGCGTCGCGCCCGCCGAGGAGGCGGCGCGAGCCGGGGCCTGGAGCGTCCTCTCCGGTCCCGCGGGCGGCGCCGTCGGCGCCGGCCTCCTCGCCGGGTTGAGCGGCGACGGCAACGCCCTCGGCTTCGACATGGGCGGCACCTCCTGCGACGTCTGCGTGGTCGAAGGCGGCGAGGTGCGGCGCACCGACGAGCGCGAGATCGACGGTCGGCCGATCCAGCTGCCGATGGTCGACGTGCACACGGTCGGCGCCGGCGGCGGCTCGATCGGCTGGCGCGACAGCGGCGGGGCGCTGCGGGTTGGGCCGCGGTCGGCCGGCGCCGAGCCCGGACCCGCCTGCTACGGCCGCGGCGGCACCGAGCCGACGGTCACCGACGCCAACCTCCTCCTCGGTCACCTCGGCGGCGGCTCTGAGCTGGCGGGCGGGGTGGCGCTCGACGCCGAAGCCGCCGAGCGCGCGGTCGGGCAACTGGCCGGCGCGCTCGGCCTCGACCTGCTCGAGACCGCCGCCGGGATCCTCCGGGTCGCCAACCAGGAGATGGTGCGGGCGCTGCGGGTGGTCACGGTCGAGCGCGGAGTCGACCCGCGCCGCTTCGCGCTGCTGCCCTTCGGCGGCGCCGTGCCGATGCACGCGGCGGCGATCGCCGCAGAGATGGGGATCCGGACGATCCTCTGCCCCCGCGCCGGCGGCGTCCTCTCCGCCCTCGGCCTCTGCGCCTCCCAGCGCCGCCGCGACACCGTGCGGACGGTGATGCTGGAGGAGGGCGAGATGAGCGCCGAGCGCATCGCCGCGACCGTGGACTCGATGATCGGTGAGATCGGCAGCGGCCTCGACGAGGCCCAGCCGCGAGTGACCTACAAGCTGCGCTACGCCGGCCAGGCCTTCGAGCTGCCGGTGCCGGGCCCCGCCGACCCCGATCCGAGCGAGCTCGTCGAGGGGTTCGAGCGCGTGCACGAGGAGCGCTACGGCCACCGAGACCCCGACGGCGAAGTCGTCCTCGTCGACGTCGAGCTGGCGCTGGTGGTGCCGGCTCCGGCGCCGCGACCGGTTGCCGCCGGCGAGGGGGCGGTCGAGCGCAGCGCCCGCCGCGTCTTCTTCGACGGCGAATGGGTCGAGACGCCGGTCCTGCGCGGCGAGCCCGCGGCGGGCAGCGAGGCCGAGGGCCCGGTCGTCTTCGAGCTGCCCGAGGCGACCTTCGTCGTCCCGCCGGGCTGGAGCACGAGGGTCGATGACCACGGCACCCTGATCGCGCGCTTCCTTTCGGACGCCGAGCGACCGAAAGGAACGGCGGGATAACGATGGACCCGATAGCCCTCCAGGTCCTGGTCGGCGGCCTGCGCGCCGCCTGCGACGAGATGGGGGCGACGCTGATCCGCTCCGCCTACTCGGCCAACATCAAGGAGCGGCACGACTGCTCGACCGCTCTCTTCGACGCCGGCGGCGAGCTGGTGATGCAGGCCGAGCACATCCCCGTCCACCTCGGCTCGATGCCCGACGCCGTCGCCGCCGTGCTCGGCGAGGAGCACGAGCCCGGCCGCAGCTGGATCCTCAACGACCCCTACCGCGGCGGCACCCACCTGCTCGACATCACCCTCGTCTCCCCCTTCTTCGCCGGCGGCGAGCTGCTCGGGTTCGCCGCCAGCCGCGCCCACCACGCCGACGTCGGCGGCCCGACGCCGGGCTCGATGCCGGCCTTCTCCCGCACCCTGGAGGAAGAGGGAGTGGTCATTCCCCCCAGCGTCTTCGACGAGGAGACTCGGCAGCAGATGGTCTCGCGGATGCGGATGCCGCGGCAGCGCCTCGCCGATCTGCGCGCGCAGGAGGCGGCGAACCGGGTCGGTACCCAGCGCCTCGAAGAGCTGCGCGAGCGACTCGGATCGGCGGACCTGCGCGAGGGGATGGCCGCGATCCTCTCCTACACCGAGCGCCGCACCCGCGCCGCGATCGCCGCGCTGCCCGACGGCAGCTACCGGGCCGAAGACGTGCTGGAGGGCGACTGGGGCGGCGAGGAGCGCGACCTGCACCTGCGGCTGGAGGCGACGATCGCCGGCGAGGAGCTGCGCCTCGACTTCGGCGGCACCGAGGAGCAGGTCGACGGCAACCTCAACTGCCCGCTCTCGGTGACGAAATCGGCCGCCTTCTTCGCCGTCCGCGCTCTCACCGACCCCGACGGCCCGCCTTCGGCCGGCGCCCACCGCCCGATCGAGGTCCTCGCACCGCACGGCACGCTGCTCAACGCCCGCTTCCCCGCCGCGGTCGCCGCCGGCAACGTCGAGACCTCGAGCCGGGTCGCCGACCTCGTCCTCGCCGCCCTCGCGCAGGCCCGCCCGGGCCCGGCCCAGGGACAGGGGACGATGAACAACCTCACCCTGGCGAACGACGAGTTCACCTACTACGAGACGCTCGGCGGCGGCCAGGGCGCCTGCCCCGACGCCGACGGCCCGAGCGCGATCCACGTGGCGATGTCGAACACCCTCAACACCCCGACCGAGGCGCTGGAGACCGAGTTCCCGCTGCGGGTGCGGGAGCTGGCGCTGCGCCGGGGGAGCGGCGGCGCTGGCACCCACCGCGGTGGCGACGGCATCGTCCGTGAGCTCGAGGCCCTGGCGCCGATGCGCTTCAGCCTGATCACCGAGCGGCGCCGCCATCGCCCCCGGGGCGCCGGCGAGGGCGGGGACGGGGCCGCCGGGGCCAACCTGCTGAACGGGTCGCCGCTGCCCGGCAAGGCGACCGGCGAGATGGCTCCCGGAGACCGCCTCCGGCTCGAAACGCCGGGCGGCGGCGGGTGGACTTAGATCACACTGGGGTCGAATTTCGCAAATTTCCCGGTTTTTAGTTGAGATTTCGCTGCACTTGTCTAGAATGCGCGCCTCCGGGCAGGCGGAAACGGCCTCAGAAGGCCAAAGTTCAACGCGCCCAGCCCCGACTGCAACTAACGAAACTCGCTGGATCTACTTCAATGCCGATCGCTCTCAAGGAATGGGCTGTAACGGTCCGCGCTCTCGCGGAGGGCGAGCAGCTGCTCACTTTGCGCAAGGGCGGCATCCGCGAGGAGAACAAGCATTTCGAGCTCGAGCACGAGCGCTTCTTCCTCTACCCGACCTTCGACCACCAGCGGAACAACCTGGTCCGCGAATCCCACCACCCGGAGCTGCGCCGCGCGCTCGAGGAGGGTGTCTGGCCCGACGAGGAGCCGCCGCCGAAAGCGCTGCTCCAGGACGGCGGCATCCCCCAGCCCGACCGCGTTCGCCTGCGCGCCTGGGCCGAAGTGGTCGACCACGTCACGATCAACGACCGGCGCAGCCTCGACGCGCTCTCGCCGTACTACATCTGGACCCCGGACTACGCCGAAAAGCGGCTGGCCTGGAAGCGCCGGCACCCGCTGCACGTGCTGCTGCTGCGGGTCCACCGGATCCCGCGCCCGGTCACGGTCCGCGTCCGCGACGAGTACCACGGCTGCCGCTCCTGGGTCGAGATCGACCGCGAACTGCCCTTCGAGGGCACGCCGGTGATGGCCGACGAAGAGTTCGACCGCGCCCGCGAAGAGATTCGCGACCGCTGCGGCGCTTCTGAACCTGTCTTGGTCTAAGGCCGCGGTACCAAGCAGACCAAGGACGCAGGGAGCGAAGCGTGCTCTGCACGTGAGCGACCGAGGACGCCGGTATGCGCCGGTAACGTGGCCTTAGATGAGCTGGGTCGAGACCGAGTCCCTTTCGTTCACCGCCAGGCACGACTCCGACGACTCCTCCTTCGCCGAGCGCACGCTCGACCGGCTCGAGGAGCTGCGGTTGCGGCTCGAAGATCGCTTCGAGCGGGTGCCGGAGGAGGTGACGATCGTCGTCCACACCAATCCGCTGTGGCTGACGGCCGCCCACCCCTTCCTCCCCGCCGCCCGCTGGTCGGCGGCCCCGGCCGGGCGCCGCTACCTCGCCGGCTGGCCGATGTCGACCGAGCTGCACGTCCTCAACGACCCCCACATGGAACGCCGCGCCGCCGGCGACGACTCCTACGAAGCCCTGCGCGGGACCGCCGAGCGCCTCTACGCGCAGATGACGGTCGCCGCCAACAACACCGCCCTCCCCCCTTCCTGGACCCCGCGCCGCTTCGTCCGCTACCTGCGCTGGGCCTGGCTGGTCGAAGGCGGCGCCCAGTACTTCTCGCGCCAGGTGGGCCTCTACCGGGCGGCGACGATCCGCCGCCTGCGCGAGAGCGCCCGCCCCTCCTTCCCGCCCTCGCGCCGCGACGCCGTCATCCTCGGCGGCACGATCTTCGACCTCCTGGAGAACGAACGCGGCCCCGAGGCCTGCGAGCGCCTGGTGGCCAAACTTCTCCCCCAGGGGCCCGAGGTACAGCTCGAAGACGCCTTCGACGCCCGCTTCCGTGAGATCGAGGACGCCTGGCGCGACCACCTGCGCGAGATGGTCCGCGGCCCGGTCGCGGTCTGAGACTCAGTTCACCTGCGTCAGCAGCCAGAGCAGCAGGAAACCGCCGGCCGCGACGACAAGGATCCAGAAAGCGAGTTGGGTCGGCGAGGGGCCGGGCGATTCGCCGCGGGCGAGGCGCCGTTCGCCTTCCAGCTCGGCGGCCTCGTCGCGCTCGTCCTCGATCATCACGTCGGCGAGCACCTCGCGGGCGCGCTGGGCGTCGTTGCGGTTGACCATCAGGTCGCGCGGTCCGCTGGCGAGGAAGTCGGGGTTGTCGAAGCCGAGACTGCGCTTCAGCACGCTGGGGATGCCGACCTCCGAGAGCAGGCCCTGCAGCATCTCGCCTTCGATCTCGTTGCGGGCGAAGGCGACCTTGACGAGATCGCCGTCGCCGCCCCCTCCGCCACCGCCGCCCTCGTCGTCGCCGCCGGAGTGACCCCCGCCGCCGTGGGCGCCGCGCTGCTTCTCGCTCGCGGGAGGCTTATGCGACGTCGAGATCGACATCGGCGATCTTCAGGTCCGCGAGGTCGTAGGCCTTGACGTCCGGCGCCTCTTCGTCCTCCAGCGAGACGATCACGTAGACCTGTTCGGGCCACATCCGCGCCTCGTTGACGTCGGTCTGGGAGGGATAGGCGGCGCTGCGGGTGTGCGAGTGGTAGATCCCGATCAGCTCGTCGCCGGCGTCTTCGATCTGCTTCAGCGCGTCGAACTGGCCCTGCGGGTCCATCTCGTAGCGCAGCGGGCTGTGGGCGGCGTTCTCGACCCGCACCACGCTCGTCGCCTCGCCGTCGCGGCCGCCGATCATCCCGCAGCACTCGTCCGGCAGATCCTCGCGCGCGTGCGCGACCATCTCGTCGATCAAGGCCTGGGAGATCTTCATCGGCCCGGACTCTACGACGGGATTACCACCAAACGGTGGAGTCGAGGTTCTCGATCTCCTCGATCGGCTTGGTGTAGACGCCGGAAGAGAGGTACTTCCAGCCGTCGTCGGGGATCAGGAAGACGACGTTGCCGGAGTCGAGCTCGCCGCCGATGCGATGTGCGATCGCGGCGATCGCGCCGGCCGAGACGCCGGCGAAGACCCCCTCCTCCTCGAGCAGTTTCTTGGTCCAGACGATCGCGTCGCGGTTGTCGACCATGATCTTGCGGTCGAACAGGGAGATGTCGATGATCGGCGGGATGAAGCCGTCGTCGAGTGAGCGCAGCCCCTGGACCAGCTCGCCCTGTTTGGGCTCGGCGGCGACGATCAGCGTCTCGGGGTTCGCCTCCTTGAGGCGGCGGCCGTTGCCCATCAGGGTGCCGCCGGTGCCGAGGCCGCCGACGAAGGCGGTGACCTCGTCCAGCTCTTCGAGGATCTCGACCGCGGTGCCGTTGTAGTGGGCGAGCGGGTTGGCCTCGTTGCCGTACTGGTAGGGCATGTAGAAGCCCGGGTCCTGAGACATCTCCAGCGCCACCTCGACGGCGCCATTGGAGCCCTTCGCCCCCTCCGAGTAGACGATCTCCGCCCCGTACATCCTCAGCAGCTGCGTCCGCTCCTCGGTGACGTTGTCGGGCATCACCACCTTCAGCGGGTAGCCCTTGCGGCGGCAAATCATCGCCAGGGCGATGCCGGTGTTGCCGGAGGTCGGTTCGAGGATCGTGTGCCCCGGCTCGATCGCCCCCTCGGCCTCGGCGGCCTCGATCATCGATTTCGCCACCCGGTCCTTGACCGACCCGGTCGGGTTGTGCCCCTCCAACTTCGCGTAGATCCGCACCTCGGGCTTCGGCGAGAGCCGCGGCAGCTCGACCAGCGGCGTGTTGCCGATCGACTCGACGACGTTGCCGAACCGGCCTCCGCAGGGTTTGTTGAGTAGTTGCTCTCGCGCCATGGCCCGCCTTTACTTCAGAAAGTGTAGCGAGGGTTGGGCAACCGGCTCCGGTGATTCGAAAGCCCCTGCTCTGGGCATGGGAAGGCGCAGCTTGTAGGTTTTTCACGTCCGGCAATCCTGCATCGGAGGAATCGAATGAGAAAGTCCCGGTTGACCGCGCTCTTTGCGGTCCTCCTGCTCGCACTGGCCGCGGTCGCGGCGGTTGGCTGCGGCGGCGGTAGTGACACCACCGGCAGCAGCGGCGGTGGCGGCAGCGCTGAAGGAGGCGGGGGCGGCGAACCGCTGACCGTCGGCTCCGACATCCCCTATCCCCCGTTCGAGCAGGGGAAACCCGGCGACTACACGGGCTTCGACATCGAACTGATCGAAGCGATCGGGGAAAAGATCGGCCGCACGCCTGAAGTCCAGGACACCTCGTTCGAAACGATCTTCCGCGACGTCGCCCAGGGCAAGTTCGAAGCGGTGATCTCGGCCGCGACGATCACCGAAGAACGCGAGAAGGCCGTCGACTTCTCCAACCCCTACTACCTCTCCGAACAGGCAGTGCTGGTGAAAGAAGGCAGTGACATCAAGTCACTCGATGACCTCCAAGGCAAGACCGTCGCCGCCCAGCAGGGGACGACCGGGCTCGAACTCGCCAAGGAAGAACTCGGCGACAGCGAAATCCGGCCCTACCCGGAAGGCCCTGACGCGGTCAACGCCCTCAAGTCCGGGACCGTCGAAGGCGTGATCATCGACGCGCCGGTCGCCCAGAACGCGGTCGAAAAATCCGGCGGCGTCGAAATCGCCGAAAAAGTACCGACCGAAGAAACGTACGGGATCGCCGTTGCCCAGGGCGATACGGAACTGCTCGAAGAAATCAACAAAGGGCTGGAAGAAGTCCTCGACGACGGGACCTACAAGAAGATCTACGAAAAGTGGTTCAAGCTCGAACCGCCGAAGGCGATCTTCTCGGCGACCCACGAAGCCGAATAGACGCGAAGCTCGGATTTGAGATGAGACGCAAGGGGCGCCATGATGGCGCCCCTTCGTTTTTCTAGGCCAGCCAGCAGGAGACGGCGATGAGCGAATTCTTCCACCAGTACTTCGACTTCACGATCATGGGGGACCACTTCAGCGAAGTGCTGGAAGGGTTCTTCAAAAACCTCCTCCTGTTTGCGGTCGTGGTCGTCCTCGCCTTGTTCTGGGGGTTGGTTCTGGCCCTGATCCGCCAGCTGCCCGGCAAGAAATTCGCCCCGCTCCGATTTCTCACGATCGCCTACATCGACGTCCTCCGCGCGATCCCGATCCTGATCATCCTGCTGCTGATCTCCGGCGGGATCCCCTATCTCGAGTTCATCCCGAAAGACATCCGGATCCCCAACTGGTTCGGGCAGCCCGACCCCTTCTGGTACAGCGTTCTCGGTCTGACGATGGTCTACGGCGCCTACATGGCCGAGGTCTATCGAGCGGGAATCGAAGCGGTTCCGCCGGGGCAGGCCGAGGCGGCCCGCTCGCTGGGAATGAGCTACGGAAAGGCGATGCGCCACGTCGTGGTTCCCCAAGCGGTGACGAAGATCCCCGCGCCGATGCTGAACGAAATGATCTCCCTGCTGAAGGACACGACCCTGGCCAGCGTCGTCGCCCTCGGCGAGTCGGTCCTGGTCAGCCGAGAAATCCTGGCCGAAACGTTCAACAGCTCGGCGGTCATCCTGGCCGGGCTGATGTTCCTGGCGATCACCCTGCCCGCGGCGCGGCTGGTCGACGTCCTGATCAAACGTAACCAGGGCAAGATCACCCGCGGCGCCCACATCGAGGTGGCGTGAACGTGGCCGAGGCGATGATCCGGCTGGACGGGATCCACAAGCGCTTTGGCGACCTCGAGGTCCTCAAAGGAGTTGACATCGACGTCGCCAAGGGGGAGGTCGTCTGCATCCTCGGCCCTAGCGGCTCGGGCAAGAGCACGCTGCTGCGCTGCGTCAACCTGCTCGAGCCGCCCGAGAAAGGCGACATCTACATCGAAGGGCACGACATCTGCAAGGGGCCGGGCTCCGGCACCGGGGAGCAGAGCTGGGAGCTCGACTTCGTCCGCCAGCGGGTGGGGATCGTCTTCCAACAGTTCAACCTCTTCCCCCACAAGACCGCGTTGGAAAACGTGACTCTCGCCCAGGAGAAGGTACTGGGACGTTCGCGTCAGGAGGCGCGCGCCAAAGCGAAGGAGTTGCTGGAGCGGGTCGGCCTCGGCGACAAGCTCGACCAGTACCCCGAACGTCTCTCCGGCGGGCAGCAGCAACGGGTTGCAATCGCGCGGGCGCTGGCAATGGACCCCCGCGTGATGCTCTTCGACGAGGTCACCAGCGCGCTCGATCCCGAGCTGGTGAAGGAAGTGCTGGACACGATGCGGGAGCTGGCCGAGGAAGGGATGACGATGATCGTCGTCACCCACGAGCTCGGTTTCGCCCGCGAGGTCGCCGACCGCGTCGTCTTCATGGACGGCGGCGTGATCGTCGAGGAAGGGCCGCCCGCGCAGGTGCTGGAGCATCCAGAACAAGAAAGAACCAAGCAGTTCCTCGGTTTGGTTCTAGATCGCTGAGACGCCGAAAATCAAGCCTGCCAAGGACGCAGGGAGCGTGGCGTGCTCTGCACGCGAGCGACCGAGGACGCTGGCAGGCGCCGATTTGCAGGCGTCTCAGCCGCCGGCCATCGCCGGCAGGATCACCACGGTGTCGCCGTCTTTGACGGCGGTCCCCAGCCCGTCCAGCACCCGCACGTCCTCGTCGTTGAGGTAGACGTTGACGTAGCGGTTGAGCTCGCCGTCCTCGCCGAAGAGCTGCTCCTGGGTGTCCGGGAACTCGCCGGTCAGCGAGCGCAGGACCTCGCCGACGTCGGAGCCGCCGGCCTCGACCTCGGACTGCCCACCCGTTTTCGGGCGCAGCACCGGGGGGATGCGAATGGTTGCCATGAGGCGGGTGATCCTACCTATGAGGCGATCGACTGGCGGTCGCCACCGGCGCCGGCGCAGAACGCGTCGTAGTCGGGGAACTTGCCCATCTCCGACTCCGGGACCTGCTCGGCGTTCTCGCCGCAGATCGGGCAGTCGGGGTCGCGGCGGACCTTCAGCTCGGTGAAGCTGGTGCCGAGCGCCTCGTAGAGGAGCAGGCGGCCGACCAGCGGCTCGCCGGCGCCGAGGATCAGCTTGATCACCTCGTTGGCCTGCAGGGTCCCCATCGTCCCGGCCATCACCCCGAGCACCCCGTTGGCGGAGCAGCTCGGCGCCAGCTCGGCCGGCGGCGGGGTCGGGTAGAGGCAGCGGTAGCAAGGCCCCTCGAAGGGGACGAAGGTCGAGATCTGACCGTCGAAACCGAGGATCGAGGCGGAGACGACCGGCTTGCGCAGCCGCACCGAGGCGTCGTTCAGCAGGTAGCGAGTGGGGAAGTTGTCGGCGCCGTCGACGACGATGTCGTAGTCCTCCATCACCTCGAGGATGTTGCCGGCGTCGAGGCGGCCGTTGTGCTCGACGACCTTGACGTCGGGGTTGAGCTGCTCGATGAAGATCCGCGCCGAGGTGGTCTTCGGCATCCCGATCCGCTCGGTGTTGTGGATCACCTGGCGCTGCAGGTTGGAGGCGTCGACGACGTCGTCGTCGACGAGGCCGATCGTGCCGACACCGGCGGCGGCGAGGTAGAGGGCGGTCGGGGCGCCGAGGCCGCCGGCGCCGAGCAGCAGCACCTTCGCGTTCAGCAGCTTCACCTGGCCGTCGACGCCGACCTCCGGCAGCAGCGTGTGGCGCGAGTAGCGCTCGCGCTGCTCGGGGCTCATCCCGGAGGGTGAGACCACCGGCAGGCCCTGCTCCTGCCACTGCAGGATGCCGCCGCTCATCGAGGCGACGTTCTCGTAGCCGAGCTGCTGCAGCTGTGCGGCGGCGATCGCGGAGCGGTTGCCGGAGCGGCAGTAGAGGATCGTCCGGGCCGACTTGTCGGGCGCGGCGGTGGCGATTTCGTCCGCCAGCAGCCCCGGCGGCACCAGCTTGCCGCCATCCAGGTGGGCCTCCTGGTACTCGTGCGGCTCGCGCGTGTCGATCAGGACGACGTCGCCGCCGTTGATCTCCTCGGCGGCCTCGAAAGGTTCGATCTCCTCGATCGTCTGAACGCGCGTGGTGTCGATTGCCATTGAAATCCCCTAATCCGGATCAGCTTTTACTTCAAAAAGTATAGCGGGACCTGCTCGTCGCGTCTTGAGCAAAGAAAAAGCGGCCCGGGGGATGCCCCGCGGCCGCTTTGCGCTTCTGAGATCGTGGTGCGTTCAGCTGAAGCTGGGGCGCATCTGGCGCAGGCGGCGGACCCGCTCCTCGATCGGGGGGTGGGTCGAGAAGAGGCTGGCCATGCCCTTGCCCGAGAAGGGCTTGACGATGTAGAGGGGCTCGGCGGCCTGGTTGACCTGCATCGGCATCGCCGCCGCCCCCTGCTCGAGGCGGAGCAGCGCGCTTGCCAGCGACTCCGGGTTGCCGCAGATTTCGGCGCCGCCGGCGTCGGCCGCGAACTCGCGCTGGCGCGAGATCGAGAGCTGGATGATGCTGGCCGCGATCGGGGCGAGGAGGACCATCCCCAGCGAGGCGACCAGGCTCAACGGGGAGTTGTCGTCGTCGCCGAACCACATGAACATGTAGGCGAGGTAGGTGATCGCGGCGCCGATCGCCGAAGCGACCGACTGGATCAGGATGTCGCGGTTGCGGATGTGCGTCAGCTCGTGCGCGAGCACGCCCCGCAGCTCGTCCTCGGAGAGGAGCTTGGTGATCCCGCGGGTCACCGCCACCGCCGAGTGCTTCGGGTTGCGGCCGGTCGCGAAGGCGTTCGGCTGGTCCTGGGGGATCATGTACAGGCGCGGCATCGGCAGGTCCGCGCGGGTCGTCAGTTCGCGGACGATCTGGTAGAGCCGCGGTGCTTCGGACTCCTCGATCGGCTTCGCCCGGCTCATCGCCAGCGCCATTTTGTCGCTGAAGAAGTAGGAGAAGAAGTTGATCGCGAGGGCGATGAAGAGGAAGGTGAGCGCGGTGCTCGGGCCGCCGATCGCGGCCCCGATGGCGACCAGCAGGCCGCCGAGGGTGGCCATCAGGATGGTCGTCCGCAGGGTTGCGCCCCAGGTGGATTGCTTGGTGGTGGTCATCGAGTGCTCGCTCCTTGGGAGTCGGGGTGTTAGTCAATTATGCGACGAAGGGCCGAGATCTCCTATAGGTGAAATCCCCCTTCCCACCCCGGGCAGACCCCTAGGCTTGGGCGATGACCTTGCTGGTGATCGGGCTGGCGCTGGTGGTCCTGGCGCTGGCGCTCGCCCTGGCGCGGGAGCGGCGGCGGCTGCGGCCGCTCGAGGACCTGGTCGAGGCGATGGAGAAGGTCGACCTCTCTTCCCCCCGCCTCCACCTCCCCCCCTCGATCGACGGCGTCGGCGAGACCGAGGAGGTGGAGCGGATAGAGCTCGCCTTCCTGCGGATGATGCGGCGGCTGGAGGCCGAGCGGCGGCGGGCCGGCTCGGCGGCGCTGCACGCGCAGGAGGAGGAGCGGGCGCGGGTCGCGCGCGACCTCCACGACGAGGTCAACCAGTCGCTGACCGGGCTGCTGCTGCGGCTGGAGGCGGCGCGTGAGGCGGCCCCGCCCCAGCTCGAGGCTGAGATCGACGAGACCAAGGCGCTGGCGAACCAGGCGATGAACGAGCTGCTCTCGCTGGCGCGGCAGCTGCGGCCGACCGCGCTCGACGACCTCGGCCTGGCGGCGGCGATCGGCGGCCAGGTCGAGCGGCTGGGGCGCGGCGAGATCGAGACGAGCCTGAACACCGACGGCGGCTTCTCCGACCTCGGCGACGACGCCCAGCTGGTCGTCTACCGGGTCGCCCAGGAGGCGCTGAACAACGCCGCCCGCCACAGCGGCGCCGCCAGCGTCGAGGTGCGGCTGCGGCGCGCTGGGGACGGCGGCGTCGTCCTCGAAGTGAGCGACGACGGCCGCGGCTTCGCCTTCGACGAGTCCGAGCGCGGCCTCGGCATCGGCGGCATGCGCGAGCGCGCCCTCCTCGTCGGCGGCGAGCTGACGATCGAGTCCCGCCCCGGCGCCGGCACCACGGTCCGGCTCGAGGTCCCGGGAGAATCGTCCCGATGAAGGTGCTGATCGCCGACGACCATGGGATCGTCCGCTCCGGGATCCGGCTGCTGCTGGAGCGGCAGCCGGACATCGAGGTGGTCGGCGAGGCGGGCGACGGGGCCGAGGCGCGGGACCTGGCGGTGCGGGAGCGGCCGGACCTGGCGATCCTCGACGTGAAAATGCCGAAGCTGACCGGCCTGCAGGCGACGCGGGAGATCAAGAAGCAGGCGCCGGAGGTCTCGGTGCTGATCCTCTCGATGCACGACGACGAGCGCTACCTGTTCGAGGCGCTGAAGGCCGGCGCCTCGGGATACGTGCTGAAGGCGCAGGCAGACACCGATCTCTTGGCGGCGATTCGGGCGGTTGAGCGCGGCGAGCCGTTCCTCACCCCCGAGGCGCAGCGGACGTTGATCAAGGACGTGCTCGAGCGCGGCTCCAGCGGCGAGGAGGAGCTGACGCCGCGTGAGGAGGAGATCGTCAAGCTCGTCGCCGAGGCCCACACGACCAGGCAGATCGCCGAGGTCCTCCACCTCTCCGAGAAGACGGTCGAGAACCACCGCGCCAACGCGATGCGCAAGCTCGGCATGCGCGACCGGGTTGAGCTGGTGCGCTACGCGATCCGCCGCGGCCTGATCGAGCCCTGACCACCCGGCGGGGCCATAACCGACCTCTTCAGTAGGATTTGAACTCGATGCTGTTTTCGACCAAAGCCGAGTACGGAGTCCGCCTGATGGTCGAGCTGGGCCGCCAGCCCGGCTCCCAGCCCGTCAGCCTCGGCTCCGTCGCCGAAGCGGAGAACCTGCCGCTCTCCTACCTGGAGCACCTGGTGGCGAAACTGCGCAAGGCCGGCCTCGTCACCTCGACCCGCGGCGCCCACGGCGGCTACCGCCTGGCGAAGCCGGCAGCGGAGATCACGATGGACGCGGTGGTCGAGGCGCTGGAAGGGCAGATCGCGCCGATGGAGTGCTTCCACGACGCGCCGGAAGGCAAAGTCCTCTGCTCGCACGAGTCCGACGGCGACCAGGCCTGCTCGACGAAGCTGCTGTGGATGCGCGTGCAGGGCGGGGTCAGCAAGGCTCTGGCCGGCACGACGCTCTCGGAGCTGGTCGAGTTCTCGACCAAGAGCGAGCCCACCCGGGCGGCGGCACTCGGCAGCGTCGCGTAAGAACGCGGCCCCCCGAAACGCAAACTTGAAACCCCAGAAACGGAGCGAAATTGGCTGAGCTGGAGATACGGAACCTGCACGTGGAGGTCGAGGACAAGAAGATCCTCAAAGGCCTCGACCTCGACGTCGAGAAGGGGAAAGTGCATGCGCTGATGGGCCCCAACGGCTCCGGCAAGTCGACGCTCGCCAACGTGATCATGGGCCACCCGGCGTTCGAGGTGACCGAGGGCACGATCACCTTCAAGGGCGAGGACATCACCGAGGCCGCCCCCGAGGACCGCTCGCAGGCGGGCCTTTTCATGGCCTTCCAGTACCCGGTCGCGATCCCCGGCGTCTCGGTCAGCAAGTACCTGCGGATGATCATCAACGCCCAGCGCGAGGCGCGCGGCGAGGACCAGATCAAGATCAAAGACTTCGCCCGCACCGCCCAGGAGGCGATGGAGCTGGCGAACATCCCCAAAGACTTCTCCAGCCGCTACCTCAACGACGGCTTCTCCGGCGGCGAGAAGAAGCGGATGGAGCTGCTGCAGCTGGCGCTGCTGCGGCCGGAGATCGCGGTCCTCGACGAGACCGACTCGGGCCTCGACATCGACGCCCTGCGCACCGTCGCCGAAGGCGTCAACAAGTTCGCCGGCCCCGACATGGGCGTCCTGATCATCACCCACTACCAGCGGATCCTGCACATGGTCAAGCCGGACTCGGTCCACGTCATGTACCAGGGGCGGATCGTCAAAGAAGGCGGCCCGGAGCTGGTCGGCGTGCTGGAGGAGAAGGGCTACGGCTGGATCAAAGAGGAGGTCGAGGCAGGCGCGGCAGCAGCCTGACCTCCCCTGACATGGAGCCGGTGAGCGCCAAGAGCCCGATTGTGGCGCCCTTCTCCATCGAGAAGGTCCGCGCCTCCTTCCCGGCGCTGGAGCGCGAGGTCAACGGCAAACCGATCGCTTACCTCGACAGCGGCGCCAGTTCCCAGCGGGTGCTGGCCTCGATCCAGTCGGTCGACCGCTACGAGCGGCGCCACCACTCCAACGTCCACCGCGGCTCCCACACCCTCTCGGCCGAGGCGACCGAAGCCTACGAGGGGGCGCGGGCCACGGTCGCCGACCACATCGGCGCCGCCGACCGCCGCGAGGTCGTCTTCGTCCGCAATGCGACCGAGGCGATCAACCTCGTCGCCCGGGCCTGGGGCGACGCCAACGTCGGCGCCGGCGACCGCATCGTCCTCACCGAGATGGAGCACCACTCCAACATCGTCCCCTGGCAGCAGCTGGCCGAGCGGGTCGGTGCCGAGATCGACTGGGCCCCGATCGACGACGAAGGCCGGCTCGACATGGATGCCTTCGCGGCGCTGCTGGAGCGCGGGCCGAAGCTCGTCGCGGTGGCGCACGTCTCCAACGTGCTGGGGACCGAGAACCCGGTGGCGGAGATCGCCCGCCTCAGCCACGACGCCGGCGCCAAGGTGCTGGTCGACGGCGCCCAGGCGGCGCCGAAGCTGCCGCTGGACGTAGCGGACCTCGGAATCGACTTCTACGCGATCACCGGCCACAAGCTCTACGCGCCGACCGGGATCGGGGCGCTCTGGACCAGGCTCGAGCTGCTGCGGGAGATGCCGCCCTTCCTCGGCGGCGGCTCGATGATCCGCAAGGTCAGCCGCGAGGGCACGACCTACGCCGACCCGCCGGCGCGGTTCGAGGCGGGAACGCCGGCGATCGCGCAGGCGATCGGGATGGCCTCGGCGCTGCGCTGGCTCGACATGGTCGGCATGGACGCCGTCCGCGAGCACGAGGAGCAGGTCGCCGACTACGCGCTCGAGCGCCTCGCGGAGGTGCCCGGCCTGCGCGTCTTCGGCCCGCCCCGCGGCCCGGGCCGGCTCGGCCCCGTCTCCTTCGAGATCGAGGGCATCCACGCCCACGACGTCTCCGAGATCCTCGACCGCCACGGCGTTGCCGTCCGCGCCGGCCACCACTGCGCCCAGGTGCTGATGGACCGTCTCGACATCGCCGCCACCGCCCGCGCCAGCTTCGGCGTCTACACGATCCCCGAGGAGATCGACCGCCTGGTCGACGGGCTGGAAGACGCGCGTAAGGTGTTTGGTCTCTGATGGACGAGCTCTACCGCGACCAGATCCTCGAGCACTACAAGCGGCCGCACAACTTCGGCCACGTCGAGGATCCCGATCTCGAGTTCGAGGACACCAACCCCTTCTGCGGCGACGAGCAACACGTGATGATCAAGCTCGACGCGGACGAAAAAGTCGCGGAGGTCGCCTTCGAGGGCAAGGGCTGCGCGATCTCCACCGCGGCCACCTCGCTGCTGACCGACGAGCTGGTCGGCAAGAGCCGCGAGGAGCTGCTGAAGCTGCCGAAAGAGTTCGTCCTCGAGCTGCTCGGGATCGACATCTCCGCCACCCGGATGAAGTGCGCGATGCTGGGGCTGAAGATCGTCAAGAGCGCCTCCCTCGGCCAATCGGCCGACTGGGAGGACGAGGGCGAGGCCGGCGACCCGACCGAAGCGGTCGCCGACCTCGGGCAGATCTAGACCAGGCCCTGCTCCCGCGCCCGCTCGAGCGTCTGCTCGCTCGGCTGCATCACCGCGAAGGCGGCACCCTGCGGATCGGTGACCATCGCGAAGCGGCCGGCGGGGATGTCGACCGGGCCGAACATCACCTGGCCCCCGAGCTCCTTGATCTTGTCGACGGCCTCGCCGGTGTCGACGCTGCCGAAGTAGACCATCCAGTGCGCCGGCACCTCATCGGGCACGCGGCCGCTGATATCCGCCATGCCAGCGACGCGGGTGCCGTCGACCGTCGCCACGTTGTATGTCATCTCCCCCATCGACTCCGCCTCGAACTCCCAGCCGAAGACGGCGCCGTAGAAGCGCTTGGCCGCCTCGGGGTCGCGGGTCTCCAGCTCGTTCCAGCCGATCGCGCCTTTCTCGTTCACCAGTTCGGCGCCGGCGAAGTCAGCGGGCTCCCAGATCCCGAAGAAGGCGCCCTCGGGGTCGGTGAAGAGGGCGAGGCGGCCGTACGTGGCCACCTGCATCGGCTCGGCGATCATCGTGCCGCCGTTTTCCTGGACCGCCCGGCCGATCGCCTCGGCGTCGTCGACCGAGACGTAGGTGCTCCAGGCGGGCGGCTGACCCTCCTGCATCAGCGGCATCGCGCCGGCGACGTCGCGGCCGTCCTTTTTCGCCCGGCGATAGCCGCCCATTTCGGCCGAGTTCGGCAGCTCCGGAATCTCCCAGCCGAAGATGACGCCGTAGAAGCGCTCCGCGGCCTCGATGTCTGGCGTCGCCAGGTCCACCCAGCAGGGCGTCCCGGGCGCGTATCTGGTCCTCTCGCTCATCTCCGCTCCTCTCTCGAAGGTCCGCCCAGATAAGAGCACAGGTGGCCGCCCCGCTAAAATCCGACCGTAGAAGTAGGATTAAGTCTCGATCCGCACTAGGCCGCGACTGGCGGCGACTGGAGCCCCACCCCTCTTGACCGACACCGCAGGAACCAAGATCCCCGTCTGCCCGGCAGCGAAGCTGTCGCCCGGCGAGATGCGCCTGGTCGAGCACGACGGGAAGAAGATCGGCGTCTTCAACTGCGACGGCACGCTCTACGCAATCGAGGATCGCTGCTCGCACGACAACGGACCGCTAGCCGAGGGCGAGTTCGACGCGGCTGCCTGCACGGTGGAGTGCCCGCGCCACGGTTCCCTCTTCGACCTCAGCACCGGCAGGCCGAAGACGCTCCCAGCTTTTCAGCCGGTGCAAACGTTCCCGATAGCGATCGAGGACGACACCATCACCCTGGAGGTCGACTGACATGGCAACGCCCGAGGTACTCGCCGAGAAGCGCGAGCTGGCCGGCATCAACGCCGACTACAAGGAGAAGTTCGGCTTCCACGACTCGGAGTCCGGCTACGCCTACAAAGCGCCGAAAGGCCTCACCCGGGAGGTCGTCGAAACGATCTCCGACTTCAAGGAAGAGCCCGCTTGGATGCGGGACTTCCGGCTGAAGGCGCTGGAGCACTTCGAAAGCCGCCCGACCCCGAAATGGGGCGGCGACCTCGACCAGATCGACTTCGACGACATCCACTACTTCGTCCGCGCCTCGGAGAAGAACAGCCGCGACTGGAGCGAGGTTCCCGAGGACATCAAAAACACCTTCGACCGGCTGGGAATCCCGGAGGCCGAGCGCAAATTCCTCGCCGGCGTCGGGGCTCAGTACGAGTCCGAGGTCGTCTACCACCAGGTCAACGAGAAGCTCGAGGCCCAGGGCGTGATCTTCACCGACATGGACACCGCCCTGCGCGAGCACGAGGACCTGGTGCGCGAGTACTGGGCGACGGTGATCCCGGCCAACGACAACAAACTGGCGGCGCTGAACAGCGCCGTCTGGTCGGGCGGCTCCTTCGTCTACGTCCCCGCCGGGGTCAAGGTGGAGATGCCGCTGCAGGCCTACTTCCGGATCAACACCGAGAACATGGGCCAGTTCGAGCGGACGCTGATCATCTGCGAGGAGGGCGCCGACGTCCACTACATCGAGGGCTGCACGGCGCCGGTCTACTCGAGCGACTCGCTGCACTCGGCGGTGGTCGAGATCGTCGCCAAACCGAGCTCCCGGGTCCGCTACACGACCGTGCAGAACTGGTCGCAGAACGTCTTCAACCTCGTCACCAAGCGCGCCGTCGCGCACGAGAAGGCGACGATGGAGTGGGTCGACTGCAACCTCGGCTCGAAACTGACGATGAAGTACCCGTCGATCTACCTGATGGGCCCTGAAGCCCACGGCGAGATCCTCTCGATCGCCTTCGCCGGCGACGGCCAGCACCAGGACGCCGGCGGCAAGATCATCCACGCGGCGCCGCGGACCTCGTCCTCGATCTTCTCCAAGTCGATCTCCAAGGACGGCGGCCGGGCGACCTACCGCGGCCTGCTGGAAGTCGCCGACGGGGCGAGCGAATCCCGCTCGAAGGTCGTCTGCGACGCGCTGCTCCTCGACGAGGACTCCCGCTCGGACACCTACCCGACGATTCGGATCGACGAGAACGACGCCGACATCGGCCACGAGGCGACCGTCTCCAAAATCGGCGACGAGCAGCTCTTCTACCTGCAGAGCCGCGGGCTCGACGAGGAGGAGGCCTCGAAGATGATCGTCAACGGCTTCATCGAGCCGGTGACCAAGGAGCTGCCGATGGAGTACGCGGTCGAGCTCAACCGCCTGATCGAGCTCCAGATGGAGGGCTCCATTGGCTGAACAGGCCCTGGCGCTCCCGCCCCTGCCCGACGCCAAGACCAAGGGCTGGGAATTCACCGACATCTCTGCTCTCGACTTCGACGCCTATGAGGCGACCGAGGCGGTACCGGTCATCGCGGGCGGCGCTGGAGCCACGGTGCTCGACCTCGCGGAGGCGGCCGATTCACACCCGGACCTGGTCGGCAGGCTGGGGACCCTCGTTCCCAGTGACGATCCGTTCGTCGCTCGCAATCAGGCGGGCTCCCGCAACGGGGTGCTCATCCACGTGCCGGCCGGCGTGACGCTGACCGAGCCGATCCAGATCGAGGTGCCGGTCAACACCGATGGCGCCGCCGTGAACTGGCGGACCCTGATCGTGCTCGAGGAGGGCGCCGAAGCCGAGGTCTGGGAGCACTGGTCCTCGCCTGACGACGAGGTCTACGCAGTGCTCAACAGCGTCGTCGAGCTGGCGGTCGGCCAGGCGGCGACGCTGCGCTACGTCAACACCCAGGACATCTCCGAGAAGAGCTGGATCTTCGCCACCCAGCGCGCCGAGGTACAGCGCGACGGCCGCCTCGACTGGGCCGCCCTCGGCTTCGGCTCTGCCCGCGGCAAGGTGCGGATGGAGACCAAGCTCGCCGGGCCCGGCTCCGAGGCACGGGTGACCGGCGGCTACGCCGGCGGCGCCGGCCAGCACCTCGACTTCGACACCCTGCAGGAGCACGCGGCGCCGAACACCAACTCCGACCTCGCCTTCCGCGGCGTCCTCGCCGCCGGCGCGACCGCCGTCTGGCGCGGAATGATCAAGGTCGACCCGGGGGCGCAGCAGACCGACGCCTTCCAGGAGAGCCGCAACCTCCTGCTCTCCCCCGAGGCCCACGCCGACGCGATCCCGGGCCTGGAGATCCTCGCCGACGACGTCCGCTGCACCCACGCCGCCGCGATCGCCCAGGTCGACAAGGACCAGCTCTTCTACCTCACCTCCCGCGGCCTCAATGACGAGGACGCGAAAGCGCTGATCATCGAAGGCTTCCTCGAGTCCCTGGTCGAACGCCTGGCCGAGGGCCCGGTGCGCGACAGCATCTCCGAGGCGCTCGAGACGCGCCTCGCCGAGATCCTCTAGCGCCCTTCCTCTTCGGCGTCCTCCCTGGACCAGCGCCGCTGCGCAACCGCGCTGCGGACGATCGCTGCGACGACGATCAGGATCGGGATCACGTAGAGGGCCCAGAGGTAATGGCCAACGTGGGCTACGGGGAGAAGCACCCCCGCCAGTATGGCGGAGGTGCTTTCTCGCATGGGGGTTTCCAGACCCGCCGCTCTCTAGAACCAGGCCATCGGGACGCCCAGGTCGAGCGAGGCCCAGCCACCGAGGTAGTAGCCCTCGGCGAGGTTGTCGTTGCTGCCGTTGACGAAGACCCACATGGATCCGTTGGGGTTGCTCGTGTTGGCCCTCTGTGCGCTGGGACTGGTCCCCGCTTTCATCTGCATGCCGAGTTCCAGGCCCGCCCAGCCGGTGCCGGCGTAGTAGGTCTCGAAGAGGCGGCCGGGTTCGCCGTTGGGTCCTTTCGGTCCGTGGGTGAAGACGGCCATGAAGCCGTTGGGGTTCGTGGTCGGGGCTCTGACCGCGGCCGGCGAGGTGCCGGTTTCCATCTGCGCGCCGAGTTCGTGGCCCGCCCAGCCGGTGCCGGCGTAGTAGGCCTCGAAGAGGCGGCCGTCGAAGCCGTTGATGAAGACGGCCATGAAGCCGTTGGGGTTCGTGGTCGGGGCGCGGACCGCGGCCGGCGAGCTGCCTGGCGACATCTGCGCGCCGAGTTCTTGGCCCGCCCAGCCGGTGCCGGCGTAGTAAGTCTCGAAGAGGCGGCCGGGTTCGCCGTTGGGTCCTTTCGGTCCGTGGGTGAAGACTGCCATGAAGCCGTTGGGGTCGGTGGTCGGGGCTCTGACTACGGCCGGTGAGGTGCCGGGTTCCATCTGCGCGCCGAGTTCCAGGCCCGCCCAGCCGCCGCCGGCGTAGTAGGTCTCCTGGAGGCGTCCGTTGGCGCCGTTGGTGAAGACCCAGATGCGGTCGCCGGGATTGGTGCTCGGCGAGCGCACCACGGCTGGCGAGGTGCCCGCCGCCATCTGGGAGCCGAGGTCTTCGACCTGCCAGATGGTGCCGTTGTAATAGGTGACGGCCAAGTGGCCGGCGCTGTTTCGGTAGTAGACCCAGATGTTGTCGTTGGGATTTTCGGTCGGCAGGCGGACCACCGACGGGGTGGAGCCCGAGGAGACCACGCCGGGGAGTTCGTTGGTCAGCCATTTACTGCCGTTGTAGTAGCGCTCCGTCAGTTTGCCGCCCGTTCCCCGGTAGAACACCCACTGCCAGGCGTTGGGGTCGGCCGAGGGCATCCGCGTCGACCAGGTGCTGGCGGACTGGTAGACCTGGGTGGTGAAGGTGCGGTCGGGGCCATAGGCATAGCCGCCGGCGTTCCAGGCCACGAGGCGGTAGTGGTAGGTGGTGTTCTGGGGGAGGCCGTCGATCCTCCAGCCGGCCCCGACGAAGCCGTTGCCCGCCCCGGCGCCGCCAACGGAAGCGACGGACCCGTAGGAGGTGGTGGTGCCGTATTGGAACTGATAGTGGGTATCGGTTCCACGCGGGTTGACCGAACCGTGGAGGGTGGCGCCCTGGGAGTCGATTCCGTCTGCGGGATCGGTGGTCACTTCGGGCGGGTAGGCGAGGGTGGTGAAGGCCTGGTCTTGGCCATAGGTAGTCCCGAGGGCGTTGGAGGCGACGAGGCGGAAGTGGTAGGTGGTCGCCAGCTGCAGGCCCGAGAGGCCCTGTACGACGTGTTGGGAGCTCGTTCCCGAGCCGATGCTCGAGCCCGGCGGGGCCGGGATGTTGCTGCCGTAGGCGGTCGTCGTTCCGTATTGGAAGTAGAACCGCGTTTCCGCGCCGTTCGGGTTGACCCAGCCGTCGAGGGTGGCGGTCCCGGGACCGACCGGAGGGTTCGCGGTGGTGGAGGCGCTGGGAGGAGCGGCGAGGCTGCTCATATCGAGCAGCGGCTCCTTGACGCCGTCGCCGACCAGGGTGTTATCTCCCGCGGGGTTGTAGTGCAGGTCGTTCCAGTTGTAGTTCCCAGCGCTGATCAGCGCGCTCCTGACCGCTTCGACCTCGCCCCGGTTGTTTGGGTTGTACAGAGCGGCGATGTCCGCGACCGCACCGGTGACCAGAGCCGAAGCCATCGAGGTGCCGAATCTGATCGCGTACCCATTGCCCAGCCAGGTGGAAAAGATGCAATCCCGCGGCGCAGCGATGTCGACCGCGGGACCCCAGTTGCTGTACGTGGCGAGCTGATCGTCCTTCTCCCGATCATATGCGTTCATTTCGGTGCACTTTTTACCGCCACCGAACCCGCCCGGGAGCCCGTCGAAGTCACCGAGGGCGGAGACCGCGATCACGTCCGGGATGGCGGCAGGATAGGTCGCCGGCTGGAAGTAGAGGCCTCCCGACACATCGTGATTGCCGTTTCCCGCGGCGGCTACCCAAACCACGCCGCTGTTGACCGAGGCACCGATCGCTTCGCTCAAGGCGGTGCGCGCACAGTTGCCGGCGGCGCTCCAGCAAGCGAAGCTCATGTTGGCGACCTCGATCACGTTGGAGTGTGCCGTCACCCAGTTGACCCCGGCGATGGCATCCGACATGAGAGAAGGGGCGATGCTTTCTTCGTTTCCGTCTTCGAGCACCTTGACGCTCCAGATGCGAGCGCCCGGGGCCGAGCCGACGACACCGGAGTTGTTGTCGATGGCGGCGGCCACGCCGGCGACGTGAGTGCCATGGCCGACCGAGTCGGTGCCTGCTCCATCCCCGCATGCCCCGCCGCCTCCAACGCAATTCGTGCGCCCGGCGATGTTCAGATCCGGATGAGCGGCGACCCCGGTGTCGAGGATGGCGATGTCGGCATCGATCGCGACGTCGTTGGTTTCGTTGATGGCGAGTCGCGGATTTTTGTCCGCGAAGACTCTTTTGACCTGCGAACCGATGAAGGCAGGGTGGATGACGCCGTCGCGCTCCACGTAATCCACGTTCGGGTCCTGCTCGATCGCCTTCAGCTGACCCGGGGTGAGATCGGCCGAGTACCCTTTGATCGCGACGCCATAGATATGGCCGACGTCGATGTCGCGGTTGCCTTCATGCCGATGAGCGACGTTCGCGGGGTGAGCGACGTCGTCTTCGAGCACGACGATGTAGGGCTTCGTCGCCGGCGGCGCGGCAAGGGCGGCGGGGGCGAAAAGGCAGGCCATCAAAGCGGCGACGCCTGCGGCCAAAATTGCTATCGCGCTCAGATGAGCGCTCTTACGCGAGACATACGGTACCCACATGTTCTTATTCTCCTCGGACTCTGTATTGGCCCGCGGTGGGTCCCCCGCCTCCCGCGCATGGGTGGAGATACTAAGACGTTCGCGTTTCCTAAGTCAACCCCCCGGCGAAACCAGCCGTTCGAAACCGGAAGACGACGAGGCAGGGGCGGTCCTCAACAGCGTCGTCGAGCTGGCGGTCGGCCAGGCCGCGACGCTGCGGCTACGTCAACACCCAGGACATCTCCGAGAAGAGCTGGATCTTCGCCACCCAGCGCGCCGAGGTCCAGCGCGACGGCCGCCTCGACTGGGCCGCGCTCGGCTTCGGCTCGGCCCGCGGCAAGGTGCGGATGGAGACCAAGCTCGCCGGGCCTGGCTCGGAGGCGCGCGTGACCGGCGGCTACGCCGGCGGCGCCGGCCAGCACCTCGACTTCGACACCCAGCAGGAGCACGCGGCCCCGAACACCAACTCCGACCTCGCGAACGTGGATTAGGTCGACTCTTGGATCACCCCGCGCCAGACGGCGGTGGCGCCGGCGGCGAGGACGCGACGAAGGCGATCAACGACAGGAGAGCGCATGCCACCAGGGCCCCCAGCGACAAAGCACTCCAACGAAACCGTGACGAGACCACCATCAATCCATCCCTCCCTAGCGTTTGCGCCTCAATAGGGTTTCCAGCCCCCGCTGACGTTCCAGTTCCAGTAGGAGATCGAGCCGCTGGTGTTGCGGTAGTAGACCCACTGCTGTTTGCTGGCCAGGTCCAGAGCGACGGCGACCGAGGTTCCCGGCGCCACCGGCCCGGTCAGGGAATAGGGCAGCCAGCCCGAACCGGAGTTCCAGTTCCAGTAGTCGATGTTGCCGCTCGGATCGGGGTAGTAGACCCACTGTTGGTAGGTGGCGGGGTCGATGATCGCCGTGGGGCTGGCGTTCGGGGCCACCGAGGCCGAGAGCGCGAAGGGCCCGGACCAGCCGCCTGGAGTTGCGGGGTTGTAGTTGAAGTACTTGAGCGCCCCGTCTGCGGCGACGAAGTAGATCCACTGCTGCTTGGAGCCCTGGTGCAGGACCACGGTCGGGCTGGTTCCCGCCCGGGCCGAGGCGCCCAGGGTGGCCGAGCGCCAGCCAAGTGCCACGGTCCACTGCAGCTGGCCGATCTGCATGTCGGGCTTGACGTAGTAGACCGAGGTCTCCTTGGTGGCTTCGTCGAAGGAGACCGTCGGGCTGGTGCCCGGGGCCACGGGCGTGCTCAGCGGGTAGTGCTGCCAGCCGTTGGCCATGGTCCAGTTCCAGAGCGCGAGCTGGCCGTCGGTGCCGACGTAGTAGACCCACTGCTGCTTGGTCGACTGGTCGAGGACCGCGACCGGGTTGGTCCCCTGCTTGACCGCCGTGCCCAGGGCGTAGGGCCGCCAGCCGTTTTCCACCTTCCAGTTCCAGTACTTGAGCTGGCCGTTGTCATCGGCGTAGTAGACCCACTGCTGTTTGGTGGTCTTGTCGAGCAGCGGCGCCTGCCTTGAGCCAGCGCGCATCGACGTGCCGAGGTTGACGGTGCTCCAGCCCGTCGAGCCCTTCCAGTTCGCGTATTGCAAGGTTCCCGAAGAAGCGCTTCGCGAATGAACCCAGGTCTGGTCGTCGGCCTGGTCCAGCAGCACCGAGGGGCTGCCGAGCGTCGCCGGGGTGGTCCTGAAGGCCTGATCGGCGCCGTAGGTCGTGCCCTGGGAGTTGGAGGCGAGGAGGCGGTAGTGGTAGGTGGTCTCGGGTTCCAGGCCCGAGATGCCCTGCACGACGTGTTGGGAGCTCGTCCCCGAGCCGATGCTCGAGCCCGGCGGGGCCGGGATGTTGGTGCCGTAGGCGGCGGTGGTTCCGTATTGGAAGTAGAACCGCGTTTCCGCCCCCTTCGGGTTGACCCAGCCGTCGAGGGTGGCGGTCGTGGAGCCGACGGGGGGGTTGGCGGTGGTCGAGACTTCGGGTGCGCCGCCGATGCTCATGTCGAGGAGAGGCTGCTGCGATCCGTTGGTTCCCGCGCGCTGGATCCCGGGATAGGTCCAGCCGAAGTTGCCACCCGCGCGCAGGGCGTTATAGATCCCTTCGACATCAGCGCGGCTTCCTGGATTGGCCGCGGCGGCAAGGACCCCCGCGGCGCCTGCGACAAGCGGGGAAGCCATCGAGGTACCGCTCTGGATCGCGTATGCGCCGCTCGTCCAAGTCGAAAGCATGCAGGTCCCCGGCGCCACGATGTCAACGACCGGGCCGAAGTTGCTGTAACCGGCCAGCTGGTCGTCTTTTCCGAAGTTTGGGACCCCTTCGTCGCTGCATGACTGGCTTCCGAGGCCTCCAGGAATCCCGTCGAAATCGGTCAGTGCGGCCACTGCGATCACGTCGGGGAAATTGGCCGGAGCCGTGCTGGACGCATCGGTGGAAGCGTTTCCCGCAGCGGCAATGAATGCGACGCCCTTATCGACCCCTGCCGCGACTGCTTCCCGCATCGGTTGGGCGGAGCAGTTCCAGCCATCGACGCACGCGAAGCTCATATTGGCGACCTCGATCTGGTCAGAGTGTGCCGTTACCCAGTTGATTCCGGCGAGCACGTCGGAAACTGAGAATTCGCCGTTGTCGCCCACGACCTTGACACTCCAAATCCGTGCTCCGGGCGCGGTTCCGATGACGCCAAGGTTGTTGTCCAGGGCCGCCGCGATGCCGGCGACGTGCGTGCCATGTCCGTCCACGGCCGCGCCCTGTCCATCCAGGCAGCCCGAGGTGGGAGCCACGCAGTCCGTGCGACCCGCGATGTTGAGATCTTTGTGGGATGCGACACCGGTGTCGAGGATGGCGATGTCCACAGCTATCCGGACATCGTCGATTTCATCGACATCGAGCGCCGGATTACTGGACGCGAATACCCGTTGGAAGCCAAGCGAAGATACTTGTGAGGCCAGCTTCACCCTGCCGTCACGGACTGCGTAATCCACGTTTGGGTCCTGCCTGATCGCCGTCAGCTCCCTTGGGGTCAGCTCGGCGGAGTAGCCCTTGATCGCGACGCCGTAGATGTGGCCGATCTCGGCACCCCGGTTGTCTTCGTGGCGCTGGGCGACGTTTCCAGGGTGGGCGACGTCGTCTTTGAGCACGACGATGTAGCTCTTGGATGCAGCCGTCGCAGAGGCCGCGGGAACGAGTCCGGCAACGGCTCCGACCAAAGCCAGAAGCAATAGCGAGCCCCTATAGCTCGGCGTGGAAACCCAACCAAAACGGTGCGAGACCTGCATCCAATCCTCCCTCGGAGCGAGGACGACCCCAGCGCGCCCTCCGTCCTCGGCACCCTAAGCAGAAAGCGTCTCTTTGTGAAGGGAGAATGTTTTTCGATATACCAGATGTGTTTCTAAATTATCCGTTGGAGACCGAGAGCAGGTAGAGCCCGAAGCAGGTGAAGGCGACCATCACAGCCAGCATCCAGTACTGCGAGGCGGTGGCTTTGCGGTAGTCGGGCCAGTAGACCAGGGCGCGGTCGTGGGCGAGCATCAGGCCGACGACGTGGCCGATCACGAGGGCCGCGACCTGGACGTACCAGATCGTGTTGGCGCTGAGGATCGAGTAGTCGACTTCGACGCCGGCGGTGCCGAAAAGGTCGGTGGTGCCGGTGCCGAGGGGGTCGGAGAGGAGGAAGCCGAACTGGGCCTGCTCCTGGAAGACGAAGAAGCTGAAGTAGTGGGCGACGAGGTAGGCGAGGGCGATCGGGATCAGGGTGTGGCCGAAGCCGACGCGGAGCTTGGCCAGCGAGGGGGCGCCGGGGACGGTGCGCATCCCTCGCACGCCGAGCAGGTAGACGAGGCCGACGCCGGCGAAGCAGGCGAGCATGAAAAGCGTCTCCCCCCAGCGCAGCGAGCCGGTCGGCCCCAGCCCGGCGTCGGCAAGCCAGCCGACGACCGATTCGAGCGAGTCCTTGAACGCCCCCTCCTGCCCCCCGTCGAAGCTGGTGCTGGCGATCGAGGCGACGACGACCGCGACCGAGCCGGGAATCGTCGCCCAGCTGGTCGTCGCCGAGAGGGGGCGGCGCCGGTGCAGCCGCCCTTCCCTGGTGCCGAAGATCCCGAGCCGGCCGAACATCCCGAAGTAGACGGCGAAGATCTCCCCGCGCTCGCACCAGGTCTCGACCCCGAAGACCGCCATCATCGCCAGGGTGTAGGCGCTGTAGACGAGGGCGGCGACGGCGGTTGCGTGCGGTTCGATCCCGATCCCGCCGGCCCCGTAGACGACCTCGAGCCAGACGACGGCGAGCAGGCCGATCGCGGCCGGCCAGCGGCCGAGCTTCTCGGGGTAGCGGAGGTGCGCCGGCCGCTGGCGAGCGATCGCGGCAAAGCCGGCGCCGGCGGCGCGGCCGATCGCCCGCCAGGGATTGAAGGGGCGGAAGAGGTCGCCGAGGACGGCCGAGAAGAAGGGGAACCCGAGCCAGCAGGTGACGAAGAGGAAGGTGAGGGCGAAGTTGCGGTCCGGGGCTTCGGTGCCTTCGAGGCCGGCGTAGACGGCGACGCCGAGGAGGAAGACGCCGACGGTGCCGCAGGCGACCTGCAGCGGCGGCCCGAGGAGAACCGCCGAGAGTCGCTCCCCCAGCGGCCGCCGGTGCTCGTCCTCGAGCTTCGGCTCCCGCCAGGCCGCCGAGAGGGCGAAGAAGGAGACGATGAGGACGATCGAGGCCGCCCACGCGAACAGCCAGGCAGGGATCGGGAGATCCTGCCTGGATGCAAGCGCGTGGGCGAAGGGGATGAAGCTCAAGGTTCGACTTTGAGCGCGACGATCTGTTCGGCCCGGTCCTCGAGCTCGGCCTCGAACTCGCCTTCGAGATCGGCTGGGAGGTCGTAGGTGACGGTGCCGCCGCCCTTCGGAACCTCCTTCGCCACGTCGTAGCCGTGGAGGTGGACCTCTTCTTCGAAGGGCACCTTGACTTTGAAGTGGATCCGGTCTCCCTTGTTGTAGACGAGTTCCTGGACGCCCCCGACGGGGTGTCCTTCCTTGTCAACGACGACAGTCGGCACCTTGCCTGCGTCGGTGGTCTTGCTCGAATCGCTGCCGCCGCCGCTGAGGACGATCAGCAGGACGACGGCGACCACGACCAGGACAGCACCGATCGCTGCAGTTCTCGGGTTCACGTTCGCTCCTTCTGCCGTGCGCGGGAAGCCGCGCGTTTCCGTTCGCTGGGTCTAGGCGGCGAGCGGCGGCGGGCGCTGGGCGAGGCCGAGGGCAATCAGGAGGCCGCCGGCGGGCGCGTGGGCGCGGGGCGGCTTCGGCAGGGCAGGGCGGCGGTCGGCGTCGCGGGTGCGGCGGCGGGAGCCGGCGATCCGCTCGGAGAGGCGGACGATCGCCTCGCAGCCGGGGTAGTGGCCGAGCAGCAGCGTCAGCAGCAGGCCGAGCAGCGGCAGCGCCGGCAGCAGGAATGTGGCGAGCCCGGACACGCGGCCAGGATACTGTCCCGCCTCAACGCCCTCTAAATGCGCCCAGGACGAGACAACATCGCCGCCCCCGACCTGCCGCCCGGACTCGCCTGGGTCGGCGCCGAGCCGGAGTCGATGCCGGCACTGACGGCGGGTGGACCGGCGCTGGTCCACTTCGTCGAATACGCGCAGCTGAACAGCGTCCGCACCCTCCCCTACCTAGCCGGGTGGCACCGCCGCTACCGCGAGGCCGGCCTCAGCGTGATCGGGGTGCAGGCGCCGCGCTTCCCCTTCGCCGCCGAGCCGGAGAACGCAGCGACGTCATTGCGGGAGCTCGGGGTCGAGTTCCCGGTCGCGATCGACGCCGACCACGAGCTCTGGGCGGCCTACGGCTGCGAGGGCTGGCCCAGCCTCTTCCTCTGGAGCCTCGGCGGCTCACTCTCCTGGGCCCACTTCGGCGAGGGCGAATACCGGGCGACCGAGGAAGCGATCCAGGCCGAGCTGCGGGAGATCGACGCCCTGCAGGACCTGCCCGAGCCGATGGCGCCGCTGCGCGCCAGCGACGGCCCGGGCGCCCGCGTCATCCCTCCCACCCCCGAGCACTTTCCCGGCGGTTCCTGGCAAAGGCCATGGGTCGCCGGTGAGGACGGCGAGGACCTGGCGCTGGATTACCAGGCCGGCGGCGCCTTCGCCACGGTCGAGGGAGACGGCGCGCTAGAGGTGGAGATCGACGGTGAGTGGAGCACCGTCCCGGACAGCCCCTCCCCCGGCCTCCGCACCCTCGCCGAGCACCCGCGCCACGAGGCCCACAGCCTCGTCCTCCGCCCCAGCCCGGGTGTCAAGATCTGGTCGATCAGCTTCGCCCCAGGCATCCCCTAAGGAGGAACGATGATCACCAAGATCGACTTCGTCGGCATCCCGTCCACCGACCCCGAGCGCTCGCGCGCCTTCTACGTCGACACCCTTGGCCTCCGGCCGGACGATAAGAGTCGTTTCGAGTGCTGGGCCGGCGAGACCTGCTTCGGCATCTGGGAGCCGGCCAAAGTGGGATTCGAGTTCGCGCCGCAGAAGAACGCGCATCCGGCCCTCCACGTCGACGACGTCGCCGCCGCCCGGGCGGAGCTGGAAGCCAAAGGCGTCGAGTTCAACGGCGACACCTTCGACACCGGCGTCTGCCACATGGCCCTCTTCACCGACCCCGACGGCAACGACCTGATGCTCCACAACCGCTACGCGCCCTACGAGAGCTAGGGGCCACATACACGCGCGTTTCTTTACTACAAAAGGGTTCTCTGTCTAATTTCCGGCTTTCGCCCTTGCGCCTGGGTTTGAGGCGCGGCTAGGTCACTCTCAGGCCGCTCGCGGCACCCCTACGAGAGGACACGCGCCATGCCGGACAAGCACCAGACGCCCGCGGACAAAGAGAAGACCGTCCACCGGCCCTTCCACCTGACTTCCCCGGTCGCCCACGGAGCCGACGTCGGGGCCCTGCAGAGCAACATCAACAAGCAGTTCGAGCACTTGAAGATCGACTGCGAGGTCGGCCTCGACGACGAATTCGGCCCGCACACGATGGCCGCCGCCGAGCGGGTGGCGCTGAGCCTCGGGGTGATGGGCGACGGGCAGGACAAACTGGAGCGCAACACCGTCTCCGAAGGCGTGCAGAAGCTGATCCGCGGCGGCCGCGAGCGAACCAAAGAGGAGGAGGCGGCCGGAAAGAAACGCGAGGACTACCGCCAGCAGCTGCGCAAACGATTCTCGAAGACCGCCGGCGAGGAGGCGATCGAGAAGTCGAAGGGATTGGTCGGCGTCCACGAGGAACCGGCCGGCTCCAACTGGGGCGGCGAGGTCGAGGAGATGATCAAGTTCACCGGCTACTCCGAACCGGTCTTCTGGTGCGGCTGCTGCGCCTGCTGGATCGTCGTCAAACTCGGCGGCGCGAAGATCCCGACCCGGATCCGCCTCGGCTACGCGGGCAACATCCTCAGCGACGCCCTCGCCGGCAGCAACGGGCTCAACGCCGTGCCCGTCGCCCAGGCGCGACCCGGCGACATCGGCACGCTCTGGGGCGCCGAGCACATCGTCACCGTGCGCGGCCCGGTCAGCAACGGGATGGTCCCGACCCGGGAGGGAAACACCAGCGCCGCCGACGGCTCGCAGTCGAACGGCGGCGAGGTCGCTGACAAGGAGCGGCCGGTCGGAGACTTCGACCGCGGCGTCGTAGCCCGGCCGGACTGGGGCTGATCAGGGCCGGCGCGGGCGAACGGCGCCCGTTAAGCCCGCGCCGCGACCTCGTCGCGGATCTCCTTCGGGAGCATGAAGCGGACGTCCTCGTGGACGGTCCGCAACTCCGAGACGTCCTCGGCACCGCGGTCCCGGAAGAAGGAGACGAGGCTCTCGACCAGCTCCTCGGGAGCCGAGGCGCCGGAGGTGATCCCGACCGTCTCCACGCCCTCCAGCCACTCCTCCTGCACCTGGGTGTGGTTGTCGATCAGGTGGGAGCCGGCACCGTGTTCGCGCGCGACCTCGACCAGGCGGTTGGAGTTGGAGGAGTTGGTCGAGCCGATCACCAGGACCAGGTCGCACTCGCGGGCGAGCTGCTTGACGGCGATCTGGCGGTTGGTGGTCGCGTAACAGATGTCGTCGGACTTGCTGGCGACGATGCCGGGGAACTTGGCCCGCAGGGCGGCGATCACCTCGGCGGTCTCGTCGACCGAGAGGGTGGTCTGGGTGATGAAGGCGACTTTGTTCGGATCCGGGACCTCGAGCGCCTCGACCTCGTCGGCGGTTTCGATCAGGACGATGCTGTCGGGCGCCTCGCCGGTCGTCCCTTCGACCTCCTCATGGCCCTCGTGGCCGACCATGATGATCGTGTAGCCCTGGGCGGCGAAGCGGCGAGCGGAGACGTGGACCTTGGTCACCAGCGGGCAGGTCGCGTCGATCGTCTGCAGCTGACGGGCGGCGGCGTTCTCGTGCACGCTCGGGGCGACGCCGTGGGCGGAGAAGACGACGATCGCGCCCTCGGGCACCTCGTTCTCCTCCTCGACGAAGATCGCGCCGCGCTTGGCCAACTCTTCGACCACGTGCTTGTTGTGGACGATCTCCTTGCGGACGTAGACGGGGGCGCCGTGGAGCTCGAGCGCGCGCTCGACCGTCTGCACGGCGCGGTCGACCCCGGCGCAGTAGCCGCGCGGGGCAGCGAGAAGCACCCGTTTCGGGCCCGTGAGGGTGGCAGGCATTCCTTCAGGGTACAAGGCTTGGCTGCCCGCAAACTCGGGCATAAGTAGCCTTGCGCCATGGCAACTTCCGGCCGCCATCTCGATCGACTCACCGCCGTCGACGCCTCGTTCCTGACCAACGAGAGCTCGAGCAGCCACATGCACGTGGGCGCGATCCTGATCTTCGAGGGGCCGCCGCCGAAGTACACCGACCTGGTCGAACACGTCCGCAGCCGCCTGCCGCTGGTCCCGCGCTTCCGCCAGAAGCTGGTGGTGCCGCCGCTGGAGGCGGGCCGGCCGCTCTGGGCCGACGACGTCAACTTCAACCTGACCTACCACATCCGCCACACCGCGCTGCCCGAACCGGGCGGCGAGGAGCAGCTGAAACAGCTCGCCGGGCGGGTCTTCTCCCAGCAGCTCGACCGCTCGAAGCCGCTCTGGGAGCTGTGGCTGGCGCAGAACCTGGAGCGCAATCGCTTCGCGATCCTGACCAAGACCCACCATGCGATGGTCGACGGCGTCTCCGGCGTCGACATCGGCACCGTCCTCTTCGACCTCGAGCGCAAAGCGAAGCCGATGGAGCTGGAGGACGACTGGGTGCCGCAGCCCGAACCGGGGACGACCGAGCTGGTCGCCCGCGGGATCGCCGACGCGGTGGCGGCGCCGGTGAAGCTGGCCGAGCGCGCGGTCGAGGTCGTCCGTAACCCGGAGACGACGGCGCGCAAGGTGGTCGAGGGGCTGGAGGGCGTCGGCGAGATCGTCAGCGCCTTCGCCGACCCGGCCCCGGACGTGCCGCTGAACGAAGGGATCGGCCCGCACCGCCGCTACGTCTGGTCCCGCTCGGAGCTCACCACCTTCAAAGGGATCAAGGACGGCCTCGGCGGCACCGTCAACGACGTCGTCCTTGCGGTGGTCACGGGAGCGCTGCGCAGGTGGTTGCACGGCCGCGGTGTCCGCACCGAGGGGCTGGAGCTGCGGGCACTGGTCCCGGTCTCGATCCGCGGCGAGGACGAGCGGGGCAACCTCGGCAACCGGATCGCCCTGATGCGGGGGCCGCTGCCGGTCTACATCGAGGACCCGGTGCGGCGGCTGCGCACGATCAGCGACGCGATGGCCGGGCTCAAGCGCTCCAAACAGGCGCTCGGCGCGGAAGTGATCTCCCGCTTCAACGACTTCGCGCCGCCGACCCTGCTCGCCCAGGCCTCCCGGATCAACTTCACCACCCGCCTCTTCAACCTCATCGTCACCAACGTGCCGGGGCCGCAGATGCCGCTCTACGTGCTGGGCAAGGAACTGGAGGAGGTCTATCCGGTCGCCTTCCTGCCGCAGAACCACTCCCTGGCGGTGGCGATCATGAGCTACAACGGCAAGGTCGGGTTCGGCCTGCTCGCCGACTACGACTGCATGGAGGACATCGACATCGTCAGCAACGGCCTGACCGAATCGCTGGCCGAGCTCGAGGCCGCGGCCGGCAAGTCCGCCAAAGCAGCGTAGTGGCGCTTTCCTCTCGGATAGCGAGAGGAAGTCGACACCGCCCCCCTAGGCTTTCTCCATGCCCCTGCTCCTAGTCATCCTCTTCATCGTCGTCCCGATCGCGGAGCTCTACGTGATCATCCAGGTCGGGCAGCTGATCGGGGTGGTGCCGACGTTGTTCCTGCTGCTGGCCGACGCGCTGCTCGGTTCCTGGCTGCTGAAACACGAGGGGCGCGGCGCCTGGCGGCGGTTCAACGAGGCGCTGGCGGGGCGCCGGTTCCCCGGCCGCGAGGTGGCCGACGGGGCGCTGATCATCGTCGGCGGCACCCTGCTGCTGACCCCCGGCTTCATCACCGACATCTTCGGGCTCTTCCTGCTGCTGCCGCCGACCAGGGCGATCACCCGGCGGCTGCTGAAACGATTCACGATCGGCCGCTTCGCGGTCGTCGGCATGACCTCCGGCGGGCAGAGCCCGTTCGGGACGCCGCCGCGCGAGACGGGCCAGCGTCCCAACCGCGACTACGACTTCGAGGGAAGCGCCGAAGAGGTGCCGCCGCAGGCCGACGGCGATCCCCGCCTGCCCGGCAGCGACCGAGGCTGAGATGCGCGGCGAGGAGCGGCAGACCCGACGCCTCCTCCTCCGCCCGCCCGCCCCCGCCGACCGCGCCCTCTACCACGCCCACTTCACCAGGCCGGAGGTCGAGCGCTGGCTCCGCCCCTCCCCCCTGCCGCCCTTCAACTCGGCCGCCCTCGACGAGCTGGTCGAGGGCGACCGCGCCCACTGGTCCGACCACGGCTACGGCCCCTGGATCCTGGTCGAGAAGGAGACAGGCACCTTCGCCGGCCGCGGCGGCCTGCACTGGACGGTGGTCGAAGAGACCGCGATGGTGGAGCTCGCCTGGAGCGTCGAGCCCGCCCTGCACGGCTGCGGCTACGCAACCGAGATGGCAGAGGCGGCTATCGACTGGGCGCGCGAGCTACGAATCGAGGAACTGGTGGCGCTGGTCCTGCCGGCCAACGCCGCCTCCCGGCGGGTCGCCGAGAAGGTCGGCTGCGAGGAGAACGGAGAGGTCGAGCACGCCGGCCTGCCCCACCTGCTGTTCCGTCTGCGGCCCTAGAACCCGAGCGCGAACTTGGCGTCCTCGGTCATCATTTCCGGGCTCCAAGCGGGGTCGAAGACCATCTTGGGGTGGACGGCGGTGACGCCGGGGAGGTCGCCGACGAACTCACGCATCTGCTCGGAGACCTGGGGGCCGATCGGGCAGGCGGGGGTCGTCAGGGTGAAGGTGACGTAGATTTCGCTGCCCTCGATGTTGACGTCGTAGACGAGGCCGAGGGAGACGAAGTCGAGACCGAGCTCGGGGTCGATGACCTCCTCGAGGGCCTCGTAGACGTCCTCCTCGGTGAGGGTTTCGTCGTGCGGGTCGGTCGCTGGGGTCTGCTGCTCGGGCGCGGGTGCCTGCTGGTCGGCGGCTGCGGGGTTCTCGGACATGGCCCCATGGTAGCCGGGAGCTAACGCGGCTCCGGCGGCGGCCCCTCGGGTGCGGGGGTTAGCTCGAGCTGGTACCAGCCGACGTCGCGCCAGGCGCCCTGCTTCCAGCCGATCTCGCGGTTGACGCCAACCAGCTCGAAGCCGAGGCTCTCGTGCAGGCCGCAGCTCGCCTCGTTCGGCAGGGTGATGCCGGCGCAGGCCATGCGGAAGCCGCGTTCGCGGAGGCGTTCGAAGAGGGCCTCGTAGAGGGCGCGGCCGATGCCGTCACCGCGGGCGTCCTCGGCGACGTAGACGGAGACGCTGGTGCTCCAGCGGTAGGCGGGACGTTCGTTGAAGGCGGTCGCGTAGGCGTAGCCGGCCACCCGTCCCTCCCGCTCGGCGACGAGCCAGGCGTGGCTGGCGCCGTAGCGCTCGATCCGGGTGGCCATCTCGGCCGCGTCCGGCGCCCGTTCCTCGAAGGACACCGGGCTGTCCTCGACGTGCGGCGCGTAGATCCCCGCGCAGGCGGCGGCGTCGCGGGCCGGATCTGCATCTCGGATCGTCAATTCGGGCATGGGCGCGGCAGAGCTTATGCGCCCTATAGGGGCACTAAGCTCTGCCGCGCTCTCCGTGGGATCACTAGGCTGCGCGGCATGAGCGAGCAGGGTCAGATCGTGCGGCGGTCGATCGGGGTCGTCTTCGACGACGGCGGGCTGCTGGCGCTCACCTCGCACACCCCGCCCGGCGCCGAGGCGCACGGCGAAGAGGAGGTGACCGCCGTCCTCTGCAACCCCGACGGCGCCCCCCTCACCTTCGAGGAATCGCTGCTCTCGACCGAGTACGGCGAGGACGGGGTGCAGCGGCGGGCGACGCTGGAGCTGTGGCCCGACGTCGAGGAGATGCGGCCGCTGCGCGGGGCCGGGACGCTGATCAACTCGGTCTGCGTGCGCCGGCAGGGGTTCGACTCGCTGATCGCCTTCTTCCGCTGGTCGGTCGAGGGGCGCGAGGGCCTCGGCACCTACGAGGTCGCCCGCAGCGCCGATGGCTGAGGTCCGGGCGGTCGTCTCCGACTTCGGCGGCGTCCTGACCACGCCGCTGCTCGCGGCCTTTGCCGCTTTCCAGGACAACAGCGGCATCTCCCCGGAAAACCTCGGGCTGGCGATGCGCGAGGGGCTGGCCGAGGGCGAGGAGCTGCCGCTCTTCAAGCTCGAGCGCGGCGAGATCAGCGAAGACGAGTTCGTCGCCGGCCTCGAGGCCGGCCTGGAGTCGATCCTCGGCCACCGCCCCCACCTCCACCACTTCCGCCACCAGTTCTTCGGCGCCCTCGACCCGAACGAGGAGATGATCGAGCTGATGCGGGAGCTGAAGGCGAGCGGGCTGAAGATGGCGATGCTGACCAACAACGTCCGCGAGTGGGAGCCGCTCTGGCGCTCGATGCTGCCGGTCGACGAGATCTTCGAGGAGATCGTCGATTCCGCCTTCGTCGGCTGCCGCAAGCCGGAAAGCCGGATCTACGAGCTGACCCTGGAGCGGATCGGGATGCCGGCCGGGGCCTGCCTCTTCGTCGACGACCTCCAGGTCAACTGCGAAGCCGCCGAGAAGGCGGGGATGAAGGCCGTCCACTTCCGCGAGAACGAGCAGGCGATCGGCGAGATCCGCGCCGCGCTCGGCCAGCCCGGAGACGACTAAGCGCGCTCGCGCTCGACCGCGGCGCCGTTGCCACTGTGCGCGGGCGCTTCGCGCCAGCGGCGGGCGAACGGCAGGCGCCAGCTGTGCGGGGCGATCAGGGCGCCGATCTCCGTCGGCCCCCACGACCCCTGCGGGTACGGTTTCACCGGCGGTGGGTCCTGCAGCATCGGTTCGGAGACTTCCCAGAGCCGCTCGATCCCGGCGGCGGTGGTGAAGAGGGTGCGGTCGCCGATCATCGCGTCGCGGATCAACCGCTCATAGGCCTCGACGGTCTCGTCGCGGTGGCCGGTTTCCTCGAGCGAGAACTGCATGCTCGCCTTGTCGAGCACCATCCCCATCCCCGGCCGCTTGCCGTAGAAGGAGAGCGAGACGCGGGAGGACTCGTCGAGGTCGAAGGTGAGGTGGTCGGGCCCGTAGCGGCCGACGCGCGAGTCCTCGGGGAACATCGCGTGCGGCGGCTCGCGGAAAGCGATCGAGATGATCCGCGAGCTTTCGCCCATCCGCTTGCCGGTGCGCAGGTAGAAGGGGACGCCGCTCCAGCGCCAGTTGTCGAGCTCGACCTTGAGGGCGACGAAGGTCTCGGTGCGGGAGTCGGGGTCGACGCCCTCTTCTTCCCGGTAGCCCTCGTACTGCCCTCGCACAACCTGCGAGGGGTCGAGCGGCTGCAGGCTGCGGAAGACCTTGTTCTTCTCGTCGGTGATCGGGCCGGGCGCCAGCGCCGTCGGCGGCTCCATCGCGACGAAGGCGAGGATCTGGAACAGGTGGGTAACGACCATGTCGCGGAAGGCGCCCGTCTTCTCATAGAAAGCGGCGCGCGTGCCCACCCCGAGGGTCTCCGGCACGTCGATCTGGATGTGGTCGATGTGGCTGCGGTTCCAGATCGGCTCGAAGAGGCCGTTGGCGAAGCGCAGCGCGAGGATGTTCTGGGCGGCCTCTTTACCGAGGAAGTGGTCGATGCGAAAGACCTGATCCTCGTCGAGGACTTCGTGGACCATCTCGTTCAGCTTGCGGGCGCTGGCGAGGTCGGTCCCGAACGGCTTCTCCATGATCACCCGTGCGCGCTGCGAGAGCCCGCACGTCTTCAGCATCTGAATCACGTCGGGCGCGGCCGCCGGCGGCACGCTCAGGTAGTGGAGCAGCCGCATCTCCGGCCCCAGTTCCCCTTCGGCCTTGTCGACCGCATCCTTCAGCCCCTGCGGCGCCTCCCCGTGGGGCACGTAGGAGAGGCGCTGGGAGAACTCGTGCCACTCCTCGCCGCCGAAGGCGTGCCGGGCGAACTCGCGGCAGGCCTCTTCCGCGATCGCCCGGAAGCGACCATCGCTGATCTCCTCCATCGAGACCCCGATCACCCGAAACTCCGGCATCAACCCCGCCTGAAACAGCCGCAACAAACCAGGCAAAAGCTTCCGCCGCGCCAGGTCGCCCGTGGCGCCGAAGATGACTATCGCTTGAGGCGGAACCTCCACCTGAACGAGGTTAGCCCCCGAGGAGGAGGGCCAAACCCGGCCCGTCAGTTATCCGAGCCGGCGCGGTCCCACACGTAGAGCTCGAGCGCCTCGGCGGCTAGCTCCATCAGGCGGGGTGGGCCGAGGAGGCCGAGGACGAGCTCGAGGGCGTCCTCCTCGGTGACGCCGGAGTCGACGGCCTCCTCTCCGCGGAAGCCGGCGGCCAGCTTGAGGGCCTCGCGGCGGTTCTCACCGAGGGAGCCGAAGGCCGCCATGAGGAAGTCGCGGTTGGGGACCGGCTGGCCGGCCTCGAGGGAGCCGTGCCAGGCGGCGAGCATCGAGAGGTCGTGCTCGTCGAGCTCGGAGATCGCCTTCGCGTAGTGGACTTCGAGCTCGGACTCGGGGATCTCGTCCACCCAGGCGCGCACCGCCTCCCCGAGGAGCTGGCGGCGAGCCTCACGGCCGACGGAGTCGGCAATGGCCCGGATGGCGTCGGCTGGGTCTACGAAGCAGAGGGACATCGGCTGCGGAGAAAGGTAGAGGGGGCCGACGACGCCAAAAGATGCCCGCTGAGGTCCCATTTTGCGGGGTCGTGGCGGGACCCCGCGGGGCGACGCCGGACCCGTCCCTAGGCTCGGGTGCGTGCCCCTGAAACTGATCTACGGACCGTCGAATTCGGGCAAGCGCGGCGAGGTCCTGCGCGCCTTCCGGGGCGCCCTCGACCGCGACCCGGTCCTCGTCCTCCCCACCACCGACGACGTCTTCGACTTCGAGCGGGAGCTGTGCGGGGACGGGGCGCTCCTGGGCGGCGCGGCGATGACCTTCGGGGCGCTCTTCCGCACCGTCGTCACCGAGGCCGGTGCGCCGCCCGGAGCCGAGCTCTCCCCCGCCCAGCGCCTGCGCGCGATCGCGGTCGCCACCGAGGAGCGCCGCCCCCACCTGCGGCCGCTGCGCCGCAGCGCCGGCCGGCCCCGCTTCGCCGCCGCCCTCGAGCGACTGTTCGACGAGCTGCAGGCGGCCGGGGTCGAGCCGGAGGAGGTCGAGGCCAGCGCCGCCACCCTGGAGGGATCCGCATACCTCGGGGACCTCGCCACCCTCTACGGCGGCTACGAGCAGGTGCGGCAGCGGACCCGGCGGACCGACGCCCACGGCATCGCCCGCGAGGCGATCGCCCAACTGCGCCGCGACGGTGGCGCCTGGGCGGGGCGACCGGTCCTCCTCTACGGGTTCGACGACCTGACCGAGAACCAGCTCGAGCTGGTCGCGGTCTTGGCCGAGCGAACCGATGTGATCGTGGCGCTCCCTTATGAAGAGGGACACCCGGCGCTGGCGGCCCGCGGGCGGCTCCTCGGCCGCCTGCGGGAGCGGATCGGCGCCGACGAGGAGATCGCGCTCGATCCCAACCCGGGCAACACGGTCAGCCCGCTGCTCTTCCACCTGACGCTCTCCTTCGGGCAGAAGCGGCCGGCGCGGGCAGAAGCGGACGGCAGCCTGACGCTGCTGCGCTCGGCCGGCACCCGGGCCGAGGCCGAGGCGATCGCCGCCCACGTCTCCCGCCTCGTCCGCGACGGGGCCGCGCACGACCAGATCGCGGTCGCCCTGCGCGACCCCTCGCGCCGCGGCCCCGAGATCGCCGCCGCCCTGGAGGCGAACAACATCGCCACCGCCTTGGAGGCCGAGGTGCCGGTGGCGCGGACGGGCGTCGGCGGCGCCCTTCTCGCCCTGCTGGAGTCCGAGTTCGGCGACCGCCGCGCCGCTGACTTCCTCCGCTACCTGCGCGGCCCCTCCGGCTTCTCGCACCGCCGCGTCGACTGGTTCGAGCGAAAGCTCCGCCGCCGCCGCGTCCGCGACGCCGAAACCGCGCTGCTGCTCTGGCAGGGCGAGGAGGGCGAGCCGCCGCGGGACCTGCTGCGCCTGCGCGAGGCAGCCGAGCGCTCGCCGGCGGCGCTGGCGGCGGAAGCCGGAGCCCTGGCGGCGACGATGGCGGCGCGGCCGCTGCGCGACGAGGGAGACGGCCCGCGGCCCCCGCGCGGTGACGGGCTCGAGCTGCGCGCCGCCGCCGCGATCTCCGCCGCCCTCTCCGACCTCGCGGAGCTGGGCGAGCTGGCGCCGCGCCCGGCGGAGCTGGCGGGGACGATCGCCGAGCTCGACTTCCGCGCCTGGTCGGGACCGGTCGAGGGACGGGTCCGGATCGCCAGCCCCTACCGCCTCCGCGCCGCCCGCTTCGACCACGTCGTCGTCGGATCGCTGCAGGACGGCGAGTTCCCGCGCCGCGACCGCGGCGCCGATCCCTTCCTCTCCGATGCCCAGCGCGGGACGCTCGGGCTCGACCCCCGGCGCGACAGCGAGGCCGAGGAGCGCTACCTCCTCCACGCCTGCCTCGCCCTCCCCCGCCGCAGCCTCGTCCTCTCCTACCGGGACAGCGACGAGGACGGCGCCGCGACGGCGCGCTCACCGCTGCTCGACGACGTGCGGGCGCTGCTGGCGCCGGAGCCGCCGAAGAGCGGCCCCGACACGGTCGAGGAGGAGATGACCGTCACCAGAGACCTGGCCGAGGTGGTGGCGCCGCTGGCCGAGGCGCCCTCGGAGGACGAGCTGGCGCGGGCGCTCGCCGCCCATGGTCCCGGCGCCGACCTGGCGGCGCTGCTGCGCGAGGCGGAGGTCGAGGGCGGGACGGCGGCGCGTGTGGTCGCGCGGGTCGGCGCGGCGCGGCGGGCAGAGGCGGCCTCGCGCGCTCCCGGCCCCCTGACGAACCCGGCGGCGCTGGAGTCGTTGAAGCAGGTCGCCGCGTACGGCGGCACCACCTTGGAGGAGTTCGACCTCTGCTCCTACCGCTGGTTCGCCGGCCACGAGCTCGACCCGCAGCTGCTCGACCCGGTCCCCGACCCGCTGGTCCAGGGCGGGCTGATGCACGAGGCGCTCGACCGGCTCTATCGCGAGCGCCCGGGGGGCGACCCGCTGCCGCGGCCGGGCAGCCTCGCCGCCTGGCAGGAGCGGGGGCGCGAGGTGGTGGCGGAGGTCGTCGCCGAGCGGGAGCTGGGGACGCACCCGGCCGAGCGGGCGATGGCGCGCCGGGTCGAGCGGCTGCTGGAGCGCTTCCTCGCCGAAGAGGCCGAGCGCGAGACCGGGGGCTTCGAGCCCTGGTTGCTGGAGGCCCGCTTCGGCGAGCACCCCGACGCCGAGCGGCCGGTCCTCGACCTCGGCGGCTGGGGCCTGCACGGCGCCGTCGACCGCGTCGACCGCGCCGGCGACGGCCGTGCCGTCGTCATCGACTACAAGCTCGCCGGCCAGGTGACCCCGCGGGAGAAGTTCGAGGAGCGGGCGAAGCTGCAGCTGCCGCTCTACCTGCTCGCGGTCGCCGAGCACTGGGGGGCGGAGCCGGTCGGGGCCCTCTACCACCCGCTGCGCGGGACCTCGACACGGCGCCCCCGCGGCGTCGTCTCCGGCGAGGTGGCCGAGGACCTCGCCGGCTACGGCCTCTACTCCGGCGACGTCGTCGACCCGGAGGGGCTGGAGGAGCTGCTCGAGGACTCGCGCCGTCGCGCCGGCGCAATCGTCGCCCGCATGCGCGGCGGCGAGATCCGCCGCGATCCCGGCCCGCGACCGGGGCTGCGGGGACACGACGTCTGCCCCGCCTACTGCACCTTCGCCTCGATCTGCCGCCGCGACCGCTCGCCGCGCTACGAGGAAGACGACGAAGGGGAGGAACGGTGAGCGCCGAGCGGACGAGCGCGGCGCCGGCGCGCCAGCCGACGCCCGAGCAGGCGGCGGCGGTCGGCGTGCGCGGCGCCGACGTGCTGCTCGAGGCCGGCGCGGGCACCGGCAAGACCGGGGTGATGGTCGAGCGCTACTGCAAGCTCGTCTGCGACAGCGGGCTCTCCCCCGACGCCGTCCTCGCCTTCACCTTCACCGACAAGGCCGCGGCCGAGCTGCGGCAGCGGATCCGGGCCGAGCTGGCGCGGCGGGCGGAGCGCGGCTCGGAGCGGGCGGCGACGGTCCTGGCCGGGATCGGCGGCGCCTGGGTGACGACGATCCACGGCTTCTGCAACCGCGTCCTCGCCGCCCACCCGGTCAGCGCCGGGGTCGATCCCGGCTTCCGGGTCCTCGACGCCCCGGAGACGGCGCGGGCCGCGCGGGAGGCCTTCGACGACGCCCTCCTCGAGTTCCTAACGGCTCGCGGAGCCGCCCAAGGCGCCTCCGCGCAGGGCGATCCGGCTCGCGAGGAGACGCTCGCCGCCTACGACGTCGAAGGCCTGCGGGGGATGGTCGCCGGCATCCATGCCGAGCTGCGCAGCCGCGGCGTCGCCGAGCCGACGCTGCCCGAGCCGCCGCAACCCGACCCGGAGGCCGCGATCGAGAGGGCCGTGGCGGCGGCGCGGGGGTGCCTGGAGGAGCTGAAGGAGGGAGACGCGAAACGGGAGCCGCTGGAGCGGGCGCTGACCCTCCTCACCGCGCCGGGCCCGGCGCCCGGCCTCGACGATCTGCGCCGGCTCGCCACCAGCAGCAAGGCGAAAGCCATCGCCCCTTACAAGGAGGCGATCGACGCCGCGATCGCCCGCGTCGCCGAGGCCGGCGAGGGCGCCGTCGCCTACCGCCACCTGGCCGAGTTGCTGCAGCTCTTCTCGGCCCGCTTCGAGGCGGCGAAGGAACGGCGCGGGGGAATCGACTTCGAGGACCTGCAGATCCTCGCCGCGCGACTGCTGGAGCGGGCGGAGATCGGCGAGCACTACCGGAGCCGCTTCCGCCAGATCCTCGTCGACGAGTTCCAGGACACGAACCGGCTGCAGCTGCGGCTGATCGAGGCGCTGCGCGGGCCGAAGACCGAGCTGGTCGTGGTCGGCGACGAGCTGCAGTCGATCTACGGCTTCCGCCACGCCGACCTCGAGGTCTTCCGGCGCCGCCGCGAGGAGATCGACCGCCGCGCCGACGCCGAGCTGATGCGCCTCAGCGGCAACTTCCGCTCCCTCCCGGAGGTGGTCGGCGCCGTCAACCTCTTCGGCGAGGCGCTGCTGGGCGAGACCTACACGCCCCTGCGGGTCGGCGTCGATCCGGGTGAGCGCTCGCTTCACACGCGAGAGATCGCTGGTTCGAAACCAGCCGTCGAGCTGCTGCTGACCGCCCGCGACGGCTGGGACGAGGAGGGAATCGACCTGGAGCCGGCGATCGACGGCGCCACCCCGCTCAACTGCCTGGCCGAGGCGCGGTTCGTCGCCGCCCGCCTGCGCGAACTGGCCGACGAAGGGGTCTCGCGCGGGGAGATGGTGGTGCTCCTGCGCGCCTTCACCCACCTCGACGCCTACGAGGACTCGCTCGAACGGGCCGGCCTGCGCCCCTACGTGGTCGGCGGCCGCGGCTACTGGTCCCAGCAGCAGGTCGCCGACGTCTGCGCCCTGCTCGCCGTCCTCGCCAACCCGCTCGACGACCACGCCCTCTTCGGCGCCCTCGCCTCCCCCGCCTGCGGCGTCGCTCCCGACACGCTCTGGCTGCTGCGCGCCGCGGCCGGCAAGCGCCGCCACGTCTGGCCGGCGGTCGAGGTGGCGGCGGGGGGCGGCGAATCGGAGCTGACCGAGCCGGAGCGGCTGCAGGGGATCCCGGCGGAGGAGTTGGAGCTTCTGCGCACCTTCGCCGGCCGCATCGCCTCCCTGCGCGAGCGGGCGTCGCGGCTGGCGCTGCCGGCCCTGATCGAGGCCGCGGTGACGGAGACCGGGTACGACCTGGCGGTGCTGTCGCGGCCGGCGGGCGAGGCCCGCTTCGCCAACGTCCGCAAGCTGGGCCGGCTGGCCACCGAGTTCGAGGCGCGCGAGGGCCGCGACCTGCGCGGCTTCCTCGACTTCCTCGCAGCGCGCGCCGAGAGCGACGCCGAGGCCCAGGCCGCGACCGCGGCAGAGGGTCACGAAGGGGTGCGGATCATGACCGTCCACAACGCCAAGGGCCTCGAGTTCGGGGTCGTCGCCGTCCCCGACCTGGCCCGCAGCCTGCTCGCCGGCGGCCGGGCGCCGCTGCTGACGCTCGGCCGTGAGGAGCAGCCGCGGGTCGGCCTGCAGCTGCGCCGGCTCGGCGCACCCTCGATCAACCTCTTCGACCACGACGCCCTCTGCGAGGAGGCGAAGGAGCGAGACGCCGAGGAGGGCCTGCGCCTCTTCCACGTCGCCGCCACCCGGGCGAAGCGGCGGCTGATCCTCAGCGGCGTGGTCAAACCCGAGCCGGGCAAGAAGGCGAAGCCGAGCACGCCTGTGGTCGAGCGCCTGGTCGACGCCCTCGGGGTGCCCCGCGACGCCGACTCGACCGTTCCCGTGGCGCCGCCCGCGCCGCGCCCGGGCCTGGAGGCGGAGTTCGAGCCCTCCGAGATCGCGGTGCGGGTCAACCTCCCCTCCCCCGAGCGCGCCGCCGAGCTGCGTGCGCTGCGCCGCGAGGCCGCCTCGGCCCGGGCGATCGGCAGCGGCCCGCCGCCGCTGATCGAGCGCCGCCCGCCCGTCGTCCCCAGCCGCCCCCTCTCCTACACCGCGATCTCCGCTTACAAGGAGTGCCCCTACCGCTTCTACCTGGAGCGCGTGCTAGGTCTCCCACCAAGCGAACGCAGTTCTTCCCGCATACCGGGAACAACTGCACCCAGCGAGCGGGAGGAGGGCACGGCCCGCGGTGCGGCGGTCCACGCGCTGCTCGAGTGGAGTCAGGCGAACGGCTGGACGGAACCGAGCGAAGAGCTGGCAGCACGTCACGCCACGGCGGCAGGGCTGACCGCGAGTCCGCGAGAGAGTTCGCTATCCGGACACTCTCGCGGACTCGCGCAGGAACTTCTGGAGCCGGTGCGGCGATGGCTCGATTCGCCACTGCGGCAGCGGATCGGGGACGAGGCGACGAGGGTGCGCGCGGAGGTGCCGCTGCTGCTCGGGGTCGGCGACACCGTCCTGCGCGGCTCGATCGACCTGCTCGTCGAGCGCGAGGGGGCGCCGCCGCTCGTCCTCGACTACAAGACCGACCGGCTCGGCGGCGCCGCCCCGGCCGAGCGCGCCGCCCACTACGAGGTGCAGCGCTCGATCTACGCGCTGGCGGTCGCCGAGGCGCTCGGCGCCGGCGAGGTCGAGGTCGCCTACCTCTTCCTCGAGCGCCCGGACGAGCCCGCCCTCACCACCCTTGGCCGCGCCGAGATGGCAACCGCCCGCCAAGGCCTGGAGGAAGCGATCGCCCAGATCAGCCGCGGCGAGTTCCCGGTCGCCCCGCCCGAGCAACGCGACTGGTCCCTCTGCCGCGGCTGCCCCGCCCTCAGAGGCTTGTGCAGAGGCCCTGAAACCACCTGACCGGGTCAGCCGACCTCTGAGGCGGAGTCGAGCTTCGTAGCCAGGTCGTCTAGCCGCAGCTCCTTCAGCCCCTCGCCGACCTCGTCGAGCTCGCCGGCGCAGTAGGTGACCAGCTCCTTGCCCTCCTTGCAGAGGTCGAGGGTCTCGCGCAGGCCGGCATGGCCGGAGTCGAGCCGGTCGATGATCTCCTCCAGCCGCTCCACCGCGGCCTCGTAGGAGTCAGGCTTCGTCGCGCTGCTCTGGTCTCGCTCGGACTCGTCCATCGCTGAAGCGAAGGCTAATGCGCTCCGCGGCGCCGGCCTCGGCGGCGCTCGTCAGCGGCTCGCCCCCGTCCCCCTCGACCAGGGCGTAGCCGCGCTCGAGGGTGCGCTCGGGCTCGTGGGCGCGGAGGGCGACCGCGGCCCGGTGCAGGGCGTCGCGCCGTTTCTCCATGTCGGCGCCGGCGGCACGCCGCCGCGCCCGCTCCAGCACCAAAGTCCCGATCCGCCGCTGCGAGGCGGCACGGTCGGCGAGGCCGCGTTCGGAGGCGGCGCGGATCTCGCGGATCTTTTGGTTCAGCTTGCCGCGCTCGCGCTGCAGCGCCCGCGCCGGCCCCCGCGCCAGGGCGCCGAGGTGGCGCGACCGGGTCTCGACCGCCCCCTCCCCCGCCCGCCGCAGCGCCAGCGCGCAGCGCTCGAGGCTCTCGCGCGCCGCCAGGCAGTCGAGCGGCACCGCCGCCTCCGCCGCGTGGGTCGGGGTCGAGCAGGCGACCGCGGCGACGTCGTCGATCAGGGTGCTGTCGCGCTCGTGGCCGACGGCGCTGATCACCGGCACCCGCAGCATCGCCACCGTGCGGCAGAGGGTCTCGTCGCAGAAGGCCCAGAGGTCGGCGAGGCTGCCGCCGCCGCGGGTGACGACGATCGCCTCGACCTCGGGCCGCGCCGCCAGGTCCTGCAGCGCCCGCGCGATCGCCGGCGCCGCGTGGCGGTCCTGGACCGGCGCGAAGCCCCAGATCAGCGAGCCGCCCCAGCCGCGCCGCTCGAGCCCGGCGAGGAGGTCGCGCCGCGCCGCGCCGCGCTCGGCGGTGACGACCCCGATCGCCTTCGGCAGCGCCGGCCGGTGCAGCTGCTTCTGCAGCTCGAACAGCCCCTCCGCCCGCATCTGCTTGCGCAGCGCCTCCAGCCGCGCGATCAGGTCGCCTTCGCCGGCCAGCCGCACGTGCGTCGCGCGGAAGCAGAAGTTCGGCGAGGCCTGGCCGCCGCCGGGGTAGTAGTCGAGCCCGCCGGAGATCACCACTTCGGCGCCGTCGCGCAGGCTGGCACCGTCCAGACCCGCCTTCTCGAGGTCGTTGAGCCAGATCGCGCAGGGCACCGCGCCCTCGCTGTCGCGCAGCTCGAAGTAGGCCTGGACCTTGCTGCGGCCGACCCCCGTCACCTCGCCGATCAGCTGCACCCGCGCCCGCTCGCGCATCCACCCCTGCAGCTTGCGCGCGTAGGTGCCAACCGCGAAGGGGCCGGGAAAGTTTGGCCCCGGGTGGCTCGCCGGGGCCGGCGTCAGCCGGCTTTCTTCCACCGGCGCGCCCATGACTTCAGCTCGCTGAGGACGGGGTCGAGCTGCTGGCCCGCCTCGGTCAGCGAGTAGGTGACGCGCACCGGGGTGCCCGCTTCGACATGGCGCTCGACCAGGCCCTCGTCCTCCAGCTCGCGCAGCCGCTGGGAGAGCAGCCGGTCGGAGAGGCCGGGGATCGCTCTGCCGAGCTCCCCGTAGCGCATCGGCCGCTCGGTCAGGGCACAGACGATGGCGCCCGTCCAGCGCTTGCCGATCAGCTCGATCGCGTGGTGGAAGTAGGGGCATACCGCCCCCGCGGTCTCCCCCTGGACCCCGGTCGTGCTGACCTGTTCCATGGTTTCGACCTTACTAAACGTAAGTGACGGGCCTGTGCTCTTACCCGGTGCAGGGGCCGGTCCCGACCCCTTCGGAGGTGCTGTTCAGCGCCTGGCGCACCTGCTCGGCCGGGATCGCGAAGCCGCCGCGGGGGCCGCTGGTGGTGGCGGCGAAGACCGTCCCGACCACGTCTCCCCGCGGGTCCACCAGGGGGCCGCCGGAGTTGCCGCTGCGGACGACGCCGCTCATCGCCACGATCGTCCGCTCGACCGGCCCGTTGCCGTAGGAGTCCTCGCTGATCGTCGCCCGGGTCTCGCCGATCCGGGCCGGCGAGAGCGAGTAGGGGCCGTTTTCGGGATAGCCCAGAACCGCTCCGTCCTCCCCCTCCTTGCGCTGCGAGCTGACCGGCAGCGCCGGCAGGGGCGCGCCCACCCGCAGCAGGGCCAGGTCCTGCCGCGGCTCGTAGTAGATCGGGACCGCGTCGAGCTCTACCCCGTCCTGGGTGGTCACCGTGGTGTCGTCGGAGCCGGCGACGACGTGGGCGTTGGTGACGACGATTTCGGGTTCGACCGCCCAGCCCGAGCCCTCGATCCCGAGCCCGCAGGCGGTGCTGAGCACGCGCACGACCGAGTCTCCGGCGCGGAGGACGTCGGGGTCGGAGGCGATCTTTGCGTTCGGGGCGGCGACGGGCGCGGCCGGCCCCAGCACCGTCGGCGCCGGGTCGACGCGGTCGAGCGTGTTCAGCAGCGGCCCGCTCGGCGGCAGCACTTCGTTGAGGCTGCGCAGGATCAGCGACTGCTGGATGTCGGCCCGCAGCCGCGCGGTCGACGGCGCGTGGAGGAGGACGGCGCCGAAGACCCAGGCGAGGCCGAGGGCGACGGAGGCGATAAGCGCGGCGCCGCCCGCACCGTCGGCGGCGTTGAGGAAGGGGCGCCGGACGATCCTTTCCCGCAGCCCGAGGGCGAAGCTCTCCACCGTCACCGCCATCAGCGCCCCGATCAGCAGCGCCCCCAGGGCGGCGCAGAGCGGCGCGTAGGGCGAGTGGGACCCCTTCGCCAGCAGCAGCGGGCCGATCCGGCTGCCGGCGAAGGCGCCGACGCCGAAGCCGAGGAGGGTGAGGGCGCCGACGATCAGGCCCTGTCGGTACCCCCATAGAGCGAGGGCGAGGGTGAATGCGAGGATCGACCAATCCAAAACGGTCACCCGGGAATAGAAGCATGCCGGGAGAGCCTCCTTTACCTTTCGCCGGTGCCCTCGATCCCCACCGAGGCGGAGCGCCGCCGCCGCCTCCTCACCAGGACCCTGCCGCTCGCGGCCATCGCCGTGATCGCCTTCGTCGTCGGGATCGCCACCGGCTCCGGCGGATCGCCGGAGAAGGAAGCCGCCCAGCGCTTCGCCACGGCCTGGGAGGCGAAGGACTTCAAGACGATGTACGCGGAGCTGAACGAAGCCTCGCGGGCGCGGGTCGACCGCAAGGAATTCGAAGCCGCCTACCGCGACGCCCAGCAGGTGGCGACGACGCGGGCATTGAGCGCGGGAGGCGCCGGCGACGCCGAGGACGGCGGCGACGGCAAGGTCGTCCCGGTCGAGATGACCGTCTCCACGGTCGCCTTCGGAACCGTCGAAGCCGAGCTCGACGTGCCCTACGCCGACGGCGGGATCGACTGGGACGAAAGCCTCGTCTTCCCCGGCCTGCAGGAGGGCGAGGAACTGGCCGCCGACGTCGAACTGGCAGAACGGGCGCCGATCCTCGCCCGCGACGGCACCGCCCTGGCCGAGGGGCCGGCCGAAGAACGCGAACACCCGCTGGGGAGCGCCGCGATCGACGTCACCGGCGAAGTCGGCGAAGCCTCAGAAGAAGACCTGCCGCGCCTCGCCCGCCACGGCTTCCCGCCGGAAACGCCGGTCGGGATCAGCGGCATCGAGCGCGCCTTCAACGACCGCCTCGCCGGCAAGCCCGGCGGCTCCCTGCTGGCGGTCGCTGCCGACGGCTCCGCCGTCCGCACCCTCGCCAAATCGAAGCCGCAGCCGGGCACCGCGGTGAAGACGACCATCGACCCCGAGCTGCAGGAAGTCGCGGTCTCGGCGCTTGCCGGCCGCTCCGGCGGCGTCGCCGTCCTCGACGCCCGCAAGGGCGACGTGCGGGCGCTTGCCGGCCAGGCCTTTTCCGCTCCCCAACCCCCCGGCTCGACCTTCAAGGTCATCACCACCACCGCCGCCCTGGAAGCGGGCAAGGTCAGCCTCGACGACGAATTCGAAATCACCGACGGCGTCAACGTCGGCGGCCGCTTCCTCAACAACGCCAACGGCGAGTACTGCGGCGGCACCTTCCGCGAATCCTTCGCCGAGTCCTGCAATGCCGTCTTCGCCCCGCTCGGCCCGGCGGTCGGCAACGACAAGCTGGTCGGAACCGCCGAAGCCTTCGGCTTCAACTCGCCGCTGACCCTCTACGCGCCGGGGGTCGTAGCCGAAGTCGATCCCGAAGAATCGACGATCCCGACCGAAATCGGCGAAGAAATCGACCTCGGGGTCTCGGCGATCGGCCAGGGCGAAGTGCTGGCGACCCCGCTGGAGATGGCGAGTGTCTCGCAGACGATCGCCAACGACGGCGTCCGCCTGCCGAACTCGCTCGTCCTCAACCCGAAGCTGCGCCCGGATGCCGAGCCGGTCAAGGTGATGGAGGAGAAGACCGCCGAAGAGCTGACCGAACTGATGATCGGCGTCGTCACCGAAGGCACCGGGACCGCCGGGGCGATCCCTGAGGCCCAGGTGGCCGGGAAGACCGGCACCGCCGAGCTGGGGCCGAAGCCCGGCGAAGAGGACTCCGAAAACCCGGTCCAGATCAAGGACGCCTGGTTCACCGCCTTCGCGCCGGCGCAGAAGCCGCGGCTGGCGGTCGGGGTGCTGCTGATCGAAGCCGAAGCGGCGGGCGGCGAAGTCGCGGCGCCGATCGCCTCGGAAGTCCTCTCGGCCGGGCTCTGAGCGAGGCGCGTCGACCTAGAGGTCGAGCGTCACTTCGGCGCCCTCTTCGTCCCCTTCGCCGGGGATGTGGAGGGTGAGCGGCCGGTTCTCGGAAGCTTCTTCGGGCAGGAGGAAGATCGCCACCGAGCCCTCGATTGGGCCCAGCTGGGCGGCGCTGTCGAGGCGCGGGATCTGTTCTTCGGCTTCGACCGTGCCGTTGAAGGGGAGGGCGAAGATGCTTTCGCTTTCCAGCACCTCGTACTCCTTCTCGTCCGCGTCGGTGATCTTCAGGGTCGAGGGCAGCGGCTGCGGCTGGTCGCTTTCGTTCTGGACTTCGAAGAAGACGCCGAAGTACGTTTTGCCTTTCGGCGCTTCTTTCTGCCCGACGAGGAAGGCTTCGTCCTCGGTGTCGTTCGGGTTGAGGTAGCGGGAGAAGGTGACGTTGTACTTGAGGTCGCCCAGCTCCACCGACTGTCCCTCGGCCACCGACTTCGAGTCGCTCTCGTAACCGCAGGCGGAGACGCCGACGGCGAGCACGAGCAGCGCCAGGAGCGCGAGCAGCGACAGCATTGGGCGGCGGTGCGGGGACATCGGCGGCGAGGAGTCTATATATGCGAAGCGCGTTACGGGATGCCCGTCGCGTAGCGGTTGCCACCGGCGACGGCGATGCGCTCGGAGGCGGGCCGATCGGACTCGAGGTTGTCGCGCAGGCGGCGCAGCGCCGCTCGCCAGCCGCGGCCCTGCCAGAGCGAGCCGGCGCTCAACAGCTCGAGCAGGCGATCGCCGGGACGGGGCTCGGTCCAGTGGGAGACGCGGACCGCGGTGAGGCCGCCGGCGCCCTCGGTCAGCTCCCAGACGGTGTGGTTGGGGATCCGGTTGGCGCGGCCGCCGCGGCCTTCCTCGACGACCCGGAACGGCTCCTCGAGGTCGATGATCGCGGTGTCCATCCAAACCTTGCGCAGCGGCGCGTCGACTCGGAACCTCGCCCCGGCGCCTTCGCCGCTGCCGTCGATCCGGGTGAGGTGGAAATCGGTGAGGAAGTGGTCGGTGAAGGAGGGGCGGGCGGCGAGATCGGCCAGCGTCGCGAAGACCTGCTCGCGGGGGGCGTCGATCTCGATTTCAGCGCTGACGGGGCCCATCGGAGCGGGGATTCTAGATGTCAGGCCAACAAGTAAACGCATTGACAAGTTTGAGTGCTTTTCCCCAAGGGCCGCACTAGTATCGAACTAACGTCCAGAGAGGAGAGCACCCCATCTTCAACACTGCCGGCACCAGCCCAGCCGGCGAGGCTCTTGCCACCGGCTCCATGCCCGGCGAGGGGACCTATTTCTGCCTCGTCTGCGGCACTCAGGTCTCGCTGAGGGAGACCGACCCACTGCCCCCCTGCTCCCGTTGCGGCGCCTCCCGCTTCCGCCGCGACTCGATCTTCTCCTCGTTGCAGGAGCACGGCTCCAAGACCGTCGAATTCGCGGTCACCGGCGAGCGCGAGCCGCCCGGCTGGCTCGACGAGGCCCGGGAGCGTTTGACCGCGCCCGGCTACCACCTGGCGATGCGCGAGCACGGCGAGATCGCCACCTACGCCCTCGGCGAGGGCTGGACCAAGATCGGCCGCTGCAGCACGGCGGACATCTGCCTCGACGACCCCAGCGTCTCCCGCCGCCACGCGATGATCTGCAGCGAGAAGGAGCAGCGGCCCCGCGTCCTCGACGACCGCAGCCTCAACGGGATCCTGCTCAACAACCGCAAGATCGACGTCGCCGTCCTCAACCCCGAAGACGAGCTGACGATCGGCCGCTACCGCCTCTACCTGCTCCAGGCTTAACCGCGAGACCGCAAAATTCCTTCCTGAGGAAGGGTTTTTGCGGTCTCGGCGAAGAGGCGCCCTTTTCCGGCCACCCCCGCTCCTACGATGCGGCTTGGTGACCGACTTTCCAGACGATCCCGGCAACCCGCCAGGCGAGGAGTCGATCTCGGCCTCGGCCGAGCGCGCCCGCGCCGAGCTCCACGCCGAGATCGAGCGCGTCCGCCGCGGCGTCGAGCAGATGCTCGACGAGCAGAACGCCCCCCTCAACAGCGACATCCGCCGCGAGCTCGACACGATGCAGGACGACCTCCGCCGCTACGTCAAAACCCGCATCCGCAAATCCCAGAAGCGCACCGACCGCCGCGTCGACCGCCTCGAGGACCGCACCTCCGCCCTCGAGAAACGCCTCGACGGCATCGACGCCGAGCGCCGGATGACCGAATGGCGCATCCACTCCGACACCGAGCGCATGCTCGGCGGGCTGTTGCAAGAGGTGCGAGGGATCGCGGACCGGCTGGAGGGGAAGCCCCCTCCTCCGGCCCCCTAGATCACTCGGTCGAGATGCTCGGGTCCGCCTGGACCTTCAGCGGCACGATCATCAGGAAGTTGCTCGTGGCGTCGGCGGCGAGGTCGAGGACCCGCTGGGCCTCGTCGTCCTGGCCGGTGGCGCGGAGCTCCGATGCGTAGCCGTTGAGGAGGTCGTCGAGGTCGAAGAGGGCCTCGTTGTCGAGGTCCTTGAGTTCGACTTTGGCGCCCCTGCCGAGGCGGCGTTCGATCGCCGCCCGGTCGATGCCGAAGGCGTTGTGGCGGACGTAGACGCGGCCGCCGGTCATGCCGGCGCAGGCCCAGGGGCCGATGTCGCCGAGGACGACGGCGCGCCCCGAGGTCATGTACTCGAAGGCGAAGCCCTTCGCGTTGGCGCGATTGGCGACGGTGCCGCGGCTGTCGTCGATCGGCTGCTCCGGCTCGCCCGCCAGCACCACGTCGGCGCCGGAGAGGCGGATGCAGAAGCGCGAGTCGGCGCTGCCTTGGACGTAGAGCTTGCCGCGCTGGGCGCCGTAGGCGAAGGACTTGCCGACCGAGCCGTTGAGGCGCTTTCCGCGCGCTCCCTTGCCCTTGAGGATCGAGATCGTCCCGCCCAGCATCGTCTTGCCGACACCATCCTGGGCGCCACCCTCGACGCGGATGTTGACGCCGTAGGAGTTGAACGCCCCCAGCCCCTGGCCGGCGACCGAGCCGCCGTCGAACTCGAGGTTCGCGAGGACGTCGTCGTCGCTCCCCGCCGCGCCGCCGTCGAAGATCCGGTTGCGGGCGATCGCCCCGGCCAGCTCGGTCCCGAGCACGCGGTCGTTGGCGTCGGTCGCGCGCGGGAAGCGGCTGCTGACGGTCTTGCCGGAGCAGACTTCCGGCGCCAGGGCGGCGATCTGGCTCGAGGCCTGCTTCGCCTCCATCCGGATCGGCCGCGCCATCACCAGGCCGGCTTCGGCCCTCGCCTCGGCCTCCTCGGCCACCGGCAGGTCGAGCGGTTCGAGGTCGAGGTGCTCCTCCAGCGGTTCGATCAGCGGCGTCAGGTCGACCGTGTCCTTCATCGCCACCTGCTCCAGCAGGTCGTAGCGGCCGACCAGGTCCTGGGCGCGGTCGTAGCCGAGCGAGGCGACGACCTGCTTGACCTCCTCGCCCATCGAGGAGAAGAAGCGGGCGCAGCTCTCTGCGGCGCGGTCGACCTCCTGCGGGGTGAACTTCTTCAGCCCGTGGGCCTCCGCTTCTTCGGGGGTCTCGATCTGGGTCGCGATCCCGACGTGGCAGGTGTCGAGCTGGCAGCCGCGGCAGATCGTGCAGCCGAGGCTGACCATCGCCAGGGTGCCGAAGCCGACGCGGTTGGCGCCGAGGCAGTGCAGCTTGACGATGTCGTGGCCGGTCCGGTAGCCGCCGTCGGCCCAGATCTCGACCCGGTTGCGCAGCCCGGCCTCCATCAGCGCCCGGTGCACGGCGCGGGTGCCGATGTCGCTCGGCAGCCCGACGTGGCGCAGCGCGTGCTGGCGCGCCGCTCCGGTCCCTCCCTCGAAGCCCGAGAGGGTGATGATGTCGGCGCCGGCCTTGGCGATCCCGAGGCCGATCGTGCCGATGTTCGGCACCACCGGCACCTTGACCGAGACCCGCACGTCGGGGTTGACGGTCTTCAGCTCGTCGATCAGCTCGGCCAGGTCCTCGATCGAGTAGAGGTCGTGGTTGTTGGAGGGGGAGATCAGGTCGGTGCCGGGCGAGGCGTTACGCGCGGCGGCGACCTTCTCGGAGACCTTCTTGCCGGGCAGGTGGCCGCCCTCGCCGGGCTTGGCGCCCTGGCCGATCTTGATCTCGGCGACGTAGGAGCTGTTCAGCATCTCCGCCGACACCCCGAAGCGGCCGGAGGCGACCTGCTGCCCGCGCCAGTTGCGGTACTGGCCGTACATGTCGCGGATCTCCCCACCCTCGCCGTTCATGCAGAGGATGTTGGTCGCTTTCGCCGCGTCCGCGTAGGCGCGGAAGGCCGGCTCGGACTGGGAGCCGAAGCTCATCGAGGAGATCACGATCGGGTAGTCGTGGTGGCCGACGCCGGCGTCGACGCCAGCCGGGTCGACCGGGTCCCGGTCCCCCTTCAGGGCCATGATGTGGCGCATCGAGATCGGGCTCTGCTTCTCGAGGTCGCGGACTTTCTCCGAGTACTCCTCGTAGGTGCCGGTCCCGTTCGCGGTCGCGATCGCCGCCTTGTAGACCTTCGGGTAGAAGCGGAACGTCTTCGCCGGTTTCGCCGCCGCGTCGTCGCCGCTGAGGGCGTGGGCGCGGGCGTTGGTGTCCTCGTCGAGGTCGGCGAACCCGGTCCCCGCGTTCTCGGAGGCGGCGTAGAACTCGGTCTGGAAGATCTCCGCCAGCTCCGGCTTGATCCCGATCGAGCTGAACTGGCGCGCGTAGCCGCGGACCTCGTGGATCCCGATCGTCGAGATCACTTTCTCGATCCCTTTGCGGAGCGCCGCGCAGAGGTTGCCGACGTCGGACTCGTAGTCCTCGACGCAGATCACCTCGACCATCGTGTACGGGCAGACGCCGTTGGCGCCGAGCCCGAGGGCGAGCATCACGTCGTGGACGTTGCGGATCGAGGCCGCGCGCAGGACCAGCCCGCAGCGCCGGCGCAGGTTCTCTTCGCCGGACTCGACTTTGAACTGCTTCAACGCCTGGTCGACGGCCGAGGTGGCCAGGTGCGGGTCGAGGTAGCGGCGCTCGGCGTCGTAGACGGTGCGGTCGGTGAGGACCAGCAGCTCGCAGCCGTTGCGGACCTTCTTCACCGCCTCCTGCTTGATCCGCTCGATCGCGCCCCGCGTCGTCTCCGACTCCAGCAGGGAGATGTCGACGGCCGAGGCACGGCCGCGGAACTCCTCCCAGAGGTCCTCGAGCAGGTAGGTGTCGTGCTCACGGGCGATCTTCCGGTAGGGCTTGTCGGCAAGAGGCGCCAGGCCGTGGTGGCCGCCGAGGATCACCGGGAACCCGGTTTCGACCGTGCCCGTGTCCTCGCCCGCATTGTCGAGCGAGGGACGGCGGCCGAACAGGGTCCGGGTCGAGAAGTGCTCCATCTCGCGTTCGCGGTCGATCGCCGGATTGGTGACGACGGCGACCGTCTCCTTGAAGTAGTCGGCGAGGTTCTGCCGCTCGGGCGAGAGCGCCGCCAGCGGCCCGTCGTAGCCGAGCGAGCCGACCGGCTCGGCCCCGTTGGAGGCCATCTGCTGGACGAGTTTGACGTCGTCGCGCTGCCAGCCGAAGCCGGCGAGGACGCGGTCGGAGACCCGGACCGGCTCCTCGGGGCCGGCGTCGGTGTAGCCGGGGACGTCCTGGCCCTCGAGCGGGCCGCCGGTCTCCAGCGCGCGCTCGTAGCCGGCGACCGCCTCGGCGCCGTTCCGGGCGAGCCAGCGGTCGCGAACGATCCGCAGCATCTCGTCGTGGGGATGCAGGCTCGAGCTGCGCTCGGCGCGGTCGATCTGGACCAGCACCTTCTCCCCCGGCGCCAGCGGCTTCGGCTCCGAGCACATCTTCGCGACGGAGACGACGCCGGGCTCGGAGCTGAAGACGAAGTCGTCTTCGGTCTCCACCTGCCAGAGCGGGCGGAGGCCCATCGCGTCGGCGGAGAAGACGCACTCGTCGGCGTGGCGGGCGATCAGCGCGACCGGGCCCTGGGCGAACGGCCCCATCGTCTGGTGCAGGTACATGTAGAAGGCGTGCAGGTCGGCGGGCAGGTCACGGACCTCGGCGACGATCGGCGGCAGGACCATCTCCATCGCCTCGGCGAGGCTGAAGCCCTCGCGGCTGACCAGGGTGTCGATCGTGCGGTTGAGGTCTTGGGAGTCCGAGGAGCCGGGCTGGATCGGCACCGCCAGCATCTTCGCCTCCTGGCGCAGCTGCTGGATCGTGTTGATCTCGCCGTTGTGGCCGAGCACCGAGAAGGGCTGGACCCGTTTGAACGAGGGCCAGGTGTTGGTCGAGTAGCGGTTGTGGCCGAAGCAGCCGATCGTCTCGAAGCGCGGGTCGTGCAGGTCCGGGTAGTACTCGCCGAGCACGTTCGGCGCGCCCATCACCTTGTAGACGCAGGTGGTGGCGGAGAAGGAGGGGACGTGGACGTCGAGCTCTTTCTCCAGGCAGATCATCAGGTCGAAGAGGACGTGGTGGCGGGTCGCGGCGTCGGCGACGAGGCCGCCCAGCTGCCAGAAGATCGGCTCCTCCTCGCGCGCGGTCGGGCCGAGGGCGGGCGAGTTGACGACCCCCTCGCGCTCGGCGAGGACGCGGAAGCCGCCGGCGGCGAGCAGCTCGCGGGCGTCGTGCTTGACCCGCTCGACGTCCTGGGAGCGCTCGATGAAGACGTGGGCGACGGCGAAGGCGTCATCCGTCGCCAGGGACGGATCGTGCCCATCGGTGCGAACTTCCTCGGCCCAGATCTTGCGCGGGATGTCGACCAGGAGGCCGCAGCCATCCCCCTCGCCGTCGACGTTGCCGGCGCGGTGGAGCATCTTCTGCAGGGCGGGGATCGCCAGCTCGATCGGTTCGTGGCTCGGCGTCGCGTCCTTGCGGACCGAGGCGTAGATGGCGCAGGCGTCTTTGTCCTCGACGCTGGGCGGAGAGACGAGCGGCCGGTAGGGGCGCTCTGGCGAATAGCGCTCCACGCGAGCGCCGCGATCGGACTGGGTCTTCACTTTTACCTCCCGGGTTCCACGCCTTCTTCGAGCGGGCGCGCGACGGGTTGACGAGTTACGGGATTATAGGGCCGCGTCAAGCCCACGACATCGGTTCGTAGCCGCCGTCGGGCTCGACCCCGATCAACAGCGCCAGAACCGGGGCCTCGGAGCGGTTGAGGATCGTGCGGGCGGCGGCCGGTTCAAGCGAGGCGAAGGTGCCGGCCGGCGCCGGGTGGTCCTCCCCGTCGAACCGCAGCACCGCCTCCCCCTCGAGGATCACGTAGAGCTCGACCTGCCCGCTCTGCGCCTCGTCGTGCTCGGGGATCTGCCCGCCGGGCGCGATCTCGACCAGGTTGTACCCGAAGGCGCTGGTCCCGAGCGCCTTGCGGGCGAGCAACCAGGTGCAATCGCCCGACCCTTCCATCCGCTCGAACTCGTCGCGGTTCTTGATCGTGAAGTTGGCCATTTGCCGAGCCTAGCCCGTCACCGGCTCCAGCTCGGTTCGAAGGCTCCCTTGACCAGCGTCTTCGGCCTGCCGCCCGCGGAGGGGACAGTCTGGACCTTGTGACCCTGCCGCCCGGGATCGAAGCCGCCGCTGAAGCCGAGCACGAGCTTGCCGTCGGCGGAGAGGTCGGTGCCGACAAAGCCCTGCTCGCCGGTGCCGGCGACCGGCTTCTGGGCGCCGGTCTTCGGGTTGACGAGGACGGCGTAGCTGACGTCCTGACCCTCGAACTCGGTCAGCAGGCGACTGCCATCGGTCGACCACTCGGTTGGGAAGAGGCCCTGCAGGAGCGGGCCCACCCTGGTGTGGGTCAGGCGCGTGACCTGCTTCCCTTCTGCGTTCATCAGGAAGAGCTCGTTCTTGCCGCCGTAGCGCCGCTTCTTCGCTTCCACCGTCTTCACGAAGACGATCTTCTCCGGACCCCAGACCGGATCCGAGGAGCGGTGGTCTCTCGTCAACCGCACCGGTTCGGGCGCCCGCACGTTGACCGCGCCGGGAATCGGGACGGGGAAGCGGAAGACGTCGCTGCGCGGCGGAAAGTCTTCGCTCTGCGACACGGAATAGGCGATTTCGCTGCTTTCCGGAGAGAAGCTGAAGCCGCCGAAGTAGCCTCGCGCGACGAAGGTCTGGGTCCCGCTGGCGAGATCGAGCAGGACCAGCCTTCGAGGGCCGAGTTCGGGGCCGACGACGGCGGCGATGTGGGTCGAGTCGGGGGACCAGGCGAGGTCGAAGACTTCAGGGAAGTTGGTCTTCAGCGTCCTGCCGGGACCGCCAGACGACGGGGCGAGCTTCAATTCCTGGGGGACCTTGCCGACTTCGCGCCGGTAGGCGACCCAGTTGCCGTCGGGGCTGACATGCGGGTCGTACCCGATGCCGATCGCGCGCGGGTTGTGGCCGTTGTCGTCGGCGGCGTAGATCGTTCCCTCGAAAGATCTCTTGACGTAGGCGAGCGTCGCCTGCGCGGCGGCTGGAAGGCCGAGGAGCGCGACGGCGAGGGTGAGCAGCAGCAGCGAGAGCTTCCTTTTGATCGGCATGGCGCGATCCTAAATGCGGCGGCGGAGGATCTAGGCCGGCCCGACGACGGCGGCGACGACCAGGCTGCCGCTCATCGCGAGGAACGAGATCACCGCCAGCGTCCGGTACCAGAGGCGCTTCTCGACCTCGGGGTCGAAGGCGAGCGGGACGAAGAGGAAGGGGTTGACGAAGGTGCCGAAGACCAGCGCCGCGGCGACCGCAGTCGGCAGGTCGGGCACCGCCAGGCCGACCCCGATCAGGATCAGGCCCATCATCACGTAGTCGAGGTGGACCTGGCGGATCCGCTGCGGGGCGACGACGCCGATCCGCCGCAGCCACTCGGGCCGCTCGCCGCGGATCACCATCGCCCAGCCGAGCAGGCCGCCCAGCGCGAGCTCGACGAGGCCGATGCGAATAACCCAGTCCATCGCCTACAGCTCCGGCACGTCGGCGCCAAGCGGGCTGAAGGGGAGTCGTCTCACCTCGGCCCAGCCGGCGCAGCGCTCCTCCAGCGCCGCGGCCACCTGGCCCGCCTCCTGCCAGGTGGTCCAGACGAGGACCGTGGGGCCGGCGCCGGAGATCGTCGCTCCCAGCGCCCCCAGCTCTCGCGCCGAGTCGACGACCTCCATCGAGCGCGGGTATAGCTCGCGGCGGCGATCCTGGTGGATCGAGTCGCGGAGGCCGCGGGCGAGCAGGTCGAGGTCGGCGCTGCGCAGGCCGAGTACCAACGTCGCCGCAGCGGAGACGTTGGCGACGGCGTCGGCGAGCGGCACCTCGGCCGGGATCGCCTCGCGCGCCCGCTCGGTCGAGACCTCCTCCGGCGGGATCACGACGATCCCCTCCAGCCCCTCGGGCGGGTCGAAGCGCGCCGCGCTCGGCCCGCCCTCGCCGCTCGCGCAGACGACGAAGCCGCCGTAGATCGCCGCGGCGACGTTGTCGGGGTGCCCCTCGATCTCGGTCGCCCGGGCCAGCATCGCCTCCTTCGAGAGCGCCAGCTCGTAGAGGTGGTCGGCGGCGTAGAGGCCGGCGACGATCGCCGCCGCGGAAGAGCCAAGCCCCCGCGCCAGCGGGACCTCGCTGCGCAACCGGAAGGCGATCCCGTCCGCCGGACGCAGGCTCTCAAAGGCCCGCACGATCAGGTTGTCGCGCCCGGTCGGGACCTCGAGGCCCCCCGGGTCGAAGGAGAACTCGCCGCTCTCCTCCACCTCCAGCTCCAGGTGCAGCGCCATCGCCGCCGCCATCGCGTCGTAGCCGGGGCCGAGGTTGGCCGAGGATGCGGGGACGCGGACGAGCCGGTGGCGTGCGGTCACCAGGGGGTCACCTAGCCGAACCTAGTCGAACACGGCGCGCTCGACGGCGCTGAGGTCGTTGTCGCAGTTGATCACCGAAGGGGCTTTGGAGAGGGCGGTGTCGGGGTCCTTGAGGCCGTGGCCGGTGAGGACGCAGACGACGGTCTCGGGGCGGGTGGCGCCCTCGACGACGGGGAGGCCGTGGGCGAGGAGACCGGCGACCGAGGCGGCGCTGGCCGGCTCGCAGAAGACGCCTTCGTTGTCGGCGAGCCAGCGGTAGGCGCCCAGGATCTGCTCGTCGGAGACGGCGGCGACGCGGCCGCGGGAGGCGGTGAAGGCGGCCATCGCCTCCTCCCAGCGGGCCGGGTTGCCGATCCGGATCGCCGAGGCGACGGTCTCCGGCTTCTCGACCGGCTCGCCGCGGACCAGCGGCGCCGCCCCCTCGGCCTGGAACCCGTAGAGGATGGGCGCAGCGTCGACCTCCTGGAAGCCGCGCCAGTAGGCGGTGACGTTGCCGGCATTGCCGACCGGGATCGCCAGCGCCCCGGGGGCGGCGCCGAGGTCCTCGACCACCTCGAAGGCGGCCGTCTTCTGGCCTTCGATCCGGTGCGGGTTGACCGAGTTGACGAGCTCGATCGGGTGCTTCTGCGAGAGCTCGCGGACGATCCGCAGGGCGTCGTCGAAGTTGCCCTGCAGGGCGACGACGCGGGCGCCGTGCATCAGCGCCTGGGCGAGCTTGCCGATCGCGATCTTGCCCTCGGGGACGATCACCGCTCCGCGCAGGCCGGCCCGGGCGGCGTAGGCGGCGCAGCTGGCGGCGGTGTTGCCGGTCGAGGCGCAGATGATCGCCTCCGCCCCGCGCCCCTTCGCCCGCGAGACCGCCACCGTCATCCCCCGGTCCTTGAACGAGCCGGTCGGGTTCAGCCCCTCGAATTTGAAATACGCCTTTGCTTCGATCCGCTCCGAGAGCCTGGGCGCCTCGATCAGCGGCGTCGCCCCCTCGTTCAGCGTCACCACCGGATCGCCCGGCTCGAGCGAGAGGCGGTCGCGGTAGCGGTCGATCAGGCCCGCCGCCATCAGTACTCCTCCTCGATCACTCTGATGCTGCGCGGAGGCGAGCGCAGGTCTTCGAGCCCCGCCAGCTCCTCGACAGCGGCGGCGAACTTCGACTCCAGGCACTGGTGGATCACCATCACCAGCCGCGCCTCGGAGCCGCTGCCGCGCTGGACGAAGCTCTTGACCGAGATCCCGTGCTCGCCCAGCACCGTCGCCACCCGCGCCAGCACGCCGGGCTGGTCGGCGACCTCCAGGTGCAGGTAGAAGGAGGAGTCGACGTCGGCGACGATCGGCAGCTCGACCCGCGTCTCGTGCACCGGCGCGTCGCCGGCGAGGATCGAGACGACGTCGCCGAGCACCGCCGAGGCGGTCTGCAGCCCGCCTGCGCCCGGCCCCGACATCGTCACCTCGGTGATCGCCGGCGCCTCGACCATGACCGCGTTGAACGGCCCCTCGATCGGCGCCAGCGGGTGGCCCGGGTAGAGGAAGCAGGGGAAGACGCGGACGCTGATGCCGCCGTCGCGCCGTTCGGCGACGCCGAGCAGCTTCAGCGACAGGCCCAGCTCCTTGGCGTAGGCGAGGTCGTCGGGCTGGATTCCCTCGATCCCCTCGAACGGGACCTCCGCCAGGGTGACCGGGGTGTGGAAGGCGAGGCGGGCGAGGATCGCCATCTTCGCCGCCGCGTCGGCGCCGCCGACGTCGTCGGAGGGGTCGGCCTCGGCGTAGCCCAGCTCCTGTGCCCGCGCCAGCACCTCCTCGTAGCCGGCGCCGGTGGCGGCCATCTCGCTGAGGATGAAGTTGGTGGTGCCGTTGACGATCCCGAAGACCTTGGAGATCTCGGTGACGCCGAAGCTCTCCTGGATCGTCCGCACGATCGGGATCACTGCCGCCACCGCGGCCTCGAAGCGCAGCTGGACCCCGGCCTCGCGGGCGACCGCGAAGAGCTCGTCGCCATGCTGGGCGAGCAGCTGCTTGTTGGCGGTGACGACCGGCTTGCCGGCACTCAGCGCGGCGAGGACGTGTTCCCGCGCCGGCTCGGTCCCCCCCATCATCTCGACGACGAGGTCGGAGCCGGCGAGGATCTCCTCGAAGCTCCCCCCGCCGCGAGTGAGGACGCCGGAGACCTCCGGCCGCCGGCCGGTCGCCGCCTCGACGGCCTCGGCCCGCTCCGCCAGCAGCTCGGCGAAGGCGGCGCCGACGGTGCCGCGACCGAGCAGCCCGATGCGGACGGGTTTGGAGCCTTCCGAGGCCACGCTCCTAGACGTCCCTCGCGGTCAGGTCCTCGTAGGTCTCGCGCCGGACCACGACCCGGGCCTCGCCGTCGCGGCAGAAGACGACCGGCGGCCGGGTGACGCCGTTGTAATTGTTGGCCATCGCGTAGCCGTAGGCGCCGGTGGCCGGGGTGACGAGGACGTCGCCGACGGCCGGCTCGGCCAGCATCGTGTCGCGGACGATGACGTCGCCGGACTCGCAGTGCATGCCGGCGATCGTGACCAGCGTCTCGGCCGGCGCGGCGGCGCGATCGGCGATCACCGCCTCGTAGACCGAGCCATAGAGCATCGGCCGCAGGTTGTCGGACATGCCGCCGTCGACCGCGACGTAGGTGCGGACGCCGGGGATCTCCTTGACGGTGCCGACGCGGTAGGCGGTGAGGCCGGCGTTGGCGACGAGCGAGCGGCCGGGCTCGACCAGGATCCGCACGCCGGAGCCGAAGACCTCGGCGACGCCGCGGACCTTGACGTCGACGTAGGCGTCGATCGAGGGCGGCTCGTCCTCGGCGGTGTAGGCGACGCCGAGGCCGCCGCCGACGTTGACCACCCGGCACCAGTCGCCGGCCAGCTCGCCGAGCGCCTGGATCGCCAGCTTGTAGGGCTCGAGCTCGAAGATCTGGGAGCCGATGTGGGCGTGCAGCCCGACCAGCTCCAGCTTCTCGGAGGCGAGGACGCGCTCCACGGCCCGCGCCGCGAGCCCGTCCGCGAGGCCGAATCCGAACTTCGAGTCGAGCTGGCCGGTGGTGATGTAGTCGTGGGTCGAGGGCTTGATCCCGGGCGTGACCCGGATCAGCACCCGCTGCGGTTCGTCGAGCAGGCGCTCGCAGCGCTCGATCTCGTCGAAGGAGTCGAGGATCAGGTGGCGGATCCCGGTGCGGGCGGCGAAGAGGATCTCCTCGTCTGACTTGTTGTTGCCGTGCATGTGGATCCGGTCCGGGTCGAAGCCGGCCTTCAGCGCCATGTGCAGCTCGCCGCCGGAGGCGACGTCGACCGAGAGCCCCTCCTCGGCGATGAGCCGGTAGGCGGCGGTGCAGGGAAGCGACTTGCTGGCGAAGAGCACCTCGAAGTCGGCCCCGCGCGACTCAAACGCCTCGCGGTAGGCGCGGGCCCGGGCGCGGATGTCCTCCTCGGCATACAGATAGGCGGGGGTGCCGAACTCTTCGGCCAGCTCGACCACGTCGCAGCCGGCCACCTCGAGGTGTCCCTCCGCGTCGACCCGGCTCCCCTGTGGGAAGACCGCCGACCCCGCGATCGGATCGCTCGCTACCGACCCCGCCTGTACTTGCTCCGCCATTGGGCAGGCATTTTGACGATTAGGGCCTGAACGGGCGGAACGCTCGGCTACTTGCCGCCGACGAGGCCTTCGACGGCCCCGACCGTTTCGTCGACGGTCTTGCCGACTGGCGATTCCGGGCCGGCGACGCCGTTGACGGTTTCTTCGGTCACCTGGGTGACTCCGGTTTCCTCCAGAGCGCCGCCGGTAACGGTTTCGTCGACCTGGTTGACGGTTTCGTTGACGGTGCTGGTGACTTTTTCCGAGGTCGAGGAGGTGGTCGTGCCCCCGCCTTCGCCGCCGCCCCCGGTTGCACCACCGCCACCGCCTCCGCTTCCGCCTCCGCCGCCGCCGTTGGATGCCGAGCCGGAGCCGCCCGAGTCGCCACCGCCGGAGCCGGCGCCGGGAGTCGAGCCGCCTCCGCCGCCGCTCCCCGGAGATTCGCCGCCACCGCCACCGCCACCGGTCCCACCGCCGGTGCCCGGCCCCTGCCCCGAGCCGCCGACGCCCTGCTGGCCGTTACCGGCGGCGCCGCCACCGCCGTTGCCTTTGCCGGCGGTGCCGCCGCCTGCGGGGCCGCCGGCGCCACCTTTCGCGGCCGGCCCACCGCCACCCGCGCCGCCCCCCGCGGCGCCGGCGGCCTCTGCGGCCGAGATGGCGGCTTCGTCGCTCCCCCCGATCAAGCCGGGGACGGGAAAGTTCTCGAAGACCTGGGCGGAGACGAGGAGAACGAAGGCGACGACCGCTACCGCGATCAGCCCCGCTCCGGACATCGCTCCCACCAGGTAGTTCCGCGCCTGCCTAATCATCCGCCGTTCGCGTACCCACGGTAGTCAGTGGATAACGACCGCTCAGGCAATACTCCTAAAATTAAGTAGGGCGAACGTTCAGCCAGGCGTGGCGTTCTCCACGTGCAGCAGCTCCTGAGTCGCCTCTTCCTCCATTTGCAACGTCGTGTGTTCGATCCCGTAGCTCTCCCGCAGCGTCAGCTCGAGCCGGCGCCGGATCAGGTCGCGGTCGCTGTTCTGGGCGACGACCACATGAGCGGCGATCGCGCCGAAGCCGGAGGTGACGGTCCAGACGTGGAGGTCGTGGACCGAGCGGACCCCCTCCTCGCGGCAGATCGCCGTCCCCACCGCGTCGACGTCGAGGCCGGCCGGCGCCGCCTCCATCAGCACGTCGACCGGCTCCTTGATCAAGCGCCAGGAGGAGGCGAAGATCAGGGCGGCGATCAGCAGGCCGACGATCGGGTCGACGATCGGGGAGCCGCCGAGCAGGACGAAGGCGCCGGCGGCGACGACGCCGATCGAGCCGAGCGCGTCGGCGGCGGAGTGGCGGAGCACCCCCTCCAGGTTGATGTCGTCGCGCTGACCGCCGGCGAGGACGACGGTTGCGGCGACGTTGCCGGCGAGACCGAAGGCGCCGAGGGCGAGGACGCCCCAGCCGTCGATCGCGGGCGGATCGGAGAAGCGCCCGAGGGCGGCGACCGCGACGGCGACGCTGACGACGACGAGAAGCAGCCCATTGACGAGCGCCGCCAGCACCTCCGAGCGCTGGTAGCCGAAGGTGCGCCGGCCCGCCGCCGGAAGGCCGGCCAGCCGCGCCGCGGTCAGGGCGAGGACGATCGACCCGGCGTCGGAGAGCAGGTGGCCGGCGTCGGCCAGCACCGCCAGCGAGCCGGTGAGGAAGCCTCCGACCGCCTCGGCGAGGAGCAGCCCGACGTTGATCCAGAGCGCCCACCACATCCGCCGCCGGCTGTCGGCCCGGCGGGCGTCAAGGGCGTGGCTGTGGCTGTGGCTGTGGCCGGGACCATGCACGCAACCGAGGATACGGATGCCGACGGGACGAAATTACCCCTATATGTAGGGAAATCGTCCCGTCGGCCTGGAACTCAGGCGGGGACGGGCTCTTTGGCTGCCTCGGCCGCGACTTCGGCGGCGTAGCCGAGGCGCTCGGCGTATTCGCGCGACTGCATTCGCGAGATGACCATGCGCTGGATCTCCGCCGTGCCCTCGAACAGCTGGTAGATCTTGGCGTCGCGGAACCACTTCTCCAGCGGGCACTCGGTGCTCTGGGCGTAGGGGCCGACCAGGTCCATCAGCGTCGTCGTCGCCCACATCGTCACGTCGCCGGCCTTCAGCTTCGACATCGAGCCCTGGCCGCCGGTCATCGGCACCCCGTTGCGGCCCATCCAGGCGGCGCGCTGGACAAGCAGCCGCGCCGACTCGATCTCCGTGGCGACGTCGGCCAGGGTCTGCTGGATCCGCTGCGACTGCAGCATCGGCACGCCTTCGTAGGACTGGCCGTCGAGGTACTCGAGGGTCCACTCGTAGGCGGCCTGGGCGATCCCCAGCGCCGAGGCGCCGACCAGCGGCCGGGTCACCTCGAAGGTCGCCAGCGCATCGGCGCCGCGGGACTTCTTGCCTTCGCGCCCGCGCTGCAGCTTCTTCTCCAGCTTCTCCTCGCCGCCGAGCAGGCAGTCGCCGGGGATGTGGCAGTCCTCGAGCACCACCTCCGCCGTGTGCGAGGCGCGGATCCCGAGCTTCGACTCCTTCTTGCCCTGGGAGAGGCCGGAAGTGTCCTTGGGGACCACGAACGAGGCCTGGCCGCGGGTGCCGAGCGCCGGGTCGACGGTGGCGACGACGACGTGGACGTCGGCGATGCCGCCGTTGGTGATGAAGACCTTGGTCCCGTTGAGGACCCACTCGTCGCCGTCGCGCCTGGCGGTCGTTTTCAGGCTCTTGACGTCGGAGCCCGCCTGCGGCTCGGTGACGGCGTAGGCGCCGAGCTTGATCTCCTCCGCGGTCCCGAAGCACTCGGGGACCCACCTCATGATCTGCTCGGGGGTGCCGGAGGAGGCGATGCCCGCGGCGGCAAGGCCGGAGCCGGAGATCGCCAGCGCGGTCCCGGCGCAGCCCCAGTGGAACTCTTCGGCGGAGATCACCTGAAACTGGCCCTCGGGGTCGGCGGCCGAGCGCTGGATCGACTCGAGCGTGCCGAAACCCTGCTTCCGCGCCTCCTTGATCACCTCCCAGGGGATGCTCTCCTCTTCGTCGTGCTTGCGGGCCGCCGGCCGGATCACCTCGCGGGCGAACGTCCGGCACCGCTCCTTGAAGTCTTTCTGCTCGTCGTTGAGTGCGAAGTCCATCTCGATCCTCTCTGCGCCTTCGGCTACCGATTGACTGGTCAGTCAGCCAGTCCTGCCGGGACTCTACTCCTCCCCGCCGGAGGCGCTCGGCTACGTTTCGGGCGTGACCCCGAAGCGGCCGATCAACGCCGACGTGCCCGAGGCGGAGGCGAAGGAGGCGGAGGCGCCGACGCTGGAAGCTCCGAAGCCGGAGGGGAATCCGGCGGCGGAGAAGCAGAAGAAGGCCGAGCCAGCTGCCCGGCGACGGCGGAAGCCCGGCGCGCCGAAGATCCTGGCGGCGCTGGTCGCCCTCGCTGTCGTCTTCATCGTCGCCGCGATCGTCTTCGGCACCGGCGGCGGGGACTCCGGCAGCAGCGAGGCGCCGGCGCCCGCCCCGGTGCCGGTCGAGAGCAAGCCGGCGGAGAGCGCGCCCGCCCAGACCGCCGAAGCCCTCGGCTACCCCGGCTTCGCGACCAACAACACGACCCGCATCGGCGGCTCCGACCCGACCGCCAACGCCGCCGGCGCCGCGCTCGCCGCCTTCCCTTCCACTACGCCGGCGCAGCGTCCCGCGGCGGTCACCGTCGTCGGCGAAGAAGACTGGGCGGGGGCGATCGCCGCCGCCGTCCTCATGGCCCCGCCCGTGCGGGCGCCGATCCTCTTCTCCGGGCCCGACGAGATGCCGGAGGTGAGCGAAGAAGCGCTCGAAGCGCTCGGCCCGCAGGGCAGCGCCGAGACCGGGCAAGCGGCGCTCTTCGCGGTCGGCACCGTCGCCTATCCCGGCAAGGCGGCGCCGGTCGACTCCGGCGACCCTGCCGCGACGGCGGCCCAGATCTTCAACCTGCGCGAACGGCTGACCGGCGCTGCCCCGAAGCACATCGTCCTCGCCTCGGGCACCAGCCCCGACTTCGCGATGCCCGCCGCCGCCTGGGCCGCCCGCTCCGGCGACCCGGTCCTCTACGCGGAGGGAAAGAAGCTGCCGCAGCCGACCGCGGCGCTGCTGAAGGCGCACCCGAAGGTGCCGGTCTACGTGCTCGGTCCCTCCTCGGCGATCTCCTCCGAGGTCCTGCGCGAAGTCGCGAAGATCGCGAAGAGCGTCAAGCGCGTCTCCGGCGAGGATCCGGTCGCCAACGCGGTCGCCTTCGCCCGCTACCACGACGGCGGCTTCGGCTGGAACATCAACGACCCGGGCCACGGCTTCGTCCTCGCCCGCAGCGACTCACCCGCCGACGCCGCCGCCGCGGCGCCGCTCTCGGCCTCCGGCAGCTGGGGACCGCTCCTGCTCACCGACGACGCCGCGGCGCTGCCCCAAGAGGTCCGCAGCTACCTCCTCGACCTCAAGCCCGGCTACACGACCGACCCCACCCGCGCCTTCTACAACCACGTCTGGGTGATCGGCGACGAGGGCGCGATCGGGCTCGAACAGCAAGCGGAAGTGAACGAGCTGGCCGAACTTGCGAAGATCGGCGGCGGAAAATGAGCGAGTCTGAGAACCCCCAGCTGCTCGGCAGCGGCAAGGAGATCACCGTCGAGGACATCCGCGCCCTCGCCGGCCCCGTCACCCCCCACTTCTCGTTGCAGGTCCGCAACCGCATCCGCCGCCTTGTCGAGCCGCTGCCCGCCGGCCACCCGGCGCGAGCGGAGGGAGAGCGGCAGATCGCCCGGTTGGAAGCGCTGGCCCAGAACAGCGGCGAGCCGCGCGAGGGACTCGGGATCTCCCATTGAAGTACCTGGCGCCGGGCGTCTGGCGGCTGAAGGAGTTTCCGGCGCCGACGATCAACTGCTACCTCGCCGAGGACGTGCTGATCGACGCCGGGCGCACCTGGGACCGGCGGCGGATCTTCGCCGAGCTCGAGGGCCGCGAGATCTCGACGCTGGCGTTGACCCACGTCCACCCCGACCACCAGGGGGTGGCCAAGGACATTTGCGAGGCGCGCGGCATTCCGCTCGCCTGCCACGCCCTCGACGTCGACGCGATGGAGGGGCGGCGGCCGGTACAGGAGGCTTCCGCGGACAACCCCGTCAACCGCCTGATCGCCTCGATCTGGCAGGGCCCGCCGTACAAGGTCGAGCGCGTGCTCGAGGAGGGCGACGAGGTCGCCGGCTTCCGCGTCGTCCACGCGCCGGGGCACTCGCGCGGCCACGTCCTCTTCTTCCGCGAGAGCGACCGGGTCGTCATCTGCGGCGACGTCATCCGCAACATGAGCTATGCGACGGGGCTGCCGGGGATCAAGGAGCCGCCGCCGCTCTTCACCTACGACATGGAGGAGAACCGGCGCTCGATCCGCAGGCTGGCCGAGCTGAACCCCTCGCTGATCCTCCCCGGCCACGGCCCAGCCGTGACCGACATGGGCGCGTTCGAGCGCTTCGTCGCCGCCCTCCCTGGGTAGCCCCACCGCACCGACTCGCCTCCTGGCGGGTTACTTGTTTTCGGGTACTCGGCCACGACTGCAAGGGAGTCAAGGATGAAAAAGCTTTCGAAGATGCGCCCGTCGCCGGCGATGGTCATCGCGGTGATCGCGCTGATCGTCGCCCTCGCGGGCACCGCCTACGCGGCGCAGACGATCAACGGCGGCTCGATCAAGAAGCAGACGATCGGCGGCGGCAAGCTGAAGAAGGACACGCTGACGGGTTTCCAGATCAACACCAACAAGCTCGGCGCGGTGCCGTTCGCGAAGGTCGCGACGCACACCTTCTGGGCGGTCGTCAACAACCCCGCCAGTCCCGGCAACGCCGCCCTGGCGCGAGCCAGCGGTCCCAACATCGCCGCGGTCGAGGGCGGCGGCGCGGTCACCGTCACCTTCCCCTTCAACGTCTCCGGCTGCGCCAACATCGCCGCCCGCAACAACGCCGGCACCTCGGTGCCGAACTCGGGCTACGCCCAGACCAACACCTCGGCGGCGAACCCCAACGCGATCGAGGTCCGCACCCGCGGCAAAGACGGCAACAACGAGGACGCCGACTTCCACCTGATCGTGATCTGCCCTTAGGGTTGCCAGATGGCCGAGCAGGGAATCGACAGGCCCGAGCACGCGCGGGAGCTCGCAGTCCAGCGCCTGAAGATGAAGCAGGACTTCAAGGGCATCGCCGCCGGCGGTGCCCTTGTGGTCGCCCTCTGTTTCCTGCTCTGGCAGTTCGGCGATGACAGCTTCCCCTGGCCCGTCTGGGTCGCTTTCGGCGTTGCCGTACTCCTCATCGTCCAGGGCTGGAAGACCTACGGCCCCAGCAACCGCATCACCGAGGCCGACGTCCAGCGCGAGATGGAACGCGGCTGATTCAGCCCGGCGCTCACGCCTCGGGGCCGAAGGCGTCGATGATGCGGTTCTGGAACTCGCTCAACTCCTCGGGGGAGATGAAGTAGGTGGGCGGGGTGAGGAAGAGGCCGTCGGCGCGCTCGGCGGTGGCCTCGACCCGGGCGCGAACCTTGTCGAGCGGGCCGGCGGCGCAGTAGGCCTCGACCATCTCGTCGCTGATCGCGGCGGGGACGGCGGCGAGGTCGCCGCGGCGGAAGGCCTCGCCGGCGGCGACGGCGTTGTCGGCGAAGCCGTGCAGGTCCCAGAGCGGCATGTAGGTCTTGACGGTGGCGTAGAAGGAGATCGTGCGACGGGCCATCTCGATCGCCCTGCCCTCGTCGTCGTCGATCGCGCAGCAGACGGTCGGCAGGTAGTCGAAATCGCCGCGGTCGCGGCCGGAGCGACCGAGCCCCTCCTCGAAGGCCGGCACCACCACCTCGTCGATCCAGCGCAGGCTCTGGATCGGGTGGCCGATCAGGCCGTCGGCGACGTCGCCGGCCATCCGTGCCATCCCCGCCTGCACGGCGGCGGTGTAGATCGGCACCGCCTCGCGGGGCGCCGGGTGCGGGCGGACCCAACCCTTGATGTCGATGTCGTAGTACTCACCCTCGTAGCGGATCGGCTCGCCGGCGCTGGCCTGCCGCATGATCAGCCGGGTCGCCTCGATCGCCTCGCGCAGGTGCGGCGCCGGGCGGCCGTAGTCGGCGTTGTGCCAGGTCTCGTTCAGCCGTTTGACGCCGGCGCCCATCCCGAGCCGGAAACGGCCGCCCGACATCTCGTCGACGTCCAGGGCCGAGATCGCGTGGATGAAGGGGCTGCGGGTGAAGGCCCAGACGATCCCGGTGGCGACGCCGATCCGCTCGGTCCTCGCCGCCAGGTAGGTGGCCTGGGTGACGGCGCTGCGGAACAGCTCCGGCGCCCATACGCACTCGACGCCGGCGGCCTCGGCCCGCAGCGTCTCCGCCTCGAGGTCGGCGACCGAGGTCCCGATCGCGGCGACGGAGATGCGATCGAGGGCGCTCATGCGAACGCTGTCAGGCGCTGGCCGGAGCGGTCTCGCCCGCGAGCTCGGCCTCGGCGACCTGCTCGCGATGCCACCTGGCGTCGCCGAACATCGCCGCGTTGGCGCGGCCGCGCTTGAGGAAGAAGTGGAGGTCGTGCTCCCAGGTGAAGCCGATGCCGCCGTGGACCTGGATCGCCGCGTCGGGGACGCGCCAGCCGGCGTCGGAGGCGTAGGCCTTTGCCGTCGAGGCGGCCAGCGGCAGCGACTCCGGCTCGGCGTCGGCGGCCCAGGCGGCGCCGTAGACGGCCGAGCGCGAGTTCTCGGTCTCCAGCAGCATCTGCGCGCAGCGGTGGGAGACCGCCTGGTAGGCGCCGATCGGCCGCCCGAACTGCTGGCGGTCTTTGGCGTACTCGACGGACATCTCCAGCGCCCGCTGGGCGAGCCCGGTCGACTCGGCGGCGAGGGCGACGCAGGCGCGGTGGAAGACGGGGTGGTAGTCCTCGCCGCTGCCGGACAGCGTCGCCTCGGGGCGGACATTCTCGAAGCGGACGGAAAAGAGGCGGCGGGTGGGGTCGATCGACTCCTCGGCGATGACGGTCACGCCCTCGGCGCCCTTCTCGACCAGGTGGCGACCGCCGTCGGCGGTGGCGACGAGGAAGAAGTCGGCGCTGCCGGCGTCGAGGACCAGCGTCTTGGTCCCGGAGAGGACGTCGCCGGGGTCCATCGAGAACTTCATCGGCTCGGCTGGGCCGCCGGCGTCGATCAACGCGGGCGTCCCCCGCAGCGAGCCCTCGGCCAGCGGTCGCAGCCAGCGCTCCTTCTGCTCGTCGGAGGCGCCGGCGGCAAGCGCCAGGCCGGCGATCGTGTTCGAGAGCAGCGGCGAGGGCGCCAGGGCGTAGCCCATCTCCTCGAAGAGGATCGCCAGCTCGACCGCCCCCAGGCCCTGGCCGCCCCACTCCTCCGGCAGCGCCAGCCCGGCCCAGCCGAGCTCGGCCATCTCCTTCCAGCCGGCCTCGTCGAAGCCGCTCTCGCTGGCCGCGATCTCGCGGATCCGCTCCGATTTGAAGCGCGCTTTGAGGAAGTCGTGGGCGGTCGACTTGATCGCCTGCTGCTCGTCGTTGAGGTCGAAGTACATGGAAAAAACGCTCCTCCGTCGCGCCTTAACGCAACCGCGGCAGGCCCAGGACCCGCTCGGCGATGATGTTTTTGAGGATGTCCGTGGTCCCGCCCTCGATCGAGTTGGCGCGGGAGCGGAGGAAGCCGTACTGCCAGGCCCCGCCGGCGACGGCGTGCTCGGAGCCCCGCGCCAGCATCGCGTAGGCGCCCTCTATCTCCAGCGCCAGCTCGGTCAGGTCCTGGTTTATGTCGGCCCACTGCCACTTGCCGAGCGACCCCTCCGGGCCCGGGATCCCCGACTGCATCGTCTTGGTCAGGCCGCGGTAGGCGTTCAGCCGCATCGTCTCCACCTCGATGTGGAGCTGGGCGATCCGCTGGCGGAAGTAGGGGTCGTCGGCCGCGGTGCCGCCGTCCGAAGGCGTCTCCCGGGCCAGCTTCGAGAGCCGGCCGAGGCTGTTCTGGATCTGCGAGATCGCGCCGAAGGCGAGCCCGGCGCGCTCGTTCATCAGCGTCGTGATCGCCACCGCCCAGCCGTTGCCGACGCCGCCGACGACGTTGGCGTCGGGGACCCGCGCCTCCTCGAAGAAGACCTCGTTGAACTCGCCCTCGCCGGTGATCTGGACCAGCGGCCGCGTCTGCACCGCCTCCTGCTCCATGTCCATCAGGAAGTAGGTGAGGCCCTGGTGCTTGGGAGCGTCGGGGTCCGTGCGGGCGACGAGCATGCACCACTTCGCGTACTGGGCGAAGGTCGTCCAGACCTTCTGGCCGGTGACCACCCATTCGTCGCCGTCCTTGACCGCGCGGGTCTTCAGCGAGGCGAGGTCGGAGCCCGACTCCGGCTCCGAGAACCCCTGGCACCAGATCTCCTCGCCGGTCAGGATCGGCTCCAGGTAGCGCGCCTTCTGCTCGTCGTTGCCATGGGCGATGACCACCGGGCCGCCCATCGCCAGCCCCAGCACGTTGGCGGGAGCGGGCGCTTCCTGCCGGGTCGCCTCGGCGGCGAAGATCGCCTGCTCGATCATCGTCGCGCCGCGGCCGCCGTACTCCTTCGGCCACGAGATCCCGGCCCAGCCGGCTCCATGCAGCTTCAGCTGCCAATCGCGGCGAAAGGCCATCACCTCGTCGAGCCCGGCCTCGGGCTCAGGCCCGGGATGGTTCTCCTGCAGCCAGGAGCGAACCTCGTCGCGGAACTCCTCCTCCGATGGCGAGAGCGTCAGGTCCATCGAGGCCGGAGCATATAGAGATCCCCTGGCCGGCCGGCCAGGGGATCAGCGGCGGTCAGATGACTTTGCAGGTCAGACCGAATTCTTCGGCTTCTTTTTCGAATTCGTCGAACTGGTCGCCGACGAGGGCTTTCGGGAAGCCCCTTTCTTCGGTTACGTCGGTCGCCGTTTCCATGTTGTCGAGCATCTTTTCGACCTGTTCCTCTTCACCATCCGGGGCGCCGAGCGCTTCGAGTTCCTTGTGCTGGGTCCTCATCAGGGGGATGGTCTTTTCCTGGAGCAGCTTTTCCCCGATCACAGGCAATTCGGCCTGAAATTCCTTGAAGGCCTTCGACCCCTTGGCAATGGCCTGTCTCTGCTTTGGATTGAATTCCTTCTCGGCCACGGCGAGGCGCTGGCTTTTGTATTCGGCGCAGATGAGATCTGCCTTCTTCACGAATTCAGCTTTGGTGATTTCAGGGCCGTCGCTTCCGCTTCCGCCTCCGCAGCCGACGGCCAAGCCCGACAAAATCACAGCCACCGCTATCCCACCGATCCACCTGTACAAGACTCTGCCCGCCTCCCAATAGTTTGAATAATCGGGGGAGGTATAAGCGAGGCCCCCTCCCCAAGTCAATGGCGCGCAAAAATGCGCGTGCATCTAGGGGGGCTCTGCGAAGGGCCTCCCCAAGATCGAGTCAGATGAATCTCATCCTCCCCCGCAGACCTTG
>Ga0307314_10000005_pt1 | contig 91224 bp, 94 predicted proteins | sample ER_DNA_204_FD_194493 | JGI IMG/M metagenome (GOLD analysis project Ga0307314, IMG submission 194493) | Bulk soil microbial communities from the East River watershed near Crested Butte, Colorado, United States - ER_DNA_204 | ecosystem: Environmental > Terrestrial > Soil > Floodplain | place...
CTCCACGTAGTCCAGCCGACCTACAGGTTCGGGCTCATAACCTGAAGGTCGCGGGTTCGAATCCCGCCCCCCCGCTATAGGAAAAGGCCCCGTGGGTCTTTTTCGTATTACGAACTGTAGGCGGGGTAACTCGCTCGGCGGCCGAGCAGCTTTCCGATCGGGGTCAGAGGCGTAAGGATCAGTCGCTGGACAGGGACCGGTGGCTTGACCAACTGCGGGCAGGACGCTCCCAGTTCGGAGTAGGCGACAGCGACCTGAAGCAGCCCCGGGATGCCCTTCGCGTCGGTCTTGCCGTCACGCCCGAGCCCGAAGAAGGTCTCGAAGAAGGTCTCCGTTCGGAGGGCGGGGCGCAGCTCGACGCGGATCACCGCCCCCTCAGCGCCAGTCGGCCACCCAGCGGTGTGCCACCCCGACTGGGACGGTCACCTCTTCGCCCTGACCTAGTTCCTGTTCATCACCGCCGACACTTATGCCGATCCGTCCCGACAGCACCCGAAAGGTCTCCGTCTGCTCGACATGCCGATGTTCGGCGGCCAACCCCGCATCGGGGCGAAGCTCCAGATCGAACGCAAGCAATGAGCCGTCGGTCGTCGCCGCAGTCTCGACCCAGGTGATTGCCTCGCCCGTGGTGGGATTTTCGATCTTGGTGCCGACCTCTGCCATCGCGATCGCGATCCTAGTCGGCGAGGGGTCCTGTGACGGGTGCCGAGTGCATACTGCGCGCATGGCCAACGTCTTCGACCCGCACTGGGACGAGGAGCAGGATCGTCCTCCTTTCTCCTGGCGGCGGGCACGGTTGGGGCGGCAGGCCGGTGCCGAACGGCTCGGGGCGTCGCTCTTCGAGCTGGCGCCGGATTGCTCCAGCTTCCCGCTCCATGTGCATCACGCAAACGAGGAGATGCTGGTTGTCGTCTCAGGTAATCCGACGCTGCGCACCTTGGATGGTGAGCGGCAACTCGAGGAGGGGGAGCTGGTCGCGTTCCCGGCCGGCTCCGGTGGCGCCCATCGGATCGACAACCGCAGCCGGCAGCCGGTGCGCGTGCTGATCGTCAGCACCATGCTCGCGCCCGAGATCAACGAGTTCCCCGATTCGAAAAAGATCTGGGTGCGGACCTTTCCGCCGGGCGGCGCTCGACCCGACGACGCCCTCGATGTCCTCGTGCGCGCGGAGGGCGAGAACGCCGACCTCCTCGAGGGCGAGAGCTAGTCGTGATCTCCTATTCAGCTGTTCGTCGTCCCGGTGGTGGTCGGTGGCGGCACGCCGTACTTCCCACCGGACGTACACGCCGACCTCGAGCTGGTCGAGACCCGCACGTTCGACGCGACGGTGTATCTGCGCTACCGGCGGCGCGGCTAGGCGAAGGTCGCCGCCAGCCCGTCGGCCATCGGCTGCGCCTCCGCCGGCCCCTCGATCGAGAGGACCAGCTCCTGGCCGCGCTCCTCCAGCTTCAAGTCGAGGAAGGCGCAGCACGCTGCCTCCGCGGCGACGATCTCCTCGAGCCGCTTGCGCGTCGCCGCGACGGAGCGGAAACGCAACAGGTGGCGCGGGCCTTCGGTCTCGTGGCCGAGCAGGCTCTCGGCGCCGAGCTCGGCGATGGCGGCGAGCCGCTGTTCGAGGTCGTCGGCATCGAGCGAGCAGGCGATCGGCAGCGCTTCGGTCATCTCATCTCCTCGTGATCGGGGATTGTCCACCCCGCTAGGGTTGAACCTGAACCTTGGTTTAGGTCAAGGAGCGATCGCAGATGACAGAAGCAACCCTCAGCATCGGCGAGATCGCCGAGAAATCCGGGATGAGCGTCTCGGCGATCCGCTTCTACGAGCGGGAAGGCCTCCTGCCGGAGGCCGAGCGGGTCGGCGGGCAGCGGCGCTTCACGGAGGAGACTGTGCAGCGACTGGGGATCATCGACGTCGCGAAAGAGGCGGGCTTCAGGCTGGAGGAGGTGGCGGTCCTGCTCACTTCGATCGACGAGGGCGCGCCCGCCCACGAGCAGCTGCAGGCCCTCGCCGCCCGCAAGCTGCCCGAGGTCGACGCGCTCATCGAGCGCGCCCAGGCGATGCGCGACTGGCTGAGGGCGGCGAGCGAGTGCGGTTGCGACTCGCTCGAGGAATGCGCTCTTTTCGTCGCCCCATGACGGTGCTCCTCTACGACAATTCGGCCTCCGGCAATTGCTACAAGGTGCGGCTTCGCGTCGCGGCCCAGCCCGGAATGAATCCCATCACCGCTTGAGCTTGAGTTCGGATGATGCGTTGACTCCCTCGCTGCGGTCTCCCTGCGCACCGCGATTCTCCCTTCCGGTCCTGGTGGCGGTGATCCTCGCGCTGCAGCTCGCCCACCCCGCGGACGGGGCGAGCGCCTCGGACCCGGCTGTCGGTCCGGGAGGGTCGGTCGCGCCCCAGCTGATCCTGATCCACGGCGGCTCCTTCCTCTACGAAGACCCGGCGTTCGAATCGCTGACGCGCCGGCGAGCCCTCCGGGCGGGGTTCGCTCCCCACTACCTGCGCTATCCACTCGGTGACATGCCGGGGGCGTTCCGGGCCGCACGGGCGGAGGCGGTCCGCTTGCGGGCCAAGTACGGGAGCGCGGTCTACGCCTACGGGTCCTCGGCCGGCGGCACCCTTGCCGCCCTGCTCGCCGGCGGCGGTCTGGTCTCGGGCGCCGTGGCGAAGGCGCCGGTGTCCGACCTGCTGGGTTGGGAATGGCCCCTGGGCGCCTACGGCCCCGACTACTTCGAACGGATCGGGCTGTCCGCCCCGGCGGCGAGGCGCAGGCTCTCGCCCCTGCGGCGGCGGGCCAGGGAGCCGTTCCTGATCTTGCAGGGCCGCCGCGACCGAATCGTGCCTGTGGCGATGAACAGGGAGTACGCTGTGAAGTTCAAGCGCGTGTACCTGTGGGTAGTCCAAGGTGGGCACCACACCGAGCGCATCAGGCCTGAGCTCCTCAGCCGTGCCTTCGACTGGCTCGCCCGCGTCGTCACCGCCCACCAACACTGAAGGACGTCCTATCTCCGCCAAGAGCGGCTTTCGCCCGGACATCGAGGGCCTTCGGGCCGTCGCGATCGTCGCCGTCCTGCTCTGCCACGCGGGCCTCTCCTTCGCCGCCGGCGGCTACGTCGGCGTCGACGTCTTCTTCGTCATCTCCGGCTTCCTCATCACCCGGCTGCTGCTCGGTGAGCTCGACCGCACCGGTGGCATATCGCTGCGCCGCTTCTACGCGCGCCGGGCCAAGCGCCTGCTGCCGCTGACGGCCGTGCTCCTCGCCGCGGTGGGTGCCCTTTCGCTGCTGCTCCTGTCCCCCGTGCGGGCGGTCGAAGTCTCCGGCGACATCGTCAGCTCGGCCCTCTACACGGCCAACTGGCACTTCGCCGCCCAGTCGGTCGACTACTTCGCCCAGGAAGTCGAACCGAGCCCGGTGCTGCATCTCTGGTCGCTGGCGATCGAGGAGCAGTTCTACCTCGTATGGCCGACCCTCCTGCTCGCGGTCACCTGGTTCCGGCGAAAGCGCGGGGGCTCTGTTCGCCCGGCGATCTGGGTGACGCTCGCGGTCGTTCTGGTGGGCTCGCTCCTGCTCGGCATCCACCTCACCGAGGACGAACCCGCCGCGGCCTACTTCTCGACCTTCGGCCGCGCCTGGGAGCTGGCCCTGGGAGCCGGGCTGGCGGTCCTGGGGGCGGTGCGCATGCCACGCGCTCTGGCGGCCGCGGTCGGCTGGGCCGGCCTCGCGGCGATCGTCTACGCGGCGGTCGCCTTCGACGCCGGCACCCCCTTTCCGGGAACCGCCGCCCTTCTGCCCACCCTCGGCGCCGCCTGCCTAATCCTCGCCGGCTCCTCCGTCCACGGCCGGGCGAAGGGCGCCCCCGCCTGGCTGCTCTCGCTTTCCCCCGTCCGCTATGTCGGGCGGATCTCCTACTCGTGGTACCTCTGGCACTGGCCGGCGCTGATCTTCGCCGCCGTCATCTGGGGTCCGCTGTCGGCCCCCGCCGCGCTCGCGGTGGTGGCCGCCTCCTGGGTCCCCACCGCCGTGACCCACCACCTGATCGAGGACCCACTGCGCCTGTCCAGGGCCCTCGCCCGGCGGCCGAACCGGGCTCTCGCGATCGGCCTCGGCTGCATGCTGGTCGGCGTCTGCGCCGGGCTCGGTCTGGTCCGCTTCCAGCCGACCCTCCGCACGGCGCCGCTCGCCGAGGTCAGGGGCGCCGCCGCGCTGCCCGATCAGCCCCGCCCGCAGCAGCGCGCCGACGCCGTCCGCCCGAATCCGCTGCGTGCGGCGGCCGACCGCTCCCGCGCCTACTACGACGGCTGCCTGGTCGGGATCAGCGGCACGAACTCGAACAAGTGCCTCTATGGCGACCCCAACGGCCAGCGCACCCTGATCCTCTTCGGGGACTCCCACGCGATGCAGTACTTCCCGGCACTCGACGAGCTGGTGGAAGCCCATCACTGGCGCCTGATCACGCTGGTGAAGGCCGAATGCACGCCCGGCGAAGTGAAGATCCGCAGCATGATCGCCGACCGCGAGTACTCGCAGTGCGACGCCTGGCGGGAAGAGTCGCTGCGGCGGATCGAAACGGGCGACGAGAACACCCTCGTGGTGATGAGCGGCGACACCGCCTATGTCCCCTACGACGGCGACGGCGAAGAACTGAGCGGAGAAGCGGCTGCCACCGCGATGGAAGCGGGCTACCTCGCGACCCTCACGCGCATCCACCGCGCCGGGCTGCGGACGGTGGTGATCCAGGACACTCCCGCCTCGGCCAGCGACGTCCCCGGCTGCGTCTCCGAAGACCTCCAGCACCTGGCGTCGTGCGCCTTTCCGCGGGTCCACGACGAGGACAGGGAATTCGACGTCCGCGCCGCCCGTGCCGCGCCCGGCGGCCATCTGATCGACGTCAACGGCGAGATCTGCCCCGACAACCTCTGCCGCGCGGTGATCGGCAACGCCCTGGTCTACCGGGACAAGAGCCACCTCACCGCGACCTTCGCCCGTACCCTGGCCCCGGCGATAGAACGAGGCCTGAGGAGGGCCGGGTTGTCCTGACCCTGCGGCCGACTCCGCCCCAACTGGGGTCAGCCGGTCGAGCATCTAGCTTCCCTGCGGGCAGAAAGCGCCTCGTCGAGGTGGGCGAGCAGGATGTCGGCTATCCGAGGATCGAATTGGCTGCCCCTGCCCTCTCTGATTTCCTCGACGGTCTCCTCCACGCTGAGCGCCGGGCGGTAGGGACGGTCGCTGAGCAACGCATCGAAGACGTCGGCGACCGCGGTGATCCTCCCCTCGAGGGGGATCTCCTCTCCGGCAAGGCCCTGGGGATATCCGTTGCCGTCGAAGCGCTCGTGATGGGTCAGCGCGATCATCGCCGCGAGGCCGAGAAGATCGCTCTCGGAGTCGGCGAGGATCTCCTGACCCACCGTCGTGTGGCGCTTCATCTCCTTCCGTTCCTCCGGCGTCAGGGGACCGGGGTTGCGAAGGATCTCGCTCGGGGTGGCGATCTTTCCGACATCGTGCATCGGCGCTGCCACCCGCAGCAGTTGGACCCGCTCGGCGTCGAGACCGAGGTGTGCTCCAAGCAGAGCAGCGACTCCGCCCATCCGGTCGAGGTGCCCTCCCGTGGACAGATCGTGGAACTCGATCGCCTTGGTGAGTCGTTCGACCGTCTCCTGACGGGACAGCTGCAGCTCGTCGATCGCCTGCTGCTGGGCGGCCGCCAGCTCGTCGCGTAGTCGCAATGCGTCTCTTTGCGCAGTGACATCGGTGGAGATCCCGCAGACAGCGGTGGGCCGCCCGTCCTCGTCGAGAAGAGGGAATTTCATAGTGTGAAAGGTTCGATCTACGCCCCCGATCGCGAGCGTTTCCTCCGCCTCATAGGTCGTGCCCTCCCGGAGGATCTCGCGATCGACGGCGCGAGTACGTGCCAGCGCCTCGGGGGCCATGATCGCCTCGTCGGTCCTGCCGAGCAGCTGGCCTCTCTTCTGCCCCGCCAGGTCGTCGGCCTCTGCGTTGGCGAAGACGTAGCGGTACGCGGTGTCCTTGACATAGACGGGCATCGGCGCCATGTCGATGATCGTCTGACGCCGTTCTTCGAGGTTGAGCCTGTGGGCGCTCTCGAGCCTTTCGAGTTCGCGCCGGCGCAGGGCGTTCATCACCGTGATCAGCAGTTGCCCGGGCCAGAAGGGTTTGACCAGGTAGCCGTGGACGCCATGCCCGCCGAGGCCGAAGGCCCTCCTGGCGACCTCCGGATCGTCCTTGTCGGTGATCAGGACAACAGCAGTGTCAGGATGCTCTTCGGTAATTTCTTCGGCCAGGGCCAGCCCCGACCCGCCCAGCATCTGGAGGTCGCACAACGCGAGCTGAAACGAGGTGGATGCGAGCTTCTTATGAGCCTGCATGATGCTGCCGGCGAACTCGCATCGGTACCGCCCTCCCAGCGCACGGTCGACCGATCGCAGCATCTCCGGCTGGTCGTCCGTGATCAGGATGCGAGCGAGGCCTGCCCTTGGGGGTACGACAAACCGCTCGGGAATCGAGCTATCCGTGCCGGTTCTGGTTGCGTTTCCCATAGGACCTACCGGCCCTACTCCACCGGTCAAAGTAGCCTAAGTCAGTTACACCCGGACATGGCTACGTGTACAGACGGTAGGGACTTTGGCACCTGAAAGCAACCTCACTGTGGGTATACATCTGGGTTTTCAGTGTGGTGCCTCGTGTCTCTCCCCTTTATCTATTAACCCCTTTGGGGGATATAGACATCACCTCCTACATTCGGGGGATTGTGCTGCTCGACCGTGGCCGTAAGAGTGGCAATCGGTAAACGATTCAGGCAGCTCGCACGGGCCGTTTACCTCATTGTGTTACCCGGGCCCCCTAGGCCTCACCCCAGTCCGGTCTAGGGGGCCACCTCCGCCTCGCTCCGTCGTTCTTCCCCCGATCGGGCACCTGCCCTCCGACCAGCACGATCAGGCCGGAGAGTTAGCGCGTCAATTGAGAAGACCATGGTCACATAAGGGTACGCTCAGGTCCCTAAGCCGCAAATGACACGGCGGTATTCAAGGAACTGCCTTGCATCGTCGAGGACCGACCCCTAGGGTAGAAAATCAGTCTGACTGGCTATTCAGCCAAAGAGGTGGTGGGTAACTCGCCTAATTCAACCGGACACGGCGACAGTTCGCACTTCGTGGACGGCGACCCCGGTCCGCAGGCAGCGAAGAGGCTGCGGACGGCGCTCGAGCGTTCTCTCCATCCGATGCTGATCGCCGACGACCAGCGACGCTGGGTGACCGGAAATACCGCCGCCTGTGAGCTCTTGGGAATCGATTGGGAGGAAATCCCCTGGCACACGATCGACGACTTCACGGCCCCGAGCGAGCGCAAGCGGCTCGCAGAGCAATGGGGAGCATTCCTGGCCAGCGGCGGCGCCGAGGGCTGGTATCAGCTGTACGTTCCAGATCGTGGCCCGGTGCCGGTCGAGTTCAGCGCGACTGCCAACGTATTGCCGGCCCGCCATCTCTCTGTCTTCATTCCGCCCGATCGGACTTCCGCCCGGGAGGCGGGGAGCGCCTCGGCATATGAGCCCCCTTGGGCACCGGTCGCGGTGGAGGGGAGCGGCAGGCTGCAGCTCAGTGAGCGTGAACGCGAAGTCATGACCTTGGTTGCCTCCGGGCTGCAGAGTGGTGAGATCGCGGAGCGCCTCTTCCTCTCGCCGGAGACGGTCAAGTCTCACGTACACAACGCGCTGGCCAAGCTCGGAGCGCACACCCGCGCACATGGCGTCGCGATCGCGCTCGTCACCGGGCAGATCACCTGGGAGGTATAGGAGGAGGCCGTCGCTGCCATCTTTTGACTAACCCGTCCGGGGGATATCTACAACACCTCACACATCCGGGGGATTGCACTACTCAGACGGTGCGGTGATAGTGGCTGGCATGAGGAGTGCGGTGCCCAAGATCAGTATTGCTGCTGTTGCTCTGATCGTATCCTTGGTACTTGCAAGCAGCTCGCATGCAGCCACGTCGGTTGGTCTCGGAACGGCGGACAGCTTTGCGGTGCTGGCCGGAGCCGGGGTGACCAACACCGGGCCCAGCGTGATCAACGGCGATCTCGGTACCTCTCCAACGCCGGCTGTCAGCGGCTTCGGCGGAGCGCCAAACGGAACGGTCAACGGGGCGATCCACCAGGCCGACGCTTTGGCCGGTCAGGCCCAGGCCGATCTGACCACCGCCTACGACAACGCGGCTGGCCAGGGACCTGTCATCACGGTTGCGACCGAGCTCGGCGGCCAGACCCTGACCCCTGGTGTTTACAACTCCGAATCGGGGACCTTCGGCATCACGGGAACGCTGACGCTGAACGGACAGGGCAACCCGGATGCCGTCTTTATCTTCAAGACGACGACCACCCTGATCACCGCATCCGCCTCCCAGGTGCTGATGATCAACGGGGCCCAGCCCTGTCATCTCTTCTGGCAGATCGGCTCATCGGCAACGCTCGACACCGGCTCGGCCTTTGCCGGAAACATCCTGGCGCTTGAATCGATTCAGCTGAACAGCGGCGTCACCGTCCTCGGCAGGCTGCTCGCCCGCAACGCCTCGGTCACGCTGATCAACGACACCGTCACTCGGGCCGACTGCGCGGTCTCCGGCACCGGCGGTGGCGGAGGCGGTGCAGGAGGCGGAGGCGAAACCGGGGGTGGGGAAACGGGTGGTGCACATGGGACCGGTGGCGGCAAAAAGGGCGGCGGAGCTGGTGGCGGCAGCGGCAGGCCGCCGAACGTGCAGATCACCGGAGTCCCCAGCTCCGGCAGAGGGAACGGGGGGCCGCCCGGTCGCGGCGCGCCCTGTACCGGTCGCGGGTTCCGGGCCAAGTTCAGGATCCACAGCCAGGTAGCAATGCGCAGGGTCAGCGTCTACCTCGACGGGAAGTTGATCAAGCGAAGCACCGCCAAACGGTTCTCGGTCTGGATCAGCGTCGTCGGCCTGCGCTCCGGACGCAACACGATCCAAGTGGTGGCCGTAGATCGCAGAGGCCGACGCGATACCGCGAGCCGTAGCTTCCGTCGCTGCGGCCGGGCTGCTCCAAGCCCAGATTTCACGGGCTGAGAATGGCGGCTCTGGCTGTCGTCGGCGCTCTTCTGCTTCCGGCAGCAGCGACTGCGGCCAACGTCCCCGGCGCCCACGGCAGCACTCGCCTCTCGAACGAATGGACCTTCACGCGCTGGGCGCACCCGGTCCGCAAGGCACCGATCCGCTGGCTGCCTACCCCGCATGCGCGGCAGGTGGCGCGGACCCACTACCTCACCGAGGACGGGTTCCCGGAGGTCTATCCGCTCCTGCGCAGCTGGAGGGACACGAAAGAACACGCCTGGCTCGAGATCCGGATTCCGATGCGCCCGAACGGCGGGACGGGGTGGGTCCGCCGCTCCGCCCTCGGCCCCTACTTCCGGGTTCGGACCGTTCTCGTCCTGGTGCGCCACAGGCTGCGCGCCACCCTCTATAAGCGGGGCCGCCGGATCTGGAGCGCCCCGGTCGGGATCGGCAAGCCAGGTACTCCCACGCCGGCGGGACGCTTCTGGATCCGCGAGAAGTTCAGGACGCCGGACCCCGGCAGCCTCTACGGGCCGGTGGCATTCGGCAGCAGCGACTACTCCGTTCTCAGCGAATGGCCCGGCGGCGGCATCATCGGCATCCACGGCACCAGCGAACCTGCTCTGATCCCCGGCCGCCCATCGCACGGCTGCATTCGCGTCCGAAACCGGGCAGTACGCCGGCTGTGGCGCCTGATGCCGATCGGCACCCCGCTTCTCATTCGGTCGGGGGAGTGAAGATGGAACACGCCCTGACCCGAGACATGCACGTGTACTCGACCTTCTCGGACGGTTGGAACACGGTCGAGGAAAATGTCGCCGAAGCTGAACGGATCGGCTTGACGGAGCTCGTTTTCGCCGACCACGTGCGGTCCGACTCCAGGTGGTTACCCGCCTATGCCGCGGCGGTGAGCAGGTGCAGGGAACAGACGTCGGTTGTTCTGCACTGTGCGGTGGAGGCGAAGATCCTCGATAGCTACGGCCACCTCGATCTACCTCCCAAGTTGAACGGGGTCGATGCCGTGTATGCAGTCAGCCATCAGGCACCCTCGCCTGACGGACCGATGAATCCCCGTTCCACTCGCGAACGGATCGAAGCGGGAGATCTTGACCCTCAAATGATTCTCAGCTGGATGGTCGCCGGGACGGTCGCCGCGCTCCACTGCCACGAACACGTCGTGATCGCACACCTGTTCAGTGCGCTCCCCACGCTTGGGTTGAGCGAGGGGGACGTGCCGGGAGAGATGGTCGATTCACTGGCGGTCGCGGCAGCCGAAGCCGATGCCCGGATCTTGGTGGACGAGCGCTTGAGATGTCCGACGGTACGCACCCTGCGGCCATTTCTGCGACGAGGTGTCCCAGTGCTGCTGGGCACCGGAAGTAAAAATCGCGGGACCGTCGGTCGTTACGACTATTGCGCCGGCATCGTGCGCGAAATCCCCGAGTCTGACCTGGCAATGGCCGGTTGAGGAGGAGTAACCATAATCAATCGCCCCCGCACCCCCGTAAGCCATGAGTGGCTGCGAAGATGGCCGACGCCATCGGTCGCCATCGCGGTAACCGCCCTGTTCGTCGCACTCGGCGGAACGGCCGTCGCCGCAAACAGCCTGATCCACGCCGGGGACATCGCACCAGGCGCAGTCGCCAGCAAGGCCCTACGAAACGGGGGGGTCGAACCCAGGGACCTGAGCATCGGCACGCGGGCGTTGCTTCAGACCGGTGGGGGCACCCCTGGCGCCAGGGGTGAAACTGGTTCTGCCGGAGCCCCCGGCACGAACGGCGCCAATGGGGCCAACGGCGCCAACGGTCCGAACGGCGCCAACGGTCCGAACGGTGTCGACGGAACCAACGGTCTCAACGGTGCTAACGGCGCCGACGGAGCTGATGGTGCCGACGGGTCCAACGGAGCGAACGGTGCCAACGGTGCCAACGGTGCCAACGGTGCGAATGGCGCCAACGGCGTCGACGGCACTGACGGCGTCGACGGGACCGACGGCACGGACGGCGTCGACGGCACCATCGCGCCCCTGTCGGCCAAACAGGGCCTGACGGCACTTCCCACCGCCAGCCCCCCGACCACCGTGGTCGAACTCGCCGTCCCGGGGGGCAGCTACGTCGTCCTGGCAAAGACGCAGCTCTCCCAAACCGGAGCCGGCGACAGCATCGATTGCACCCTGAAAGCAGGTGGCGCCACGATCGACCAGATCGCGATGAAGACGCTTCCCGCGCTTGCCGCGATACCCGTATCGCTGCAGGCGGTGACCACGACCGCCTCCCCGTCCCAGTTGAGCGTCGAGTGCAAAGTGCAGGTTGCAAACGGGACCGCCAACTTCAGCAGCCTGATCGCGATTCCGACCGCCTAGACCATGAAACCCCGCCAACTCACCGCCCGAACCTGGACCTGCGACGACTGCGGGGTGGCGGCGAGCCACCTCGACGGGCAGCCGGCCCCCGAACCGAGCGGCTGGATGGATTCGGAGGAGGGACGCCTGTGCCTCGCCTGCAGGCGCAGCCGCGCCGGCGAGGCGGCTCTTGCCCGGGCCCCGACCGGCATCTCCCGGGACGAGTACCGGCAGATCCGCCGTACCGGCTTGATCGAATTCGAGGTGCGCCGCACCCCCGGCCGTCGCGACGGCCGCATCGCCTCGGACTGCGGCACGTCGCCCTTGACGGTAGCCGCCGTGCGCCGCAAACTGGAAGCGGCCGACAAGGCCAGTCAGTAGCCGGGCACAAGGAACGGCGTTCCCTCACGCTCTCGCAGCGCCGAGGAGGGGGTCGACCTTGTTGAGGGTTTCGGTCATGCCCTGCTCCATCCCCATCTCGAGCATCTTCTCCATCGACTCGCGGTCGCCGAAGTGGGTCTGGATCGACATCGTCGCGGTGCCGCCGGCCTCGGCGATCGTCACCGTCATCCCGGTCGGGCCGCCGTCCTCCGGCCTGCCCTCCTCGTCGACCTCGTCGTCGGCGATGTGCAGGCGGTGGGGCGGGTCGACCTCCTCGATCCGCCAGCGGCCGTGGTGCTTCTCGCCGTCGGGTGCGGTCATGAAGTAGGTGGTGCGGGCGCCGGGGGTGAGCTCGTGCTCGACGAAGGTCGAGGGATGGGACGGCGGGCCCCACCAGCGCTCCAGCTGGCGCGGATCCGCCCACAGCTCCCAGAGGCGCTCGGCATCGGCTCCGAACTCGGCCTTGACGGTCATGGTGAGGGCGTCGCGGTCCCTCTCTACGTCGGTGACGGGCATCAACTATCTCCTTTGTCGGTTTCGAGGATCTGCTCCATCCGCTCGATCCGGCCGCGCCAGTCGGCCTCGATCTGGTCGAGGGCGGTGCGGGCGCGGACGAGGGCGTCGGCCTCGGTGCGGACGATCGACTCGCGGCCGACCCGGTGCTTGCTCACCAGCTCGGCCCGCTCCAGCACGGCGACGTGCTTCTGCATCGCCGTGACGCTGATCGGGTGTTCGCGGGCCAGGGCCGAGACCGAGAGCCGGCCCTCGTGGGCACGGCGGAGGATGTCGCGGCGGATCGGATCGGCCAGCGCCCGGAACAGCAGGTCGGTGGCCCCCTGCTCGTCTCGCGGTTTCTGATCTACAACCATCTGGTTGTAAGTTAGCAGGAGCCGGGGGACGCAACTCCGAGCCTCTCGGGGGTTTCGCCAGGCATGGGGAGAAGAACGGCGATCCTGGCGGCGCTGGTGGGTCTGCTGCTCGCGTCTCACGCCCGGCCGGCGGCGGCCTGCGACTCCGACGTCTTTCGCGTCGGCAATCCGGCGCGGGTGACGCTGCGGCTCGACTCGAGCGGGCGGTTGCTCGCCGGCATCTGCGACCCGACGCGGGGGACGGCGGCGGTCGTCCGCCTCGCCCAGGACGGGCAGCGCGACGGCTCCTTCGCCGACGGGATGCTCGGCCCGTGGCGGACCTCGAGCCCCGGCGACCTGGCGATCGACCCCAAGGGCCGGATCCTGGTCGAGACGGCCCCGCCCCGGCGCGGCGAGTACCGCCTGCGGCGCTTTCTCCCCGACGGCCGCGTCGACCGCTCCTTCGGCGCCGGCACCGGGGCGACGGTCATCCCCAGCCATCCGAACTACTCCTCTCCCGACTCGATCCGGGTGTTCGCCCAGCCCGACGGGCACATCGCCGTCTCCTACCACGCCGTGCAGTGGGGCTGCCGCGGCGCCGAATCGTGCGAATACCGCGCCGAATACATAAAGCTCCACCGCTACTCGCCGCGCGGCCGGCTCCTCCTCAGGCAGACCTACTACGCCGAATACTGGGAATTCGGAGCAGCCGCGATGGCGCCGGGCGGCGGCCTCGTCGTGGTCGGGGACTACGACGAAGGCGGGATCACGCTGCTGCGAACGAGGCCGGACTTCAGCCTCGACCGCCGCTTCGGACGCACCGGCGACTACTTCCTTCCCTCCTCCGGGGTCCTGCCCGAACCCACGTACTTTCCGTCGACCGAAGCAGTCGCCCTGGGCGCACGCCACTCGGTCCTGATCGCGCCAGACCAGCCGGCCGAACTGCGCCGCTACCGGGCAGGCGGCTCGCTTGACACGAGCTTTGGCGAAGGGGGCCGCGTCGCCTGCATCGACCCCGCCAGGGACCCTTATCCCGCGGGCGCGCCCTTCGACCTCACCGAGGTCGAGGCGGGCGGGGGCATCCTCGCCGCCGGCGGTTCCGGTCGCTGCGGCCTCGTCCGCTACCTGAGCGACGGGTCGCCCGACCCCGGCTTCGGCGCGGCCGGGTTCGTCGACCTCGAAGCTCTCGGCCTGCCTCATCCCGAAGCGCTCGCAGTCTCCCCGACCGGCCAGATCACCCTCGGCGGTTGGGATCCGGCTCGGGACGGCTTCCTCCTCACCCGGCTCTCGCCGGGTGGTCAGGTCGACGCGAGCTTCGGCGTCGCCGGCTCGGTCCTCCTCGAGGGGTCGACCGGCGCAAGGTAGCCCCGCCGCCCGTCAGCCTTTTTGCCACTCTGTGTGTCAGCTGGCTGCGGGGGGTAGTGGGAACGCCAGGATGACCCAGCATGAGCAGCAGGTACCCGAATCGCCCGAGGCCGCGGATTACCAGTCCTCCGTGCGCGCGGAGATATCCCGCGAGATGGTCCGCCTCTACAAGGAGCAGTTCGGTCGCGGTCCGACCAAGGCAAGGACCGAGTTTGCCGGCCCGGACATAGTCATCTGCACGCTCGAGGACAGCTTCACGCCGGCCGAGCGGCGGCTTGCGGAAATGGAGGAGCACCAACGCCTTCGCGATACGCGCCTGTACTTCCAGCACGCGACGAAGGGGGAGTTCGTCGGGACCATCGAACGGATCCTCAACCGCAAGGTGCGCGCCTTCAACAGCAGCATCGATACGCACACCGACGTCTCGGTGGAGATCTTCCACCTGGAACCCGACGAGCCTCGGCCCTGAGTCCGTCCCGGCGCTTACGCCGGCTGCAGCCGTCGCTCGCCGAGCGAGGACGGGAGTAGCAGTGCCGAGAGGCAGACCATCGCCAGGGCGGTGATCTGGAGGGTGATCCCGAGCGGGCTGGGGGAGAGGGGGTCGCCGAAGACGAGGATGCCGCCGAGGATCTGGGTCGCGTTGGCGACGATTCCCATCAGGCCGATGGTCTCGATCGGGCCGCCGCTCTGCAGGGCGGCGACCGCCGTGTACTGGGCGAGGGCGCCGCAGGCGAGGGTCAGCACGAGCAGGGTCGCGGTCAGCGGCCAGCCGCCGGCGCCGCCGGTCAGCGCCTTGATCGCGATCCCGGCGAGGGCGAAGAGGAGGCCGGCGAGGACCGCGAGCAGGACGCCGCGGCGCTCGGCGAGGCGCGGGGCCCGGTGGGCCAGCGCGATCCCGGCGGCCAGCAGGACCAGGCCGCCCTCGAAGCTGACGATCGCGGCGATCGAGAACCCGGAGTGGGCACCGTGGAAGTGCGGGAGCGTCGCGGCGAGGAGGGCGAGCCCGCCGCCGCCTAGCGCCAGCGCCAGCCACTGCCGGCGCTCGATCCGCTCGCCGAAGAGGCGCTGGGAGAGCACCGCGAGGGTGACCGCGCCGCCGGCGAGGACCGCCTGCACGAGCGAGATCGGAGCCAGCGAGAGGGCGGCGACGTGGGCCACCCAGGCGACGGCGGCAAGGCCCCAGCCGGCGGCGAACCAGGGCGAGGCGGCGAGGCCGCGCAGGCTGGCGAGCGGCTGGCCGAGGGAGACGGGGTGGGTGTGCTGGCAGCCCCGGTGCTTGAGCAGCGAGGCGAGGTTGGTCATCAGCGCGACGGCGGCGGCGAGGCCGATCCCGATCTCCATCGCGCGCCTGCTGCCTAGTCCCGCTCGCCGCGGACGGCCGCTACCGCGGCGCTCGAGGTGCGGCAGGCGAGCGCGATCGTGCGGTTGGGGGCCTCCGGCGCGCGCTCGATCTCGAACTCGATCAGGGCGGTGCGCCGGAGTTTGACCCGGTCCTCGCGCGAGGTCGCGTCGGGGGCCGAGTCCATCGCCGCCTCACCGGCCTGCGCACGGCTGCAGGTCAGGCAGAGGGCCTCACCGTCGACGTGCGACCAGGTCGTCGGCAGCGAGGACGTCCCGCCGTCGATTTGGCCGACCGAGACCTTGCAGCGGGCGCAGCTCCACCTGACGGCCTCGGCGGCCATCGCTTAGGCCGCTGCCCTGCTGCGGCGGCGCCGGTTGCGACGCCGGCGCGGCGGGCCGCTCGCGGCAGCCGGACTTGCCGGCCTGCCGAGACCGGCGTCGAGCCCGAGGCTGGCGCTGATCTTGCGCATCTCCTCGGTCTGCTCGGCGAGAACGAAGCTGATGCCGGTGCCGGTCGCCCCGGCGCGGCCGGTACGGCCGACCCGGTGCACGTAGGACTCGCGGTCCTCGGGAGCGTCGTAGTTGATGACGTGGGCGACGTCGGGGATGTCGATGCCGCGGGCGGCGACGTCGGTCGCGACCAGGGTCATCACCTCGCCGCGCTCGAAGCGCGCCAGGGCCCGCTCGCGCTGGCTCTGGCTCTTGTCGCCGTGCATGGCGACGGCGTTGACCTGGCGGGTGCGCAGCCGCTTGACCAGCCGGTCGGCGCCGCGCTTGGTGCGGACGAAGACGAGCGAGCGGCCGGCGTCGGCCCCCGAGAGGTGGGTGACGAGGTGCTCGAGCTTGGCGCCCTGCGAGTCGACCGGCAGGAACCGGTGCTCGATGTTGGCGTCCTTGCGCTCGGGCTCGGCGTGGGTGTGGGAGCGGGCGTCGCGGGTGTAGGCGGCCGCGACCTTGCCGGTCGCGCCCTCCAGCGTCGCCGAGAAGAACAGCGTCTGGCGGTCGGCCGGGGTGAGGCCGACGATGCGGTCGACGGCGGGGCGGAAGCCCATGTCGAGCATCCGGTCGGCCTCGTCGAGGACGAGCACGCGGACCCGCCCGAGCGAGACGGCGCCGCGCCCGATCAGGTCCTCGAGGCGGCCCGGGGTGGCGACGAGGATGTCGGCGCGGCGGGCGGCGGCGATCTGCGGCCCGAAGCCGACGCCGCCGTAGACGGCGGTGATCTTCAGGCGGCGCGCCTTCGCGAGCGCCTCCAGCTCGACCACGATCTGGCCGGCGAGCTCCCGGGTGGGAGCGAGGACGAGGGCGCTCGGGCCCTTGCCCTCGGGCTGGATCAGGTCGACCATGGGGACGCCGAAGGCGAGGGTCTTGCCCGACCCGGTGGGGGACTGGACGAGGAGGTCGCGGCCGGCGAGCGCATCGCGGACGACCATCTCTTGAACGGGGAACGGTTGGGTGATCGAGCGCGCGTTGAGGGCGTCGACCACCGGCTTGGAGGTGCCGAGATCGGCAAAGGTAGTGATGTTTGAACTCCTGTGTTGAACGTCTTAGGGAGATCCTGCGACCCCAAGGCGCTGATGAAGCACGAGGAGGAAACGGAACCTCTCGGGTGGCGAATCGGCCAAACCCGACCTGACCACCGTAGCAGCCGCCTTCGCGGCCGGCGCTCCCTAAGCTCGGTTGGTGCAGATCCGCCTGCGCCATCTTTCGAGGTTCATCCGCGCGGCTAGCGCGCTGCTCGCGGCGGGGATCCTCGCGCTGCTCCTCTTCAGCGGCTGCGGACAGGCCGGCGGCGAGACGCAAGCCAGGGGACCCCGGCCGGCGCCCCACCTCCCGCGCCTGCCGGCGGACTTCCCGCCGACGAAGTTCGAATCGATTCACAAGGTGCCCTTCGGCCTCTTCGTCGTCACCTACTCGGGCAAGGACGACCGTCCCTGGGTGATCGTCTTCGACACCGAAGGCAGGCCGCGCTGGTGGTTCCACCCCGACACGCGGGCGCTATGGGGGCAGATCGTCGGCGACGGCAGCGTCGTCTGGGCACGTTCCTTCGGCGACGGCTACGGCCTCGACCCGCGGATGGCCCACGAGGTCCGGACGGAGTCGGGCAAGCTGCTGCGCCTGGTCAAGACGGGCGGGTCTATCGTCGACGGCCACGAGTACCGCGAACTGCCGAACGGCAACGTGCTGCTCGACACCTACGTCCCGGAAACTGCCGACCTGCGCCGCGTCGGCGGCCCCCGGCGGGCGACGATCGTCTCCGCCGAAGCGCAGGAAGTCGATCCCGCCGGAAAGGTCGTCTGGCGCTGGAGCTCGCGCGGCCACATCGCCCTCTCGGAGACGGGGCGCTGGTGGCACAGCGTGCTCAACAACCCCCGCCGCCGGCTGCAGCGCGAGGCCTTCGACCCCGTCCACATCAACTCGATCGAGCCGCGTGGCTCGAGCGAAGTGATCGTCTCCACCCGCCACACCGACGCCGTTTACGGAATCGACCGCTCGACCGGGGAGATCCGCTGGAAGCTCGGCGGCACCACCACCGGCAAGTCGCTTGAAGTGGTCGGCGACCCGGCGAGGAAGCTGCTCGGGGGCCAGCACGACGCCCGCCTCGACCGCTACGGCCGGCTGACGATCTTCGACAACGGCAAGGACCGCCCCCGCCGCCCCCGGGTCGTCTTCTACAAGCTCGACCTCGCCGCCGGCAAGGCGATCTACAAGGGCCAGCTGAACGACCCGGAGGTGAAGCGGAGCCACTGCTGCGGCTCGGCCCGGGAACTGCCCGGCGGCGGCTGGCTCGTCAGCTGGGGCGACAACAAGCTCCTCACCGGCTTCGACCGCCAGGGCAGGATCGCCTTCCGCCTGCACCTGCCGGCCCCCACCTTCCGCGCCGTCCCGGTGCCGCCCGGCGCGATCAGCGTCAGGCGGCTCGCGCGGGGAATGGAGGCGATGCGCAGCCGTTGAGGCGGAGCGGCTACCTAACGGCTAGAGCGGGGGCGAGCCGTCTCCGCTCTTTCTGTGGGGATCGGGGTTTCTATGGGGATGAGGAGCTCGACTCGATCAGCGGTTCTGGTGGCGGCGATCCTGGCGGTCGCGATCGGCGTCGCCGCCTCGACGGCGAGCGCTGCCCCGACGTGGAGCAAGCCGGTCACCCTCGGCCAGATCAGCCGCGATTCGAAGCCGCCGCAGATCGCCGTCGCCCCTGACGGGGAAGCCGTCGTCACCTGGGAAGGCGGCCGGCCGAACGGCATCCGGGTGACCAGTCGGCGACCGGGGCACCGCTGGCAGCGCCCGACGCTGCTCGCGCCCGCCCACGAAAGCACCCCGCAGGTCGCCGTCAGCCGACAGAAGGCGGTGGTCGTCTGGGACAGCGTGATCAGGCCGGAGGAATCGGAAGCGCAGGTCATCTTCGCCGCCACTCGACTGCGGGGAGGGCGATGGGGCAAGCCGGAGAACATCTCCGCGGAAAAGAGGTGGCGCCGCGAACCGGAAGGGAGGGACCCGGAGGTCGCGATTACCAACCGGGGCGAAGCGATCGCGATGTGGACGGCCGGCGACGAAGGTCACTCGACCACGCCCTTCATCAGGACGGCGAGCCAACCCCCCGACGGAGGCTGGACGACGCCCCTCGGGCTGCGGGGCTCGATCGAGGGCCAGGAACCGCAGGTGGGCGTGACCCCGGAGGGGGAAGCGGTGGCCGTCTGGCACGCCTTCTACAACGAAGAATCCGGGCTTTACGTGGCGAGCCGCCCCGCGGGAGAGAGATGGAGCGTCAAGGGGCTGTCGAGCCCCGGTGCCTTCCCCGAACCCAAGCTGGCGATCACTCCGAAGGGAGAAGCGGTCGCGGTCTGGGGGCTCGAATACCCGGGTCGTGGCCTGCAGGTGGCGACGAGGAGGCCGGGCGAGCGGTGGGGGGTCGAGACAATCCCGGCTGTCGAATTCGAACGGCTCAGCTTCACCCAGGTCGTCACCAAGCCCGGCGGGGCGGCCGTCGTCTGGATCCGAAACACCAGCGACGAGAGGGAGGACGTGAGGGTGGCGAGCCATCGACGCGGTGGCGGTTGGACGGAACCGTCGAGCCTCTTCGGGGAAGAAGTGAAAGACCGCCGCCCGGAAATCGTCGTCACCAGAAGCGGCGAATGGGTCGCGGTGTGGGAGTCGTCCGGCCCCGGGGGGAAGTTCATCCAGACCGCGAGCAAACCTCCCGGCGGCTCTTGGAGCGCGCCGGCGAACCTGACTCCGTCGCCCCCCGCGCACCGGGGCGGGAACTCGGCGCCGAAGATCGCCGTCGCCCCGAGCGGCGAAGTCACCGCGGTGTGGTGGTCCTACGACGGCTCGGTGCGGACGCTCGAGGCCGCTACGCGTCGGCCGTAGGCGCCCGGGCGCCGGCTAGTCGCTCCACCAGTCGCGCTTGCCTTCGACGTCGCCGCGCGGGTTCTCGCCGAGGTTGGGGGCGCCGACGACGAGGATCTCCAGGCCCTCCGGCCCGGCCTCGTAGCCGCGCCAGGTGCCGGGCGCGACGCGGACCGCGTCCCACTGCGTCAGCTCGACGATCTCGTCGTCCAGCTTCATCCGCCCGCTGCCGCCGAGGACCACGTAGACCTCCTCCTGCTTCTCGTGCGTGTGGCCGTAGGGGAAGCGGTAGTTGGGCGGGACGCGCTGGTAGCCGAGGCCCGATTGCTCGAGCTCGAGCGCCTTGGTCGCCAGGCGGAACTCCAGGTCCGGGGAGCCGTCGAAGTTGGAGCCGACGTCCTCCAGATCCTGCTTCAGGTTCTTGTGCGTGAACGGCACGGGGCAATTCTATGGCGGCAGGAGAGCACCAATCCGTTCCGATGGATTAGATAGGTTAAGCGCTCATTGATGCCTGAGCAGCTGCCTCCTCCCGCTCCGCAGGTTCCCCCGACCCCCGCGGTAAGCGAGGTCGCCCCGCCTGCCACGGCCCCCGTTCCATCGGCGGCCACCGACCCCGCTGAAGCCGCCAAGCTCGAACGGGCTTGGCGGATCGCCGCCGTGAGCGTCCTCGTCGTCGCGATCGGCGCAGCAGTGGCCGACCGTCTTCACCCAGCGATCGCCGCGACGTTCGAAGCGCGGGAGATCTCTCCGGGGACGGCGATCGCGCTCGACGAAGCACGCCTGCTGCAGCCGGTCACCATGACCGCCGGCTCCTTCGGGTTGAGCCAGATTCTTCCGTTCGGCCCGATCGAGGTGCCGGGTCGCGGCGGGCAGCTGCTGGTCCGGCTCCGCATCGACGCGCGCGACTGCAAACGCTTAACCGGGCGCCTCGGCGGCAGCTGCAAGGGAACCCCGAAGCTGGTCCCGATGCCCGAACAGCTGGGCATCACCGGGACCAGCGACCCGCTCGAAGCGCGCCTGGAAACAACCCCTGCCGCCGAGGCCAGCCTCGGCCAGAACCGCGAAGAGACCTCACTCCAGCCGCCGCGGGAATGGTCGCTGACCGAGAACGCCAAGAAGACGACCTTGACCCTCACCTGTCTGCAGCCGGTCGCGCTCTCGGTCACCCGCTCCTCGCCGCCGCTGCATTCCAGCTGCTCGCCTGACGGCCCGTTCTTCCAGCTGGCCTACGTCAACCGCAAGCCCTACGCCCCGATCCTCGCCTTCGACGGCAGCCGGACCTTCCAGTCGACCGTCGCGGCGGGGCGCGTCGAAGTCTCGGTCGACTACGGCGACCTGTCCTTTGGCGACGTGCAGCGGGAAATCCACGAAGTCGAACCGACGACGGTCGCGCTGAAGGGCAGCGAGCCGATCGAGATGCGCGTCGCCTCGCCCGCATCCGAAGGAGTGGCCGCGGCGAGGCTGATCTCGAAGAAGACCGCGGAGGCGACGGTGGGGGAAGAGGACGTCGTGCCCAGCCTCCTGGCCAGGGACGAGCTCGCCAAGTCGATCGCCTACGGCACGATCCTGACCCTGCTGATCGCCGCACTGACTTATTACGCACGCGCCGCGATCGCGCACTTCTCGAGGAAGGGATAAGGATGGCCGCGCGACCCTCGACCCCCCTGCGGGGCCTCTCAGGACGGGCGGCCAGGGTGGCCATGATGGCTCCGGCCCTGCTCGGGGTGCTGGCGCTGGCCCCGGGCAGCTCCCTCGCCAGCTACAGGCCCGCCAACGGGTGGTGCGGTCCCTCGCAGGAAGCTGACTGGGTCTGCGGCTGGAAGGGGGCCAGCTTCCTGACCCCGCCCGGGGGATCCGAACAGGCTCTGCCTCTGCGCAGCGCCCTCTCGCTCCCGGCTCGATCGAGGGTCAAGGCGGCTCCCGGCGGTTCGGCGCGGCTGAACTTTCGCGCCAAGGCACACTGCACCGTCGGCGGCAAGGGGGCCGACTGGAGCGAGGCGGTGACCCGCTGGGAACCGGGGGTGCTGATGCGCCAGATCAGCGGCGACTCGAGCTGCACGATCCGCGGCAGGTCGGCTCCGATCACGACCTTCTGCGAAGACTCGGAAGTGGAATGCCCGGTCCGGATCCGGGCTCGGGGCACCTTCCTGTTGCAGGGTCTGGAGCCACACTCCGAAGCTCTCGCCTCGAGTGAATCGACCGTCGCCGAAAGCATCGAACGGCATGCCCGTCTTGTCATCTGCGACGGCGCCGCGCACGTCACGGTCGAAGGAGAGGCGGAAGAAGCGTTCGGCCGCGCGGACGGCAGCAATCGCTTCGTCATCACCATCAACGAAGTCAGCGCCCACGCCGAGGCCGAAGTCACCTCCCCCGCCGGCTCCGCCACTGCCGAAGCCACGGCCTCGATCATCTCGATCACCGTCATCGGCACCCTCCGCGGCCCCGGGCCATGCAAGGCCTCGACGGTGGAAGAACAGGAACGAAGTGTCGAAGCCTAGGTCCACGATCCGGGGAACCGGGTGCCTAGCCGTGCTGCTTCTCTGCCTGCTCGGGCCCCTTGCCGGCGACTCGCAGGCGGCGACTCCAGTCGCCAGCTTCGCCAGCCCCGCCTGTCCCACCGACGTCGCGACCTGGCACATCGCCTACAGGCTCTACTGGACGAGCTCGCTCGGGCAGACCACCAGCCGTTCCGCATTGCCCAGCGCCCTGCGCAGGGCCGCCGAATTCGCGGCGGACGTCAGCGAAGACTCAGCCTGTGGCGTGAGGGCCGTCGTCGACGTCTTCGACGAAGGCGCCGCCGTCTGGCCGGCAAGCAAGAACTCGGAAGGCAGCCCGGCCGATACCCAGGCCTTTCTTGCCGGCGGCGGCTACGACTGGATCTTCTACCGGTTCCCCTCCAACGGCGAGAGCTACTGCGCCGTCACCGACCCGACCGGGTTCCCCGCGCCGGGGACCAGCCCGTCGCAGTCGCGGTTCCCGGTCGATCCGGAAGGGCGGCTGGGCTGCGAAGCGGGAAGCAGGTTCGACTGCACCTGCGAGCCGAGCGACGTGCTGATGGAGCACGAGTGGCTGCACGCGGTGGTCGCCTTCTACAACCCGCGCCTGGGCTGGCCGAGGCCGGACGTCCACGGCGCCTGCGCCCACGGCTTTCCCGGCTCGCGCTGTCCGGGCGAGGGTGTCAACGAGGGCTACTTCGCGGCGATGATGCAAGGCTTGGTTCAGGAGGCCGACGGGCCAAAGGGGATCGAGCCCGACGAGTGGACCCGGCAGGGTACGCCGGCGCATCCGCTGATCGCCCACCCGAGGCTTCGGGTGCGGGCGCTGCGCAGGGCCCGGATGTCGCTCTCGTTCCCGCGCAGGCTCGGCGGCCCGGTGCGGCTAACGGTAAAGACGAGACAAGACAGGACTGTGCGCTCGCAGCTTGTTCGCACGCGCAAGCTGGTCTTCTCGATCCCGAAGCCGGGCAGGTGGTTGGTCTGCCTGGACTTCGAAGGTTCCGAGGCCTATTACCGGGCGCATCCGTGCAGCGAATGGAGCTTTTACCGCTCCGACTTCGCACATCGCGGTCGCTCTCGATCCGGAAGGCTCCGAGCATGGCGGGGCAGCGGGTCATGGGGGCCGAACAGCCTGCAACCGCCGCGGAGCCCGCAGATCACCGAGACTCAGTCGATCTTCTCGGCCAGCTCGATGACGATCCCCTCGGGGCCGCGGACGTAACAGAGCCAGTACATGTCCTCGTAGCGGACCAGCTCGCCGACGAGCTCGGCGCCGCCGGCTTCGAGCCTGGCGAGGACGACCTTGATGTCGTCGACGGCGAAGGTGAGGTGCCGGAGGCCCGTCGCGTTGACCGGGGCCTGCGGGTTGCCGTCTGCGGCCGGCGGCGAGAGGAACTTCACCAGCTCGACTTTCCCGTGGCCGTCCGGGGTCTGGAGGAAGGCGAAGTCCGAGCGGACGCCCTCGAGGCCGACGATGCGGTCGACGAGATCCCCCTCGCCCGATCCTTCTCCCTGCAGCTCCATCCCGAGCTCGAGGAAGAACTCGATCGCGGCCGGGAGGTCCTCGACCACGATCCCGACGTGGTCCATCCGTTCGATCGTCATGCGCGGATGACCTCAACTTCCTTGGCTGCGCGGAGGACGCCGAGCTCCAGCTCGGCAACGGTGATCACCGAGACGGCGATCTTCTCGGGCAGCTCGCCAAGCTCACAGCCCGTCTCCTGGGCGATGAAGATCGAGGTGTCCGCAACCGCTTTGGTCAATCGTCGAGCTCTGCGGCGCGGACGTCGTCGAGATCGTCGAGGAGCCCCGGGTCGGCGGGGGCCTCCCGCAGAATCTGCCGAAGGTGCTCGGAAGCTACCCATGGATCGCGCTCTTCGATGCGGGGAAGGATGTCGATCATTTTCATCATCATCTCGGAATGTAGGTGAGCAGGACGACGCCGGAGTCGAAGCGCTTGACGTCCTCCAGCTGCATCCGCACGGTGCCGCGGTCGCCGAGCACGTGGAGGTTGGCGTCGCCCCAGACGAGCGGGTTGAGGTAGATCTCGAACTCGTCGACGAGGCCCTTCTCGGCGAGGGCGAAGGCGAACTCGCCGCTGCCGTGCATGAAGAGGTCGCCGTCGACCTCCTCCTTCAGCTTCGGGATCGAGTCCTCGACGGCTCCCTCCAGCAGGGTCCCGTTCCAGGGCAGGTCTCCGGAGAGGGTGCCCGAGCCGACGTACTTCGGCATCGCGTTGACCATGTCGGCCCATTTGCCCGATTTGTCCGGCCAGTAGGCCGCCAGCCCCTCGAAGGTCTTGCGGCCGAGCACCATCCCGCCGGAGCGCGCCTGCTGTTCGAAGGAGTAGTGGCCGTGGTCACCGTCCGGCTGCACCCACTCGCCGACAGGGTCGATGACGCCGTCGAGCGTCGCCTGCGTGGTCGCGATCAACTTGCCCATCTCAGCCTCCCGAGGTGTTGAGGGTTACGGCCTCGCGGATCAGCGCCTTCAGTGCCTCCCCGTCGATCTCCTCGCCCTCGCCGATGTCGAGTGCGCGCCTGGTGTTGCCGCCGAGGCTGGAGTTGAAGAGGCCGTTCGGGTCCTCGAGCGAAGCGCCCTTGGCGAAGGTTAGCTTCACCTTGTCCTTGTAGCTCTCGCCGGTGCAGACGATCCCCTCGTGGGACCAGACCGGGTTGCGCCATTTCCACTCCTCGACCACGTCGGGGTCGGCCTCCTTGATTAGGGCGCGGACACGGGCGAGCGTCTCGCCGCGCCAGTCGCCGAGCTCCGCGATCCGCTCGTCGATCAGCTGGGAGGGACTGGTGTCGTTCATCTGCCGTCGCTTTCTCTTAGGAGTTCGACCGAGCGCAGGCGGCTCGGCACCGAGTCGGAGTAGTGGACCGTCATCAGCTCGTCGGCGCCGGTGTCGGCGGCGAAGCTCTCGAGGTAGGCAATCACCTCGTCGGCGAGGCCGACGGCGGTGCAGGCGAGCATTTCGTCGACCGCGGCGGCCTGCGGCGAGGCCAGCAGTGCGGTTACGTCGTCCTCACTCAGCTTGCGGCCGCGGCCGAAGAGGGCGCGGGCTCGGACGCGGCGGGCGGCTTCGAGCTGGGCGGCGGCGCCCTCGGCGCTGTCGGCGGCGATCACCCCGACGCCGGCGATCACGTAGGGGTCGGGCTGCTGCCGGGAGGGTTTGAAGCCGTTGCGGTAGACCTCGATCGCTTCGTGCAGGAAGCGCGGCGCGAAGTGGGAGGCGAAGGCGTAGGGAAGTCCGAGCTCGGCCGCGAGTTCGGCGCCGAAGAGGGAGGAGCCGAGGATGTAGAGGGGCACGCTGGTGCCTTGGCCCGGGATCGCCTTGATCCCCGGCAGCGGGCTCTCCTCGCCGAGGAACTTCTGCAGCTCGACGACGTCCTGGGGGAAGCGGTCGCTGGCGCGGGGGTCGCGCCGCAGCGCCATCCAGGTGCGCTGGTCGGTCCCCGGCGCCCGGCCGAGGCCGAGGTCGATCCGGCCCGGGTGCAGCGTCTCCAGGGTCCCGAACTGCTCGGCGATGACCAGCGGCGAGTGGTTGGGCAGCATCACCCCGCCGGCGCCGAGGCGGATCGTCTCGGTGTGGGCGGCGATGTGGGCGATCAGGACCGCGGTCGCCGAGGAGGCGATAGAGGAGATGTTGTGGTGCTCGGCGTACCAGATCCGCCGGTAGCCGCCGCGCTCCGCCACCCGCGCCAGCTCGCGGCTGCCGGCGAAGCTCTCGGCGATCGTCTCCTCGCGCCCGACCGCGGCGAGGTCGAGGATCGAGAGCGGGACGGAGACCTTCGGCATCGCTGGAAGTTAGCCGGGTGCTGGTTTAGACGTCACCACCTGGCGCATCCGATTTTGACCACAGCGGAGTGGGGTCAAAATCGGATGGAGTCTGATCAGGCGACCTTCTCAAAAGGAAGACGAGGGCCTGCATGGTCAGCGCCGCGACGGTAGCCAGGGCAAAGGCGGCGGCGGTCGAGAGGTCCGGCAGGGAGACCGCGAGCAGGAAGCAGAAGGCGGCGAAGCCGTAGAAGCCGAGGAGGAAGTTGCGCAGCAGGACCTCGACCTGGCCGGTGCCTCCATGGGCGTGGGTGAAGACGGCGAGGATGCTGGTGATGATCGGAAACGGCGCCAGCAAGCCGCTGAGGTGGGGGCCGAGCGCGCCCGAGACGGCGGTCAGCGCGAGGACGAGCCCGAGCGCGGCGCCGGCCCGAGCCGCGAGGTCCCATCGGGGCGGGGTCATCTCGCCGACCGGCCCTGAGGGCGACGGCAGCAGGCGCAGGCCAAGCGCGAAGCAGAGGCCGACGAGGACCAGTGACAGAGCCGGCGGCGGCTGGACCATCCTCAGGACGGCGACGCAGAGGAGGAACGCGGCCCACCCGCAGAGGACGCTCGGAACCGGTCCCCGCGTCTGGGCGGTTCGGCCGTAGACGACGACGAAGGCGGTCAGCGCGGCGAGCCCGAGCAGCGTCCCGGCGGCGGCGTCGGCGCCGAAGTCGCGGCCGTGGATCAGGGTCTCGGCGAGGAGGATCGGGCCGGCGACCACGGGCAGGCCGCCGAGCAAACCGGCGACCGCGATCCCCCATCGGCGGCCGGCCAGCGAGACCGCGACCACGCAGAGCGGGGCGAGGAAGATCTTCGCGATCAGCAGCGTCATCGAGTGCTGTCGGCTCGGGACTCGCGGAGCAGGTAGTCGTCTGCCAGCCCCAGCACCTGGGACCGGCTCCTGCCGCGGTGCTCGGCGAGGATGAAGTTGCTGCCGATGAAGAGGGAGAAGGCGAGGATGCTGCGGGCCTCGGCTTCGTCCTCGTCGCGGCAGATGGGGCGGAACAGCTGTCGCAGGTAGTCCATGCGCCGGTTGTCGACCCGGTGCAGCCGGGCCGCGACCCCCTCGTCGCGCCGGGCCCAGTCGCGCAGCGCCAGCTCGATCGGCATCAGCTCCGAGGCGGAGGAGGCCAGCGCGAAGAGGTGCTGCAACTTCTCGCGCGGCGGCGCCGGCTCGCTCTCGATCTCGGCGATGACGTCGCCGACCACGCGCTGCTCCCAGCTGTCGAGCATCTCCTCCAGCAGTGCCGCGCGGCCATCGAAGTGCCAGTAGAAGCCGCCCTTGGAGACTCCGAGCCCGGTGGCCAGGGTCTCGATCCGGATCGCCTCCGGGCCGCCCTCGGCCAGCGCCCGCAGCGCCGCCACGATCCATGCCTCACGGGGGGTTCGGACCTTCGCCATGGCTTAGATCTATACGGCACCGTATTGACAGATGCAAACCCTTCCCCTAAGTTCCATACGAGAGCGTATGGAACGAGACGAGATGAAGCGCCTGAAGGCCGAGCACGAACGCCGCCCGCTGCGGATCCACGACCTCGTCCCCGATTTCACCCTGGAAGACGTCTGGGCCCTGCCCGTGCAGGGGGAGGCGGAGGACTTCGAGGACTTCCTGCGCTTCATCGGATCCTTCGACCCGAGCCAGACGGACAACCGTCCCGCCCGTTTCCTCTGGGAGCTCCGCGACCGCCTCGGGGCCTGGCTCGACCTCGGCGAGATCTCCTCCCCCGTCGACGGGGAGGAGGACGGCGGCCTGCCGATCCCCGGCACCGACGAAACCTCCCTGCGCGGGCGCCTTCCCGCCGACCTGCGGGATACCACGGCGGGCTTCGACTTCGACTCGCTCCCCTTCGTCCCCCTCTACCGCACCGACCGCGAGGCGGCGGCCGAGATCGGCAACCGGACCGTTCACGGGGTCGTCCACCTGTCCTGGGTCGAGCGGGACGGCGGCCGCTGCGGTGGCCAGATGGCCGTCTACGTGAAGCCGCGGGGCGCCTTCGGCCGCTCCTACATGGCCCTGATCAAACCGTTCCGCTACCTGGTGGTGTACCCGGCCCTGATGCGAGAAGTCGAGGGCAGTTGGGCAGCGCAGCAGGCGGGATGAAGCCGCCGCCCGCGGCAGGGAGAATGACCCCGTGCCCGAGCGCGAAGGATCAGGAGCCGTATCGCCGACCGCCCACTACACCGGGGAGACCTGGGTCAGGGGCGGGCTCTCCCATCCGGGGCTGCGGACCTGGCAGGGCCGGGTCTTCCACGGCGCGCTCGCAGTGCCGCTGGCGGCGAGCAAGTCGCTTGGCGGCCCGACGCTGGAGGGGCTGCTCCTCGCCCGCCACCGGATCATCGACTCGATCCTCGACGAGCAGATCGAAGGCGGCGTCGGCCAGGTGGTCGAGGTCGCCTGCGGGATGTCGCCGCGGGGCTGGCGCTTCAGCGAGCGCTACGGCGACCGGCTCACCTATATAGAGGCCGACCTGCCGGCGATGGCGCAGCGCAAGCGCGAGGCGCTGGCGCGGATGGGGTCGCTGAACGACCATCATCGCGTAGCCGACCTCGACGTTCTCCGCGACGGCGGCCCCGGCAGCCTCGAAGCGCTGACCGCGAGCCTCGACCCGGCGAAGGGGCTGGCGATCGTGACCGAGGGGTTGCTGACCTACTTCGACGCCGAGACCGTCGAGGCGCTCTGGTCTCGCCTCGCCGCCGCCCTGGGCCGCTTCGAGCGAGGGGTCTACCTGGCCGACCTGCGGGTCGCCAGCGAGGATCGCGGCGCCTCCGAAAGCGCCTTCGCCCTCGTCCTCGGCGCCTTCGTGCGCGGCAGGGTCCACGTCTACCGCGGCGACGAGGCCGGGACCGAGGCGGCCCTGCGCCGTGCCGGCTTCGCGCGGGTCCAGCTGCACCGCGGCGACCAGCACCCCGCGGCCGGGGACGCCGGCGCCGATCCGGCGGCGTCGTCGATCCACGTCCTCGCCGCGGAAACGTAAGCCTGGCCGCGAGAACCGGACGGCAACATCTCCGTCCTGGGGGTGCTGTTCCATTCCGGTGGATCCGGTTCAGGGACCTCTGAATGCACACGGCATCCCCACCTGCGGCAGTTGAGACGGCGCGGCCGACGCTGGAGCGCCGGCGCCTGCGCCTCGCCGACGGCGCCGTCACCACCGTCCACGTCGCCCGCTTCCGCCGCGCCGAGTTCGGCCTGCGGGTGGCGGCGCTGCAGCCCTGCGCCGCGGTGCTCGACTGGTGCCGGCGCAACGCTGCCGACCACGCGATCGTCGGCGGCTTCTACATGCGGCCCGGCGGCCCGGCGCTGGGCGACCTCTGGATCGACGGCCGCGCCCTGGCGACCGAGCCGTTCGACCGGCCCTGGCACGAGCAGCGGGCCTGCGTCCACGTCACCGGGGGCTCGGTGCGGCTGGTGCCGCGGTGCGAGCTGGGCGACGTTCCCGACGGCGACCTCCTCCACGCCGGCCCGATGCTGGTCGCCGGCGGCCGCCCGCTGATCGAGGAGGGGGTCGACGCGGAGGGGTTCTCGGCGGGCTCGCGCCAGTTCGACTCCGACATCACCGTCGGCCGCTACCCGCGTGCGGCGCTCGGCCTCTCCGCCCGCGACCTGATCGCGGTCGTCTGCGACGGGCGCGCCGACGAGGAGGCCGGGCTTTCGATGGCGGAGCTGGCCTGGGCGATGGCCGACCTCGGCGCCGAGACGGCGATCAACCTCGACGGCGGCGGCTCCGCCTCGCTGGTCGTCGGCCGCGCCCTCGTCAACACCCCACGCGAGGAGCACGGCCTCGAGCTGACCGGCGGCCGCGAGGTCGCCACCGCCCTGCAGTTCAGGCCGCGCAGCTGCGGCTGAAGGCCCCTCGACAGCACCGCTAGCCTCGGTGGCAGTGGCCGCCGCGACCGAAAGACTGCTGATGGGGATCTACTTCTATCCCCGCGGCGGTTCGGCGCACTCGGCCCGGGCGAGCGCCCGGGAGCTCGGGGCGAACGGGTTCGAGGTGACGCTGTTGAGCGGTTCGCGCTCGGACCTGGGGGAGGACTCGCGGGCGGATCGCTTCTACAAGGGCCTCGACCTGCGGGCGCTCGACTTCACGCCGGCGGTCCGCTCCGCGGACCCGCTGCGCTACCGCGGCCCGGCCGGGACCGCTCCGATCCACGGCTCCTACGAGGACCGGCCGGAGGCGCCGGACCGGGTCCTTGCGTCCCTCGACGAGGAGGCCTACGAGCTGCAGGTCGAGGTCTGGGCGGAGGCGATGACCGCGGCCGCCGGAGACGGGGTCGACGTCCTCTACCTGCACCACCTGACGCCGCTGAACGAGGCGGCGGCGCGGGCGCTGCCGGGGGTGCCGGTGATCGGCCACGTCCACGGCACCGAGCTGCTGATGCTGGAGGCGATCGAGGCGGGGGCGCCGGCCGGCTGGACCCACGCCGAGGAGTGGGCCCAGCGGCTGCGGCGCTGGGCCGCCGCCTGCGAGCGGATCGTCGTCAACGACAGCGGCGGCCTCCAGCGCGCCGCGGCGCTGCTGGAGCTGCAGGAGGATCGCTTCTCCTCCATCCCCAACGGCGTCGATCCCGCTTTCGCCCCCGCCCCGGTCGACCGGCGGGCGCACTGGCGCCGGCACCTGGTCGCCGAGCCGCGCGGCTGGCGGCCGGGCGAGGGCCCCGGCAGCGTCTCCTACGAGGAGGAGGAGCTGGCGGCGCTGGAGGGTGTGGTGCTGCTGGCGGTAGGCCGCTTCACCGAGGTCAAGCGGCTGCCGGTGCTGCTCGAGGCCTTCGCCGCGGCGAAGCGGCGGCTGCGCCAGCAGGCGGCGCTGGTGCTGATCGGCGGCCACCCCGGCGAGTGGGAGGGGGAGCACCCCTGCGAGACGATCGCCCGCACCGGCGCCAAAGACGTCTTCCTCGCCGGCTGGCACGGGCACGAAGAGCTGCCGCCGTTCCTCCGCGCCGGCGACCTCCTCGTCCACGCCGCGGTCCGGGAGCAGTTCGGCCAGGTCCTGATCGAGGCGATGGCATGCGGGGTGCCGGTGGTCGCGGTCGACCGCGGCGGCCCGGCGGCGATCGTCGGGGACCCGGAGGACGGCTGGCTGGTCGAGCCCGAGGTCGACTCGCTCGCCGCCGCGATCGTGGTCGCGGTCGAAGACGAGGCCGGCCGGCGGGAGCGCGGCCGGCGGGCGCGGGCAAAGGCCCTCGAGAGCTATTCCTGGAGCCGGATCGGGGCCGAGCTGGCGGAGGAGATCCGCAGCGGCGCCAGGGTCGGTTAGCTTCACCTGGTGGACATCGTCTGGACCGCCCTCGGCGTTGCCCTGGTCCTGCTCGCCCTGCGCGACATCTTCGACGTGCTCTTCCACCCGCTCGGCCGCGGCATGATCGCGCGGAGGGTGGTGTGGGGCGTCGCCTGGACGGCGCGGCACCTGCCGCGGGGGCCGAGCACGATCGGCCTCCTCGCCGGCCCGATCGGCTACGCCGCCGTCGTCTCCACCTGGGCGGCGCTGCTGGCCCTCGGCTGGGCGCTGATCTTCCTGCCGCAGCTGCCCGGCGGCTTCAACTTCGACCCCGCCCTCGACCCGGCCACCCACTCCGGCTTCCTCGACGCCCTCTACGTCTCGCTCGTCAACCTCACCAGCCTCGGCTACGGCGACATCTCGCCGGCCTCCTCGCTGCTGCGGATCCTCGGCCCGGTGGAGACGATGTTCGGGCTCGGCCTGCTCACCGCCAGCATCTCCTGGCTGATCTCGATCTACGGCGCGATCTCCCGTCGCGACTCGCTCGCGCACGAGGTCCGGCTGACGAAGGAAGCCGAGGAGAGGATGGGGGAGAAGCTCGCCGACGCCGACCCCGAGCTGCTGGAGACGATGCTGGCCGGCTTCGCCGAGCAGCTGATCCGCAGCCGCCGCGACGTCATCCACTTCCCGATCACCCATTACTTCCGCACCGAGGACGAGGAGCGGGCGCTGGCGGGGCTGCTGCCCTTCCTCTCCGAGCTCGCCGACGAGGCGGCCGAGGACGGTCGGCCGCAGGCGCTGCGGGTGCGGGCGGGGATCCTGCGGCAGACGATCGACGACTTCGCCGAGACCCTGCGGACGCGCCTGCGGATGCCCGGGGACTCGACCGACGAGACGCTCCGTCACTATCAGTCCGAACACGGGCCGATCGAGGAATGAGGATGCTGCGCTCACCGCTCAGTCGTAAGGGGATCGCGTTGATGGCCTGCCTGGCGCTGGCGGGATGCGGGTCTGGCAGCTCCGGATCCGGCGGCGAGACCCTGGAGGGGACCTACAACTCCTTCCCCGACTACCTCGACCCGGCGCTCTCCTTCACCCTCGAAGGGACGACGGCGATGCACGACACCTACGTCCCGCTGCTGACCTACCGCCCGGCGAACGGCGCCGCCGGCACGGAGCTGATCCCCGGCCTGGCGCGGACCCTGCCGAAGATCGACCAGGGCGGCCGCCGCTACACCCTGCGCCTGCGGCCGGGCCTGGAGTACTCCGACGGGACGCCGGTGCGGGCCTCCGACTTCCGCTTCGCGGTCGAACGCCTGATCCGCCTCAACTCCGGCGGCTCCTCCTTCTACATGGGGATCGTCGGCGCCGAACGCTTCGCGCAGACGAAGCACGGCGGGATCCGCGGCATCCGCAGCGATGACAAGACGGGCGAGATCGTCATCCACCTGCTCGAACCGAGCGGGACCTTCAGCTACGTGCTGGCGCTGCCGTTCGCGGCGCTGCTGCCGCCGGGCACTCCCGTCGAGGACCAGACCCAGCACCCGCCGCCGGCGACCGGGCCCTACGTCATCTCCGCCGTTCGACCCGGCCGCAGCTGGGAATACGAGCGCAATCCCGTCTGGGCGAAGTCCAACGGGCCGGCGCTGCCGCAGCTGCCGGGCGGACACGTCGACAAGATCAGGTTCGAGGTCCGCACCAACCCCTCGGCCCAGGTCGAAGAGGTCGAACGCGGCGAAGTCGACTGGATGAAGAACCCGCCGCCGCCCGAGCACTACGCGGCGGTGCGGGACCGCTACGCGGGGACCCAGTTCCGCGAGGACCCGACGATCAGCGTCTACTACTTCTGGATGAACACCCAGCAGCCGCCGTTCGACGACGTGCGGGTGCGCCGGGCGGTCAACCACGCGGTTGACCCGGCGGCACTCGAACGCATCTTCGCCGGCACCCTGCGCGGGACCCAGCAGGTACTGCCGCCGCAGATGCCGGGCTACCGCCGGTTCCACCTCTACCCCTACGAACCGGCGCGGGCGAAGCGGATGATCGAACGGGCGGACCCGGCCGACCGCAAGGTGACGGTCTGGACGCTCGACCTGCCCCCGACCGACGAAGCGGGCGAATACTACGAGCAGGTCCTCGAGGAACTCGGCTTCGACGTGACGCTGAAAGTGGTCGGGGCGGCGAACTACTTCACCCTGATCGGCAACGCCGAGACGCCGGACCTCGACACCGGCTTCAACAACTGGTTCCTCGACTACCCGCATCCGAGCGACTTCTTCCGCCCGCAGCTCTCGAGCGAAAGCATCGTTCCGAACGGCAACACCAACTACGCGCAGTTCGCCGACCCGGCGGTCGACCGCGAGATCCGCCGGCTCGGCCGCGAGCAGCTGGGCCCGCGGCAGGAACGCGAATACGCGGCGCTCGACCGCAGGGTGATGAAGCAGGCGCCGTGGGCGCCGTTCGGGACGCTGACGCTCGGCACCTTCGTCGCCGACTCGGTCGACCTCGACGAACTCGTGGTCAGCCCGATCTACGGGCAGGACCTGGCGAGCTTTCAGCTCAAGTAGGAGCGGGTAGCCGGGCAGGGTGAAAGCCCTCTACCGGAGCCTCTCCCGCGTCCGTCGCAAGCGGTCCTTCCATCCCTTCGGGGCCGGTTTCTCCGCCCGCTTGACCCCTGCCCCGGAGGCCGCGGCGGGGGCCGGCGCCCTGAGTGAGGAGCGCGAGGTGCTGGTCCGCCTCTCCCGCTCCCTCGGGCTGCCGGAGTGGCTGCCCGACCCCTGCGGGCTGGCGATCAGGGTCCCCGACGCCTACGGGCCCGGCCGCCACCAGGACCTGCTGATGGTCAGCTCGGCGCGGCCGCCCGGCGCCCGTCACGCGCTGCTGCCCAGCCGCGGCTTCGGCGATCTGCCCTACTCGACCCTCCTCCCTTACCGGCTGCGCGGGGAGACGGCGCTGTTCGGAGCGCGGGCGCGGGGACCGCGGCCGGGGCCGAAGCTGGCGGACCTGCGCGAGCGCGAAGTCGGCGGGATGGAGTTCGCGCTCGAGGTCGCCGGGTTGAGCGGCGGCTGGAGGCCGCTGGCGACGCTCTCGCTCGGGAAGCGGCTGCCGCCAGGGGAGACCGAGCGGCTCCGCTTCGACCCGACCAACACCGGGGGCGGGCTGGAGCTGGTGGGGCTGCTCAACCGCCTCCGCGGCCCTGCCTACACGGCCAGCCAGGAAGGCCGGGCGGCCGCATATGCGGAGTCGCGCTCGGATTGAGGCGGCCCGCCGAGGGGTAACCCTTTGTAGGAACCCTCGTCCACACCGCCAGGAAGGAGCGCAGAGATGGCCGACACCACCTACCGCGACAACGACTATTCCCCCGCCAGCCTCTACGCCGGGCTGATCGGCGCCGTGCTGCTCGTCGCCGGCCTGATCGGCTTCTTCTACAGCGCCTCCTTCGGCAGCCCGGGCAACGTCGACGCGGTGCTCGGCATCCTCGACGTCAACGCCTGGCACAACCTCATCCACATCGCCAGCGGCGTCCTCGGCCTGCTCGCCTTCACGTCGGGCCCGCGGGCGTCCCGCACCTACGCCCTCGTCTTCGGCGCCGTCTACATCGTCGTCGCGATCTGGGGGTTCATCATCGGCAACCACTCCTCGATCCTCGGCTTCGTCCCGGTCAACACCGAGGACAACTTCCTCCACCTGATCCTCGGCGTGCTCGGCCTCGGCGCCTACGCGGTCAGCGACCCGGAGGCCGAAGCGCGAACCAGGGCCCGCGCCGCTTGACCTGAGCCGGCTTCGAATAACCGGCGTCGATGCCGACGGAGGCTGGCGTCCGCTGAACTTCGCTTAGATTGGGCGGGATGCCGACGGGCAAGTCAGCCGAGGCGACGGTCGATCGCGCCGCCGAGTTCCGCTTCGCCTCCTGGGCGCGGCTGCGTCCCTACGCGCTCGCCGTGTACCTGCTCGTACTGGTCCTCTGGATCGCCGCCAACGGGATCCCGACCCAGCGGGAGCTGGTGATCCTCTGGACCTGCGGCGCCCTCGCCTGCGTCTCGATCGGGCGACCTCCCCGGGAAATCCTCCAGCTGGTGCTCGACTGGCTGCCGATCGTCGCCGTGCTCTGGGCCTATGACCTGACGCGGGGCGCGGCGGACTCGCTCGGGATCGGCGTCCACTACCACCCGATGATCGACTTCGACAGCTTCGTCTTCGCCGGTCAGGTCCCCACCGTGTGGCTGCAGGAACGGCTCTACAACCCCTACGCCGTCAGCTGGTGGGATGTCGCCTTCACCCTCGTCTACACCTCCTACTTCATCGTCCCCTTCGCCCTCGCCGGCTGGTTCTGGGCGCGCGACCGCCTCGCCTTCCAGCGCTTCACCCGGCGGCTGGTGACGCTGGCGCTCTGCGGCCTCGCCACCTACATCGTCTTCCCCGCGGCCCCGCCCTGGATGGCCAGCGAACGGGGCCTGATCGACCCGATCCAGCGCAGCGTCGGCAGGGGCTGGGAGGTGATCGGCGTCGGCACCGCCTCCTTGTTCGACAAGGGCCAGGCGAGCAGCAACCTGGTCGCCGCGGTGCCCTCCCTGCACACCGCCTTCACCACCCTCGTCGCCCTCTTCCTCTGGAAGCGGGTGCGGCGTCGCTGGCTGCGGCCGCTGCTGCTGCTCTATCCGCTGGCGATGGGTCTGGCGCTGATGGCCACCGGCGAGCACTGGTTCTTCGACGTCGCCCTCGGCTGGCTCTACGCCGGCGCCGTGATGGCCGGCTGGGCCTGGTGGGAGCGGCGCCAGGAAGCCAAGCTTCCGGCGGTGGAACCCTTAGCGGTGGAGCCGGAGCCGGCGGCTTAGGTTCACCGGAGAGGGGCGGCCGGCGTCTTCGAGGCGCAGGCGGACCGGGAGGGAGCGGTGGCCGCTGCGGCGGCGCTTGGCGAGGGCCTTGCGGCCGGCGCGGGTGAGGCGCAGCCGGGTGGAGGCGCGCGCTCCCTCGTTCAGCGAGTAGGAGCCGCGGGCGAGGACCCTCTTGCCGCGGGCGACGAGGAGGCTGCCGCTGCAGGGGCCGCCCGTGCAGCGGAGCGGGGCGCGGACGGCTTTGCGGGTGGCGCGGAGGCGCCCGGCGAGGCCGGCGGCGCCGGTTGCGGTGGCGGTGGCGGAGGCGGTCGAAGCGGCCGCCGCGCGGCCGGGCGGGGCCGGGGTCTTGACGAGGCCGGCGACGGCGCCGGGCTGCTCGCGGACCGGGAGGCGCAGCTCGAGGTTGGAGACGGTGATCGGGGTCTGCGCGTTGGAGGGACGGGCGTAGGGAGCATCCGAGGGCAGCAGCTCGAGCTTGACGGTGTGGCCGCCGGCGAAGCGGTAGCCCTGCGGATGGAGCTGGAAGACGACGTCGTTGCCGCTGCGCGGGCGCAGGAGGCCGCGGGCGACCAGCCGCTCTTTGCCGTCGGGGCCGACGTCGAGCAGGCGCGCCGCCAGCTCGGAGTCGGCGTTGGCGACGGTGAGGTTGGCGATCACGGTCGGCGAGCCGAGCAGAGTGAAGCCGGGCGCGGGCACCGCGAGGTGGTAGTTGGCGGTACCGGGCTGGTCGGCGCCGGCGGCGGTCGCGCAGGGGTCTTTGCCGGCGATCGGGTCGAAGGTGGCGCCGATCGTCGAATCGCCCGCACCCGGCAGCACCGTCTGCGCAGCGGCGCCGCCGAAACGGACCTCGCCGGGGGAGAGCTGGTCCCAGGAGGCCGCCTGGAACGGGCCTTCGGAGGCCGCCGCTTTCGGGCAGGTGGTGGTCAGCGCTTCGGCGCTGGAAGTCGGGGACGACCCCGCGCCCTTCAGGTAGTGGTCGAACCAGGCGTTCTCGCGCTGCAGGAAGAGGGCCTCGTCGGCGGGCTTGTTCTGGCTGCGGGCGTGGCCGTCGTCCATCAGGAAGAGCGAGATCGGGTCGCCGGGATACTGGGCGCGGGTGCGGTTGTAGAAGCGGAGCGCCTCGTCGACCGGGAAGAGGTCGTCGTTCCAGCCGCTCTGGATCAGCAGCGGCGCCGGCGGCTGGGAGTGGTCGATGTAATAGGAGGAGTGATGGGCATCGATCTCGGCGACGATCGAGGCCGCCAGCGGGTTCGAGTCGTAGGGCTCGCCGGCGTTGATCAGCCCGTACCAGGTGGTCAGATCGGCGCCGGGGTCGGTGCCCGGGAGGGCGTAGTTGCTGGAGGCGAGGCCGGTGCCGTAGAGGCCGGTCACGTAGGAGGACTTCTCGACCCCGATCGGCGCTTTGCCGTCGGGGCCGCGGTAGGGGTTGTCGGCGCGGTAGTCGAGGGTGCTGCCGTTCGGCATCAGCGAGTAGGCGAGGTCGCTCCACGGCCACTGGGGCACCGCCGCGGCGAGTTCCATCGGCGTCCCCGCCGGGCTTTTCCACGGGACCAGGGAGCCGTCGGGCAGCATCGTCCGGTTGCGCAGCGCCGCCAGCGCCATCGACATGCCGCCGCCGTAGGAGACGCCGGTGGCGCCGATCTTGTTCGGGATCGCAACGCCTTCGTCGGCGAGGACCGAGATCAGGTACTGGGCGTCGCGAACCTCGTAGCGGGTGTCGAGCAGGTGGTTGTAGCCGGCGGCGCAGGCTTCGGAGCCGGGAAAGCGATCAGGGTCGGTGGCGCCGCAGCTTTTGCCCCAGCCGCGGTCGCTGATGCTGAAGACGGCGTAGCCAGCTTCGGCCCAGTCCTGAACGCGGGCGTCCTCGAGCCCGATCTTGCTGCCGCCCCAGCCGTGGAAGACGCCGATCAGCGGGTACGGCCCGTCCGCCCCGCTCGGCGCCGGGGGCAGGACGACGTTGAGGTCGATCTGCGTCTTCCCGTCCCAGGTCTTGGTCTCGCCGCCGCAGAGGCGGACGTTCCCGTTCGCGGCCTGTGCGGAGCAGCTGAGGTCGCCGCCGTAGAGCGTGGCGAAGTCGGCCCGCGCCGCGGGCACCACGACGAGGGCGGCGAGGACCGCCGCCGCGACAACGCTCACCACCCAACGCAACCGCTCGATTCCCAAGGCCAGGCCCTCCTGTAGATGAAGCCGACTTGTTGCTACCCGGATTCGGAGCGTCTAACGCTCAGGCGAGGCGGTGGGAGAAGGTCTTCTCGAGCGCCTTGCCGCCGTTCTCGCCCGGCACGGTCTTGTCGAGGCGCATCGAGATCTCCCGGCGGTCGATGTGGAGGCTCGCGACCTGGTTGTCGAAGTAGGGGCCCTCGACGGTGCGCCAGCGGATCCCCGGGTCCGGCGCCCCGGCCGCCTTTGCCAGCAGCCGCGAGAAGGCGGTGAGCGGCCGGCCGAAGCCCCAGCGCACGACCCGGCGCTCGTTCTCGTCGAGCGGGTTGCGGTAGGGGGAGCAGACCGCCTGGTAGATCGGGGCGCGTCCGGCCGAGTCGCCGTTGGAGGATTTCGGAAAGCCGACCTCGGCCAGGTAGGCGTGGTGGACGTCGCCGGAGAGGACGACGACCGAGGCCGGCGCCGTGCCGCGCTTGCCGCAGGCGACCTCGTGCAGGAGGTCGCGCAGCTTCGCCCATGACTCGCCGAAGGCGGCCCAGTGGTCGAAGTCGACTTCCCGCCGCAGCTTCTCGCTCGCCCAGGCCAGCGGCCTGCCCCAGGCGTTGCCCTCGACCATCTGCTCGTTCCAGGCCTCGAGCCGGTCGAAGGCGGGGGAGAGGAGCCAGGGGATCGTCGTGCAGACGATCAGGTGGTCGAAGTCCCCTTCGGTCTTCTCGACGATCCATTCCCACTCCTCGTCGTCGACCATCGCCCGCCGCCCCTCCTCCAGCACCCGCGCGGCGCGGGCGTCGATGAAGATCGCCCGGGTGCGGCCGAAGTCGCGGCAGAAGGTCCAGCGCGTGCCCTCGCCCATCGCCTGGACCCGGTGCGCCCAGGCGAACAGCTCCTCCTCGCCGGTCTGGTTGCCGCGCATCCGCTGGTAGAGCTCGGACTCGGCCAGCTCGCGCGGGGAGAGGTTGCCGAGGTGCTGGTAGATCCAGTAGCTGGAGATGCAGCCGACCACGCGCCGGTGCCACCAGGACTTCTGCTGCATCTCCAGCAGCCAGCCGCGGGAGATGTTCCAGTCGTCGCTCATGTCGTGGTCGTCCCAGAGCATCGAGACCGAGACGTTGGAGAAGAGCCAGCGGATCAGCGGGTCCTCCCAGCTCTCGCAGTAGAGCCAGGTGTACTCCTCGAAGTCGGTCACCTCGTCGAAGGGGGGCGTGTCGGTGCCGCGCCGTTCGCGGATCTTCTTCCGCGTCCGCGGCGAGCCCTCGTCGACGTAGACCTGGTCGCCGAGGAGGAAGAGCTGGTCGGGCCAGGTGTCCCGGTCCCCCTTCGTCATCTGCAGCGCCAGGACCCAGAGGGCGTCGTACTCATGCCCCTCTTCGCTGGCGTCTTTGGGCTGGTCGAAGGGCGGCTCGTGGGGGACCGCGACGCGGCAGGAGCCGAAGTAGACGTCGAGGTCCTTGTCGGCGTCAATCGTGCGGATCGCGCTCGGCGGCAAGTCGGACCCCGGCTCGGGCCAGCGCACCTCGCCGTCGAGCTTGACCTCGTACTCGTTGCGCGAGGCGGGCTCGAGGCCGCCGACGCAGACCAGCGCGTAGTGATGCCCCTCGACCCGGAAGGTCGGCTCGCGGTGGCCGAGGATCTCGACCTCGCAGGGCTCGGAGGTCTCGACCCAGACCGTCGCCTCGGTCTCGGAGACGTGGCGGAGGATCGGGCCTAGAAGAAGCTCGCTCATGGGCCCCCCGCTACCCAGCCCGTCCGGGCATAACCAAGGCAGATTTTTCCGGTGACACGCCTGAAAGCTACAGGCGACCGAGCAGGAGGAGGATGAGGAGGATCAGCGCGATCAGCCCGAGGATCCCTCCCGCCACGGCGACCTTCAGCAGCACCAGGACGATCGCGACGATGATGAGCAGCCCGATCAGCGCTCCAACCATGGTTCCTCCTCTTCTGGCGGGTTATGTCACCCGTCATTGGACTGATTTCCCTAACAAACGGGCAAAGAGGGGAATACGTCAGGTCAATGTCATCTGGTGTTTCCAGAAAGGCGCTGACAAGCGAGAGCGGCCAATCGTTTAGTGGGAGTCGGCATGCCCCCACCTTGATCGGATGGCCCGCGATGGGAAGATCGAGATATGAGCGAAGCAGCACCCGCGCCGGGATTGAGCAGTCTGTTCTCCGACGAGCGCCTGACGCGCCGCGCCGTGGGCGGGGACGAACGCGCCTTCGCGGCGATCTTCCGCCGCTATCACCAGCCTCTCTACCGCTTCTGCCTGGCGATCGTCGGCAATCCCGAGGACGCCCAGGACGTGCTGCAGAACACGATGGTCAAGGTGCTGCGGGCGCTGCCGGGCGAGGAGCGCAGGATCGACCTGAAGCCCTGGCTCTACCGGATCGCCCACAACGAGTCGATCGACCTGCTGCGGCGGCGGCGGGAGACGAGCCAGCTCGACGTCGAGCAGGTGGCGCCGGGCTACGGCCTGGCCGAGGACGCGGCGACGCGGGAACGGCTGCGGCGGCTGGTGACCGACCTGCGGGAGCTGCCGGAGCGCCAGCGCGAGGTCTTGGTGATGCGGGAGATGTCGGGGCTCGACTTCGACGAGATCGCCCTTGCCGTCGAGAGCTCGGCGGCGGTCGCGCGGCAGACGCTCTACGAGGCGCGGCAGAGCCTGCGGCAGATGGAGGAAGGGCGTGAGATGAGCTGCGAGACGGTGAGCGGGGCGCTGTCCGAAGGCGACGGCCGGGTTACCCGTCGCCGCGACGTGCGCGCGCACCTGCGCGCCTGCGCGCGCTGCCGCGAGTTTCGCGACGAAATCAAGAGCCGCGAAAGGGACTTCGCGGCGCTCTCGCCGCTGCCGGCGGTGGCGGCGGCGGGGATGCTGCAGGGCCTCCTCGGCGGCTCGCAAGCGGGCGGCGCGGGCGGTGGCCTCGCGGCGACGCTGGGCGGCGGCGCGGCGAAGACGATCGCCACCTCGGCCGCGGTGAAAGGTGTCGCGACGGTGGCGGTGGTGGCCGCGGTCGGGGTCACCGCGGCCGATCGCAGCGGCGTCATCCACCTCGGCCTGCCTGGCGAGGAGAGCTCGAAGTCGGCGCCGGCGACGCCTGGCTCCGGCGAATCCCCCGGCGGCGGGACGGCGACCGGCCGAGCCGGCGGCACGCCGGACGCAGCCGGCGCCGCGGCCGGTCGGGCCGCAGGTTCTTCCGGGGATGAGAGGAGGGCGGCTGCGGCCGCAACGGCAGCGTCCGGACCCCCGAGCGCGGCCGCTGCGGCGGGAGAGGGAGAGCGCGGCCAGGCCGATCACGAAGCGGGTTCGCACGCCGGCTCCAAGGCGCAGGGACCGCCCGCCGAGGTCGAGGCGGGCGGCGGCGAGCACGAGAAGGCGCACCCGGAAGCGCCGGGGGGCCCGGAAACCGGGGCCGACCACAAGCTGGAACACGCTGGGAGCGTCAGCTCCGACGATCAGAGCGAGGAACTGAACGAAAACGAGGACGGGGATGCCGAGGGCGCGCCGCCGGCGGAAAAGCCCGCTGCCCACGAACCTCCGGCTGCGCCGCCGCCGGGGAAAGGGGTATCCGAAAACCCTCCGAAGGGGGCGGCGCCGGAAGCTCCGCCCCCACCGAAGCCGGCGACGAAGACTGAACGACCCCCGGCGCCCGCGGATGCCGGCGGCGAAAAAGGTCTGCAAAACAAGCCTTAAGTCGTGAGGCGCGCCGGCGGTCACTTGACGAACCGCCCGATTCTCGCCACCATCGAACAATGGTCCAGGGGGGACTTGGCAAGGTGGGGGGCGTGTGCTTGTGCGCGGTCATGCTGCTGCTCGCCTTCAGCTCGACCGCCGGCGCGAAGACCTACTTCGGCGCTCTGATCAGCGGCGAAACCTACGGCCAGACCGGCAACGCGCCGTACAACAAGCCGGCGTGGGAACTGTTCGAGCGCCACGCGGGCCGCAAGGTCGCAATCCTCAACCAGAATCAGGACTGGGGGAAGTTCGACAAGTGGGAGGTCGAAACCACCCTCGCCCACGGGACGATCCCGCTGGTGACGATGGGCCTTGGCGGCACCTCGATCGACCAGATCGCCAGCGGCGGCCAGGACGCGGCGATCAAGAAATGGGCGCTGGAAGCGAAGGCCTGGGGGCACCCGTTCCTCTTCGCCCCCTGGTGGGAGATGAACGGCGGCTGGTACGCCTGGGGACGGCAGCCGCGGTTCGTCGAAGCCTGGCGCCGCTTCCACAACATCGTCGTCGAACAGGGGGCGACCAACGTCACCTGGACCTGGCTGGTCAACAGCATCTGGGCGGACCCCGAATCGAACCCCACGCGCTACTACCCGGGGGACGCCTACGTCGACTGGACCGGGATGGACTCCTACAACTGGGGCCGGATGCCGGCGCAGTCGGACCGCTGGAAGAACCCCGACCAGGTGATCACGCCGACGCTGAAGGTGCTGCGGACGGTGGCGCCGACGAAGCCGGTGGCGATCGTCGAGGACGCCTCGACCGAGTACGGGGGCAACAAGACCGACTGGATCCGGGAGATGCTGACCGATTACCTGCCCCACCACCCGGAGATAGGCGCCTACCTCTGGTTCAACTGGAACTTCGTCAAGCGCGAAATGCGCGAGGACTGGCCGATCGAGAGCTCGGCCCCGGCGCAGCAGAGCTTCCGCAAGGCGATCGCAAGCAGCGTCTTCGCCTCGGCCCCGGCCAACCTGCCGCTGGCGACGAAGGTGCCGCCGCCGCCGAGCGGGACGGGGGAAGCGGCGCGGCCGGAGGACCTCTCGTCCGCGGCCGAGATGGCCGCCGGCCCGGACGCCGCGGTCAGCGGCGGGGGGACGACGACCGTGGTCTGGAGCGCCCGCAGCGGCGGCGAATTCAAGGTCTTCGCCCGGCGGATCTCGGCGACCGGGGTCCGCGGCGCGACGATGCAGCTCTCGGGCGCCGGCGCCGACGCCTTGTCGCCGCAGGTGGCGCTGGCCCCGGACGGGACCGCGACCGCGGTCTGGACCCGCTGGGACGGGACCAGCTTCCGCGTCCAGGAGCGCCGGATCTCCGCCGGCGGCACGCCGGCGGAAGCGACCCGCACTCTCTCCGCATCGGGCCAGAACGCCTTCGACCCCCAGGTCGACGTCGCCACCAGCGGCGAAGCGACGGTCGTCTGGAAGTGGTTCGACGGCGCCCACTACCTGGTCCAAGCGCGGCGCATCGCCTCCAACGGGACCGCCGAAACGGCGACGCAGTCGCTTTCCCAAACCGGCCAGGACGCGGTCGAACCGCACCTCGAGGTCGCCGGCGACGGCACCGCGACGGTCGTCTGGGCCCGCTTCGACGGCACCTCGACGATCGTCCAGGAGCGGCGGGTGAAGCCCGACCGGACCCTGACCGGGATCCTCAACCTCTCCGCCGCCGGCCGCAACGCGGTCGAGCCGCAGGTGGCGCTCGGTCCGAAAGGGGAAGCGACGGTCGTCTGGGACCGGTTCGACGGCACCAACTGGGTGATCCAGCGGCAGCGGCTGACCGCGGCCGGCGCGCTCGAAGGCGGCGCCGCCAACGTCTCCGAAGGCGGCAAGAGCGCCGAGCCGCAGGTGGCGATCGACGGCGGCGGCAAGGCGACCGTCGTCTGGGACCGCTTCGACGGCAGCAACTTCGTCGTCCAGGCGCGGCAGCTGAGTCCGACCGGGGCGGCGCTGACGGCGCCGGTGCAGCTCTCCGTCGGCGGCAGGGATGCCGCCGATCCGCAGCTGGGAGTGGCCCCCGATCGCCGGGTGACCGTGCTCTGGAGCCGCTTCAACGGCAGCAACTGGATCGTCCAGCGACGCGAGATCGCCGCCACCGGCACCCTCGGGAGCACGACCGAAAGCCTCTCCGCCGCCGGCCGCAACGGCAGTGACCCGGTTGTCGCCTGGGGCGGGGATGGGACCTTGACGATGGCCTGGAAGCGGTTCGACGGCAGCGGCGAGGCGGTCGAGGCGAAGCGGGTTCCGAAGTCCTAGGCCGCCCGCCCTCGACTCGGCGCGGACGGTCACTTGACGAACCGTCCAATCTTCGCCAGCATCGAACAATGGTCCAGGGAGGAGTTGTCCGCATCGCGGTCGCCTGCGTCTGCGCGCTGGCGCTGCTGACCGGCCTCGCCGGCAGCGCGGCGGCGTCGATGTACTTCGGCGCCACGATCAGCGGCGAAACCTACGGGCAGGAGGGGAACGCTCCCACCAACACCCAGGCGTGGGGCCTGTTCGAGCGCCACGCCGGCCGCAAGATCGCGATCCTCAACCAGGGCCAGCCGTGGGTGACCTTCGACAAGGCCGAGATGGACGCCACGCATGCCCGCGGCGCGATCCCGCTGGTGACGATGGGGCTGGGGAGCAGCTCGATCGACCAGGTCGCCAGCGGCGGCCAGGACGCGGCGATCAAGAAATGGGCCCAGGACGCGAAAGCCTGGGGCCACCCCTTCCTCTTCGCGCCCTGGTGGGAGATGAACGGAGCCTGGTACCCGTGGGGGCGGCAGCCGAAGTTCATCGAAGCCTGGCGGCGCTTCCACAAAATCGTCGCCGAACAGGGCGCGACCAACGTCACCTGGACCTGGCTCGTCAACAGCATCTGGTCGGACCCCGCATCTGACCCGACCCCCTATTACCCCGGCGACGCCTTCGTCGACTGGATCGCCCTCGACTCCTACAACTGGGGCCGCAACCCGGCCCAGCCGGACCGCTGGATCAACCCCGAGCAGACGATCACGCCGACCCTGGAGCTGATGAGGAAAGCGGCGCCGAGCAAGCCGGTGGCGATCGTCGAGACGGCCTCCAGCGAGTACGGCGGCAACAAGGCCGACTGGATCCGGGAGATGCTGACCGGCTACCTGCCGCACCACCCGGAGATCGGCGCCTTCCTCTGGTTCAACTGGAACTTCGCCAAGGGCGACAACCGCGCCGACTGGCCGATCGAGAGCTCGGCTCCGGCCCAGCAGAGCTTCCGCCGGGCGATCCAGAGCAGCGTCTTCGTTCCCGGCCCGGTCTCGCTGCCGAACCTGACGAAGGTGCCGCCGCCCGCCACCGGCAGCGGCGAGGCGGCGCGGCCGGAGGACCTCTCGGGGGCGGCGGAGATGGCCGCGGGCCCGGACGTCGCGGTCGCCGCGGACGGCACCGCGACGGTCGTCTGGAGCGCCCGCAGCGGGGCGGAGTTCAGGGTCTTCGCGCGGCGGATCGCCCTCAACGGCACCCGCGCCGCCGCCGTGCAGCTCTCCGCTCCGGGGGGCGATGCGCTGGCCCCGCAGGTGGCGCTGGCGCCCGACGGGACCGCGACCGTCGTCTGGACCCGCTGGGACGGCACCGGCTTCCGCATCCAGGAGCGGCGGATCTCCCCCGGCGGGGCGCCGGAGGAAGCGACGAGGACGCTGACCGGCTCGGGCCAGAACGCCTTCGACCCCCAGGTCGACGTCTCCCCCGCGGGGGAAGCGACGGTCGTCTGCAAGCGCTTCGACGGCTTCCACTACCTCGTCCTCGTGCGCCGGGTCGCCCCCGACGGAACCGCCGATGTGCCGGCGCAGCGGCTCTCCGAAGCGGGCCGCGACGCGGTCGACCCGCAGGTCGCGGTGGCCGCCGACGGCAGCGCCCTCGCCGTCTGGAGCCGCTTCGTCGAAGGGACCGAATCGGTCGTGCAGGCGCGCCGGGTCGCGCCGGACGGGACCCTGCCGGCGGCCCCCGTCGACCTCTCCGCCGGCGGCGGCAGCGCGATCCAGCCGCAGGTCGGGCTCGGCCCGGCGGGCGAGGCGACGGTGGCCTGGGACCGCTTCGACGGCTCGAGCTGGGTGATCCAGGGGCGGCACCTCTCCCCAGCGGGCGCTCCCGAAGGAACCGCCTTCGCCCTCTCGGCCGCCGGCCGCAGCGCTGCCGAGCCGCGGCTGGCGGTCGACGGCGCCGGCGTCGCGACCGCGGTCTGGGAGCGCTACGACGGCAGCAACTTCGTGATCCAGGCGCGGCGGGCGGGGCCGGGCGGGCCGCTCGGGTCCGGCGCGGTCCAGCTCTCCAGCGGCGGCCGCGATGCCGCCGATCCGCAGCTGGCCCTCTCGCCCGACGGCGACGCGACCGTGCTCTGGAGCCGCACCGACGGCAGCAACTGGATCGTCCAGCGGCGCGACCTCGCCGCCGACGGCACTCTGGGCAGCACGACCAACCTCTCCGCGGCCGGCCGCGGCGCCGGCGAGCCCGTGCCCGCCTGGGGGGCGGACGGGACCCTGGCGATGGTCTGGAAGCGATTCAACAGAGCCGGCGACGTGGTCCAGGCGGCGACGGTGCCGGGCTCGGGCGCGCCGCCTCCACCACCGCCACCGCCGCCGCCTCCACCTCCGCCCTCGGGCACTCCGGGCGATCCCGAAGGCTCCGGCGGCGGGAGCTCGGGCGCCGCCCCCGGCCCGGCGGCGGCGCCGCTGCCCGACAACTCCTTCGCGATCGGCAAGGTGCGGCTGAACAAGCGCCGGGGAACCGCCACGGTGGCCGTGATCGTGCCGGGGCCGGGCCTGGTCAGCCTCTCCGGCGCGGTCTCGCAGCTTCGTGCCGCCGGCGCCGCCGGCAAGGTGGTCCTGCGGGTCCTGCCGGGCCCGGCGCAGCGGCGGGCGCTGCGGCGGAAGGGGAGCGCGCGGCTGCGCCTCACCATCGCCTTCCAGCCCCGGGGCGGGGTCTCGAGCAGCCGCGACCTCAGCCTGCGGCTGCGGAAGGTGCGGTCCGGCTAGAAGCCCCCTGCTCGGCGAGGAACGGCGTCAGGTAGCGGCCGATCAGCTTGCTCGGGTTGTCGATCGGCCAGGGGGGACGTTCGCTGGCGACCGAGGTTTCGCCGTGGCCGCCGCCGAGCCAGCCGAACAGGTAGCGCGGCTTGGCGCCGGTCCAGAGGACCCCGCGCAGGATCGGGTCGAGCGGGTTCGCCTCGACCTCGCAGCCGAGGTCGGCCGCGATCGCCTCGGCGGCGACGTCGGCCTGCTGGGTCGCGATCCCTCCCTGCTTGACCGGGAAGTCGGTGACGTCGCCGACGGCGAAGGCGTGGGAGAGACCGGCGATCCGGGCGTGGTCGTCGACCGGGACGAAGCCGCTGGCGTCGTAGGGGAGGCCCCCGATCTGGCGGCCCTCGAGCCGCGGCAGGCTGACGACGGCGTCGGCCTCGATCAGCCCGCCCGGAATGACCCCCAGCGCCCCGTTCTCGTACCTGACGGGGTGGGCGCCGGTGAGGACCTCGACGTCGTGCTCGGCGAGGAGCTCGGCCACCTGCTCGGAGGCGCGGCGGCCGAAGACCCGCAGCGGCCCCGCTTCGGGGGTGACGACGGTGACCCGGGTGCCGGCGACCCGGTGGCGGGAAAGCTCGCCGGCGGCGAGGAGGGCCAGCTCGTAGGCCGGCAGCGCCCAGCCGTTGCCACCGGGCATCGTGAAGATCAGCCGCCGCAGCCGCCCCGCACGCAGGCGGCCGACCACTTCCTGCATATCGCCCTCGTCGGCGACCCCCCAGAAGGTGACCGCTCCGGGGATCGGCGGGAGCAGGCGGGAGCCGCAGGCGACGAGGAGGTAGTCATAGGCGATCTCCTCGCCGTCGTGGGTGGTTGCGCAGCGCAAGGCCGGGTCGACCGAGGCGATGTCGTCGAGCCGCAGCTCCGCTCCGCAGCGCTCGGCCAAGCCGGCGAGGTCGTAGCGGAGGACGCGGGAGGCGCCGTAGGGCTCGCCGACCGCGAAGGGGCGGTAGACGAAGTCGCCGCGGCCGGCGCAGATCTCGACCCGCGCCCTCTCGCCGGCGAGGTCGCGGAGGGCGATCGCCGCCTCCAGGGCGCCGACGCCGCCGCCGACGATCAGGACCTTCGGGAGCTGTGACTGGCTCATCCCCAAAAGTGTGGAGGCCGGCCGCTCCGCACCCATCCGGAGAGGACCGCTCGATGGCTGCGGGTTTCCCGCAGGCGCGGCGGAGAGCCGCCGGGTTATCGGCCCTCCGCTTCGGCCAGGGCCGCCACCGTCGCCGCCACCGAGTCGGCCAGCGCCCCGAGGTCGTAGCCGCCCTCGAGCACGGCGCCGACCGGGGCGCCCCAGTCCTCGGCGGCGTCTCGGACCAGCGCGGCCATGCGGGCGAACGAGGAGGCCTCGAGCCGGCACTCGGCGAGGGGGTCGTCGCGGTGGGCGTCGAAGCCGGCGGAGATCAGGACCAGCTGGGGATCGAACTCGGCGGCGGCCGGGAGGATCTGGTCTTCGAGCAGCGGCAGCCAGACCTCCTCACCGCTGCCCGCCGCCACCGGCAGGTTGATCGTCAAGCCCTCGCCCGGGCCCTCGCCGGTGTCCTCGCGGGCGCCGGTGCCGGGGAAGATCCCGCCCTGGTGGATGCTGGCGAAGAGGACGTCGGCGCGGCGGCGGAAGATCTCGGCGGTGCCGTTGCCGTGATGGACGTCCCAGTCGAGGATGAAGACCCGCTCGGCCCCGAGCTCGGCGATCGCCAGGGCGGCGGCGACGGCGACGTTGTCGAAGAGGCAGAAGCCCATCGCCCGCGCGGGCTCGGCGTGGTGGCCAGGCGGGCGGCCGGCGGCGAACCCGACCCTCGCCTCGCCCGCCAGCAGCGCCCGCGCCATCGCGCAGGCGGCCCCGGCCGAGCGCAGCGCCGCCTCGTAGGAGGCCGCGCCGGCGTAAGTGTCGGCGTCGATCGCGCCGCCGCTGGAGCGGCAGAGCTCCCGGATCCCCTCGACGTGCTCGCGCGGGTGGACCAGCATCAGCTCCTCCTCGGAGGCGGCCGGCGCCTCCCGCCGCTCCCAACCGAGCCAGTCCTGCTCCGCCAGCGCCGCCTCGATCGCCGCCAGCCGCCCCGGCTGCTCGGGATGCCCCGGAAGCCCCTCCCGCGGATCGTGCTCCAGGCAGGCCGGGTGGCTGTAGAAGAGCATCGGCGGGAATCTACTTCGGCGGTTGGGGGAGGGTGCCGGTGTCCCTCTCCGGAATTGACCTCCCCTCCGCTGCGCTCCGGGGAACCTGTTGCGCGGCTCCGCCGCGCAAGAGCCAGATTGCATATCGCCGAACATTCCTGCGAGGGACACCGGCACCCTCCTACGAGCGCCCCACCCGACTCCCCTCACCCCCTAGGTGTCGATCAACCCGTTCGCAAGCGCGTAGCGAGTCAGCTCCGGCCGGCTCGACAGCCCCAGCTTCTGCTGGATATGCGCCCGGTGGGTCTCGACGGTGCGGACGCTGAGGTGGAGGTGCTCGCCGATCTCGCGGTTGGTGTGGCCCAGGGCCATCAGCTTGAGGACGTCGATCTCGCGGGGGGAGAGGAGGGGCCGCTCGGCGGTGGGCGAGCGCTCGAGGCCGGCGGCGACGGCGGGGGCGAGGTGCCGGTCGCCGCGGGCGGCGGCGCGGACGGCCTCGATCAGCTCCAGGTGGGCGGAGTCCTTGAAGAGGTAGCCCGTTGCGCCGGCGTCGAGAGCGCGGCGGGCGAGGGTGAGGTCGCGCTCCATCGTCAGCAGCACGACCTGCGTCTCCGGCGAGGCCTCGCGCAGGTCAGGGAGGGCGTCGACGGCGAGGCCGTCAGGGAGGTTGACGTCGAGCACCAGCACCTTCGGCTGCTGCTCGGCCAAGGCATCGCGGCCGGCGGCGATGCTCCCCGCCTCGCCCACGACCTCGAGGTCCTCCTGCCCTTCGAGCAGCGCCTTCAGCGCTCCCCGCACGACCGCGTGGTCGTCGACGAGGAGAACCGTGACCTTGTCTCCTTCCCGCCCGGCGCTCACGCAGCGAGGGTAGCGCCGGGCCAGGCATGGAAGACTCCCCCCCGGGAGCAGATGGAGAGCGGCGAGAGGCAGATAACGGTCGTCCTCGCGGACGACCACAACGTGATCCGCGCGGGGTTGCGGGCGATGCTCGAGGGGGAGGAGGACCTGCGGGTGATCGGCGAGGCCGCCGACGCGCCGGCGGCGCAAAAGCTGGCCCGTGACCGCCGTCCCGACGTCCTCGTCCTCGACCTGCAGATGCCGGGCGCCGAGCCGGCGACCGACGTCCCCCGCCTGCGCGAGGAGGTGCCGGACACGGCGATCGTTGTCCTGACGATGCAGAGCGACCCGCGGCGCGCGCGGGAGCTGCTGCGGGCGGGCGCCGCCGGCTACGTGCTGAAGCAGGCCGCGGAGCGTCAGTTGACCGCGGCGATTCGCGCCGCCGCCGCGGGCGGCTCCTACATCGACCCGGAGCTCGGAGGCCAGGTGGCGCAGCTCGGCTCCGACCCGCTGGAGGAGTTGAGCGAGCGGGACCGCGAGCTGCTGCGCCTGCTGGCGCTCGGCCACACCAACCGCGAGATCGGCGAGAAGCTCTTCCTCAGCGTCCGCGCGGTCGAGGTCAACCGCTCGAAGCTGCTGGAGAAGCTGGGACTGGAATCCCGGCCGGAGCTGGTCCGCTTCGCGATCGCCAACGGCGTCATCGACGCCGGCCGCGACGGCAGCGACTCTTAGCGTTTTAGCGGCCGGCTTCTCCGAGCGGCACGGTGGCGGCGATCTCGGTCCCGCCGCCGGGCTCCGAGGTGACCGCGATCCTGCCGCCGAGGAGCTCGATCCGCTCGCGCATCCCGATCAGGCCGCGGCCGCCGCTCGAGGCCGCCGGGTCGAAGCCCTCCCCGTCGTCGCGGATCGCGATCTCGACCTTGCAGTCCTCCTGCCGCACGCTGACCTCGACTCGCGAGGCGCCGGCGTGCTTGACGACGTTGGTCAGCGCCTCCTGCACCAGCCGGTAGACGAGCCGCTCCTCGTCGCCGCCGGAAGCATCATCGATCTCGATCCCGACCTCGACCTCGAGGCCGCCGCGGGCGCCGGTCTCTTCCGCCAGCGCCTGCAGGGCGCCGGCCAGGCCGAGCCGCTCGAGCGCCGCCGGGCGCAGGTCGTTGATCAGCCGGTTCAGCTCGTTGATCTGGCCCTCCAGCTGCGCCATCGTCTCCTCGGCGGCGCTCTCGATCAGCGCCTCGCGGCGCTCGCCCTTGCTCTGCAGCGCGGTCGCGAGGGAGATCCGGATCGCCGCCAGCCCCTGCAGGGTGTCGTCGTGCAGCTCCCGCGCCCAGCGCTGGCGCTCGCTCTCGGCCACCTCCACCTGCTGGCGCAGGCGGTCGGACTCGACGGTCTGCGCCGTCGCCACGGCGGTCGCGGCGCTGGTGGCGAAGGACTGCAGCAACCGCAGGTCCTCATGGTCGAACTCGACCTCGCCGGCTTCGCGATCCAGCGCGACGAGAATGCCGACGGCGCGGCCGCGGAAGAGCAGCGGCACGACCAGCGCCGCCTCGGCGCCGAGGCGCTCGCGCAGGCGCGCCTTCGAGGGCGGCGAGGTGCGCTCGAGCCGCTGCGCGACCCGGTGCTCCATCGCCCCGCCGAAGACGGCGTCGTCGAGCGGGACCTGGAGGTCCCGCAGGTCTTCGGTGATCTCGCCGGCGCTGGCAGCGACGTAGAGGTGGTCCTCGCGGCGCAGGAGGACGAGCAGCGCCCGGGCCTCGACCAGCGCCCGCGCCCGCTTCACGATCAGGTCGAGGACGCGGGCGACGTCGGTCTCGCCGCCGACCGTGCGGGCGATGTCGACCGAGGTCTCGGCCCGCCGCAGCGCCTGCTCGGTCTCCGCCTCGCGCTCGGAGAGGCTGGTGTAGAGGCGGGCGTTCTCGATCGCGATCCCGGCCCAGCTGGCGAGGGTCACCGCGGCTTCCTCGTCGCTGCGGTCGAACTCCTCGGCGCCCTGCTTCTCGGTCATGTAGAGGTTGCCGTAGGTCTCGCCGCGGACCGAGATCGGCACCCCGAGGAAGGAGTTCATCGGCGGGTGGCCGGGCGGGAACCCGTAGGCGTGGGGGTGGGCGTTGACGTCGCGCAGGCGCAGCGGCGCCGGCTCGCGGATCAGCTCGCCGAGGACGCCGCGGCCGCGCGGCAGGTTGCCGATGTCCCGCCGCGCCTCCTCGTCGATGCCGACGTTGATGAAGCGTTCGAGCTCGCGCCGTTCGGGATCGAGGACGCCGAGCGCCGCGTAGCGCGCCCCGGTCAGCTCGCGGGCCGCGTCGACCACCGAGCGCAGCACCGCCTCCAGGTCGAGCTCTGAGAGCAGGCTGCTGCCGACGTCGATCAGACGGCGGAAACGGTCCTCGTCGACCTCGTGGGCGGACTGCTCAGGGGCGTCCATGGTGTGGAAATACTCCCACCGATCCCTGTCAAATGGGAGGGTCAGCAGCAGAGAGGGCGAATGCAGCCGGGATGGAGAGGGAACTGAGCGTCGGCGGCGTCTTCGGCACCGCCTTCTCCGCTTTCCGGGAGAGGGCGCGGGTGCTCGTCCCGATCGGCTTCGCCGTCTCGATCCTGTTCTCGGCGATCGCCGCGCTGCTGGGCCAAGGCTTCGTCGAAGTCATTGTCGCGAACATCGTCGACACCGCCTACTTCGCCTTCTTGACGGCGGTGGCGATGGTCGTTCTGCGGGACGCGGGAGGGGACCGCCCTGCCTCATCCGCGGGGGAGCTTCTCGCGAACGCCCTGCCGCCGCTACCGGTCGCCACCCTCGTCGGTGTGCTCGCCACCCTGGGGTTGATCGGGGCCGGTCTCCTACTGGTCGTTCCCGCCCTCTATCTGCTGACGATCTGGGCCGTGCTCCTGCCGGTGGTCGTGGTCGAGCGACCCGGGGTCTTCGATGCGTTCGGCCGCTCGCGACAGCTCGTGCGCGGGAACGGCTGGAAGGTGTTCGGGATCATCCTCCTCCTCAGCCTGATCGTGGTCGTGACGGGCTTGCCTTTTGTCTTTCTGCACCTACACCACGTTGGGGGAGAGCTGGAGTGGCGATTGGTTCGTGCCCTGGTCTCCTCGGTCACCGACCCGTTCATGGTTCTCGTCATCGGCGCCCTCTACTACCGCCTGCTGGACCTCGGCCGGCCGTCAGTGCTGGAGTAGCCCCGCCACCACCCGGGCCAGCTGCTCGCCTCGGGGCGTCAGCGTGTACTCGGTGTGGGGCGGGCGGCCGGAGACGAGGTGGCGCTCGACGATCCCCGCGCCCTCGAGCTGTTCGAGGCGGTCGGAGAGGGTGGTGGGGGAGACGCCGGGGAGGGACTGGCGGAACTCGTTGAAGCGGGCGGCGCCGCTGGAGCAGGCGTAGATCGTCGCCATCGTCCAGCGGCGCTCGAGCAGGCCGGCGGCCGCCCTCATCTCGGGCGGCACCGGCGAGCAGTTGCGACATCGAGGGGACAAAGACCTACCCCGCCCCCCCGTCACTGCCGACGGGACGATTTCCCTCCATATGGGGGTACTTTCGGCCCGTCGACCCTTTCTGCTCCGGCTCCAGCGCCAGCGCCAGCACCTCGTCGATGCTCATCACCGGGTGGAAGGTCATCTGCTCGCGCACCTCCTCCGGCACCTCGTCGAGGTCGCCGCGGTTGCGCTCGGGCAGGATCACCTCGGTCAGCCCGGCGGCGTGCGCCGCCAGCACCTTCTGCTTGAGGCCGCCGATCGGCAGCACCCGGCCCTGCAGGGTGACCTCGCCGGTCATCCCGACCGTGTGCTTGACCGGGCGCCCGGTCAGCAGGCTGACCAGCGCCGTCGTCATCGCCGTGCCGGCGCTGGGGCCGTCCTTGGGGATCGCCCCCGCCGGCACGTGGAGATGGAACTCGCGCTGGAAGCGCTCGGCGTCGATCCCGAGCTCCTCGCGGTGGGCCCGCACGTAGGAGAGGGCGATCCGCGCCGACTCCTTCATCACGTCGCCGAGCTGGCCGGTCAGGACCAGGCCCTTGTCGCCGTCCATCGCGGTCGCCTCGATGAAGAGGATGTCGCCGCCGGTTCCGGTCACGGCCAGGCCGGTGGAGACTCCCGGGATCGCGGTTCGCTCGACCGACTCCTGGAAGAACTTCTGCCGCCCCAGCGCCTCGCGCAGGGCGTCGGAGTCGACGACGATCTTGCCCTCGGCCTCGCCGCTGGCGATCTTCGTCGCCGCCGAGCGGATCACCTTGCCGATCTCGCGCTCGAGCCGCCGCACGCCCGCCTCGCGGGTGTACTCGGAGATCACCGCTCGCAGGACCTCGTCGGAGACCTCGACCTCCTCCGGCTTCAACCCGTTGCGCTTCAGCTGCCGGGGCAGCAGGTAGCCGCGGGCGATCGCCAGCTTCTCCTCGGTCGTGTAGCCGTCGAAGGAGATCAGCTCCATCCGGTCCAGCAGCGGCGCCGGGATCGTGTCGACCAGGTTCGCGGTGGCGATGAAGACCACCTCGGAGAGGTCGACCTCGACGTCGAGGTAGTGGTCGCGGAAGCTGTCGTTCTGGGCCGGGTCGAGGACCTCGAGCAGGGCCGCCGAGGGGTCGCCGCGCCAGTCGGCGCCGACCTTGTCGACCTCGTCGAGGAGGACGACCGGGTTCATCGTCTTGGCGTCGCGGAGGGCGCGGATGATCCGGCCCGGCATCGCGCCGATGTAGGTGCGGCGGTGGCCGCGGATCTCGGCCTCGTCGCGGATGCCGCCGAGGCTGATGCGGACGAACTCGCGCCCCAGGGCGCGGGCGATCGACTCGCCGATCGAGGTCTTGCCGGTCCCGGGGGGGCCGACCAGGGTGAGGATCGCGCCGTTGGCGCGGCTGTCGTCGTCCTCGATCCCGCGCTCGGTGCGCAGCTTGCGCACGGCGATGAACTCGGTGATCCGTTTCTTCACGTCCTCGAGGCCGGCGTGATCGGCGTCGAGCACCTCGCGGGTGTGCGCCGGGTCGAGCCGCTCCTCGGAGCGCTTCGCCCACGGCACCGCGATCAGCCAGTCGAGGTAGCTGCGGATCATGCTGCTCTCGGGCGACTGCTCGCCCTGGCGCTCGAGCCGCCGCAGCTCCTTCTCGGCCTGCTCGGCGACCGCCTCCGGCATCTCCGCCTCGGCGATCTCGCGCTCGTACTGTGAGATGAGGTCAGCCTCGTCCTCGCCCAGCTCCTTGCGGATCGACTCCATCTGTTTGCGCAGGAAGTACTCGCGCTGCTGTTTCTGGGCGCCGGACTCGACGTCGTCTCGGATCTTGCTGCGGACCTGCAGCTCGGTCAGCCGCTCGCGCTGCAGCTCGACCGCCAGCTCGAGCCGGGCGGTGACGTCGATCGTCTCGAGCAGGCGCAGCTTGCCCTCGTTGGGGATGTCGGGGGAGAGGCCGGAGGTGTCGGCCAGGGCGCCGGGCTCGTCGATCGAGCGCAGGAAGGCGGCGATGCGACCGTCGTCGCCGCGGTGCTCGAGGATCTCCTCGACCACGGCGCGATATTCGGTCTGCAGCTCACGCGTGTGCTCGTCGTCGGGGTGGCCGTCGCGGATCTCCTGCACCTCGACCCGCAAGATCTCGCCGTCGCCCGGCTCGGCGCCGCCGGCGATCAGGCCGCGGTGGAGGCCGACGACGGTGGCGACGGGGCGGCCGCGGCGGGAGAGCCCGGTCTCGATCACCTCGGCGAGGACGCCGACGCGGCCGAACTCGCCGTCGCGGCGCGGCATCAGGAAGACGCGCTCGTCGTCGCCGACGTCGATCGGCAGGGTCGCGGTGACGGTGGGGAAGACGATCGCCTCGTCCAGCGGTATCAGCCGATAAGTCATAACCAAGTCCACTTTCTGTAGTTAGTCCTCAACAAGGATAGCGCCGATGGTTTCCGAGTCAAGTAGGCGCCTTTCCGTCCCATGAGGACGCAAAAGCGCCTTGCCGATACGGTGGGGCCGTGAGCAAGGTCAAGTGCCAGATCTCGATCTCCGCCGACGGCTACCTCGCCGGGCCCAACCAGAGCGAGGAGCACGGGCTCGGCGAAGGCGGCGAGGCGCTGCACGAGTGGGCCTTCAAGACCCGCTTCTTCCAGGAGATGCACGGCCGCGAGGGCGGCGAGGGGGGCGTCAGCGACGACGTCGTCCGCGAGGCCTCGGCCAACAGCAACGCCGTCGTCATGGGCCGCAACATGTTCGGCCCCGTGCGCGGTCCCTGGACCGAGCCGCTATGGAACGGCTGGTGGGGAGACGAGCCGCCGTTCGGAGTCCCGGTCTTCGTCCTCACCCACCACGAGCGCGAGCCGCTCACCCTTGGCAGGACGACCTTCCACTTCGTCACCGACGGTGTCGAGAGCGCCGTGGCGCAGGCCCGCGAGGCCGCCGGCAACGGCCACGTCTCGATCGGCGGCGGCGGCGAGACGATCCAGGAGACGATCCGCGCCGGCCTCCTCGACGAGATCCTCGTCAACCAGGTCCCCGTCTTCCTCGGCGGCGGCGTCCGCCTCTTCGACGGCATCCCGTCGAGCGTGAAGGTGGAGCAGACGCGGGTCGTCCAGGGCGACGGCGTCGCCCACCTCTTCTACTCGTTCAGTAACTGACCCGGGCTAAGAGCCGAGGATCTTCGCCTTCTGGGCGGCGAACTCCTCCTCGGTGAGGATGCCCTGCTCTTTCAGCGCCCCCAATTCCTTCAGCTGGTCGATCACCGAAGTCTCGCCGGCCGGCGCCGGAGCGGCGGCCTGGGGCGGCGGAGCCTGCTGGGCGTACTGCTGCTGTTCCTGCGCGGCCCAGCGCTCGCCCTGCCGTTTGGAGACGCGGTTGCTGACCGAGGTGGCGGTGCCGGCGATGACCGCGGTGCGGGCGACGCCTCGAAGTAGTCCTGGCATTGGTCGTTCCTCTCTCTACGCGTTGGCCTCGGCCGCGTCGAGCGCGGCGAGGACGTCTTCGGCGGGGATGCGGCCGCTGGCGACGAGCTCGCCGCCGGAGCGCCGGACAGCCGCCACGAACGGGGCGGCCCAGGTGTTCTCGAAGACGAGCAGGGCGGCGGAGGTGCCGGGCTCCAGCGCCCCCGCGGCCTCGCCGACGTCCTCGTCGGAGATCAGGCCCGAGGAGGCGCCCTCGAAGACCGAGAGCTGCGCGCCGTCGTCGCCGAGGTCGGCCAGGTCGATGCCGGCCACCGAGCCGTCCTCGTCCTTGGCAATGAAGGCGACGTCGAGGATCCGGATCACGCCGCGCTCGACCAGTTCGACGAGGTGCGGCATCGCCTCGCCGTTCGGCTGGCGGCCGCGCCACTCGATCAAGACGTAATCGATCGGCCCCACTTCGAGTTGCTCGTCCATCGATCCGCCTCTCATTGGGAAAGAAATCTGATTTGCCGGGCAAACATAGCGCGGTCCGAAGAAGCGATCCAAATGAGCAGCGGGTGGGCGCCGCGTTAGGCTCGCTCGCGACCCCCACCAAGGAGAGCAGGAGATGAGCCAGTCACCGAACGCCGACGAGGCCGCGAAGCTCTACGGCAGCCGCTTCCTCACCGAAGACGCGCCCGCCAAGGACTTCCCGGCCAGCGGCATGTCCGCTCTCGACGCAATGCGGCTGGTCGACGAGGAACTGGTGCTGGAGGGGGACCCGTGGCGCAACCTCGCCACCTTCGTCACCACCTGGATGGAGCCGGAGGCGCAGCGGATCGTCAGTGAGAACCTGCACCGCAACTTCATCGATCACGCCGAGTATCCGATCTCGGCCGAGATCGAGCAGCGCTGCATCCGCATGCTCGCCGACCTCTACCACGCGCCGGGGGAGACGACCGGCTGCCGCACCCAGGGCTCCTCGGAGGCGATCATGCTCGGCGCGCTCTCGTTGAAGTGGAAGTGGAAGGAGCGCCAGGAAAAGGCGGGGCGGCCGGTCGACAAGCCGAACCTCGTCTTCGGCGGCGACGTCCACGTGGTCTGGGAAAAGTTCTGCCGCTACTTCGACGTCGAACCGCGGATCGTCCGCCTGCGCGAGGACAAGTACGTGATCGGGCCCGACGACGTCGAGCCCCACGTCGACGAGAACACGATCGGCATCGCCGCCGTCCTCGGCACCACCTTCACCGGCCACGCCGACGACATCAAGGGGATCAACGACCTGCTGCTTCGGATCCGCGACGAGAAGGGCATCGACGTGCCGCTCCACGTCGACGGCGCCAGCGGCGGCTTCGTCTGGCCCTTCCTCTACCCCGACTCCGAGTGGGACTTCCGGCTCGAGCAGGTGCGCTCGATCAACGTCTCCGGCCACAAGTTCGGGCTCGTCTACCCGGGGATCGGCTGGCTCGTTTTCCGCGAGAAGAGCGACTTGGCGGAGGACCTCGTCTTCTACGAGAACTACCTGGGCAAGACGGACGCCACCTTCACCCTCAACTTCTCCACCGGCGCCTCGATGGTGCTCGCCCAGTACTACAACTTCGTCCGCCTCGGGCGCGAGGGCTACACGCACGTGATGGGGGCGATGGAGCAGAACGCGAAGGCGCTGGCGCAGAAGCTCGAGGACAACGGCAACTTCGACCTGATCGGGGCTGACGAGGAGCAGCTGCCGCTGGTTGCCTTCAAGCTGCGCGAGGGCAAGAGCTACGACGAGTTCGACGTCTCCTGGCAGCTCTCGGCCGAGCGCGGCTGGATGCTCCCCGCCTACACGATGCCCCCCGACGCGCAGGAGGTGAAGGTGATGCGGGCGCTGGTCAAGGAGACCCTGGGCCGCTCCCAGGTCGACCGCCTCGCCGACGACATCGCCGAAGCCTGCGCGACGCTGGAGGAGAAGGGCGGCGCCCACCCGCAGGAGCGCAAGCAGATGAAGCGCAGCCCGGGCTACTAGAAGCGCGGGCTGCGCCCGCCGGCCCGCGGCCACCAGGCGCGCTCGCCGAGCCGGTAGGTGATCGCCGGGATCAGCAGGGCGCGGACGAGGAAGGTGTCGAGGAGGACGCCGGCGGCGACGGTGGCGCCGATCTGGACCAGCTCCTCCAGCGGCAGCAGGGTGAGGGTGGCGAAGGTGCCGGCGAGGATCAGGCCGGCGCCGGTGATGACGCCGCCGGTGGAGACCAGCGCGGCGAGGATCCCCTCCCGGGTGCCGCGCGAGGCCGCCTCCTCCCGCGCCCGCGTCATCAGGAAGATGTTGTAGTCGACCCCGAGGGTGACGAGGAAGATGAAGGACATCAGCTCGAGGTTGAAGGCGAGCCCTTCCATCCCGAGCACCTCGGTGAAGGTGAAGGTGGCGAGGCCGAGGGTGGCGGCGAAGGAGGCGACGACGGTGGCGATCAGGTAGACCGGCGCCGCCAGGGCCCGCAGCAGCGCGACCAGGATCAGGCCGATCACCAGCAGCACCAGCGGCACGATCAGCTTGGTGTCGCGGGAGTTGGTCTGCTCGACGTCGAGGTTCTCGACCGGGATGCCGCCCAGCAGGCCGCCGGGGGCGACGATGTGCAGGCGTTCGCGGATCTCTTCCACCGCGGCTTCGGCCGCGTCGCCGTAGGGGTTGGCGCGGAGGACGAGGAGGACGACCGCCTTGCCGGCGTCGGCGGGCACGGGGGTCGGCAGCGCGAGCTGGACGCTGTGCAGCCGCTTCAGCGCCGCCACCGCCGCCGGCGCCTCCTCGGTCCGGACCACCGCCGTCAGCGGCGAGCCGAGCCCGGCCGGGAAGTGCCGTTCGAGCGCTTCGGTGCCGCGGCTGGAGTTGGTCGGCTTCGTCACCCCCTGGCCGAACCCGAGCGATTCGTGGCTCGTCAGGTTGCCCAATGCGAGGACGGCAAGCAGCGCCAAGACCCCGACCACGATCCGCCCAGAGCGTCGGCGCACCAGGCCTGCCGCACGCTCCCAGAGGCTGGGGCGCGGGTCAGGGGGTCCCCTCCGTCGCAGATTTGGGGAGGCTCCTCCGGGGACCCCCTGACCCGCGAGGCGGGCGGGGTTGGCAGGCCAGAAAGCTCGGTCGCCGAGGATTGCGAGGAGGGCCGGGAGCAGGGTGAAGGCTGCCAGCAGCATCGTCGCGATCCCGATCGCGAGGACAGGACCCAGCCAGTGAGTCGACTGCAGGTCGGCGACGAGGAGGACGAGCATCGCGGCGATCACGGTGCCGGCGGAGGCGAACAGGGCACCGCGGGTCTCGCGAACCGCTCTTTCCAGAGCTCGGTCTTGCGAGCGCGCCAGCTCTTCTCGATAGCGATGGACCAGGAGGAGCGAGTAGTCGGTCCCCGCGCCGAAGACCAGGACCAAGAGGAGCATCGTCCCCTCGGCGTTGACGACGATCCAGCCGACCTCGATCAGCAGGTAGGCGATCCCGATCGCGACCAGGTAGGCGGCGCCGACGGCGACCAGCGGCAGCAGCGCCAGGACCGGCGCCCGGTAGACGAGCAGGAGCAGGACGAGGACCAGCCCTAGGGTGGCGATCAGCAGGGTGCGGGCGGCGTCGGAGGCGACCGCCTCGAGGTCGGCGGCGATCCCGCCCGGGCCGGTGACGAAGGCGCGCAGGCCGGGGCGTTCGTGGGCGCGCAGGTAGCGGCGGATCTGCTCGACGCCGTCGACGACGGCGCCGCGGTCCTCGGCGTCGATCGCCAGCACCAGCAGCGCCGCTTCGCCGTCGCGGGAGACGGGGCCGATCCCCTTGGCGAGGCGCGCCACCGTCGCCAGCGCGTTGCGGTGTTCGCCGGAGAAGGGATCGACGATCGGCGTCGCCCCCGCGAGGCCGAGCCGGCCGAGGCCGTCGCCGATCCGGCCGATCGCGGCCAGGTCTCCGCGGTGCAGGCCGCCGGGCCTTTCGAAGACGATCACGACCGGCACGTCTTCGCGCCCCGCCGAGGCGTCCTGGAGCGCCGCCAGCGCCCGCGTCGATTCCGAGTCTGCCGGCAGGAAGCTGCTCTGGCCGGCGGCGGTGACGTCGTCGATGTGGGCGTGGGCGACCAGCCCGGCGGCCCCTAGCAGGAGCCAGACCGCGACCGCCACCCAGCGCCCGCGGGGTCCGGTGATCACGCACCGCAGCCTAGATCCGCACCCCGACTGATTCGGCTCGTGCCATCCGGGTAGGCAAAGCGCACATGCAATTGAAGCCGCTGTTCCTCGCTGCCCTGGTCGCCCTCTCCCTCGGCCTTGTCGCTTGCGGGGGCAGCGGCTCCAGTTCCTCCTCTGAAGCGGAAACCGCGCCGCCGGCGAGCGAAGAAGCGGATTCCGAAGCCGGCGAAGAAAGCGAAAGCGAACCCGCCCCCAGCGGCGAGGCCTCGAAGTCGGAAAAAGTCGACATCGTCGAATTCACCTACCAGCCCGACCCGGTCGTGGTGCAGGTCGGCGGCAAGGTGATCTGGCAGAACCAGGACACCGCGCCGCACACGGCCACCGCCGACGACGGCAGCTTCGACACCGGGACGATCGAGAAAGGCAAGATCGGCTCGGAGACCTTCAAGGAAGCCGGCACCTTCACCTACTTCTGCGAAATCCACCCGACGATGCACGGCACCGTCGAAGTCGTCGAATAGCGAGACTCCCTTCGATGCCCTTCTGGCTGGCACGCAAAGCAGCGCCCCACCTCTGGAAGCGGGTCCCGTGGGCGAAAGTCTGGGTGGCGAGCCTCTGGCTCTTGAAGAAGGGCCGCGACCGGATCGAGGGCAACCTCACCCAGCGCGAGCAGACCGAGTTCTGGAACCTGCTGAAGAAGTCCAAGGGCCGCCCGGACAACTTGAGTCAGCGCGACCGAACCCGGCTCAAGCATCTGGTCGGCAAGGCGATCCGCGGCTGAGTCATAAAGTGCCCCCGTGAGCGAGGGGGAGCGAGAGGACCTGGCGGAGCTGCTGGCGCGGCGGGCGCTGACCGAGGACGCGGCGCGGGCCGACGCGGTGGAGAAGCGGCACGCGGCCGGCGGGCGGACGGCGCGGGAGAACCTCGAGGACCTGGTCGACCCGGGCTCCTTCGTCGAGTACGGGCGGTACGCAATCGCCGCCCAGCGCGGGCGGCGCGAGCTGGAGGACCTGATCGCCCGCACCCCCGCCGACGGCCTGATCGGCGGCACCGCCCGGGTCAACGGCGACCTCTTCGATCCCGAGCGCGCCGCCTGCGCGGTCCTCTCCTACGACTACACCGTCCTCGCCGGCACCCAGGGCGCCCTCGGCCACCGCAAGAAGGACCGGCTCTTCGAGCTGATCGAGCGGATGCGGCTGCCGGTGGTCTTCTACGCCGAGGGCGGGGGAGGGCGGCCGGGCGACACCGACTACCCGGTCGTCTCGGCGCTCGACACCCGCGCCTTCGCGCTCTGGGCGAAGCTCTCTGGGCTGGTGCCGCGGATCGCGATCGTCCACGGCCGCTGCTTCGCCGGCAACGCGGTGATCGCCGGCTGCGCCGACCTGATCGTCGCCACCGAGGCCTCCTCGCTGGGGATGGGCGGGCCGGCGATGATCGCCGGCGGCGGCCTCGGCGACGTCCACCCCGACGAGGTCGGCCCGATCGGGATGCAGGCGCCGAACGGAGTCGTCGACGTCGCCGTCGCCGACGAGGCCGAGGCGACGGCGGTGACGAAGAAGCTGCTCGCCTATTTTCAAGGTGCGACCGCGCCCGGCGCCGAACCCGACCAGGCGCGCCTGCGCGAGCTCGTCCCCGAGCGCAAGCGCCGCGCCTACGACCCGCGGCCGATCGTCGAGACCCTCTGCGACGAGGGCAGCGTCACCTTCCTGCGCGAGCGCTTCGCGCCGGAGATAGTGACGGCGCTGGCGCGGATCGAGGGCCGGCCGCTGGGGATCGTTGCCAACGACACCCGCCACACCGCCGGCGCCGTCACCAGCGAGGCGGCTGACAAGGCGGCGCGGCTGCTGCAGCTCTGCGACGCCTTCGGCCTGCCCGTCGTCTCCCTCGTCGACACCCCCGGCTACATGGTCGGCCCGGAGGCCGAGGCGACGGGGCTGGTCCGCCACGCCTCGCGCCTGCTCGTCGCGGGCGCGGCTTTGCGGGTGCCGCTGATCGCGGTCGTGCTGCGGCGCGGCTACGGCCTCGGCGCCCAGGCGATGGTCGGCGGCAGCCTGCACGAGCCGCTCTTGACGATCGCCTGGCCGAGCGCCCACCTCGGCCCGATGGGCCTGGAGGGGGCGGTGCGGCTGGCGCTGCGCAAGGAGCTGGAGGCGATCCCCGACGAGGCCGAGCGCGAGCAGCGGGTCCGCGACCTCACCGCCCAGGCCGAGGAGAACGCGAAGGCGCTGAACGCGGCGGCGCTGTTCGAGCTTGACGACGTCGTCGACCCGGCTGAGACTCGCGGCCTGATCGCTTCCACCCTGACCGCCGCCGGGAACAGCCGCCCGCCCGGCACCCACCGCTTCGTCGACACCTGGTGATCCGCCGGGTGCCGGCCCACCGAAAGGAAGACACGACCGAGATGCCCCAGACCGACTACTCCGACCTCAAGGCGCTGTTCGTCAACTGCACGCTGAAGCGCAGCCCCGAGACCTCGAACACGCAGGGTCTGATGGACAAGTCGATCGCGGTGATGGAGGCGCAGGGGGTGGAGGTGGACTCGATCCGGGCGATCGACCACGAGCTCGCGATCGGCGTCTGGCCCGACATGACCGAGCATGGCTGGGAGCGGGACGAGTGGCCGGCGATCTACGAGCGAGTGATGGCGGCCGACATCCTCGTCCTCGGGATGCCGATCTGGCTGGGGGAGAAGTCCTCGGTCGCGACCCACTTCATCGAGCGCCTCTACGGCAACTCGCACCTGCTCAACGACAAAGGCCAGTGGGCCTACTACGGCCGCGTCGGCGGATGCATCGTCACCGGCAACGAGGACGGGATCAAGCACTGCGCGATGAACGTCCTCTACGCGCTGCAGCACCTCGGCTACACGATCCCGCCCCAGGCCGACTCCGGCTGGATCGGCGAGGCCGGCCCCGGACCCTCCTACCTCGACGACGGCTCCGGCGGCCCCGACAACGACTTCACCAACCGCAACACCACCTTCGCCGCCTGGAACCTGATGCACATGGCCCGCATCCTCAAGGACGCCGGCGGCATCCCCGCCCACGGCAACCAGCCGAAGGAGTGGGACTCGGGCTGCCGCTTCGACCTCCCGAACCCCGAGCACCGCGTCTAGCCACCGCATCCGATTTCGCCACAGCGGGGTGGGGCGAGAATCGGCTGCGGTTACCAGAGCGCGTCGTGCTCCTCCATCACGCCGAGGCCCTCGGCGAGGGCGAGGCCGGCGAGCGAACCCGAAAAACAGCCGAAGCGGTGGCGGTAGCGGGAGCGGATCAGGAGGTAGTCGTCGTCGTGGGTGTGTTCGGACTCGCCTGAGAAGCGGAGCGCTCCGCCCTCGCCGAACCCGATCGCGTCGGCGACGTCGAAGGAGACCGGCGGCGGCTCGGTGGGCTCGCCGTCGATCCAGATCGCCCGCTCGCTGCCCTGCGGCGGGTCGTTGATCCCGGTGACGAGGTTCCAGGCGACGGAACGGCCGTCGGTCGCGATGCCGACCCCCGCCGACCAGTGCCAGCTGGTGTGGCGCTGGTGGTGCCCGGCGGATTCGTCGTCGACGCCACGGCCGCAGACGTCCCAGCGCCGGCCCGGGACCTCGACCGTCCCCTCGGCCGCCATCCCCACCCGCTTGCGGGTCCAGGCGCTGGCGCGGCCGCTGGGGCAGGTGACCTCGATCGGCGCGATCTCGCCGAGGCGGAGAGAGGCGCGCAGGCCCGGCCCATCGATCTCCAGCTGCGGCCCCTCCATCGTCACCTCGCGGCTGCCGGGGCGGAGCGCGGTGTGGGACCACTGCCGCCCGCTCCGCCGGTCGAGCAGGACCCAGAACGACTGCGCCAGCGGCCCCACCTCGGCCCGCGCCGCGCAGAGCATCAGCTCCTCGGCGAAGACGCCGACGTAGCGCCAGCGCTTGCGCAGCTGGCGCTGCTCGAAAAGGGGGAGGGAGGCGGGATCCACGGGGCGACCGTACCCGCTCAATAGGCTCGCGGGGTGGACCAGGTGATCCAGATCGTCGGCGCGCTGCTGATCCTCACCGCCTTCGCCGCGGTCCAGTTCGACCGCATGCGCCCCGACTCGCGCCTCTACCTCGCGCTCAACCTCGCCGGCTCGGCGATCCTCGCCGTCCTCGCGCTCGCCGCTGCCCAGTGGGGCTTCGTCCTGCTCGAGGGCGTCTGGGCGATCGTCAGCGCCTGGGGACTACTCCGCTTGAGCTTCTAACCGCTCCGCCAGCCTTTTCATCCCCCGCGCCCGCGCCGCCTCGGCGGCGCCGTGCCAGTCCGTCGGCCGGTCCTTCGGCCGCTTCACCTTCGCGTCGCGGAGGGTCGCGATGTCCTTGAAGACGAGCAGGTCCTCCTTGCCCTCGATCAGCGCCCCGCGCAGCGCCGGCCGCCGCTCGCGGATCGCGTTGTCGAGGATCGCCTCCAGGGAGCCGTGGGTCCGCAGCAGCTCCGCCGCGATCTTCGGCCCCACCCCCTTGGCGCCCGGCAGGCCGTCGGAGGGGTCGCCACGGAGGGCGATGAAGTCGGGGACCAGCTCGGGATCGATCCCGTAGCGCTCGCGCACCTCCGCCGGTCCCACCTCTTCGGCGCCCGCGCCTTTGCCGCCGGTGCGGACGTAGAGGACGGTCACGTCCTCGCTCGCGCATTGGTACATGTCGCGGTCGCCGGTCAGCAGCAGCGCCCGCCCGCCGGCCTCGGCCTCCAGCTTCGCGTAGGTCCCGAGCAGGTCGTCGGCCTCGAGGTCCTCGCCGACCGCGACGGTCCAGCCGAACGCCTCGAAGAACTCCCGCGAGTCGGCGAACTGGTGCGGCAGCTCGTCGGGCATCGCCGCCTCGCGCTCGGCGTGGTAGGCGGGGTAGAGCTCGGTCCGGTATGCGGCCGCGTCGGGACCGAAGCAGAGCACCACCGCCCGCGGCTCATGCAGTTCGACCTCGCGCAGGATCAGGTTCGCCGTCCCCAGCAGGGCGTTCACCGGCCGCCCGTCCGGCCCCGTGATCTTGCTCGGCAGCGCGTAGAAGGCGCGGAACAGCATCGAGGGCGCATCGACGGCGAGCAGCGGCGCGGGCACCGGTGACTTATATGACACCCGCCGCCCAAGAAGGAGAAACTCCCGCGTACTCAGGGAGGTACAGCTTAGGATCGCCGCATCAAGCGCCTCCTCGTCCTGATCGTCTTCGCCGCCGCACTTGCCGCGGTTCCCTCGCCGCCCGAGGCCAAGGCCCTCGACTACGACTGCGCCGACTTCTCGAATCAGGCGGAAGCGCAGGAATATCTGCTGCCGGGCGATCCCTACCGGCTCGACGGAGATGACGACGGCAAGGCCTGCGAGGACCTGCCCTGTCCATGCTCCTACGCCGCGCCGGAAGAACCGCCGCCGCCCCCGGAAGAACCGCCGGAAGAAGCCCGCCCGCGGATCCGCGCCTACGTCGCCTGCGGGTTGAGCAAATACGCCCGCCCCGCCCACGAATGCGGCCACCGCCAACCGGTCGGCGCCTTCATCCGCAGCAGCCAGCCGGTGACCTATTCGGTCTGCATCACCTTCCCGACGAAGCGGCGCCTCTGCGCCCGCGGCCAGGAAGCCGAAGCCGAAACGCTCTACGTCAACAAAGTCACGACTTCGCTCGTCGGCTGGCACAAGGTCGTCTGGTTCGTCGACGGACGCCGCATCCCCTGGCGGTTCTGGCGCCGCTGAGAGGTCCGCGCCCGACGCTGGCTAGAGTCGCCTTCGCATGAAGGCCCTCGACATCGAGCAACTGGAGAAGCGCTACCCGAACGGGGTAGAGGCGCTGCGCAACGTCTCGCTGGAGATCGAGGAGGGGGAGTTCTTCGGCCTGCTCGGCCCCAACGGCGCCGGCAAGTCGACGCTGATCCACTGCACGACCGGGCTGGCGCAGCCGACCGGCGGCTCGATCGAGGTCTTCGGCAACGACGCGATCGACCACTACGCGGAGGCGCGGCAGGCGGTCGGGCTGGCCCCGCAAGAGCCGAACATCGACTGGTTCCTGACCGTCGAGGAGACGCTCGACTACCACGCCGGCTACTTCGGGATGCCGCGCCGGGAGCGGCGCCAGCGCTCCCAGGAGCTGCTGGAGACCTTCTCCCTGACCGAGAAGAAGGACGAGCGCACCCGCACCCTCTCGGGCGGGATGAAACGGCGGCTGATCCTGGCCCGGGCGATGATGCACCGGCCGCGGCTGCTGATCCTCGACGAGCCGACCGCCGGCGTCGACGTCGAGCTGCGGCTGGAGCTCTGGCACTACGTCCAGAAAATCAACCAGGAGGGGACGACGATCCTCCTCACCACGCACTACCTGGAGGAGGCCGAGCAGCTCTGCGACCGGATCGCCTTCATCGCCGAGGGTCAGATCGTCGCCGAGGGGACCAGCGAGGCGCTCGCCGAGCGCTTCGACGTCGCCAACCTCGAGGACGCCTACCTGGCCCTGGTCGGCCGCGGCGAGCTTTCCCGCTCCCACATCGAGACGGCGCCGGAGGTGGAGGCGTGAGCACCGCGCAGATCCGGCTGGCGACGCTCTGGCGCCGCGAGGTCAACCGCTTCATGAAGATCAAAAAGCAGACGATCGGCGCGCCGCTGCTGGAAACCTTCCTCTACATCACGATCTTCGGCGCCGCCCTCGGCTCGCGGATCAAGCACCTGCACGGGATCGACTACGTCCTCTTCGTCATCCCCGGTCTGATCATGATGGCCTGGGCGACCAACGCCTTCTCCAACAACTCCTCCTCGATCCTCCAGCAGAAGTTCCAGGGGGCGATCCAGGACCAGCTCTCCTCGCCCGCCTCCCCGGCCGAGCTGCTGCTCGCCTTCTCGCTCGGCGGGTTCATGCGCGGCCTGATCGTGGCGACGCTGACCTTCCTCGTCTCGGTCGTCCTCGTCGGCCTCCCGGTCGAGCACGTCCTCGTCCTCGTCCCCTCGCTCTTCCTCGTCGGCTTCTTCTTCAGCCAGCTCGGCGTCCTGATCGGCGTCCGCGCCGAGCAGTTCGACGACGTCGCCTTCGCCCAGACCTTCGTCCTGCAGCCGCTGATCTTCCTCGGCGGCGTCTTCTACTCGGCGGCCCTGCTGCCGCAGCCCTGGGAGACCCTGACCCGCTTCGACCCGATCTTCTACATGATCAACCTGGTCCGCTACGGCTTCGTCGGCTTCACCGAAGTCAGCATCGCGCTCTCGCTGCTGGCCCTGACGGCGGCGACCGTGGCGCTCTTCCTCGTCAACCTCCGCCTCTTCAGCAAGGGATATCGGCTGCGCGCGTAAGTGAGAAACGGCCGTGTCCACCCGCTAGGGTGCCGCGGATGAAGATCCTCGGAGGAGTGACCGCCGCATCCGCCCTCGCGACCCTGGCGCTGCTGGCTCCGGCTGCCCAGGCGACCACCTACTGCGTCCCCACCCTCGGCGCCTGCCCGAGCGGCTCCGGCGTCGCCGTCGCCGATCTCGAGGAAGCGATGAGCCTGAACGGGAACGACGGCGCCGCCGACACCGTCTACGTCGGCGCCGGCACCTTCTCGGAGGACGGCGACTACGAGCCAGGGCCCGGATTCTCGAGCCCGGAAACGTTCGAGCCGGGCGGCACCGATCCACTCACCGTGATCGGGGCGAGCGCGGGCTCGACCTCCCTGACCAGCGCCGGCACGAAAAACATCTACATCGTCAACCTCAGCTACAACAACGGGCGCAAGATCCTGATGCGGAACCTGTCGATCGAGGTGCCCCCGACGCTGCCCGACGGGCTCGGCTCCGGCATCCTCCTCTACCAGGGCGACACGCTCGAAGACGTCGCCGTGGTCAGCTTCAACAAAGGCTCGAGCGGCATCAGGACCTTCGGACCCGGCAACATCGTCCGGCGGGCGCTCCTGCGGGGCGGCGGCCTCGAAGGCCAGCTGGGGGATGGGATCACCGTCGACGCAGGCTCGGCGATCGCGGAAGACGTGGAGATGGAAGGCGCCAGCTGGGGGCTGGTGAGCGCCAACAACGCCGCCAGCCTGACCGCGCGCCGGATCACCGAGCTCGGGACCCGCACCTACGGCGCGATCGTCACCGGGGGGACGCTCGAGGTCGAGAACTCGATCTTCGAGATCGATGACGGGATCGGGCTCTACGTCTCTTCCACCACGACCGACGCACTGCTGGAAGCAGCTCACCTCACCGTGGTCAACGACGGCTCCACCTACCCGGCCCTCGAAGGCAAGAAGTTCGATCCCGATGCCGGAGACGCGACCATGGTGGTCAGCAACTCGATCTTCCGCGGCTTCTCCTCCGGCTACAGGACCAACACCCCCTTCGGCCCGAGCATCGGCCTGGTCCAGCTCACCGCCCGCTACTCCAACCTGCCGTCGAACGGCCTCAACTCCGGCGGGACGGCCGACTTCGGCACCGGCAACATCGACGCCGACCCGCTGTTCAACAGCGACTACTCGCTACCCGCCAACTCGCCCTCCGTCGACGCCGGTGACCCCGCGGCAGGCGGCCTGGCGACCGACTTCCTCGGCGCCCCGCGGCCAAACGACGGCGACGGCGACGGCGTCGCGGTTCGCGACCAGGGCGCCTTCGAGTACCAGCGGCCCGCCCCTCCGAGTGCCGGTGGGTCGGGTGGGGGCGCCCCCGGGGGTGGAAGCGGCTCTGCGGGGAGCGACATGGTTGCGCCGCAAACGACGATCGCGAAAGGGCCCGGCGCAAAGCTCGCTCGGGGCAAGGCGAAGTTCTCCTTCCGCGCCAGCGAGCAAGGCTCGAGCTTTCAGTGCAAGCTCGACAAGCGCAAGATCCGCCCGTGCCGGTCGCCGAAGACCTACTCCGGTCTCGTGCCGGGCCGCCACGTCTTCAAGGTCTGGGCGATCGACAGCGCCGGCAACGAAGACCCGACGCCGGCCAAACGCCGCTTCCGCGTCCCCTCCTCCTGAACCACCGACCTAACCTGGATCGGCGACCGGGACCCCGAGCCGCTCCTCGGGCAGGAGCAGGATCGCTCCCTCGCCGGTGACGTAGGCCTCCTCGCCGTGCTGGCTGACGTCCATGCCGCCCGCCTCCTCTTTGTCGGTCGCCCGCAGCGGCATCACCGCGCCGACCAGCTTCAGGAGGAGGAAGGTCATGACGAAGGCGTAGGTCGGCGCCGCGAGGTCGGCCAGCACCTGGTCGAGCAGCTGTCCGGGGTTGCCGTATAGGAGCCCGTCGGAGACCCCGTTCCACGCCTTCTGGGCGAAGAAGCCGATGAAGAGGATGCCGATGAACCCGGCCGTGCCGTGGGCGGCGAGGACGTCGAGGGTCTCGTCGACCCGGGTCCGCGTGCGCCAGACGATGATCCCGTAGCTGGGGAAGGCCCCGAGCGCCCCGAGCAGCATCGCCCAGCCGGGGCTGACGTAGCCGCCTGCGGGGGTAATCAGGACGCAGCCGACGATGATTGCCGTGGCGGCGCCGATCGCGGTCACCTTGCGGCCGCGGAAGAGGTCGAGCGCGAACCAGACGACCAGCGTCGCCGCCGGGCAGAGCAGCGTGTTGGTGAAGGCGAGCACGCTCGGTTCGCCGGTCGAGAAGCCGCTGCCGCCGTTGAACCCGAACCAGCCGAACCAGAGCAGGCCGGCGCCGAGGAGGACGTAGACGGCGTTGTGGGGGAGGAGCGCCTGGCGGCCGTAGTCCTTGCGGGCTCCGACGACCAGCGCCGCCGCCAGGGCCGAGAAGCCGGAGGCCATCTCGACCGGGACGCCGCCGGCGAAGTCCAGGGTGCCGCCGGACATCAGCCAGCCACCGCCGAAGGCCCAGTGGGCGAGCACGGCGTAGACGACGATCGACCACAGGGCCGCGAAGACGAGGAACGGTCCGAACCGCATCCGCTCGACCACCGCGCCGGAGATCAGCGCCGTGGTGATGATGCAGAAGGTCGCCTGGAAGGCGAAGAAGACGAGCTCGGGGATCGCCGTCCCTTCCCGCGGTGCGAAGTCGACGCCGCTCATGAAGGCGTTGCCGAGGCCGCCGAGGATCGCCCCGCCGCCGTCGAAGGCGAGCGAGTAGCCGACCGCGGCCCAGGTCACCGTCGCGACCGCGATCGCGGCGATGCTCATCATGAAGGTGTTGAGCGTGTTCTTGGAGCGGACCAGCCCGGCGTAGAAGAGGCCCAGCGCCGGCGTCATCAGCAGCACCAGCGCGGTGGCGACCAGCATCCAGGCGGTATCTCCCGTGTCGACGCCGTTCATTTGTTCACCGGCGTCACGGCGCCCTCGTCGCTGTCGCCGGTGCGGATCCGCACCGCGTGGTCGAGCGGCAGGACGAAGATCTTGCCGTCTCCGACTTCGCCGGTGCGGCCGCCTTCGCAGAGCGCCTTCACGGTCTGTTCGACGAAGTTGTCGGAGACCGCGACCTCGAACCTGACCTTCTCCGAGAGCCCCATCTGCACGGTCGTGCCGCGGTAGGTCTCGACCCGGTCCATCTCGCCGCCGTGGCCCTGCACGCGGCTCATCGAGAAGCCCCGGACCTCGGCCCGGTGCAGCGCCTCGAGGACCTGGTTCGCCTGCTCGGGGCGAACGATCCCGATTACGAGTTTCACTTTGCCTCCATCTCCCTTGAACAAGAACCTGCCGGGCGCGACCCTACCGGGATGGCAAGCGGGATTGCGCGCCGCTCGTCAGCAGGGGGCTCCGGGCCCGCGGCTCCCTACAATCAGCGACGAATGGCCACGCGGGTACGCAGGCGGCGACGCAAGCCGCATCATCCCATCTGGCACAAGGTCGCGATCCCGCTGGGAATCATCGCCGCGCTTGTGCTGACCGCCGGCGGCATCGCCGCGGGCTGGGCGATCGACGTCTACAACTCGGCCCCCGCGCTCTCGAGCCTGAAGCCGGTGCAGAAGGGCCGCTCCTCGGCGATCTACGCCGCCGACGGCAGCCTGATCGGGTTCATCCGCTCCGAAAACGTGCGCCAGCCGCTGCCGGAAAAGGCGCAGCCCCAGGTGCTGCGCAACGCCACGATCGCGATCGAGGACAAGAACTTCTTCAAGCACGGCGCCCTCGATTACGAAGGCATCGCCCGCGCCGCCTGGAAGGACCTGCAGGCCGGCGCCGCCGTCCAGGGCGCCTCGACCATCACCCAGCAGCTGGTCCGCAACCTCTACATCCACAACCCCGAAAACACGCTGAAGCGAAAGCTGATCGAAGCCTCGCTCGCGGTCGAGCTCGAGGAAGCCCACGGCAAGGACTGGATCCTCACCCAGTACCTCAACAGCGCCCCCTACGGGACGGTCGAAGGGCAGACCGCGGTCGGCGCCGAGGCCGCCTCGCAGACCTACTTCTCCAAGCCCGCCAAGAACCTGAACCTGACCGAGGCGGCGCTGCTGGCCGGGCTGCCGCAGGCGCCCTCCGAATACAACCCCTTCCTCGACCCGAAGGCGGCGCTGAAACGGCGCAACGAGGTGCTGCTGGTGATGAACGAACAGGGCTACATCACCGGCGACGAATACCGCGGAGCGAAGTCCCGCGGCCTCGGCCTCAACCCGGGCGACAAGTACCAGGTGATCAAGGATCCGTTCCTCTTCGACCTCGTCCAGAACGAACTGATCGACAAGTACGGGATCAACACCGTCCGCAAAGGCGGGCTCAAGGCCTACACGACGATCGACCCCGACCTGCAGGCGAAGGCCGAATACGCGGTCGAAAACTACTGCTCCGTCTGCTACCCCGAAGGCGGTCCGGTCGCCGGCCTCGCTTCGGTCAACCCGAAGAACGGCGCGATCGTCGCTCTCGCCAACACCGAAGGCTTCGCTGACGAAAGCCAGTTCAACTACGCCTGGCAGGCGCGCCGCCAGCCGGGGTCCTCGTTCAAGACCTTCGTCCTCACCACCGCGGTCAAGGAGGGGATCGACCCCGGCAGCACCTACTACGACGGGACCTCGCCGAAGACGCTGGAAATCCCCGGCGGCGGCACCTGGACCGTGAACAACTCCGAGGGCGAGGGCGGCGGCACCTACGACCTCGAAAGCGCCACCTGGGACTCGGTCAACGTCGTCTACGCACAGCTCGACCTCGACGTCGGGCCCGAAAACGTGACCCAGACGGCGCAGGAAATGGGGATCGAATCGCCGCTGCAGTCGGTCCCGGCGGAGGGCATCGGCGGTCTCGGCACCGGCGTCACCCCGCTGGAAATGGCCGACGCCTACGCGACCCTGGCCAGCGGCGGCATCCACCACGACCCGACCGCGGTCAGCAAGGTCGAGTTCCCCAACGGCAAGGTCGACGACTTCGAGAAAGACTCGGGCAAGCGCGTCCTCACCGAGGGCCAGGCCTACGAAGTGACCCGCATCCTCGAGGGCGTGATCACCCAGGGCACGGGCGCCGGCTACACCAACACGGGCTGCTCCAGCGCCGCCGGCAAGACCGGTACCTCGGAGGAGCTCTCCGACGCCTGGTTCGTCGGCTTCACCCCGCTCTTCTCGACCGCGGTCTGGGTCGGCCATCCGACCACCCGCGAATACACCGGCTTCGGCGGCCCCACCGCCGGCCCGATCTGGGCCAACTACATGTCGGAAGCGGTCGAAGGCGACTGCCCCGAATTCGAAACCGGCTCGGCCCCCGACCTCGAAGGCCTCGACAGCGAACACACCTCGGGCAGCTACGGCGGCTACGAAGAAGAAGAAACCTACGAAGGCTCCGAAGAAGAAGAAACCGAAGAATCGAGCGGTGGCGGCAAGGGCGAAGACGGCGGCGGAGAAGAAAACGCCGCCGAACCCGAGCCCGAACCGACCCCCACTCCGGAACCCACCCCGACGCCAACCCCCGCGCCCTCCGGCGGCGGCGTCAGCCCGGGCTGATCACCGACTCCGAACCTTGGGCGCCTCTTGCCCCCCGAATCCCGGAAGGGGTCGCGACGTGCTGGGTGGGGAGGGGGACCAGGTGCTTCAGCCAGGTTGCCAGGCGCGGTGAGAGGACGCGTGCGTGGGCCCGTCCGTTCCGCACGGCCGGGCATCCGCCTGGGCTGACTTCGACGATGAGCGTGGCTTCGCTCTCGTAGCGGAAGATCGCGTAGATGACTCCTCCGGAGTCGGCCGGGCAGGCGTAGGCGCCCTGCGCCGGCGGCAGGCGGTTCAGCCGGTCTGCAATCGACTCCCCCGTCGGCCGCATGTCCAGGTAGCGACGGCTCGAGAGGTGCGGTGCTCGCCTTCCCTGGTTCGGTTCCCGGTAGCGGCACAGCAACAGCCAGTCGGGGCGACCGGGAACGATCTCCCGGGACGCACCAGGAATCCGGTTTTCGGAGCGCAGGCTGCCTTCGGCGAGAAGTCGTGGTGGGCAAGCCAGGGGACTCAGGCTGACGTCGGGCGAGGTCGGGACCCCCGCGCCCGTCCCGCAGGACGACGTCAGGGCGGCGAGGAAGACGACGGCGATCGGGGCGGCTAGGGGGCGCACGGTCTACTGCCACTACGCGCCGCCGCCCGGACCGTCACACCGGTCGCTCCCGAGCTACTCCCCGATCAGCTCGACCCTGTAGCCGTCGGGATCCCTGACGAAGGCGATGCGGTGGCCCTCGGTGCGGCCGCCGGGGCGGTAGGGCGGCTTCTCGGGCTCGATTCCGAGGTCGGCGAGGCGGGCCAGGGTTCCGTCGAGGTCCTCGACGCCGAGGGCGATGTGGTTGTAGCCGGTGCCGTGGTCGTACTCGGTGACGCCGTGGTTGTAGGTGAGCTCGAGGCGGGGGTCTTCGCCGGGCATCGCCATGAAGACGTTGATCGCCTCGTCGCCGATCGGCATCCGCCGCACCTCCTCGAAGCCGAGCTTCTCGTAGAAGTCGACCGAGCGGTCGATGTCGCCGATCCGGTAGCAGGTGTGGAGGAAGGTAGGCACTGGCGCTCTCCAGCTTACCGGGGGCGGATTTCCACCAAAAGCAGGTAGAAGCTTCTTCTTCTATTGAAGTCGCCCGACCGGAGTAATAGCCTGCGGCGCTGGTTTCGGGGCTCGCCCTGGCCATTTCGGATCCTTATTCAGAGAAAGAGGCACGCTTTGCACAGCAAGCTTTCCCGTCGCGCCCGGATGCGGGCACTGGTCCTCGCGGTCTCGGCGGCCGCACTCACCCTCGCCCTCGTCGGCACCGCCGCCGCGGCAACCCCGACCGGCGTCACCGACGTCGTCTCGATGGAGCTGACCAAAGGCAAGCTGAAGTTCGTCGGGCCGGAATCGGTCACCGTCGGCGATCAGCTGGAAATCGTCAACAAGACGAACCCGCGGCAGGTCGGCCCGCACACCTTCTCGCTCGTCACCAAAGGCTCGCTGCCGAAGACGCCGAAGGCGCGCAAGGGCTGCTTCGCCCCGAAGAAGATCTGCCTGGCGATCGCGATCTGGCACGGCTTCAACCCGAAAACCGAACAGATCACCAAGAACCCGGCCAAGGCCGGTCCCGCCGGCTGGAGCACGGCCGGTGACGCCACCGGCAAGAAGGGCGACTCCTGGTTCAGCGGTGAAAAGAAGGGCGGCCACTTCTCCCAGGAAGTCACCGCCGAAGCGGGCACGACGCTCTACTATATGTGCGCCGTCCACCCGTGGATGCAGGGCAAGGTGAACGTCGTCGCTCCGGTGGCCCCGCTGCCCACCCCGACCAGCTAGCGACACGTCTGGGCAGTCCTCAGCACAGCACCGCCGCTTCGGGCGCCGAACCTTCCTCGGCGCCCTCGGCGGCGGTGCTCTCGCCGTCCTCCTTCCCCTGCGGGGGAGGAGCGGCGGCCCGCTGCCGTTCAGCGCCGAGCCGCCGGCGGCCCTGGCGGCCGCTCCCTTCCGCGCGCGGCTGCCGATTCCCCCGGTTCTCCGCGACGATCACATCCGGATCCCGATCCGCGAGGCCGAGCAGCAGATCCTCCCCGGGCTCAAGACCAAGCTCTGGACCTTCGGCGGCAGCTTCCCGGGGCCGACGATCCGCCGCCGCGCCGGCCAGCGCACCCGGGTCACCTTCCACCACGAGCTGGGGGAGAAGGCCGGTGAGCTCTCGGTCCACCTCCACGGCGGCCACAACCGCACCCAGTTCGACGGCTACCCCGGCGGCCTGACCAAGCGCCAGCCGCTCTCCGCCTTCTGCCGCATCCCGCGGGGGCTATCCGCCCGCGAGTCCGGCAACGAGTTCCTGCTCGAGCCGGGCGGTCGCAAAACCTACGTCTACGACCTGAAGGAGGACGGCAAGCCCGAACGCGCCTCCTTCCAGTGGTACCACGACCACCGCCTCGACCGCACCGCTCCCCATACCTGGCGGGGGCTGGCGGGGATGTGGATCGTCGACGACGCCTTCGAGGAGGCGCTGGCGCTGCCCGACGGCGACCGCGACCTGCCGCTGATGATCTGCGACCGAACCTTCGACCGCCGCAACCAGCTGACCGACCCGTTCAAGGGGCAGCGGCCGCCGGCCGACGGGATCCTCGGCGAGACCGTCCTCGTCAACGGCGCCTACCTGCCGCACCACCGCGTCGAGGCCTGCCGCTACCGGCTGCGGATCCTCAACGTCTCCTCCTTCCGCAGCTACAACCTGCAGCTCTCCAACGGGGCGGCGATGCTGCAGATCGCGACCGAGAGCGGGCTGATGCCGAAGCCGGTGCGCCGCCGCGAGATCCTCCTCGGCCCGGCCGAGCGGGTCGAGGTGATCGTCGACTTCGCGAGCGCCCGCGGCGAGACCGTCGAGCTGCGCAGCCGCAAACGGCACGGCGGCCGCAACCCCCTCGGCGCCCACACCTACGGCGGCACCGTGATGCAGTTCCGGGTCGGCGGCGGGCGGGTCCGCGACCGCAGCCACGTCCCCAGGCACCTGCGACCGCTGCCGGCCTGGACGCGCGAGGCCAACCGCAAGCCGGACAAGCGCTGGGAGATCACGATCGGCGGCTTCTTCAAAACCACCTGGCGGATCAACGGCCGCACCTTCAACCCCGCCCACGTCGAGGCCTTCCCGAAGCTGAACACGACCGAGACCTGGGAGATCGTCAACAAGACGAACGTCGCCCACGTCATGCACCTGCACCACACCGACTGGTACCTGCTCGAGCGCAACGGCAAGCGCCCTCCCAGCTACGAAGACTGCCTCAAGGAGACCTTCTTCGTCTATCCCAACGAAAAAATTCTCCTTGCCGGTCATTTCTCCGACTACACCGGCAAATTCGTCGTCCACTGCCACATGCTGGACCACGAGGACCATGGACTTATGAGCCAGTTCCAAGTGGTTCGGGCCTAAAGTAAACGCTCACGTTTGCCGATGCCCCCGGCATGGCAACCCCCCAAAATCGGGTAAGCATTCGGCCCGTCTCCCGGACCCGGGCACGGGCCACGGCGGCGCTCCTCGTCGCCGGCGCCGCCCTCGTCGCGATCTCCCTCCTCCTGCCGCACCCGAGCGGCGGCGACGAAAACGCCCTGATCCTCATCGCGCTGGCGATGGCGGTCGCCGGCGGGATCGTCTGGGCGCTGGGCGACAAGGTCCCCGGCTGGGGCGTGCACGCGATCCTCGCCGGGGTGGTCGCCGCCACCTCCCTGCTGATCTACGAGAGCGGGATCGCCGTCGGCCAGTACGGGACGATCTTCGTCTGGTCGACCCTGGTCGCCTCGATCTACTTCCCGCGCCGGGTCGCAGCCGTCCACCTCGCCTGGTTGCTCGTCGCCTACGGGATCGTCCTCCTCCTGGTCGAAAGCACCGCCGGCTACTCGCCGCTGACCCGCTGGCTCTTCACCCTGATCTCGCTCAGCGTGGTGATGCTGCTGATCACCGGCATCGTCGCCCGCCGCGCCCGCGCCGACGAGCGCGCCCGCCACTTCTTCGACCTCTCCCGCGACATGCTCTGCACCGCCAACATGGACGGCCACTTCGTCGAGCTGAACGACGCCTGGACCCAGGCCCTCGGCTACGAGCTCGACGAACTGCGCGCCGTTCCCTTCGTCGAGCGCGTCCACCCCGAGGACCGCGAGCGGACCGAAGCCGAGGCGGCCGGTCTCTTCGAAGGCGCCGAGACCCTCAGCTTCGAAAACCGCTACCTGGCCAAGGACGGGACCTGGCACTGGCTGCGCTGGAGCTCGCAGCTCTCGCCGGACGAGTCCCTGATCTACGCCCGCGCCGCCGACGTCACCGAGATCAAGCAGATCGAGGCCGAACGCGAGGAGCTGCTCGACCAGGTGCGCGAGATGGCCCGCCGCGATGCCCTCACCGGCCTGCCGAACCGGCGGGCGCTGGAGGAGCAGCTGCCGCAGGCCATGGCCCGGGCGCGTCGCCGGCGCTCCTCGCTCAGCGTCGCGATCCTCGACATCGACCACTTCAAGACCTACAACGACACATACGGTCACCTCGGCGGCGACGAAGTCCTGCGCGCCTGCGCCAAGGCCTGGGACTCGGCGCTGCGGGCCGAGGACACGATCGCCCGCTTCGGCGGCGAGGAGTTCCTCGTCCTGCTCCCCGACACCCCGCCGGAGGAGGCGGGGGAGATCGTCGAGCGGCTGCGGGCGAAGACCCCGATGGGCCAGAGCTGTTCCGCCGGCCTCGCCTGCTGGGACTACGCCGAGTCGATCGACGACCTGCTCGGCCGCGCCGATCAGGCGCTCTACCTGGCGAAGGCCGGCGGCCGCGACCAGATGGCGGAGGCACCGCTCACCCGGTAATGATGCGCGGATGGGCCGCGAAGAGCACGAACGCGCCGTTCGCTTCCGCACCGCCCGCCGCGACCCCGGGCTGACCGTCGTCGAGGGCTTCCACGCGCTCAAGCACGCGCTCCGGTTCGGGGCCGAGCTGGTCGAGGCGGTGGCGACCGACCCCCCGGCGCTGGAGGCGATGGCGGCGGAGCTGGCGCCGGACCTGGGAGGGCGGCTCGCCGGCCAGGTCGAGGCCGTCGACAAGGAGACCCTGGCCGACCTGGTGCCGCTGGTCCCGCATACGGGCGTTGCCGCGATCGCGCGGCGGCCGCGGGTCGACCCCGCGGCGGCGCTGGCCGACCCGGCGCCCGAGCCGGCGGTGCTGCTGGAGGACCCCCGCAACATGGGCAACATCGGCGCCTGCATCCGGGTCGCGGCGGCGGCCGGCGCGGCCGGCGTCTTCACCACCGGCGAGAACGACCCCTGGCACCCCGACGCCGTCCGCGGCGCCGCAGGGCTGCAGTTCGCGCTCCCTGTCGCCAAGGTCGAGTCGCTGCCCGCGAGCGACCGGCCGCTGCTGGCGATCGACCCGGAGGGGGAGGAGCTGGCGCCCGACCGCTTCCCCGCCCGGGCGGTCCTCGCCTTCGGCACCGAGCGCCACGGACTCAGCGGCGAAGTGTTCGAGCGCGCCGACGCGCGCGTCTCGATCCCGATGCGGGAGGGGGTCTCCAGCCTCAACCTCGCCACCTCGGTAGCGATCGTCCTCTTCGCGATCAAGTTGGGGCCCGCGGATGCGGCGGGGAGGAGCGCCGGATAGGGTCCGGAATAGTAGGGAGGCGGCGAGTGACAGCCGCTGCAAATAACGAAAGGAACAAACGTGCCACTCCTAGTCGCCGATGTGAGCTTCGGGGAACTCTTGCTCATCGCGCTCGAGGTGTTCTTCTTCGTGATCTGGATCTGGATCCTGATCACGATCCTCACCGACCTGTTCCGTGACCACGAGCTGTCGGGTTGGGGCAAGGCGGGGTGGTGCCTGTTCCTGGTCGTCATCCCGTTCCTGGCGTCGCTGATCTACCTGATCGCCCGCGGCGGAGGCATGCGCGATCGCACGATCAAAGCCCAGGCCGACGCGAAAAAGCATTTCGACGAATACGTCCAGCAGCAGGCCCACGCCGGCTCTTCCGCCGACGAGCTGCACAAGCTCTCCGAGCTGAAGGCCAAAGGCGACCTCAGCCAGGCGGAGTTCGACCAGGCGAAGGCCAAGCTGCTCGCCTAGCCACGGCTTCGGGTCCGGGGGTCGACGGCGACCCCCGGACTCCTCCAAAAGTCGCAAATTGCAAGGGAAGTTGCGGGTTATCGACCACTTCCCGGGCGCATAGGAGCCTTCGCTAGCCTGCGCCGTCGTGCTGTTCAGCTCCTCTACGAGCACGGCTCCGCGCCGTGCCCTGATCCTCGCCGCGCTGCTTCTCGCGGCCCTGTGCGTCCTGGCCGGGTCCTGGGCGAGCAGCGCCCCTGCCGATCCGCAGCAGAAGCTGAACGCGACGCGGGACAAGCTCGAAGGCGTCCGCAGCCAGCAGGAAGACCTGGCCGCCTCGATCGCCGAACAGAACGCGGCGATCGACGCGAAGCTGGGCGAAGTCTCCGACCTGCGCTCCGAACAGGAAGCGGTCGAGGCCGAACTGGCCGAAAAGCAGGCGCAGCTGGACCGGGCGACGGCGGCGCTGGAAGCCGAAGAAGCCCGCCTGGAGCGGGTGCGGGCGAAGCTGCACCGGGCGCTCGGGGTGCTGCGCGAGCGGCTGGTCGCGATCTACGAGGCGGGCTCGCCGGACATGCTGAACGCGATCCTCGAATCCCAGGACTGGGACGAGATGGCGGCCCAGACCGAGTACCTGCGGCAGATCCAGGACTACGACGACGCCGTCGTCGGCCGGGTGAAGACGCTGCGCAACCAGGTCCGCGGGGCGGTCGAACGGCTCGACGAGCAGCGGGCAGAGATCGAAGAAGTGCGCGACACGGTCGCCGCCAAGGAGCGGGAAGTCGCCGCCCGGCGCGCCGAAGCCGCGGCCAGCTTCCACGAACTGAAAGCCGAACAGGCGGCGCGCCAGGAAGCGCTCGACGCGCTGCAGTCGCGCGAAGCGGCCCTCAGCGACAACCTCTCGGCGATCTCCGAACAGATCGCCTCCGAAGGCGGGGACGCGACCGAAGGGCAGATGCCGGCGCCGCTCAACCCCGGCCAGGAAGCCGAGGTGATCAACGAAAGCGAAGCCAGCGCCCCGGCCTCGGCGCCGCAGGCGGTCAAGGATGTGGTCTCCGCCGGCAACGCGATCGCCACCACCCCCTACATCTGGGGCGGCGGCCACGGCTCCTTCGAATCCGAAGGCTACGACTGCTCCGGTGCCGTCAGCTACGCCCTGCACGGCGGCGGCCTGCTGGAAAGCCCGCTCGACTCGACCGGGCTCGAGACCTGGGGCGAACCGGGCCCAGGCCGCTGGATCACCGTCTACGCCAACTCCGGCCACGCCTGGATGGTCGTCGCCGGCATCGCCTTCGACACCGTAGGCGGCCCCGGCCCGCGCTGGCACGACCCCTGGGTCGATTCCCCCGAAGGTTTCATCGCCCGTCACCCAGCGGGTCTCTAGCTACATCGTTTCCACCCTTTTGGTTCCTATAGGGGCTAAAAGGGTGGAAACGATGTTCTGAGGGCGGCGCCTGGGGTAGGTTTGCGCCATGGATCTTGAGCAGCGGTTGGAGGAGATGCTCGGGGTCGAGAAATTCGACCCGCCGGAGGAGTTCCGGGCGAAGGCGCTCTGGAGCGATCCGAAAATCTACGAGGAGGCGGCCGCCGATCCCGAGGCCTGGTGGACCGCGCAGGCGAAGGAGCTGCTCGACTGGGACGTCGAGCCGAGCGAGGGGCTCGACGACTCCAACCCGCCCTTCTACAAGTGGTTCGTCGACGGGCGCCTGAACGCCAGCTACAACTGCCTCGACCGCCACGTCGAGGCCGGCAACGGCGACCGCGTCGCCTACCACTGGCGCGGCGAGGAGGGGGAGGAGCGTGAGGTCACCTACTCCGACCTCCACCGCGACGTACAGCGTTTCGCCAACGCGCTCAAGGACCTGGGCGTCGGTAAGGGCGACGTGGTCGGGATCTACCTGCCGATGATCCCCGAGGTCGCCGTCGCGATGCTCGCCTGCGCCCGCATCGGCGCGATCCACAACGTCGTCTTCGGCGGCTTCTCGGCCGAGTCGGTCCGCGAACGAATGGAGTTCTCCGAAGCGAAAGCGCTGGTCACCGTCGACGGCGCCAGGCGCAAGGGCAAGACGGCCCCGATCAAGCCGGCGGTCGACGAGCACCTGGGGGATCTCGGGACGCTGGAGACGATCGTCGTCGTTCGCCACACCGGGATCGATTGCCCGATGGAGACGGAGCGCGACGTCTTCTACGACGAGGTTCTGGCAGCCGCGGCCCCGGAGTGCCCGGCAGAGCCGATGGAGGCCGAGCACCCGCTCTACATCCTCTACACCTCCGGCTCGACCGCGAAGCCGAAGGGGATCCTCCACACCACCGGCGGCTACATGGCCGGGGTCACCGCCACCCATCGCTACGTCTTCGACCTCAAGCCCGAGACCGACGTCTACTGGTGCGCCGCCGACGTCGGCTGGGTCACCGGCCACTCCTACATCGTCTACGGCCCGCTCGCCAACGGAGCGACCTCGGTGATGTGGGAGGGCGCGCCCGACTATCCGCACAAGGGGATCTGGTGGGAGCTGGTCGAGCGCTACAAGGCGACGATCCTCTACGCGGCTCCGACCGCGATCCGCACCTTCATCAAGTGGGGCGCCGAGATCCCGGCCGAACACGACCTCTCCTCGCTGCGCCTGCTCGGCTCGGTCGGGGAGCCGATCAACCCGAAGGCCTGGCTCTGGTACCGCGAGGTGATCGGCGGCGGTCGCTGCCCGATCGTCGACACCTGGTGGCAGACGGAGACCGGGGCGATCATGGTCACGCCGCTGCCGGGCATCACCTCCACCAAGCCGGGCTCGGCGACGACGCCGTTCCCGGGGGTCGAGGCGCAGGTGGTCGACGAGTCCGAGGGCGAGCCGGTGGAGGAAGGCCAGGGCCTGCTGGTCCTGGAGCGGCCCTGGCCCTCGATGCTGCGCGGCCTCTACAAAGAGGACGACCGCTTCATCGAGACCTACTTCGAGCGCTTCGGCAAAGAGCGCTACCTGGTCGGCGACGCCGCTCGCCGCGACTCCGACGGCTACTTCTGGGTGATCGGCCGGATCGACGACGTTGTCAACGTCTCCGGCCACCGGCTCTCGACCGCCGAAGTCGAGTCGGCGATCGTCGCCCACCCCGACGTCGCTGAGGCGGCGGTGATCGGAGAATCGGACGAGGACACCGGCCAGGCGATCTGCGCCTTCGTCACCGTCCGCGGCGAGAAGGCGGAAAGCGACGAGCTGGTCCAGGGGATCCGCGAAACCGTCGCCGAGCGGATCGGCAAATTCGCCCGCCCGAAGCGGATCGTCTGGGCCGACGACCTGCCGAAGACCCGCTCCGGCAAGATCATGCGCCGGCTCCTGCGCGACATCGCCGAGGGCCGCGCCCTGGGCGACGTCACCACCCTGCGCGACCCGGAAGTGATGAAGGAGCTCGAGTCGAAGATCGCCGAGGAGCAGGCGAAGGCGGACTAGAGGCGCCCCTTCGGGGCAGCGGCCATTCGCTCGACCTTGCGCGAGAGCTCGGCCAGCCGCAGCAGGGCGGAGGGTTCGACTCGGTGATCGCAACCGTCGGCACCGTCAGCGCCGCCGCGATCAGCATCGGCTTGTTCAGCCGTTCCCGCCAGCGAATGCTCCGCTCGTCCATCCGCGTCTGCTTCGACGCGGCCGCGCGGGGTGCCTCCAGAAACGACAAGACCCGCCGCGAGGGCGGGTCGAGTCTGGTGAAGCAGGGAACCACCCTGCAGGCGGCTGACAACCGTGCCAAGGGTACGTCAGGTGTCAGTACGCATCAGCCAGGCTTAAGAGCTGGATTCCGTCGCGGGTTCTGCCCCCAGCTCCACATGCGCCTTGCTGTCGGACGTGCGGATCAGGAGGAGCGTCGCGAGGAGGCCGAGGATCGCGAAGCCGGCGCCGACGAGGAAGGCGGAGGAGAAGCCGTCGGTGAGGGTGGCGGGGTCGGTGGAGGTGCCGATCTGGGAGTTGGCGATGGCGGCGAGGACGGCGAGGCCGAGGGCGCCGCCGACCTGCTGGGAGGTGTTGATGAGGCCGCTGGCGAGGCCCTGCTCCCGGTCCTCGACGCCGGAGACGGCGGCGATCGTGACTGGGACGAAGGCGAAGCCGAGGCCGACGGCGGCGAAGAGGGAGGGGCCGAGGATGTCGGCGAGGAAGGTGCCTTCGGGGCTGATCTGGGAGAACCAGAGGAGGCCGATCGCGATCAGGACCATGCCGGCGGCGAGGATCGGCTTGAAGCCGACCTTGGTGACCAGGCTGGAGGCGATCCCGGCCGAGAGGATGATCGAGACAGCCAGCGGCAGGTAGGAGAGGCCGGCCTTGATCGCGCTGTAGCCGAGCACCTGCTGCATGTAGAGCGAGATGAAGAAGAACATCGAGAAGAGCGAGGCGCCGACGAGGATGCCGACGACGTTGGCGCCGGTGATCGTCCGCAGGCGGAAGATCGAGAAGGGGACGAGCGGGGCGCGGGAGCGGCGCTCGATCACGACGAAGGCGACGAGCAGGAGCGCCGCGGCGGCGAGGACGCCGATCGTCTGCGCCGATCCCCAGCCGGCGTCTTCGGCGTCGAGCAGGGCGAAGACGAGGGCCGAGAGGCCGAGCGTGATCGTCGTCGCCCCGGCGACGTCGAAGGTGCGCACCTCCTGGTCTGCGCGCGATTCGGCGATCAGCCGCGGCGCCAGCCCCGCGGCGGCGATCCCGATCGGGACGTTCACCCACAGCACCCATTCCCAGCCGAGGTATTCGGTGAGGACGCCGCCGAGGAGGACGCCGGCGGCGCCCCCCGATCCCGCCACCGCGCCCCAGATCCCCAGGGCTTTGTTGCGCTCGGCGCCGTCGCGGAAGGTGGTGGCGACGATCGAGAGGGCGGCGGGGGAGAGGATCGCGGCTCCGAGGCCCTGCACCGCGCGGGCGGCGATCAGCTGTCCCGAGTTGCTCGCCAGGCCGCCGGCCAGCGAGGCGAGCGCGAAGAGGACCAGCCCGAACATGAAGACGCGGCGCCGGCCGAGCAGGTCGGCGAGGCGGCCGCCGAGCAGGAGGAAGCCGCCGAAGGTGAGGACGTAGGCGTTGACGACCCAAGGCAGGCCGCTCTCGCTGAACTCGAGCGCGTCGCCGATCGTCGGCAGGGCGACGTTGACGATCGAGGCGTCGAGCACGACCACGAACTGGGCCGAGCAGAGCAGGATCAGCGCGATCCAGCGCTTGTCGCGGGCCTCGGCGGCGTCGGTCATCGGGAGGTCTCCATACGCGACGAGGTTTTCACATCTTCACCCCCGCCTCTTCTCGAAACGTGCTCATCCGAGGTTCTAAGATCGATCCATGTGCAGAAACATCAGAACCCTCCACAATTTCGATCCACCCGCAAGCGACGAGGAGATCCAGGCCTCGGCGTTGCAGTACGTGCGCAAGATCAGCGGCTCGACCAAACCGTCGCAGGCCAACGCCGAGGCCTTCGACGAGGCAGTCGAGGAGGTGGCCGACGTCACCCGCCGGCTGCTCGACCGCCTTGTCACGACCGCGCCGCCGAAGAACCGCGAGGTCGAGGCCGCGAAGGCCAAGGCCCGCTCCGAAGCGCGCTTCGCTGCTTAACCGCTCTCCCGGGCGAGGGCGTGGCGGGCGTTGACCGCGACCGCGCGCGGCAGCAGCCGCGGCATCATCTGCTCGGGCTTGACCCGGCGGGTTCCCATGCGGTCGAGCAGCTCGGCTGCCCTCGGGTCCCGCGCCGCGGCGGAGAACATCAGCCGTTCGATCGGGCTCATCGGCCGCCCGGTTGCGTAGTCGTGGATCAGGAAGGCGTGACCGTGCAGCTCCCGCCGGTGGCGGCGGCGGTAGCGCTCCAGGCCCTGCTCTAGCGACTCCTCCCCCTGCAGTGCCGGCAGCACCGCGTCGGACAGCCACCCGGCCGACTGAAAGGCCCAGCCGCAGCCGACGCCGAAGAGCGGGTCGGTGGCGAGCGCGGCGTCGCCGATCAGCGCCAGCCCGGGCGCGACCGGCTTGCGCATGCGGTTGGTCATGTCGATCTTGCCGAGCACCGGTTCGATCGCGCGCGAGTCGCGGATCGGCGGCGCCTCGGGCACTGCGGCGACGAACTCGACGAGCGCCGCTTCCGGGTCCCGCTTGAACTCGGGCAGGCGGTCCTTGGTCGGCATCGCTGCGTAGAAGGTGAGGCCGCTGTCGGTCGGGAAGGCGGCGGCCCAGTGCGGGTCGAGGAACCAGATCGTGCTGTCGGGCGCGTGCTGCGGCGGCGGCCCCTCGAAGTAGCCGCCGTAGGCGATGCGGTTGTGCGGGTAGGTCTTGACCGGCACTCCGGAGAGCTCGGCGACGGTCGAGTCGCGACCATCGGCGCCGACCGTCAGCCGCCCGCGCAGCTCCCGCCGGGTGCCCTCTTTGTCACGGGCGACCACGCCGCCGAAGCCGCCGCGCTCGCGCAGCAGGCTCTCGACGCTCCAGCCCTGCATCAGCTCGACCCCCGGCGTCTCGGCGGCGGTCGCGCGAATCAGCGGATCGAGCACCTCGCGTCGCAGGTTGACGCCGCGACCGGCGCGCTCGGGCGGCGCTTCGATCCATCCCCACCTGGTCCACATGTGCATCTGCGGCCGCAGCCCGCCCGCCGCTTCGATCGGCTCCAGCAGGCCCAGCCGCTCGATCGCCGGCACCCCCGAAGCCTGGATGAAGTGCGAGCACATCCGCTTGTAAGCCTTGGGGTCGGGCTGCTTCTCGACCAGCGCGACGCGGAGGCCGGCGCGGCCGAGCTGGATGGCCGTCGCGCAGCCGGCGAGGCTGGCGCCGACGACGACCGCGTCGTACGCCGGTCGTTCGCCGATGATGGGGGAGATGGAATTGGTGTCGGGCATCGTGGGCCTCCCGTCAGATTGCTGAACCATTCGTCCCGTACTATACGCCTCGAACTATGAAAAGCAAGAAAGAGATCAAGCTCACCGGCACCTCCTATGCCCTGATGGCCGTCCTGCACGAGTTCGGCGAGATGACCTCCTACGACATCAAGCAGGCGATGGAGAGCTCGATCCAGAACTTCTGGCCGGTTCCCCACACGACCGCCTACGAGGAGCCGGCCCGGCTCGCCGCCGCCGGCTACCTCGCCGCCAGGCAGGAGGAGGGGGGACGCCGCCGCCGCATCTACGCGCTGACCGGCAAGGGACAGGAGGCGCTTGCGGCCTGGGCGGCCGAGCCGAGCGCGGCCCCCCCGCAGCTGCGCGAGGAAGCGATGCTGAAAGTCTTCGCCGGCGGCGATCCCGCCGGCCTGGTGGGGTCGCGGCTCGCCTGGCACCGGGCGAAACTGGAGGAGCTCCGGGGCTACCTCGCCCTGGTTCGGGAGAACGAGGGCTTCGAGGGATCAGAGCGAACGCTGGTCGCCGGCATCGCCTATGAGGAAAAGATGCTGGAGCTGCTCGAGCCGTTCAAAGGACCGGCTGGCTCGAACTAGGCTCGAATGCCGCCCGCCAGTCGCCCGACGCCGGCGAGGGCGACGCGGCGAGCCATCGGCAGGAGCAGCTGCGGCGGGGTCTTCCGGCGCGTACCGACCGCCTCGAAGAGCGCCGCCGCCTGCGGGTCGCGGACCGCGGTCCGCATCATCGCCCGTTCGACCGGGTCGAACTTGCGGCCGGTCGAGTAGTCGTGGATGAGGCGGGCGTGCATCCCCAGCTGCCGGCGGTGGCGCTTGCGGTAGCGGCGCAGGCAGTTGTCCATGGACTCGACCCCCTGCAGGGCGGGGGAGACGCTGTCGGCCAGCCACTCGCCGGACTGGAAGGCGAAGCCGCAGCCGACGCCGAAGATCGGGTCGGTGGCGAGGGCGGCGTCGCCGATCAGCGCCAGGCCGGGCGCGATCGGGCCGCGGATCCGGTTCGGCATCTCGATCTTGCCGATCACGGGCGCGACGCACCTGCTCTCGCGGATCGGCGGTGGCTCGGGGACGCCGGCGACGTGCTCGACCAGCGCCCGCTCCGGATCCGCCTTGAACTCGGGGGCCCGGTCCTTGTGGGTCATCGCGATGTAGAAGACCTGCCCGCCGTCGGTGGGAAAGGCGGCGGCCATGTCGGGATCGAGCAGCCAGACGGCGCCGTCGGGCCAGAATCGCGGCATCGGCCCCTCGAAGTAGCCGCCGTAGGCGAGACGGTTGTGGGGGAGGGTCTTCTCCTTCACCTGGGCGAGCTCGGCGAGGCGCGAGTCGCGGCCGTCGGCGCCGACGACGAGCCGCGCCCCGATCTCCTGCTCGGTCCCCTCGCGGTCGCGCACGGCAACTCCGCCGAAGGCGTCGCCGTCGCGGAGAAGCCGCTCGGCGCTCTGGCCCAGCATCAGCTCGACGCCCGGCGCGGCGGCGGCAGCCTCCCGCAGCATCGGGTCGAGCAGGCTGCGGCGCAGGTTGAGGCAGTAGGCCTCGCGCTTCTCCGTCGGTTCGATCCAGCCCCACGGCGTCCGCGAGTGGAAGCGGGAGCGCAGGCCACCCGCCTCGAGGATCGGCTCGTAGAGCCCGATCCGTTCGATCGTCGGCACCGCCGAGGCCTGGATGAAGTGCGAGCAGATCCGCTTGTAGGCCTTCGGGTCCGGCTGCTTCTCGATCAGGGCGACCCTGGCGCCGGCGCGGCCGAGCAGGATCGCGGCGGTGCAGCCGGAGAGGCTGGCGCCGACGATCGCAACGTCGTACTCGGCTCGTACCGCCATCGCCATAGACCCTAAGCGCAGAGAGTCTCTCGCGCCATCGTTTTGCTCACACAACTAGTTTGCTAAACTAATTACCAAGGCTAACCATGATGATGAACCCGACCGAGCATCGCACCCAACCACCTCTGGCCGAGCGCGCCGCGCATCTGCGCACCGCGATCGTCCGCACCGCCCGGCGGTTGCGCCAGGAGGCGGCGGCGGAGACGTCCGGCCTGACCCCGACCTCGACGGCGGCGCTGGCGACGATCGAGCGCCACGGGCCGCTCACCCCGAGCGAGATCGCCGCGATCGAGCGGGTGAAACGCCCGACGATCACCCGCACCCTCGGCTGCCTCGAGCGGGAGGGGCTGATCGACCGCGCCCCCGACCCCGAGGACGGGCGCAGCGCCCTGGTCAGCGTCAACGGCGCCGGCCGCGAGCGGCTGCGGCGCCTGCGCGGCCGCAAGAACGCCTACCTGGCGCGGCGGATGAAGGACCTCACGGCCGAGGAAGTGGAGACGCTCGAGCGGGCGGCCGAGATCCTCGAGCGGATGCGGGAGGGTGACCGAGGGTGAGCGCCGCCCTCCGCCACTCGTTCAACTCGCTGGAGGTCCCCAACTACCGCCGCTACTTCGCCGGCCAGCTGATCTCCCTTTCGGGGACCTGGATGCAGACCGTGGCCGCGGTCTGGGTCATCCTCACCCTCACCAACAGCGGCGTCGCCGTCGGCCTCACCACCGCCCTGCAGTTCCTGCCGATGCTGCTGATCGGCGCCTGGGGCGGCCTCCTCGCCGACCGGATCCCGAAGCGGCGGCTGCTGATCACGACGCAGGCGCTGATGATGATCCCCGCCGCCGGCCTCTTCGCCGTCACCGCGACCGGGGTGGTCACGCCGTGGATGGTCTACCTCGCGGTCTTCGCCTTCGGCTCGTTGAACGCGATCGACAACCCGACCCGCCAGAGCTTCGTCTACGAGATGGTCGGCCCCGACCGGGTCGTCAACGCGGTCAGCCTCAACAGCGTCATCGTCCAGGCGGCGCGGATCGTCGGCCCGGCCCTGGCCGGGGTGATGATCGCGACCGTCGGCGTCGTCCCCTGCTTCGGCCTCAACGCGCTCACCTTCGTGGCGATGATCCTGGCCCTGTGGGGGATGGACCCGAGCCGCCTCCAGGCCGCGCCGGTCGCCGAGCGCCGGCCGGGCGCGATCCGCGACGGTCTCCGCTACGTGCGCAAGACGCCGGAGCTGATGGTGCCGCTGGCGCTGATGGGGCTGGTCGGGACGCTCGGCTTCAACTTCCAGGTGGTGCTGCCGCTGCTCGCCAAGTTCAGCTTCGAGTCCGGGGCGATGACCTATGCCAGCCTCGTCTCGGCGATGGCGGTCGGCTCGATCGCCGGCGCCCTCGTCAACGGCCACCGCGGCCGCACCGGCCCGCGGCTGATCGCCGGCGGCGCGCTCGCCTTCGGCCTCTCGGCCCTGCTCGCAGCGGCGATGCCGAGCCTGGCGCTGGAGGTCGTGATGCTGGCCCTCCTCGGCGCCGCCGCCGTCACCTTCGCGGCGACGATCAACTCGACCCTGCAGCTGGCGGTCACCCCCGAGATGCGCGGCCGGGTGATGGCCCTCTACTCCGTCGTCTTCCTCGGCTCGACCCCGATCGGCGCCCCCCTCACCGGCTGGCTGGCCCAGTCCTACGATCCCCGGGTGGCGCTGGCGCTCGCGGGAGTTTCCGGCCTGGCTGCTGCCTGGGCCGCCCACGTCAGCTTCGGGCGGCTGAAGGAACGGAAGGGCCGCGAGGGGCACCCGCTCCGCATTACTGCTTAACGAAGTACCCCACGGATTCGAGGTAGGCCTTCGCCACCTCTTCGGGCGTTTCCTTTTCGAGTTCGACCCGGGCGTTCAGCTCCTGCATCACCTTCAAGGTCAGCCCTTCCTGCACGTCTTGGACCGTCAGTTCGAGCCCGGAACCGGCTTCCCATGCCGTGGCTCTCTTGTGCACGAAGATCACGTTGCCGGCGGGGAAGGCGTGCTTGTCGTCTTTGAGGATGACGAACTTGTCGCTCTCGGCCGCGAGCTGCGGGTCGGTGGTGAAGAGGATCGAGAGGTCGGCCTGACCCTTTTCCAGCACCGTGTAGCGGAGGCCGATGTCGACCGGCGTGAAGGACTTGAACTTCAGCCCGTAGAGCTTTTCCAGCCCGGCCAGGCAGTCGATCCGCTGGCGGCACTCGGGAGAGCCGTAGAGCGAGAGCTTTTCGGAGACGCCCTTCAGGTCCGAGATGGTTTTCAGGTGGTACTTCTCGGCGATCTCCCGGGTCGTCCCGACGGCGTTCGCGCTCGCAAAGGGAGTCGGGTTGAAGGTCTGCAGCCCTTCTTTGAGGAATTCGATGTTCGCCTTTGACTGGGCCGCCTCGGCGTTGGACGGCACTTCCTCGGGCTTGAAGCCGAAGAACGAGGTGAGCGCCGTGCTCGCGTACTCGGGGTAAGCGGAGATCTGCCCCGTCTTTACCGCCTTCCGCGCGATGGTTTCCGAGCCGAGGTTGAGCGCGGTCTTCACTTTGAAGCCGGTGGCGGCCAAGGCCTGCGCATAGATTTCGCCGAGGATTTCCTGTTCGGGGAAGTTCTTCGAGCCGATCGTCAAGGTGACCCTTTGGTTTTCCGGGCTGAAGTAGATCGACCTCTCTTCACCGCTGCTTTCGGTCGACTCCGAGGTGGTGCCCTCGCCGCTGCCGCCGCAGGCGGCGAGCGCGATCGTCAGCGCGAGCGCCGTGGCCGCAAGCAGCAGCCACCTGCTTCTTCGGCCCGTCTTTCCGTCACTCCTCCACATGAATAGTCAGGAGCTTAACTGCCAAAAAGGCGACGGGCCGAAACATCCTCCAGGACGAATCGGCCCGCCGGTACCGCGGGTCGTGAACTAGCCGA